>JAAUXZ010039364.1_pt1 | contig 10177 bp, 11 predicted proteins | sample 7278131 | NCBI WGS metagenome assembly JAAUXZ01 (sample SAMN14350119, study PRJNA611818) | marine sediment metagenome | isolation source: surface marine sediment (3m) | place: French Polynesia: Moorea | collected 2018-08
AACCTGGAAGGCCAGCAGTATACCTATCATTACCAACAGGATCTCTCCAATGGCATAGAGCAGGTACTTACTAAATCTCCCTTCGTGCAATAACTTATGCCTGAGGTTTCTGAAAATTTTCATACCTAAAATGTTAAGCTTTGATCACCCTGGTTTAATCTACTCAAGCATCAGTTCATTTTTAGTACGATCCTGTACCGGGCTTTACCTGCCTCCAGGTGGGCCATGGCCTCGTTTACATTTTCCAGTGGAAATTCCTCAACGATCGGATAGATATCATGGCGAACACAGAAATCGATCATGGTTGCCGTTAATGCAGGACTGCCCAGGGGGCTACCTGCAACGGACTTCTCTCCCATGATTAGTGAAAAAGCGGGGACAGCCATAGGTTCGAGAACGGCTCCAACATTGTGTAAACGTCCCTTAGGGGCCAGGGTACTCAGGTAAGCGTCCCAATCGAGCGTAACGTTGGTGGTGTTCAGGATGAAATTGAGCGTCCCTGCTATGGATTCCAGTTCTTCAGGATCCCTTGAATTGACTACTTTGCTCGCACCCATATTCAAGATCTGCTGTTCCTTATCGGGATTGGAACTGAAGGCGATAACCTCACATCCCCATTTATTCAGGAATTTCAGGGCCATATGTCCCAGGCCCCCAATACCAATTACCCCTACTTTATCTGTGGGTTGTACCTCACCCAGGATTATCGGATTAAATACCGTGATCCCTCCACAGAAAAGTGGTCCGGCCTTTTGCATATCGATGTCTTTCGGAAGGCGTATGGCCCAGGACCAGTGTGCGCGAACTATATCCGCGAATCCGCCATGCCTGCCAACGATTGTTCCCTCTACAGAACCACATAAATGGTGGTCGCCACCCATACATTGCGGGCAATGCATACAGGATGCCGAATTCCAGCCCAGGCCCACAAAATCCCCTACAGCAACCGATTTTACTTCTTCCCCAACGGCTACAACTTCCCCAACAATCTCGTGGCCGGGGACAAAGGGGTATTGGGTCATTCCCCATTCGTTGTTCAGCATACTGAGGTCAGAATGGCAAATCCCACAATAATGTACTTTAATATCTACTTCTTCGGTTCCTAGCGGTCCTAATTCATAGGAGAAGGGTTTTAATTCTGCTCCGGCTGTTTCGGCTGCAAAGGCATGTACAGTGCTCATTTCTCTGATTTATTGGTTCCCTTAAAGATAAGGCATAATTCAATTCCAAATAGCTTGATTATTATTTGGATTTGTAAAACTTGAGTTGATCTTTTGGGACCTCTATTTTCAAGTGATCTCCGTAGTTCAGACCGGATATTTTGGGTAACAGCAATTCAAGTATCTGGGTATCCTGCGGGTGATCCGTTTTGGTTTCCGGATCGGGCATGTAGATCAAGCCTTCGTAGACCTTATCCTTATAATGGGCTATCAGTTCAAAAAAGTAAAAATTTTCCGGGGGAATAAATGGCGACCAGTTGATTGCCTGGAAGTAATGTTTGGGATCTAAAATGACGAATGCAAAAGGTCTGATATCAAGATTTATCGTTCCGCGATAAAATCCGCTCATATCCAATCCAGCTTGCGAAAAATAGGGTGCCTGTTGCCACAAGGTACCCTTGGGATATCTGGGATCTGTGCCAATTCCGGAGGCAACACCATGTCCTTGAACTACAAATCCGCTAACCATTGTTTATGGCACTATGAAATTCAAACCCGAATACTGGTTCCCGAAGTCTTTCCAATTTTTGTGGAATCAAAATAAAAATCAATCCGCCCCAGATACAAACCATAACAACCAACCTGGTTGATCATAACCTTTTGATCGCGACGATTGGCCCTGATCACTGGTCTTTCAAGGAAGGTATGCGTATGTCCGCCAATAATGAGGTCTATCCCTTCAGTTTGAGCGGCCAGTTTTACATCGCTGGGCAGTTGTGGATTTCGGTATTCATGTCCAAGATGCGACAGGGCGATCACAAGCTGGCATTTTTCCTCTTCTCTTAGGATACGACTCATATCCTGGGCTATTTCTACCGGATCCAGATACCGGGTTTCCCTATACAACTCAGGCAATACCAAACCATCTAGGGCAATTCCCAACCCGAAAATACCAACTTTGATGCCATCAAGGGTTCGGGTAGTATATGGTGCAACCAGACCATCCATTACCGTATTGCTAAAATCGTAGTTTGCTGAAACCATCTGGAACTGGGCATAGGGCATTTGGGCCAGCAATCCCTCGATCCCGTTGTCAAAGTCATGATTGCCGATAGTGGCGACGTCATAACCCAGCTTGCTCATCAGGCGGAATTCCAGTTCACCCCCATAAAAGTTGAAATAGGGGGTACCCTGAAAGATATCGCCTGCATCAAGCAGCAAGGTATTTGGGTTCTCTGCCCGGATCTGTTCAATGAGTGCCGCTCTCCGGGCCACACCGCCCATATTTGCAGATCGGGAATGGTCTGGGGGAAAAGGATCAATATGGCTATGCACATCATTTGTATGTAATATCGTAAGCTGCTTTTTTCCAATCCGGGAACAAGACCCAAGAGTAAGGCCTCCTGCGGCTAATAGTGCAGATCCTGCAGCTGAGCTTGCAATAAATCGACGTCTGTCCATTAGTTTAATTGTATAAAACGACCATCCACCTTGGGTTTAAGGGTGTCTGTTTTTTTAAAATAATCGATCATGGCATTTCTAACCTTATAGTCCAGGCTAATTACGGTATCACGAGCTGTGAAAAATCCCATGTCATCACCACCCTTAACCAGATAATCGGCGGTGGCTACATAGTAGGAGCGATTTTCATCAAAAGGCCTACCCTGAATGGTGACCGATTTTAATTCTTTGTTGGGCCCTAATATGATCTCCATTCCGGCTATGGGATGTGCCCGTTCCGAACGAACCAGGAAACCCACCAGGGCTCTGACCGCAGGTCCGTTCATCTTGGTTACCACAATAATGTTTTCAAAGGGCATCACCTCATAGGCCGTGCGAGCCGTTACTGTTCCCCTGCTGATCCCACTCCGTATACCCCCATGGTTGAGGAGGACAAAGTCTATGGGCCGACCTGCCCGGCTTTTGAAAATCGGATCTGCCTGCTCCAAAACGATATCTGCCAGGAGATTACCTGCTGAGCTATTCCATTTACCATCTGATTTGGTTATGGGGTAGGGGGCATAAGCCAGAGTACTGTCCAAAACCTGATTGACCCTGTTGCGATAGGGTGTTATGAATTGTTCAAGTGAATCCAGTCCAATGATGGAATCCGTTATGGGAAGGCGTTTGCCTTCTATGGCACTCAGCTTCAGAGGTGCCTGACGGCAGCCATAAACCAAACAAACTGTTATAGATATAACAAAATGTTTAAATTTTAAATGCATTCTCGTATTTATCTTCGCGTCAGAGATGCCGCTATTATGGTTACATTTGTAGAAATGTAAAGATACATGTTTTTAAAGGGACTTAAGGACAGGTTCAAGCATAAATCAGCCCTTAAATACATGCGGGAGGAGCTTCAAAGTCCGCCCTATCCGTTGAAGAGAAAACGCGGGATCCACCAGATGGGGGTCATTGTAGACCTGGATAAATTTCCCAGGGCAGAGGCCTTTGAAGATTTTATAAAACTTTTTGGTTTGAGGCCCAGCGGGGTTAAGATTATTGGATACAAAAAGGATTACGATAAAAATTCTCCTTATGCCACGCCTGTCTTTTCGGATAAAGACCTTGGGTGGAATGGGGACATTGAAAATGGGTACGCTCAGGAGTTTTTGAGTCGGGAATACGATGTGCTATTAAATTATTACGCTAAGAAAAACCTCATGCTTCAACTGATGACTGTGAAAACTAAAGCCAGAATCAAAGTGGGGTTTAGCAGTGTTGACAAGACGTTTAACGATATTATCCTGGATAGTGAGCTTAAAGATTTCGACCTTTTCAAAAATGAGGTTCATAAATACCTCAATGTGTTAAACGAGTTAGTGGTATGAAAGAATTGGCAGGAACAGGAGTTGCCCTGGTGACCCCATTTACTGAAAATTTGCAATTGGATATTCAGGCCCTTCGTTCCCTGGTGCGTCACTGCACACAGGGAGGTGTTGATTATCTTGTGGTACTGGGGACCACAGGAGAATCTGTTACCCTCGGAAAGGCTGAAAAACTGGAGGTGATCCAAACCGTTATAGAGGAAAATGACGAGCGACTACCGTTGGTTATTGGCATTGGAGGGAATAACACTGCAGCGGTCGTGGAAGAACTACAAGAGATAGATCTGTCGCCCTTTTCTGCAGTACTTTCGGTATCTCCCTATTACAATAAGCCTTCACAAGAAGGAATCTATCAGCACTATAAGGCCATCGCTTTAGCCAGTTCTAAACCTGTTATCCTTTATAACGTTCCGGGACGTACCGGTAGCAATGTGTTACCTAAAACTGTGTTGCGCCTCGCCAGGGATTGTCAGAATGTTATTGGAGTGAAAGAAGCCTCGGGAACATTGAAACAAATTGAGGAAATTATATCCAATAAACCCGATGGATTCCTGGTATTATCAGGGGATGATGCTACGGCTAAGGATACTGTAAAAGCAGGAGGTCACGGGGTCATTTCTGTTTTGGCACAGGCACTACCTGATACATTTTCCAGGATGATTCGTGAGGCGGGTGGCCCGAACACGGAAGTGGCGGATACAATTAACCGTGAGTTAGAGGAGGCCATGCAATTGATCTTTGAAGAAGGAAATCCCAGTGGAATAAAGGCCATGCTCCAGGTATTAGGTGTCTGTGATGCATTTGTTAGATTACCACTGACCGAAGCTTCAGACGATCTCAAAACGCGCATAAGGATGTATATGAATACCTTGAGCGGTATTAATGCCTGAAAGCGTTAAATCTTCCCTAAATAGTGTGGTCTATGCAGATGGATAACTACCTTAGGTTCAATTAAATTGTTTTTTATTCCGTCTGTAATTCCTAATTTTGCCAAATGTTTTTTAAAATGAAGCGATTTCTACTGCTGCCCGTATTGGCCTTATTTGCGGTTTCCTGTAATGAATATCAGAAAGTATTGAAAAGTGAGGATACCAAGGTCAAATACGAATTGGCAGAAAAGTATTATAATGAAGGAGATTTTAAACGGGCTAATCGCTTGTTGGAACAAATCGCTCCCAGGTTTGCGGGTAAACCGCAGGGAGAGCGGGTTCAATTTTTCCTGGCCAATACCTATTTTCAGATTAAGGATTATAATTTCGCCGGCTATCAATTTGAGCGGTTTATTAAATCGTACCCTAAAAGTGAAAAGGCTTCCGAAGCCTCTTTCCTCGGGGCTAAGAGCTATTATATGCTCTCTCCAAGGTATTCTCTCGATCAAACCGATACCGATAAGGCTTTGGTTAAACTTCAGGGCTTTATCAACACCTACCCTGACTCAGAGTACTTGGCAGAAGCTAATGCCATGGCAAAGGAACTGACTACGAAAAAAGAAAAGAAATCTTTTGAGATTGCCAGGCAATTCACCAAGCTTGGGAAATCCTATTTCCTGGATTACAACGTCTCCGCCATCGCGGCGCTGGATAATTTCATCTCGGAAAATCCAGGCTCCGTTTACCGGGAAGATGCGTATTATTATAAAGTTGAGGCTACGAGCAATCTGGCCTTGAACAGTACAGAAGGTAAAAAGAAAGAACGACTGGATGATGCTAAGGATGCGTATGACAACCTGATCAAGTATTATCCGGAAACGAAATATGCTAAAGCAGCCCGGCAATTGGCTGAAAAGATTGATAAAGAATTAAAATTGTACGCAGAAGTACAGGATAACCTTACAAAATAACGATGAAGGATCTTAAAAACACCAAAGCACCTGTTACAACGGTAACGATAAACCGGAATGAATTCGATTCCAAGACCGACAATATCTATGAGGCCATATCGATAACGGCCAAGCGCGCGGCACAGATCAATTCCGAAATTAAAAAGGAACTTCTGGAAAAACTCGAAGAATTTGCTACCTATAGCGATAGTCTGGAGGAAGTCTTTGAGAACAAGGAGCAAATAGAAGTATCCAAGTTCTACGAAAAATTACCCAAACCCCACGCCCTTGCCATTTTGGAATGGTTGGAAGATAAAATTTACTACAGAAATACCGAGAAAGACGGGGAATAACATGTTAGGCGGTAAAAAAATCCTGTTGGGCATTACCGGGGGTATTGCCGCCTACAAGACTACCTTTCTTGTTCGTTTACTTATTAAAGCCGGAGCTGAGGTTCGTGTAATTATGACCCGGAGCGCCGGCGAATTTGTTTCTCCCCTTACCTTAGCTACCCTGTCTAAGAACAAGGTGCTCATTGATTTCGTGGATCGGGAAGACCATACTGTAGATTGGAACAATCACGTGGATTTGGGTCTTTGGGCAGACTATGTGCTGATTGCCCCTGCTACTGCGAATACCCTTTCGAAAATGGCTAACGGCACCTGTGACAACCTGCTTCTTGCCACCTACCTCTCTGCCAAATGTCCTGTATTTTTTGCACCTGCGATGGATTTGGACATGTATCGCCATCCGAGTACGAAAGCCACTTTTGAAACCCTGCAGGGATATGGGAATATCATGATCCCGGCAACTTCAGGAGAACTAGCCAGTGGGCTGCACGGGGAAGGTAGAATGGCAGAACCCGAAGCCATAATTGCCTTTATGGTAAATCATATCATGCAAGGGCTGCCATTGACAGGGAAGAAGGCAATTATTACTGCCGGGCCCACCCATGAAGCCATTGATCCGGTGCGTTTTATTGGCAATCATGCTACAGGACGTATGGGGTTCGAACTCGCACGGGCTGGTGCAGATCTGGGCGCGGAAATCATACTGATTACCGGGCCAACACATTTGGAGATAGAACACCCTTTGATCAAACGTATTTCAGTCGTTAGCGCCGAAGAAATGTATCGGGCTGCTGTTGAACACTACAAGGATGCCGATATTGCTATTGCTGCTGCTGCTGTTGCTGATTACCGGCCGGATATCACCGCCGAGCACAAGATCAAAAAATCCGGCGAGGCCATGAACCTTCACTTGGTACCAAACAGGGATATACTATTAACACTAGGTGAGCAGAAAGAAAAGCAGTTTTTGGTTGGTTTTGCTTTGGAAACGGAAAACGAATTGGAGAACGCTAAAACTAAGATCAAAAAAAAGAATCTGGATGCCATCGTTCTCAATTCCCTGAAGGACGAAGGCGCTGGCTTTGGTGTGGAAACCAATAAAATCACCTTTATAGACAAGAATTTCAGCCAAAAACCGTTTGAACTTAAAACAAAGGCCGAGGTGGCCCTTGATATCTGGACTGAAATTCTAAGTCGACTGCATGCATAAGTTATTTCCATTATTAGCCTTGTTTTTCGTAATAACGGTTTCATCTCAGGAACTGAATTGTACAATTACGGTAAATTCCGACCAGGTAAGTCAGACCAACCAGCAAATTTTTCAAACCCTGGAGCGGTCCTTAAATGACTTCATGAATAAGTCCAAATGGACCAACCGGATTTACAGGGAAAACGAACGGGTGAATTGCCGCATGTTTATCACCGTTACCCAGTTCGAGAACAACTTTTTTGAGGCCAACATACAGATACAGTCATCCAGGCCCGTTTATAACACATCCTATGAAACCCCGATCTTTAATTATAAGGATAACGATTTCAATTTCAGTTATATAGAGTTTCAGCCCCTGGTATATAATGAGAATATTTTTGAATCCAATCTGATAGGGGTTATGGCCTATTACGCCTATATCATCCTCGGGTTGGATGCAGATACCTTTTCCCTTGAAGGGGGAACTGAATTCTACAAAAAAGCACAGCAAATCGTAACCCAGGCACAGGGCTCAAATTTTGCCGGCTGGAGCCAGTCTGCGACTGACAACAGGACGCGTTTTGTGCTTGTGGATAACCTGCTATCGAACACCTTCCGGGAGTATCGTATCGCAATGTACAATTACCACCGTAAGGGGTTGGATATTCTGGGAGATAACAACAGTACCGGGAAACAAGTAATTTCCGGTTCCATGCGCCTTTTCGAAACACTGATCAAAAGACGCCCGAATGCCTTTCTCATCCAGACATTTTTTGATGCCAAAGCGGAAGAGATCCGGAATATTTTCTCTGACGGACCAAAGGTAGATATCGTTTCCCTTAAGGAAACACTTAACCGTGTGGCTCCATTTTACGCATCTACCTGGAATGAAATAAAATACTAGCAGCGTATAATTTTTGCATGGCGATTCTTTTATCTTTACAATTCGTAAAGAGATATAATTGCTGACCCAACTTTCCATAAAGAATTACGCCTTAATTGACGATCTCAACGTTTCGTTTTCCACAGGTTTCACGACCATTACTGGAGAAACCGGGGCCGGAAAATCCATATTTTTAGGCGGGCTTTCCCTGGTGCTGGGAAAAAGGGCTGATCGCACTTCACTACGGGATCAGGACCAGAAATGCATTATTGAAGCCGAATTCAGTATTTCACCTTATGGTTTAAAGGATTTCTTTAAAAAGCATGAACTGGATTATGATGATCACTCCATACTCAGGAGGGAAATATTGCCTAGTGGAAAATCCCGGGCATTTATCAATGATACCCCGGTTACTCTGGATATTCTGAGCGGCCTCGGAATACGGTTGATCGATATTCATTCTCAGCATCAAACTCTGCAGCTCACCGACGCAGATTTCCAGATCAAGGTTGTTGATGCGCTGGCAGGAAACGCTACCTTGCTCCTGGAATACAAGGAGCTCTTGAGCCGATTTAAAGGAGGGGGTAAAGAATTGGAAGCGTTAAAGGCTCAACATCAACAAGGCCTGAAAGACCATGATTATCACAGTTTTCTACTCAATGAATTGGAAAATGCACGACTGGAAGGGGCGAATCAGGAAGACCTGGAAGAAGAGTACGAACAGCTGACCCACGTTGAGGAGATTTTAGAGAAGTTATCTCTGGGGGCCCAACTCTTGCAGGACGAACAAATGGGGGTGCTTGCTGCCTTGGGGCAATTAAAACAGCTATGTGGGAAACTCAGCGGATTTGGGCCGCGATACCAGGAACTTTCTGAGCGCATTAACTCCAGTTTCATTGAATTGGATGACCTGGCGGCCGAACTGGAATCACAGCAACAAGACCTTGTAGCCGATCCAAGGCGCATGGAAGAAGTGGAGTCACGTTTGCAAACCCTGTATACCCTTCAAAAAAAGCATGCCGTTAGTACCGTGGGTGATCTGCTCGAAATACGCAGGGAATTAGAAGAAAAAGTGCAGGTTACCAGTAATTTAGACACTATTATTGCAGAGAAGCTGGCTGCTTTGGAACAGCTTCATCAACAACTGGAAGAGAAGGCCAGCAGGCTTAGCCAGAGCAGGAAAGAGGTAATACCCAAGTTGGTATCTGAATTAGAAGCGACCCTGAAACCCCTGGGAATGCCTAATGCCCGCTTCAGGATCAATCTGAAAGCTGTTCCTGAATTTAAAAGGAATGGGAAAGAAGACCTGGTAGTGGAGTTTTCGGCCAACAAGGGATCTGATTTCGGTCCTTTAAAAAAGATTGCTTCAGGGGGAGAACTTTCGAGAATTATGTTAGTGATCAAGGCCATTCTGGCAAAATATGAGCATCTGCCCACTATCATGTTTGATGAAATTGACACTGGGGTTTCTGGTGAGATCTCCAACCGCATGGGCGATATTATGATGCAAATGAGCAAACGAATGCAGGTATTTTCAATAACCCACTTGCCACAGGTGGCCTCCAAAGGGGATCAGCATTTCAAGGTGTACAAGGAAGATATGGCCGGAATTACCCATACCAGAATGAAATCACTTAGCCTGGACGAACGCATCGTGGAACTCGCGGAGATGCTCGGGGGCAAGTCACTTTCTGAATCTGCTTTAGCACACGCCCGTCAACTCCTGAACTAGCACTTCTGGTATACGGCTGTGATTTCTTCCCTGGGTATTGTGGTTTACTGCTCACGCCTCCTCAATTTTTGATATCTTTGCGCCCAACTAATACCAAAAAGAAACACGATGGCTTACAACTTACTAAAAGGCAAAAAAGGAATCATATTCGGTGCACTGGACGAGCACTCCATTGCTTGGAAAGCCGCAGAGCGAATTCATGAAGAAGGAGGTACG
>JAAUXZ010141443.1_pt1 | contig 10177 bp, 9 predicted proteins | sample 7278131 | NCBI WGS metagenome assembly JAAUXZ01 (sample SAMN14350119, study PRJNA611818) | marine sediment metagenome | isolation source: surface marine sediment (3m) | place: French Polynesia: Moorea | collected 2018-08
GATATCTCTTGCTCTCAGTTTCTTTTGTTTGTTGAGCGCTTTTTCTTTCCAGTTGTCTCGACTTTTTTTAAACAGACGGGCTAGTCGGCTGACCGGACTCTTAAACTCCTTCATCAACTCAGACTTCTCTCCTTATGTCTCTCGACACAGATTCTGCCTGAGAAGTTAGCAGCTTAAAAGCCTCAGAGTCAACACCCTAGCTCAGTGGCATTTTGTATTTAGAGAATAACTGGCAGTCTGGAGCGTTTACATCAGAGCATTTAAAGGTTCTGGAGATTTTATCTGCACCTGTGGCGATTTCGATTGAAAATTCCCGTTTGGTGGAAACAAAAACTCAGGAACTGCAAGAGAAGAATGAAAAACTTAAGACAACTTTGGCAGAATTAAAACAAACCCAAGAAAAGATGATTGCTCAGGAAAAAGTTGCTTCTTTAGGCAATTTAACCGCAGCGATCGCCCATGAAATCAAAAATCCCCTATTCTATGTCAATGGCTTTTCTCAAGCGTCTCTTCAGCTCTCTCAAAAAATATTCAATAAAATCGAGGAAGAACAGCCAAATCTGAAGAAAGAGTTAATTGAATTCTTGCAGAAAAATTTTGACCTACTCAATCAAAATTTACAAAAAATAGATGAGCATGGTCAAAAAGCAAATAAGCTAGTGCGGGATATGCTATCTTATTTTCGAGGAGAGCCAGGGGGGATTCGAGGAAATAGTAGGCAACCAACGAACATCAATGAGGTAGTAGAAGAGGCGATCAATATTGCTTATCATGGGATGAGAGCCAAAGATTTTACTTTCAATGTTAGTTTAAAAAAAAATATGATAGTAACATTAATCCTGTTGATTTAGCGAGGCAAGAGATATTTCGGGCGTTGCTTAACATATTAGAAAATGCTTGTAGAGCTACCCATGATAAGAAAAGAAAACTGGACTCTACTCAAGAAGGAAACAGGTTTCAACCAACTCTATCTATCAGGACAAAAAGTATCGGTAAATGGATCGAGATAAGGATTCGAGATAATGGAACAGGAATTCCGCAAAATGTAAAAAGCAAAATCTTTGACCCTTTTTTCACCACTCATCCCCCAGGGAAAGGAATAGGATTAGGATTATGGATTAGTCAAAATATTATCGAGAAAGATAATCAAGGAGATTTGAGTGTAGAAAGTGAGGAAAGTAATTATACAGAGTTTATCATCAAACTCCCGCAAAAAAAACTAACTCATATATCTCATATTAAGCGGTACAAACATGGTAACTAAAATTTTAGTAGTTTTTGATTTTTTAATAAAGCCTATTGATTGGCAGGATTTAAAAATCACGATCGAAAAAACTTTAGACTATGTTCGAGAGTTGAAAGATAGTGAAAGAAGAGCCAGGGAAAGTGAAGAAAAATTAAGCAAGTTTTTGGATGCTGTACCTGTGGGGGTGTTAGTGATTGATGACCGAGAAGAAATTGCCTACGTTAATAAGGAAGCATTAAGAATCTATGGATTAACAGAGCAAGATAGAGATCGGATTCGTGGGAAAAAATATCCTCAAGAGTTAGAAGCCTTCTCTCACCACGAATACTATAAAGAAGGTACGAATAAGAAATATCCACAAGATAAATTTCCTCTTCTATTGGCAATCAGAGGAGAGTCAGATCGACAAACTATTAGTATATACGACTTAGAGATTCGTCAAACAGAAGGAGATGTCAGAATCCCGTTAGAAGTTTCAGCAACCCCCATCCAAGACGAACAAGGTTCTATTAAATACGCAACAGCAGCCCTTAAGGATCTTACACCACTTAGAGAAGCTGAAGCAGAGCGAATAGCCTTAGAAAAAGCAGACAAAGCCAAAAATATTTTTCTAGCAAATACTAGTCACGAACTAAAAACGCCTTTAACCGCTATTATTAGCCTAAGTGAAACTCTTCAAAAAGTAGGCGATAACTTAAGCCATGAGGACAAAAATCGCTACTTACAAAAAACAATCAGTAATAGTAAGTTTTTGCGAAATTTAATCAATGATATTCTGGACATCTCTAAAATTGTTGAAGGAAAACTAGACCTTGTTTTTGAGGAAATTGCAATTGAGCCACTCGTTGAAGAGGTGATAGAAACAATCAAACCGCTTGCAGAAAAAAATAAAAATCAGTTAGAAGTGAACTGTCCAGACAATATTGGCAGCATGAAAGCTGACATCACTAGACTACGGCAATGTCTAAATAATTTGCTAAGTAATGCCTGTAAATTTACAGACCAGGGAATAATTACCTTGGATGTTCATCCTCAGTCAGAAGATGACCAAGATTGGATTCTGTTTCGAGTAACTGATACAGGAATTGGGATGACTCCTAAACAAATTGAAACCCTTTTTCAACCCTTTACCCAAGGCGATATTTCAACCACCCGCCGCTATGGGGGCAGTGGATTAGGATTAAGCATTACCAAAAAACTCGCTGAGATGATAGGAGGAAATGTCACTGTTAAGAGCAAATTAGGTCAAGGTTCAACCTTGACAATTCGTTTACCTGCTATTGGGGACAAAACCGATTCTAGCTATACTACCTAAAGACCAATACCTAAAATTAATATGTCTCTTCTAGATGTAAGACAATTCTATCAGGCAACAATTCCTAGCAAAACGCTATCAGTTGATACTTCAGAGCAAGATCGACAATATTATGTTGATTTTTCGTCAGTGCGAGGAACTAAAATTGTAGAAGACTTATTCAATAACATTACTTTTGTTCCAGATTTTCCCACTTGTCAACTATTTACAGGTCATATTGGTTGCGGCAAATCGACTGAACTGCTACACCTCAAATCAAAATTAGAAGCAGAAGGCTTTTTTGTGGTTTATTTTAAGTCGAATGAGACCATAGAACTAGCTGATTTAGATATTACCGATATTTTACTGGCGATCACAGTACAAGTGACTAAAAGTCTGGAATGGTTTTTTCAAGATCAACAGACAACAGTTGAAACAAGTATTGAATTACTCAAAAAGCTGTTACAAACTGAGATTCAATTATCAGCAAATGCTAATGTATCACGAAGCACAATTGTAGCAAATATAGAAGGAGAATTTTGTGTTGAAGTTGGTATTCCAGGTATTGGTCAAGTAAAATTTGATAAAGAGCAAGGACTCTCTTTCGTTGCACCGCTAATCGGAGAAATAACCGCAAGAGCTAAAGCCAGTCCTGAATTTCGCCAGAGAATGCGGGGCTATTTAGAATCTCGTGTTAGAAGTATTATAGAAGCGATTAACCACCAGTTAATTGAGCCAGGAATTAAACAACTACAACAACGAAACAAACAGGGATTGGTGGTTATTGTCGATAATCTAGAGCGAATTTTAAACAGACAGAAAGAGGGACAGCCCCAATATCAATATCTTTTTGTAGAACGGGGTGACCAATTAAGAAGTTTGAATTGTCATCTGGTTTATACGATTCCTTTAGCACTATCTTTTTCTAATGATTCAGCTATACTCGCCGAACGATTTGGGAACTATCCGATGGTGCTGCCCATGATACCCATTAAGTTCCGTAATGGAAGCGAAAATCCCGTAGCCATTGATCTTCTTAAGCAAATGGTATTAGCTAGAGCCTTTCCCAACCTCAACCCGTCAGAACGCCTCCACCGCATTGCTGAAATTTTTAGCCCCCCAGACGCACTGGATTATCTCTGTCGCATAAGTGGAGGTCATGTGAGGCAATTATTACGCTTTGTAAATAGTGCAATTAGCAAAGAAAGACTGCTTCCCCTTTCTGATAATGTCATCAAGGAGGTTATCAGAACAGAACGCAATTCTCGTCTTTTGGCGATTACTGAAGATGAATGGGAATTACTACGCAAAGTAAACCAAAACAAGAGAACAGCAGGAGATGAGGAATATGAAACACTAATCCGTTCTCTGTTTGTTTTTCAATATCGAGATGATGATGGTGCTTGGTTCGACCTAAATCCTTTGTTAGCAGATGCTAGGCAGTTGAAAGATTAGATTTATATTCCAGAAAAATAATAATGATGGAGTTAAAATGATGGAATCAATTTATATCATCGGTATTATCGCATTATTACTAATCATGCTCGTTTTTATCCTACGCGATCGCTTAACAAGTTTCTTTGCTGGGGGGGAATTTAAACGGGGTAATACAAGTGCTAAAGGACAGGTAGGGATGAGTGCAGAGCCTCCCGATTCTAACAGTAAAAGCAGTAAAGTAAATCCGAATAGTGTAGATATAACAGGTAATTTCAAGATTTTGGGAATAAATATCCTCAGGATTGTTCGCTCTGGTGTTCGATTTGCTAGAAATTTTACTCTTCTCGGAAAGACCACAGTTACAATTCGGAATCAGCCTGAGCTAGAAGATTCTCCCCTACAAAGGCTACCTAAAAGTGACCATGATGCTAGACAGTTACCTGAATCAGAACAGGAGTAAAACATAACAACTATGTCTTTCCCCATTGCTAACCGTCAAGAAGTGTTACAACAGTTTAGGGAGATGTTAACCAGTCAAACATCCTCACCAAGGCTTTTACTTGTGAAGGCTGAATCAGGTTATGGCAAAACATATTTATTAAACTATTTCAGAGAAAAGTGTAGCCAAAAAAGTATTAAAGTTGTACCAATTACGCTCAAAAACTCAGAATATGGGACTTTAGATGTATTAAACTCTTTTTATGAGGAATTAGGACAACCATATTTCCCACAGTATCATAATTATCTTCAAGGCTTGCAAAGTAATACTGACATTAATATTTCTAGGAACATAAATTTGGGGGGAAACACACAAATAATCGTCAGTAATAATAAAGACGGTTATGAACAACAATTAATCGACCTAACGCAATTTTTCCTCGTTGATTTGCGAACTTTATCCAGATCCAATCCAAATGATAAAATAGTCACACTTATTGATGACTATGATCAAGCAGATGCAACACTCCAAAGAAAAATTTGCTGGCTGTTAGAAAAAGTAGTTAAAATTCCTGTGTTATTGATTGTTATTGGAGGAAAAGAAGTTCCTGAACCGAATAATCTCGTCTGGGAGAAGCTTTGTTCATACTTAGAGTTAAAAGCCATAACCGATTCTAGGTACTGGTCTAAATTTTTCAAAAATTATCAGTGTCCCTTTGGTGAGGATGTCATCAAAGCAATCACAACCCTAGGGGAAGGTCGTCCCTCTAGCATCAGGGATGCATTTGATAAGTTACGCAGGGATTGGAAGTGATGAAAGATAAAGATTGGTCTATAACTAAACGCTTACTCAATTGCCTTGATTCAAAATTGTCGGAGGTTGCTTGGGCTGCAGCAATTCCTCATTGGTTTAATGATGAGGTTTTAGCTGCCTTATGTCCCAATATTCAATCGGAAATTAAGCCACTTTATGAAGAATTACAAACTATTCCTTTTACCGAGGATTTCCTATATAGAGGACATAACATTCACGATCGGGCCAGAAACTCGATGCTAACCTATCTTTGTAAAGAAAAGACAAACCAATTTCTGAAACTATCAACGGATGCAGCCCGTTATTTTGAACGACAAGCTCAGAACAATAATTCTAGAGACGTCATTGAGTGGCTTTACCATCTTGTCATCGCAGATTTTCAAAAAGCGTTTAATGAACTGAAAAGTATTCAACAAAGATGGACAAAGCAAGGACGTACTTCAGAATTGGCTTTTCTAAACAAAAGACTTTTAGAGCAAGTAGAATCCTATCGAATCAAAAATGGCAATCAAACGGAACTTGTACACTTAATTTATCAAGAACCGATTACTGAGTTGGAGTGGAATATTAATATTATCAATATTAACGATGAGGATGAGAAAGATTATCAAACAATTCTTGCTCATTGTAATTCTAAGTTAATTCAGAAAGAAACATTCAATATTTTAAAGAAATATTTTTTGGTAGAAGCAATTAACCTAGATAAATACTCTTTTGATGAGAACAGAAGGATTGGCACTATTTTACAACAAAAAATCACATCTGACAACAAGCCACAAGGGATAATTATTTCAGGATTGGAATCTGTGGGACAGAAAAAAATAAATGAATTAATGAAAGCCATTTATTATGATGAAAAATATTTTCAACAAAATTGTCCTGTAATCTGGTGGTCAAATGATGATGTAAGGAAAGAAATTATTAAGTCTCCTCTTGCTGACTCAGCAATACAAGTTGAATTTGACAATTAATTGGCGAAGCAAAGTAAAGTGTTCACCTTTACTACTATGATCAATAACTATGAAAATAACTTACAGACAATTAAATATCATCTTGAATGTGGTCAGAGACAATTTCTGATAATTTTTGCGCTTTGTGATAGTGATGATTTGCGAGAGTCGATTATTCTTAATTTATACAAGAGTTGTACTATTTCAATCCGTAGAATTGATTTAATTGAATCCAATAATAATATATTATCGACTATTCAAATATGCACGAAAGATGAACTAACAGAATACCTAATGATTTGCGGTCTAGAATTAATTAAAGATGTAGAAACAACCTTAATTAACCTTAACAATGATCGAGAGTTTTTTCCAAAGCAACCTATTTTAATCTGGATTAATAATCAAATTTCAAATGCTCTTTTCCGAATGGCACCGGACTTTAGAAATTGGTCAACAGTGTTAATTGATTTTAACAATACTGACATCATCTCAAATCAAGTCAAATCAAATGATACTATTAGAAAAACCTTTGTCTGAGTTAATTTCGCTAGTGCAAGAGAATCAAGGGGAATTTGAACTAGTTCTTGCTCACTGTAATTATTTCGATCTTAGAAGAGAAATATTACAAGCTTTATCATCTGATTCTCAGCTTTCTGTTCAGGAAATTAAAATTAACCCAAACGAAATACATCTATTGTCAGCAATAAAAGCTCAGTTAAATAGCAATCAGCTTCAAGCGTTAACAGTAAATGGCTTAGAAAAAGTTAATAGAATTGATGAGCTATTAAAAATTGCCAATCAAGTGAGAGAAGAATTTCAAAAAAAATTTCATTATCCTGTAATTTTCTGGGTAAACGATAGAGTTGCTGAAAAGTTTATTAAAATCGCTCCTGATTTTCACAGTTGGGGGAAAATCCTGAACTTTACTAAAACACCTGCTGAAATTCGTGAAAGACTAAGAGAGAAAGCAGATGAATTATTTGATAAAGCATTAACAACAGGAGATAGTTGCTTTATTTCACCAGAAGATATCTTGAGTCATGATGAATTAGATGCTTCTCGAAGAAATTTAAATCAGGATGGAGAAAAATTAGAACCTGATTTAGAAGCCTGTATTGCTTTTATTCAAGCACGAGAGTTCTATACAAAAGATGAAATTGATCGAGCTTTACAAAACTATCATAAGAGTCTTAATCTATGGGAAAAAGTCGTAGATAACCAACAAGAAATTAAGCTTAGGAAAGGGGTTATTGTATCCGATATTGGTTTATGCTATTTCCGAAAAGCAGAACTTCACCGTGCAGGAGCAAAGAGATATTGGCAAGAAGCAAAAAAATATTTTCAGAAATGTATTGAGAGCTTTAAATCAGCTGACAAAGAAGACTTGATTGCCAAATATAGTAGTCAGTTAGCAGAAGTCTTACTCAAACTAGAACAATGGCATGAGTTACAGGAATTAGCAAAAGAAGCCATACCACTTCATAAGGATAACCCTAGAGAACTGGCACAAGATTATGGTTATTTAGCGGAAGTCGCATTATCACATCAGCAATGGTTAAAAGCTGAAAAACTGTCAAAAAAAGCATTGAAAACTTTAGAGAATTACCACGACAAAGTTATTTACTATCGAAGCTTATTTTTGTTAGCGCGTAGTTTAGAACCACAAGGGAAAATAACCGATGCTATTGATAAACTTGAAACTATTGCAGAAAATGAATTAGAAGAGAATCCTCAACTGTATATTAATATTTTAGCAAAATTACGCTCATTACTGCTTCAGCAAAATCAATATCCGCAGGCATTTCGTATTAAAGAGAAGTTGAGGAGCTTTGAGTATGAATATGGCTTTCGAGCTTTCATTGGTGCGGGATATTTGCGCACCCAAAAACTTCAATCTCAAGTCAGAGATGTTCCAGTCGGATATATAACAGAATTAAATTCATCAGAATATATCGATCAAGAATATATCGATCATTTAATTGAAACATCTGGACGAAGATGGTTGGTTAAACAATTGTTGATTCGCCTGAGTGATACCCGCCATAAATTAACCATTATTTACGGTCAATCTGGTGTCGGTAAAAGCTCTCTGATTCATTCTGCTTTAATTCCTGCACTGAAAGGTAAAGCTGTTGATTTTCGTGATTTTATAACCGTTTTCTTAGAGGTTTTTGATAATTGGGAGAAACAATTAGGACAAGCTTTATATCAGTCTTTAAAGGATAGAGGAATAAGCTTAGAGTCTATTCCTAATAATATTTCTGATTTAATAAAAATTTTCATACAAAATGAAGATAACTATTTACAAACAGTGGTAATTTTTGACCAGTTTGAAGATATTTTCTTTATCGATCAGAAACCTGGACAAAGAAATGTAGCCAAAAACTTTTTTGAATTTCTGTCTCAATGTCTAGATTTGCCATTTATTAAAATTATTTTATCTATACGTGAAGATTATGTACATCACTTGCTGATTGGTAGTCATTTAGTTAAATTAAAAGCAATTAACAATGACATCTTGGGAAAAGATAATTTATGCTATTTAGAAAATTTTAAATTCAAAGAAGCGAAGTCAGTGATTAAAACCTTGACAGATCGTTCTCAATTTCAACTAGAATCAAGTTTAATCGATCAATTAGTACAAGATTTAGCTGAGCCCGAAAATGAAGTTCGACCAATTGAATTACAAATTGTCGGATCTGCTCTGCAAGACATGGATATTACAACGCTAGAAAATTATCATTCATTAGGATATGATGCAAAAGACAAACTAATCACACGTTATTTAGATGCTGTTTTTGAAGACTGTGGTTTAGAAAATAAACAAAACGTTTTAGCAGTATTAGAGACTTTGATTGATGAACAACATCATGATAAAAAACGTCGCCTGACTAAAAGCCAAATTCAACTTGCTTCCAATCTCAATTATCTTGACAAAAAGTTAGAATTAATCTTAGATATTTTGGAAGAAAATAACATCATTTTTCGCTTTCCCTTTGAACCTGAAGATCAATATAAAATTGTTCATGATTACCTAGTTTATCCCATTCAACAAAAGATTAATGCAGAAAAAGATAGAACCACTGAGATTACCTTGTTACAACAATTGCTTTATCAACTTCGTACTCCGGTAGCATCTATGGTAGGATTAAGCGAAATGCTATCTGATGATGAGGTTAATTTAAACTCTCTTAAAATTAATGAAGCACTACGAAAAATATCTAGTACTGGAAAACAAACCATTGAACAATTAAGTGATATTTTGGATTTATATAAATTGGAATCAGGCACTCTTAAGCTATATCCAGAAAGTTTTAATATTGATCCTATTGTCAAAGAAGTGATTGATACAATTAAGGCGACAAAACCACAACTTCCTTTAAACTATAACCCTAAATCACTTGGAAGAATGAAAGCTGATTTAACCAGAGTTCGCCAGTGTTTTCGTAATATCCTTATTAATGCTGTTAATCTCTCTCAAAGTACACCTATTATTCTAGATATTCAACGTCAAGCTCATGGTGATAAACAATGGATCATCTTTTGTGTAAAAAGTGGTGGAATTAACCTTTCTCAGGCACGAATTGAGCAACTATTACAAACCACCACCCAAAATAAATCTAATCAACCCCAAGCAAGTCGTATCGCTCAACAACTTACCATTACCAAAAAACTTTGCCAACTTATGGGAGGCAGATTCCAAATTACCAATCCTCCTGGAAAATCCATTAGCTTTATCATGGAAATTCCCAGTTAAGCTCCCTAATCTTTTGTTGTGTATTGTGGTCATCGGGCGGAAATCCCCATATTAGCAACAAAATTGGCAAAGCTCAGTTGATTAATTTGGTTCCACTGCACAACCTGTTCGCGAAACTGATTCCATCCCTCATAGACCTCTTTAAACGCCCCATCCTTACTCGCGTTTTCCTCATATATCTCAAGTGCAGCCTTTTGGGCTGCCTGCAAAATTTCTGGAGAATAAGCAATCAGCTTCGTGC
>JAAUXZ010058807.1_pt1 | contig 10174 bp, 9 predicted proteins | sample 7278131 | NCBI WGS metagenome assembly JAAUXZ01 (sample SAMN14350119, study PRJNA611818) | marine sediment metagenome | isolation source: surface marine sediment (3m) | place: French Polynesia: Moorea | collected 2018-08
AGCCTATATTTTTTTCCGGGGCGGCATGTGCCCTCCTCAGGCCGCCACCCGGGCAGGGTGCCCGGCTGCGGGCGCGGACGTTTGCCCCGCAAGCAGACCGATGAATGAAGGCGGTAGTGAAAAGAGATTTCCATGGACAAAATGACCGATGCCAAAATTCGCGCCTGGCTGAAAGAAAACGAGCCGTCGATATTGGACGCCTACAATCGTTATCTGGAAGGGGCGCTGGCTGTCCTCGGCCCTCCTGCAGACGATATGTCGACCGGTCCGGAACCCCTGAGAGTATGGCTATTTAATCATCATTCGGAAATTCTGGATAAAATTTCAATGGTTTAACCGCCGGACCGGCCCACCGTGCTATCCTCGTCCGGCATCATTTGAGGTTGTTATCGCAACACGGGTCGGCAGTATTCCCTGCCGGGGAGACCACCCGGAAACCCCGCGGAATAATTGCCGGACGTGTTTTCACCCTCTGGGTATCAGTGGCACGGCCCCTGCTGCCAACCCATCGACCTCCCGGTTAGCCCTGTTCGAACAGGCGGTCAGGAAGTGTCGATTTGCACTCCACCCGAATATGTGATTGAACATTATTGATAATTGTCACAACCTGGCTTTGCCGGACCCGACCCGATTGCGGCGCATGCATTGCCGACGGGTGACCTGCCGCCATCGGGTACCGACCCGGATGGCAGGCCGATCAGGGATGCAGAGACCATGGCTGCTAAATGGCCTGCCGAAGCCTTGCGACGGTCAGGCACTTGTAGGCGGCGGGCGCCTATCTGGGGGCGTGCGGACGACATCAGGATCAATCTGCGATGACCTTAATTACAGAACGGCGAAACAAATACCGGTTTTTGACGCAGCCGGATCTCCCCGCAAAAGAGGCGCACACCGGTCGCGCCAACCGTCGGGGTCGTGCCCGGCTGCGCCTGCCCATATGGTTGCAGTTGTCCCTGATGACGGTCTTCCTGGCACTCGTCGTTATCTACATGATGAGCTATGTCTTTCTGAACCGTCAGAAAGCCCAACTGCATCAGCAGGCCGTCCAACGCGGCATGCTGACGGTGAGTCAATACGCCCAGCAGGCGCGTCTGCCCCTTGTCGAGAAAAACGATCTGCCGCTCAATACGCTCATCAAGAACGCCACTAAAATCGAAGGCCTCGTGCTGGCTTATATCGTCGACAATGCCGGCATGATAAGGGCCCACACCGAAATCGACCGCCTGCATACCCCCGCTAAGGTATGGCTCGGCCAGGATCGGGAGCAGCGTGAGGGCGAAACCGTATATTTCAACACGGTGTCCGAAACCGGCGAGCCGCTGTTGGTCCTGCGACGTTCGATCTGGTTTCAGGAACGGCTCCTGGGACAGATCTATATCGGCCTCTCGCTGGATCACATCCAGAAAGTCATCCGCGAGGATCAGCTTTCGATTCTGATGATGATTCTGCCGCTGCTCGTGATCGGCATGCTGGTGGCGATCTCACTTGGTTTCTGGTTCTCCCGGCCGATATCGCACCTGGCCCAGGCCACCGCCGAAATCAGCAAAGGCAATTACACCTACCGGATCAAACTCAAGCGCAATGACGAACTGGGGCATCTGGCCAGGGCCTTCAATCACATGAATGCCGAACTGCTCCAGAAGGACCTGATTCAAAAGCGTTTTGGCAAATATGTCGGGCTGGAAGTGGCCGAATTGATTTCCAACCAGCCCGAGAAGGACTGGTTGAAGGGCAAACGCTGCGAGGCTTCCATCGTGTTTACCGATATCCGCGGCTTTACCCGCCATGCCGAAACCCTTGAGCCGGAGGAATTGGTCGAGCAGTTGAACGTCTATCTCGAGATCGCGGCCGAGGTCATTGCGGCCCACGGGGGCTACGTGGATAAGTTTATCGGTGATGCCGTCCTGGGCGTGTTCGGCGTACCGGTTTCCCAAAGCGACCACGCCGATCAGGCCCTCAATGCCGCCGTCGAGATGCAACGGCGCTTCCGCAGCGGAAGGAATGCCGACAACAAAATGCTCCATGCGGTGGGCATCAGCATTCACACCGGCATGGTACTTTCGGGAAACATCGGCTCCAGGCGGCGCACGGAGTATACGGTCATCGGCGACTCGGTCAACGTGGCTGCCCGTCTCAACGGTGTCGCCGGTCCGGGCGAGATCGTCATCACCCAGAACAATTACGAAAATATAAAACAGACGATCGAGGTCGAGAAATTGCCGCCTCAAATGATCAAGGGAAGGGTTTCGCCAATCGATGCGTTCCGCATTCCTCAAGGCAATGCCGCGAACTGAGCAGCCTGTCTGCGGGCGGCTTTCGATGGCGGTGGTCCTGGCGGCCTGCCTGCCGTTTCTGTCCCTTTGGTTTGCGGCCTGTGCGCCTCCCCAGCAGATACGCCCGCCATCCGAACTGCTGTCGATATCGGTCGGTCCCGAAGACGATTTGGACGAATTGGCCCGCCGTTACCTGGGAGCGGCCGACCGCCAATGGATAATAAAGGATTTCAATCAAACCGATTCCCTTTACGAAGGCCAGCTGATTCTGATTCCCCGGGGGAATTACCGGCCGGGCGGACTTGCCCCCGGCGGCTATCAGATGGTTCCCGTTTTGGCCTACCCGGACCTGGCGGCGGTAAGAAGCGAGCAGACCTCCCGCATCGTCGATCGTTTTCGCAGCCAGATGGAGTTTCTCCAGGCGGAAGGCTACCATGTCGTCGACATTCGACAACTGGCGGCTTTTATGGCCTTCGACGCCACCCTGCCGCCCAAGGCCGTTATACTGACCTTCGATGATCAGTCGCGGCTGTTCTACGACCTCATCTTTCCGATTCTGAGGACCCGCAAGCTGCCGGGCACCCTTTTCATTGCACCGCCGGCCGTGGGCAGCGAGGCCATGGCCGACTGGTCTCAACTGCGGGAGATGACGGAGGCGGGGATCAGTATCCAGTACCGTTTTCCCGCGACGCTGGCCGGAACGCTCAAACCCCTGCATTTTCCGGACCGCTCCGGGTTGACGCAGATCGTATCGACACTCGCCCGCGAACGCATCCAGATCGAAACGAACGTCGGACAGCCCTGCCGCTACCTAACGTATGCCGGCGGGAAAATGGCGGCCCTGAAAATCATGCTGGCCGAGAAGGCCGGCTTTGCGGGCGGATTCAACCGCTCCGGTGGCAGCAATCCTTTTTACCGCCATCGATTTGCCGTCCAGCGTGAGCCCGTCAAATGGGACGAGGCGATCGAGAGTTATCGCAAACACTTGGACGTCTTCAAAGATGAGGCCCTGCGATGAGCCGGACGCTCTGCGCTCTGTATCTGATCGCCAGTTTTCTTTTCCTTGGCTGTGCTGCCGATCACTACCGCGTTTCCGATTCGCACGGGTCGGCTTCCGCGCCGATCGTCACGGCCCTGGCCGACAAGGCGGCCTTGCACGAAGACGCGGATGAAATCCAACTGGCCATGATCTGCTGGCGCGGTATTCTTGAAATTGAACCGGAAAACGCCGGGGCGCGGGCCAATTTGCAGCGCCTTGAAAATACGGCTGCGGAGCGCGCCCGGAGCAGTTACCTGATCGGCAAGGCGGCGTTGGCGCAGACACGCCCCAAGGATGCCCGTCGCGCCCTGCTGCTGACCCTGCGGCTGGACCCGCAATTTGAGGACGCCCGCCAGCGCCTGTACCAGTTCATGAACCCGCCGGTTTTCAAGTGGTATCGTCTCCAGCCGGGTGAATCCCTTGCGGATCTGTCGAGGAAATTTTTTGGGACGCCCGATGGTGCCGACCTGATTGCCTACATAAACGATTTGCCCGTCAACGCTGAAATCCTGGTTCCGCGCATGCTGCGCATACCGACCCTGGCCGCACGGCCGCCCTACCAGACCCAGAAGACCGACCATGACCTGGCCCGCGCCCGTAAGCTTTCCAAGGCGGGACGCCATGAGAAAGTGCTGGTGCTCACCGAACGCCTGCGGCGCGCCAATCCCAAACTGCGCGAGGCCGTTCGGCTGGAGAACGAAAGCCGTTTTGTTCTGGGCCAGCGCCTCTACCAGCAGCAGCAGTACCTCAAGGCCAATGAGATGCTGGACGGCATCAGCGGGTCGCTCCCGGGGCTGGAGCCCCTGCGCGCCAAGCTCAAGGTCGCGATGAAGCGGCAGGCGGAAGTCTATTACCGTGACGGCGTCAAGTATTTCCTGAACGATGAACTGCAGCGCGCAGTCGAAAGCTGGCGCCTGACGCTGGCGCTGGACCCCGAGCACCAGGAGGCGGCGGCCAGCATTCGTGAAGCCGAGACACTGCTGCAGAAATTGAAGACGGCGGACGAAGAATAAGGACGAAGCCTTTTCAGCGATGGGTTCGGAAGCGATACAATTCGGGAAATACACCCTCCTTGACAGAATTGCCTTCGGCGGCATGGCCGAACTCTATCGCGCTAAAATTACGGGTGAGCAGGGTTTCGAGAAGCTTGTGGCCATCAAAAAGATCTACACCCACCTGCACTCACAGGAAGACATGGTGCAGGCGTTTATCGATGAGGCCAAACTGGCGGCTTATCTCCAGCACGCCAATATCGTTGAAGTCTACGACTTCGGCTGTCTGCAAGACACGTATTTCATCGTCATGGAATATCTGCGCGGCAAGGATCTGCGCTCCATCAGCAACCGTCTTCAGGATGCCGACCAGTCACTGGGCCTGAACAACAGTCTCTTCATCGCCAGTTCCATCTGCGCCGGGCTGGAATACGCCCATCAACTCCCGGATATCGCGGGCAACCCCCTGAATATCGTGCATCGCGACATCAGCCCCCAGAATATTTTCGTCACCTACAGCGGTCAGGTCAAGATCCTTGATTTCGGCCTGGCCAAGGTTGCCGGGCGGCAATCGGCCACCGAGACCGGCACCCTCAAGGGTAAGCTGGCTTACATGGCGCCGGAACAGGCCCAGGGCAAAGCAATCGATCAGCGCAGCGATATATTTTCTCTGGGTATCATCCTCTATGAAATGCTCTCCGGCCGCCGGATGTACGAAGGGGATACGCTCAAATTGCTGCGCCAGGCCCAAAACCGATCGTTCGTACCGCCTGAACTGATCATGCCCGAACTGCCCCGTTCACTGCAGGACACCCTGCACCGGATGCTGGCCTTTGTTCCGGCCGATCGTTTTGCCGATTGCAGCCAGGTTTTGGGCGCCCTCGAGGGATGTCAGGCGGATTTTTCCTATCGCAGCCAGGAGCGACAACTGAGCCGCATGGTCTGTGAGCTTTTTGCCGAAGAGAAAAACGTGGAGGAAGAAAAACTGGCGGAGCTCCTGCAGGGCGGTGGGCACACGCCCCCTAACCCATACGTGCGGCCGGACACATCGATATCGGGGCGCAAGGACGAAGAGGCGGCAATGCTTGCGGCCGGTTCATCGGTATTCAAGTGGCTCCGGCGCAGCCCGGCCACCTGGATTGTGATTGGCTTTGGCGGATTGCTGCTCGCCGCCGGTCTGGCATTCTGGTATAACCGCCCCGTCGCCGCACCCCAGCCCCATGCCAGTGAGAAAGACGCCTACAAAGCCCGACCTTACGCCGAGACTGATCAGGCGCCCAAGAGCAAACCGCCCGATACCGGCGCGGCAGCAGACCAGGCACTGCAGACGCAGGAGGCACTGGCGCTGATGGACACCGACACCGAGGCGGCACGGCGGATGTGGCGCGAGATCCTGGCCGCCGCGCCGGATAACGCCGAGGCCCACTTCAATCTCGGTCTGCTCTATATCCGTTCCAGCGAATACCAACCGGCCATCGCCGCTTTCCGCACCGTCATCACGCTTCAGCCCGCGATGGCGGATGCGCTCTTCAACCTGGGATTTGCCTACGCCAAAATCGGTCAATACGATCAGGCCATTGCCAGCTATATCCGTGCAGCGGACCTGAATCCCCCTTACCGGGACGAGGTTCTCTACAACCTGGCGACGGTGTACGAAATCCAGGGAGACTGGCAAAAGGCATTGCAAAAATTACAATTGGCGATAGAATTGAACCCTGACAATGATCGTGCCCGGGAATACTTGGAACAGGTCAAGCGCAAATACCGCCAAACGCCATGATCAAACCACGCCACGGCCGCATCGGCCTCATACGGGCCGCTCTATTGACGGTTCTGTTAGTCGTGGGTTGCACCTCCTTCAAGCAGAAGGTCGCACCCCCACCACCACCCGATGAAGCGGCCCGGCCACGCGCCGCGCCCAAAGCCCGGAGCAGCAGTAACCTGCCCATCGCCAACTTCCGCAACCGGCAATACTATGTCCATCAGGTCCGCTGGCGGAATGAGTCGCTCGCGCTGATTGCCCAGTGGTACACCGGCAGCCGGGCCAACTGGAAGAAGCTGGCGCGCGCCACCCCCAATCTGCGCCAAAATCGCCTGTACCAGGGCTTTGTGGTTTTTATCCCCCTCGATATGCTGCAGATCGAAACACCGATGCCCAAGCAATATGTGCAGCAGCAGCAATCACCGGCAGCGGATTCGGCGCCCGCCGGGCGGCCGAACGCAGAGCCCCAGCCCCAACCCTACGGACCGCGCCCCTATCCCAAATAGGCCACACCCTAGCCCGGCGATCGCGTAAAGCCCTGCTTTGGCTTGAGGGCGCCTCCGGGCATCAGAAGCGTTCCATCAGACGACACAGCAGCCGCACGCCAAAACCGGTTCCCCCGGCCTCGGTGTAGGCTTGTGCTTTCTTGGTATAGGCCGGCCCGGCGATATCGATATGCGCCCAGGGGGTATCGCCGACAAAGCGCGACAGGAAAAGGGCCGCCACGATGGCACCGCCCCAGCGGCCCGGACCGATGTTGCGCATGTCGGCCAGATCGCTCTTGAGCAAATCCTTGTAATCTTCCGGGAGGGGCATGGACCAGCAGCGCTCGTGTGTTTCCTCGCTGCTTTGGAGGACCTGGTCCCGCAAGGGCGCATCGGCGCTGAACAGCCCGGCAATGCGATCGCCGAGCGCGACCACACAGGCTCCCGTAAGGGTGGCCATATCGATAATGCATTTGGGTTTGTAGCGTTTGACCGCATATGACAAGGCATCGGCCAGGATCAGGCGGCCCTCGGCATCGGTATTGCCGATTTCAATCGTCTGGCCCGAATAGCTGCGAACGATGTCACCGGGGCGGAACGCCGCGCCGGAGACCATGTTTTCCACCATCGGCAGAACACCGACGACGCGTTTTTTCACGTTCAATTGGGCCGCCGTAATCACGGCGGCGCCGACAGCGGCGGCGCCGGCCATATCGATCTTCATCATCTCGATGGACCCGGTCGGTTTGAGATTGAGCCCCCCGGCGTCGAAGGTTACGCCCTTGCCCACCAAGACCAGGGTTTCGCGGCTGCGCGCGGGCTTGTGGTCCAGGATCAACATGGTGGGCGGGTGACTGCTGCCGGCCCCGACTGCCAGAAGTGCCCCCATTTTAAGGCGCTTGAGCTGAATGGCATCCATCAGTGTCGTCGATACCCCGGCCTGGCGGGCCGCCCGGGTGATCAGCCGGGCGAGTTCGCGAGGTGTTTTCGCATTGGCCGGCAGGTTGACCCAGTCGCGTGCGAGGGCCGTCCCCCGACAGATTGTCTCCATCCGCGCAAGGATGGCCCGCAAGGGGCGGGCCTTGGCGCCATCCACCATAAACCGGATGCCTTTCAAGGGCACCGTCTTGGTCGTAGATTTGTAGGCCGTCAGCGTGTGGTTGGCCAGATAGGCGCCCTCCGCCACGGCTGCCAGGGCCTGTTCGGGCCCCATGGCGTCGGGCAGATTGGTATCCGGGACCGCCAGCACGGCCTGGCCGGGTCGGGTGTGCCAGGCGCGCCGGATGCTTTTACCGGCGGCCTGGCGCAGGCCTTCCGCGGTTAGATCGCGTGAAGATCCCAGTCCGGCGAAGATGATTCGCGGGATCGACAGTCCTTCGGGTTGGTAGAGATCGAGGTGTTCTCCCGCGCGGGCGGTGAACGTGCGGATGCCCTGCGTTTTTTCGGCCAGGCGGACCAGCGCTTTATCGCGGAACAATACCCGGTCTTCACACAGGGGTACAATCAGTGTTTCGGTTTTGATCTGGGGCAAGCCTTGCGATGTGAGCTTGAGCATGATCACAATCCTCCGCTTTCAGGACAGGGTCAGTTGTTTGAGCTGTGAAAGGGCCTCCCACGAAAAAGCCTCACTCTGGCAAGGGAAGATGGCGTTATTGGTATAGATCGGGTCGGCTTCCAGATCGTAGCGTGAAACCGCGACCGCCCGCTGCCAGAGTGATGTGTGGGGAATAGGGGTATAGTAAGCCAGAATCGGGCGAATGCCCATGGATTTGACCGTCTGAATCGATTTTTGGAGATCGTCCCGGCGCTGATCGGGCAGGCCTGCCAGGAGATAGGCGCCGACCTGGCGGGCGTTGAAGCCCGCCGCCGTCAGGTTGCGCACGGCGGTTTCGAACTCGCGGATGCCGACCTTGTGGTCCATTCGATGCCCGGGGGCATCGCTTGCAGTCTCGAGCCCCAGCCGCACCGTTTCGAATCCCGCCCTGCGCATCAAGGCGGTCATCTCGGGGCTTATCTGGCGGATGTGGAGTGCGTTGGGGGTGTGGAAGCGCAAGCCTTTGGTTTTCAGCACCAGGGCTTCCAGCAGGGGCAGGGCGTGGCGCTCGGCATCGACCAGGAGGGCATCGTCGTAGAACACGAAATCCCGCACGCCGTGGCGCCGGTGCCAGTGGATGATTTCGGTCGTCACGGCCAGCGGATCCCTGCGCCGCCGCCGGGGCTGGAGCCGGTGCGAAGCGCAGTAGTCGCAGCGGAAGGGGCAGCCCACCGAAGTCAGCAGGGGCGCATAGGCAATGCGGTTTTGCAGATCGAAGGCCGGATAGGGCCAGGCATCCAGATCGTCGAAGTCAAAAGACGCCGAAACCTTGTAGCCGGTGTGGCGGGCGAGGAGATCTAAAAGCATCGGCCCGGCCGGTCCGGCCACGACGTCATCCGCGCCGATGGTTGCTTCGGCGTGCGCCCTACAGAGGGTGGCGTAGATGCCCCCCAGGACGACCGGCGTCGCCGGAAATATCTTTTTAACGGCCGCCACCGTTTCCGCCACGCCGGGGTACCAGTAGGTCATGATCGAGGTTACCAGGACAAGGTCGGGTGGGGGCAGCGCTTCCAGGTCGCCATAGAGCCATGCCACGGGAATGCCATAGCGTGAGAACCGGCGGGGAAGATCTTCAAGCCCGGCCGGGGCAGGCAGGGCGGCTTTCATGTAAGGCCCGCGGCCATGCCGGCTGTGCGCATCCGTCGACGGTGCCCGCGGGTGGAAACGATCGAGGCAGTCGATATAGGAGACGCGGCACCCGTGACGGCGCAGGGCGGCACCGATCTGGAGCAGGCCGAGGGGCTGCGCCCAGACATCGTAGGCGGCAAAATCGTGAATCCAGGGATTGACCAGAAGGATATGCGGGCGGTCGGCCTTCATATCGCCATGCGGCATCAGTCCCCGTCGTCGATCGAGAAATAGGTCATGGAAGTTTTTTTCAATTCGCGCAGACTGAAGAGCAGGGTATAATCCTCCACACCCGTGGCACGGGCCATTTCGCGGGCGATTTCCCAGCAGGCTTCGGGCGATTCGGCATGGATCATCGTGTAGAGGTTGTAGGGCCAGTCGGCGTTGGGATTGCGCCGGTAACAGTGGGAAATCTGGCGGCAGGCGGCCATCCGCTCGCCGACGGCGGCGATGCGTGTTTCGGGCACCTGCCAGGCGCCCATGGCATTGGCGGCATATCCGGATTTCTGGTGTCGCAGGGTAGCCCCGAAACGACGGATGATATCGCGGGCCCGCAGTCCTTCCAGGACTTCGAGAAATGCGGTTTCGGTCAAACCGATGCGTTCGGCCAGTTCACGGTAGGGGCGGGCCGAAATCGGCATATCGCCCTGGATGGCAGCGATGACTTTCTGTTCCGTTTCTGTGAGCATGCCTGATTTATGTTGCCCTGACAGGGATTGTCAAGGCAATTCAACCGGCTTAGTCCGGGTTTCCGCTGGGGGTGGATTTACCAGGCGCGCACGGGGCCGATGTCGACATGGACGAAGTCGGAACGGGGATAATAGCCGACGCCGCCCTGCCTGAGGCCGATGGCAATGCTGCGCAGCCGATCGATGGGCAGGCCCGGAATACGGATGTCCGC
>JAAUXZ010024292.1_pt1 | contig 10173 bp, 10 predicted proteins | sample 7278131 | NCBI WGS metagenome assembly JAAUXZ01 (sample SAMN14350119, study PRJNA611818) | marine sediment metagenome | isolation source: surface marine sediment (3m) | place: French Polynesia: Moorea | collected 2018-08
AAGGCTTGTCGTGACAGACAAGCCTTTTTGGACAGCAAAATAGGGGTCTACTCACGACATATACCATGTGTTTGTCCACCACCAGTTATTTGCTGTTCTAAATTTCATTAGGCCAAAGATAGAAAGGAATTCCAAAAATCCAAATGAAAATTAAAAAACCCCGACCGTAATAAGTCGGGGCTTCCATGATTTATTTTGCCTGTCCTAGAATTCCAGATCTACAACCAGGTCAAATTCGTCATAAATGGTTTTGTCACCGAGGTTATCAAAGAAACTTCCTGATCCATAGCGAACGTTGTATTGGGAACGGTCCACTTTCATGGTAGCAGTAGCCTTGCTTCCATAAACTGATACGTCAAAAGTAACAGCTTTGGTAATTCCTTTAATGGTGAGGTTACCGGTTACTTCATAAGAATTTTTTCCGCTAGCCTTAACATCAGTGAAGACCAGTTTGGATGTAGGGTTCTTTGCTACGCCGAAGAAATCATCAGATTTCAGGTGACCTTCCAGTTTTCCTTTGTATTCGCCTTCCAGGTCTGTGGAGATCAGCGTAGCCATATCAACTACAAACTCACCACCCACCAGCTTGTCGCCGTCAAATGAAAGGGAGCCGCTTTCCAGGTTAATGGTTCCCGTGTGTGATCCGGTAACTTTGTAACCTTTCCAGGTCACTGTACTTTCCGCTGTTTTGACTTCTTTGGTAACCACTTCAACAGGAGTGGATGCACTTACGGCGGTTCCGATTATCAGGGCAAAAGCCAGATTAAATAGATTTTTTTTCATGATTCGTTGTTAAAAGATTTATTACTAATTAAAATTTATCCAAAAGTTTATTCAGGGATTCCAATTCCTTTTTTCCCAGGCTGTCTACTAACCTTTCTTCCGTTTGGGTAATGGCGCTATCCATATCCTTAAGTGCACTTTTGCCTTCTTCGGTAATGGTGATCTCTACCTTACGGCGATTTGATGGACAGATTTCACGGCCCACATATCCTTTAGCCAAAAGCTTGTCTACCAAACGCGTCGTGTTACTCATTTTGGTAACCATACGCTCATTGAGCGTGCTGAGGTTCGCGGGTTTCCCTTTTTGACCTCTTAATATCCGCAACACATTGAACTGTTGCAAGGACACCCCAAAAGGCTTTAGTGCAGCATTCAGCTCCTCGGCAATCTTGTTGCTTACTAAAGAAATATGTATGATAGTGCGCTGTACCAAAGGGATTTCCTTTTCTGTTTTTATTATTTCTTCAACATTCATGTCACTACAACATTTGTATATACAAATATATAACAAAAACGAATCGTGTGGCAGGGGAGTACGCTAAAGTTTTGTTAAACTCAAAACCTAGGAGCACTTATTCCGATTTGGACAGTCCATTAAAAGCCGGAGTTTGTATCTTCGCCCGCAAATTAGAAAAGGTATTTAGCATGGCAGATTTATCTCAGCAAGATTGGGCTTCAGCCCTGGAAGCCGACCAGGAGGCCCTGATCTTGGATGTCCGAACCCCTCAGGAGTTTGAAGCAGGGTATATTCCGGAAGCGATGAATATCAACATCTACGAAGCCCAGGGGTTCCTCGATGCTCTTGAAAAATTGGATAAGTCTAAAAATTACTATGTGTATTGCCGCTCGGGAAACCGGAGTAGGCAGGCTTGCGCCCTTATGAATAACCTTGGCTTTACAGGAGCATTTAACCTGGAAGGTGGGATTATCGATTGGCAGGGCGAAGTAATGCAGTAAGCACTTTCCTTTCCACATTCATGTTTTTTTTATGCAGCTCCATTGCCTTCATTGGGCAACATGAAGGAGCAGTTGCTGCATTATATATGGTATAAGCGAAAACTTCCCCTGACGGGTTTGCAGCTAACTACGGGAGAAACCATACAGATTCGGGCACAGGGAACACCAAACCGGTTCTCAGGTCCGGACTTTTCAAACGCCTGCATCGAGATTGGTGATACAACCTGGGTTGGGAATGTGGAACTTCATCTGAGATCTTCCTACTGGTATGCCCATGGGCATCAGGACGATCCCAAATATCGAAATGTCATCCTACATGTGGTATGGCATCACGACAAGGAGATCATCGCAGACAATGGGCTACCTATACCCACCATCCAAATGCGTGATTATATCTCACCGACTCATTTGGAGAACCTTAAGGAATTACAATCCGAATTGCCTTTCGCCTTCATAATTTGCGAGCGGGATATGCATACCCTTCCTGTCAAACTGCGGTCTTCCTGGTATGCTGAGCTCTATCGTCAGAGAATCCTGTTCAAATCTTCTGAGATAGTAACCGTCCTAAGACGTACAAACAACAACTGGGAACAGGCGTTCTTCATTTTTCTAATGCGGAATTTCGGCCTGAATGTCAATGCTTCGGCCTTTCAGATCATTGCCTTAAAACTTGATTATGCCGTATTTCAAAAGATCCGCCCTTATTTAACTTTATTGGAATGTTTGTTTCTGGGGATGGCGGGTCTGCTCCAGGGTCACTGTCCTTCAGACTCCTACACAACCATGATGAAGGGCGAATTTGAGTACCTCAGGCATAAATTTTCTTTAAATACAACGGGTATACCAAGACCTGAATTCTGCAAACTCAGGCCTGCGAATTTTCCCACCATCCGCCTATCGCAACTTGCCGTTTTGCTGAATAAACATCCACGCCTTTTCACAGAGGCGATGAAACTGCACAACAGGTCAGCGCTACACCGCCTGCTTTCGGTAACCGCATCGCCCTACTGGGATACCCATTATTCCCTGGGAAGACCTGCTGCCAGATCTCCTAAAAAAATGAGCAGTAGTTTTATCGATTTATTGATTATCAATACGATAATCCCCTTTCAATATCTGTATGCAAAATCGCGGGGGTTGGAAAACAGCGATCATATTAAAGATATCATAAGCAGTTGTCCGCCAGAAAGGAATCGCATCATCCGAAGCTTTAAAGATTTCGGAATACAGGCCAGTAATGCCCTTGAGAGTCAGGCCCTGATCCAATTGTACGAGAATAAATGTCGGAAAAACGGATGTCTGGAATGCAGATTCGGTCGGTATTTATTGGCAGGAATATAGTATTTTTAATCCGTGAATTTGTTTTACAGCATTCTCTACTATTTCCAAAAGCGGGGCTTTGAGGTTTCCAGAAGGATTGCAGAAAGGCTTGGCATACGCGCACGAGTGGTGCGGACCACCTTTATCTACCTGACCTTTGTTACTTTGGGGTTTGGATTTGCCCTTTACCTCTTCCTTGCCTTCTGGCTTAAAATAAAGGACCTGGTATACACTAAAAGAACTTCAGTATTCGATTTATAATGATGTTGCGACTCTTCCGATCCAAAATTTACATAGCCATTGTATTGATGTTTACGGTGCTGATGGTTGGGGTAATTGGCTATCGGTTTATATCCGATTATGGCTGGCTGGATGCGCTCTATATGACCATTATTACTGTTACTACAGTAGGTTTCATGGAAGTAAGGCCGCTCGACGCAGAATCCAAAATCTTTACCGTTGTCCTGATCATCAGTAGCGTATTTATTTTCGCCTACGCGATATCAGTTATTACTGAATATATCCTGAGTAAGAATTCCCTGCAAATCCTAAAGAAGAAAAAAGTGAAAAGCAAAATCAACAGTCTTTCTAACCACGTTATTATCTGTGGTTTTGGACGGAATGGCATGCAGGCAGCAGAACGCCTGAAGGCTTACAAAAAACCCTTTGTTGTAATTGAGCGTGACGAAAAGATCATTGAGAAATTTGAGAATCTGGCGCTCTTTGTTAACGGCGATGCCAATGAAGACGATGTGCTTCATGAAGCTGGGGTTACCGAAGCGCAATGCTTGATCGTTACCCTGCCCGATGATGCCGCAAACCTTTTCGTGGTCCTCTCTGCCCGTCAGTTAAACCAGCATCTTTATATTATTAGCAGGGCTTCCCAGGTGACGTCCCAGAAGAAATTGACCCTGGCGGGAGCCGATAATGTGATCATGCCAGATAAAATCGGGGGCGATCATATGGCTTCCCTGGTTGTGAATCCCGACTTGATAACCTTTATGGACAAACTCTCCACGGAAGGCGAAGACACCAACCTCGAAGAGGTGCCCATCGAGGACTTCACAGAAGAGATAGAGTTCACTTCCCTGCGCGACCTTGACCTGCGGAGGAGAACGGGCTGCACCATAATCGGATATATAGATCCGGATGGGAATTATATTATCAATCCGGAGGCCGACCTTAAAATGGAACCTAAAAGCAAAGTGATTGTTTTGGGTCGCCCGGAACAGATCAGAAAACTCAATGAGATGTTCCACATAGGCTAGGGGTATTTCTGAGATTATTTGATTGTGTAGCTATTTTTTAGGATATTGCCGCCCTACAAACCAAATTCATCACCAAAACAAATCATTATGAAGGAGAGACTTCTCACGCTTTTCGCCATATTCCTGCCTTTTTTATCCATTGCTCAGGAAAGTTCAGAAATGGGACTTGACGAACGGATCAATGCCTGGTTTGAACCCATTACAGCGGTTTGGGAAGGCATTGTTTTCTGGATAGTACCGGGAACCGGAATACCCTTAATTGTAATTATCCTGGTGTTTGGGGCTACCTTTTTTACCCTGTATTTTGGTTTTGTGAATATCAGGAGGTTTCCATTGGCCATTAATGTGGTTAGGGGAAAGTATGATGCCGTTGAAGAACCTGAAGGTCATGGCGTTGAGAAAGCGGAGGTCAATATAGTTGATGGAGATTTACCCGATACCATTCGCGATGAAAGCAAGCAAGGAGAAGTTAGCCATTTCCAGGCCCTAGCTACTGCGGTGTCCGGAACTGTGGGTCTTGGAAATATTGCCGGTGTGGCCCTCGCAATCGCGATAGGGGGGCCAGGAGCAACCTTCTGGATGATCATCTGTGGATTGTTGAGTATGTCCACCAAGTTTGTGGAGTGTACCCTGGGGGTAAAATACCGTGACGTAGATGAAAATGGAACCGTTTTCGGAGGTCCCATGTATTACCTATCGCGAGGACTAAAAGAAAGGGGATTTACCGGATTGGGTAAGGGACTCGCTGTCATATTCGCAATACTATGTGTTGGGGCTTCTTTCGGTGGAGGCAACGCAGTACAGTCTAATCAGGCGGCAGAACAACTGGCGGCCATGTTTAATATGCAAGGGGGTTCAACCGGTTTTATCATTGGAGTGATCCTTGCCATAATTGTTGGAATTGTAATTATTGGGGGCATCAAACGAATCGCTTCAGTAACAGAGAAGATTGTGCCATTCATGGCCGTAATTTACGCATTGGCCTGCATAATCGTAATCGTGGCGAACTTCAGCTATATAGACGACGCATTCATTCTCATATTTAAAGGGGCATTTACCCCTGAAGCTGGTTTAGGAGGATTGTTTGGGGTCTTGATTATTGGCTTCAGACGTGCGGTGTTCTCCAATGAAGCTGGTGCAGGATCGGCTGCTATTGCCCACTCTGCTGTTAGAACCAAGTATCCTGCAAGTGAAGGAATTGTTGCACTGCTGGAACCTTTCATTGACACAGTCGTTATTTGTACCATGACAGCCTTAGTAATCATATTTTATAACAGTGGAGGCATATTTGAATACGGTGGAGATGGTCAGGGTAACGTATTGGTCAACGGTGAGACTATTGGTGGGGTAAACCTCACTTCAATGGCCTTTGAATCGGTGCTTCCCTGGTTCCCCTATGTGCTGACACTGGCGGTTGTACTCTTCGCTATATCAACGATGATCTCGTGGTCGTATTACGGATTACAGTCCTGGAAGTTTCTGTTTGGCCGGGGGAAAATGGCAGATTTAATCTATAAACTGTTGTTTGTGGTCTTCGTAGTCATAGGGGCATCTGCATCCATGGGCGCAGTTTTCGCATTCTCAGACGCCATGATACTAGCCCTGGTATTTCCAAATATGATCGGCCTGATGATCCTCTTCCCCAGGGTGAAGGAAGAGATGGCCAAATACCTGCAGGCTATAAAAAATACGATTAAATAAGAAGGAATTACCGACATAAGGAATCCCACTGGCGTTTCAACAAACAGGAACGGAGTGGGATTTTCTTTTTGCTGCTACTGCTGATACTACTGCAGGGGGTACGATATCTAATTTTTCAGATTCCTGCTCCGTTTTCGGACCTGTCCCATGAGCACGCTACAGAAGTACAACAGTGGCTGGACTCAATAAAGACAGCAATACCTTCCGGTAAAAACAGTAATACCTATATATATAATCCGAATACCCTAAGCGACTATCAGGGGTATATGTTAGGGTTGACTCCCGTTGAGATAGACCGTCTGATCCGATTTCGTGTTCAGGGGAACAGCATAGGAGGTCCGGTAGAGTTTAAACAAATTTCCGGGATTTCAGATTCGCTAATGTATCTTATCGCGCCGAGATTGCGTTTTCCATCGGTGGAACCCATTAAAGACTCCCAACTCCCTGCCAGCCCGGACCTGAGAAGCTTACCTCTTAAAGATCTAAATCGGGTAACTGCGTCAGAGCTGCGCCGTATAAAAGGTATTGGCCCGGTACTGTCAGAACGAATTATAAAATTCAGAAATCGGTTACAAGGCTTCCAGCTCAATGAACAATTATACGACGTCTACGGTCTGGATCGAAGCGTAGCAAATCGCCTTTTGCAATACTACACGGTACTTAGTAGACCAGACCTGAATCCTGTAAATGTTAATCGGGCTACTACCCAGGAACTGGCTCAATTGGTGTATCTGAATTGGAAGATTGCAAGGCAAATTACCAGGTATCGCGAACGCTTTGGGCCCTTTACCAGCCTTGAGGAATTAACAAAAATTGAAGATTTTCCTTCAGATAAGATTGATAGAATTAAACTATATTTGTCGCTGTAAAAATTGCTATTATGATTACAGGCACAATGTCATTAACGGGCTTCGAGTATTCAGAAACCCAACGCATGGTTGCGGCATCTGCTCGTGACTTCGCTGCCCAATTCATAAAACCACATGTGATGGAATGGGACGAATCCCAAACCTTTCCTGTAGAGCTATTCAAGAAGGCAGGTCAAATGGGTTTTATGGGCATTTTGGTCCCGGAATCCCTGGGGGGCTCAGGTCTTGGGTACCATGAATACATTGCCATTATCGAGGAGATTTCAAAAGTTGACCCTGCTATCGGACTTTCGATAGCTGCCCACAATTCACTATGTACCAATCATATTTTGATGTTTGGTAGTGTTGAGCAAAAAGAGAAATGGCTTCCTGCCCTGGCTACGGGGGAATGGATCGGAGCCTGGGGGCTAACGGAGCATAATACAGGATCGGATGCAGGAGGTATGTCTACTACCGCTGTGCGCGATGGAGATGAATGGGTGATCAATGGGGCAAAGAATTTCATTACGCATGGTATCAGTGGAGACATAGCCGTAATTATAGCCCGCACTGGTGATAAAGGAGACAGTCATGGTATGACTGCCTTTGCAATTGAAAAAGGTACCAAAGGTTTTAGTAGCGGAAAGAAAGAAGATAAGCTCGGCATGCGTGCCAGTGAGACGGCAGAATTGATTTTTGATAATTGCAGGATTCCGGATGCCAATCGGATCGGTGAAGTTGGTGAAGGGTTTATTCAATCAATGAAAATACTTGACGGTGGCAGGATATCCATTGCTGCACTTTCCCTAGGTGTTGCAAAAGGGGCCTATGAAGCTGCATTAAAGTATTCCAAGGAACGCGTACAATTCGGGAAACCGATCAGCCAGTTTCAGGGTATTTCATTCAAACTGGTTGATATGGCCACGGAGATCGAAGCTGCGGAATTGCTAACACACAAGGCAGCCTTCCTTAAGAACGAGGGTAAGCCCATGAGCAAGTACGGGGCAATGTGCAAGATGTTCGCTTCAGAAGTATGCGTGAAAGTCGCCAATGAAGCCGTTCAGATCCATGGTGGATATGGATATACAAAGGTATATCCGGTTGAAAAATTCTATCGGGATGCCAAATTATGTACTATTGGTGAGGGAACTACCGAAATACAAAAAGTGGTTATCGCCAAGAATATTTTAAAATAAGTTGTGACGGTCTCGTTAATTCATTTTATATTTGCCATCGCAAAATGCTAAAAGAAAGGAGGTTGTAGCCAATGTTAATAATTCCAGTAAAAGAAGGCGAAAATATAGATCGGGCACTAAAGCGCTTTAAGCGAAAGTTCGACAGGACAGGAACCATGCGCCAATTGCGCAAGCGTCAGCAGTTTACCAAACCTTCGGTAATGCGACGTCAGCAAATCCAAAAAGCCCAGTATATCCAGCATCTCAGGGATGCCGAAGAAATTTAATAAGAGTACCTAATATAGAAATCCCGCATCGCGGGATTTTTTTTTACCCATTATTAAATGTGGTCTTTGCTACCTTTGCAGTATGTCAGTTCAGGCGTTTGTAGATTACCTAAGTTTAGAAAAGAAATATTCTGAGCATACTTCAAGGGCATACGAAAGGGATGTTAGGGAGTTCGGGAAATTCTGCAGGGAGGAATTTGACCTTAACGATCTGGAACAGGTAGATTATCCCCTTATTCGGAGCTGGATCGTGGCACTGATAGACAAACAGGTCTCTAACCGGTCTGTAAACCGAAAGATCGCTTCACTAAAAGCGTATTACAAATTCCTTTTACGCACTGGGCGTATTACCCACAGTCCGCTGGCTCGACATCAATCCTTAAAGACACCAAAAAAAGTGGAGGTCCCTTTTTCCGAATCCGAGATGGAACGCATGCTTCAGGAAGTTCCGTTCGAAACGGGTTTTGAGGGAACCCGGGACAAATTAATAATTGACCTGTTCTACACAACCGGCATCAGAAGATCGGAACTTATAGGTTTAAAGCGGGCAGATCTGGATAGTGCCAGGGGTACTATAAAAGTACTTGGGAAGCGTAATAAAGAACGATTTATTCCCTTGCTTCCCGGTACTGTGGAACTGTTGCAGGAATATCTCAGGGAACGGGATGCGTTGGATGACCTGAGCGATCCCGAATATCTTTTCCTCACTTCCTCAGGAAAGAAAATTTACGGGACCCTGGTTTATCGGATCATCAATTCCTGTCTCAGCAAGGTCTCCACTAAGTTGAAAAAAAGCCCTCATGTGCTCAGGCATACCTTTGCCACACATTTGCTAAACAAGGGGGCGGATCTTAATTCGGTAAAAGAGCTTTTGGGTCATGCCAGCCTGGCTTCAACACAGGTGTACACCCACAGCAGTATTGCTGAACTTCAAAAGGTACATGCCCGTGCACATCCCAGGAACAAATAGGGCTTATTCAGTACCGGCAGAAATATTGGGATCAACTGTTGATATGCAGACCGTGAAAAAGGTTTGAATTTGACTGTGAAAATGGGGTGGTGAAAATCCATGCGAAATACGCAAAACACGGGCCCTACTACGATTCCAAAATTTTCCCAAAATAGTTTTGATTAAAAAAATAATTATCTACATTTGCAGTCCGTTAGAAATGACGGGCTTTTTTATGCGTTCAAACGCTAGAAAAGCCGATGTAGCTCAGCTGGCTAGAGCAGCTGATTTGTAATCAGCAGGCCGTGGGTTCGAGTCCCTCCATCGGCTCGAATGTTCCTAAAAATACTAAGGGCGGGGAGATACTCAAGCGGCCAACGAGGACAGACTGTAAATCTGTTGGTTTTTACCTTCGCAGGTTCGAATCCTGCTCTCCCCACAAAGGTAAAATTCCAGGTTCTTAGATCCGCATCAAGGATTTGGATTTGAAGACCTGATTTTGAAGACGTTTTTTTGACATAGTGATTAAAAATATTGCGGGAGTAGCTCAGTTGGTAGAGCGTCAGCCTTCCAAGCTGAATGTCGCCGGTTCGAACCCGGTCTCCCGCTCAATTAATTGAGTCCAGCTTTGCAATTTTTGGGAGTTATAAATTCCTGAAATTGAAAAGGTTGGACCCGTGAAACTCAAAGCCGACGTAGCTCAGGGGTAGAGCGTTTCCTTGGTAAGGAAGAGGTCACGGGTTCAATTCCCGTCGTTGGCTCAAAAATTGCATAATAAGTACACTAATATAAACTAAGATTAAATTATTTAACAATGGCAAAGGAAACTTTTGATCGTTCCAAACCGCACTTAAATATTGGTACAATTGGACACGTCGATCACGG
>JAAUXZ010055352.1_pt1 | contig 10170 bp, 4 predicted proteins | sample 7278131 | NCBI WGS metagenome assembly JAAUXZ01 (sample SAMN14350119, study PRJNA611818) | marine sediment metagenome | isolation source: surface marine sediment (3m) | place: French Polynesia: Moorea | collected 2018-08
CTTAGCAGTGCAATACTAGAAGTATGGATATCATTGACATATTCTTCTTGTTCTAAATCCAAATTAGTATCAATTAATAAAGAATTCATACCAATTATTCCATTCATTGGAGTCCGAATTTCATGGCTCATAGTAGCCAAGAATTGACTCTTAGCTTTATTCGCTACTTCCGCTGCTTGTCTTGCTTCTTGAAGAGCAATATTTTGTGTAACAAGCTGTTGATGTTGGCGAGTTTCTTGCTCCAATAAATGAGCATGAGCGAGAGCAATTCCTACTTGTTGAGCAACAGCTTCTAGGAGTTCAATTTCATCTTTTCTCCAATTGCGATAACGATCGCATTGATGTAAGCAAATAATTCCATTTGGTTCATCTTGATAGGAGGTACGAACTACTAACATAGATTTTAATTCTCTGCGAATACAAGTTGATGCCGAAGCATTTGTTTGTAGCAGGGGTTCTGTATAAACATTGTCTGAAGCGATCGCTCGATCCTGTGCTAACAATTGTTCTATATGGGGGTTGTCAATTACTGGAACTTCTAAATTCATAATTGATTCAGATCCAGCTTCTAAATATTCTGCTACTAATGGCACTTTTGGCACTGGCCCCCCTTGATAGGAATGAATTACACAACGGTTGACCAGAAAGGCTTGACCTATTTGTTGTGCAGTAGTATCAAATATCTTCTGTGTATCTAAGCTTTGGCGAATCTCTTGAGTAATTTTTCCCAACAAAAGACTACGTTGTAATTGTTTTTGTAGGGCTAAGTGAGTTAAATTTTGTTCAATGGCACTAGCAAGAACATTTGTTACTGCCTGTAAAAAGTGAACATCGTCTTGAGTGAAAGTATGTTTTTTCGTGGTATAAGTGGCTAATATTCCTGGATATTGATTATTTCCCGGAATAATTAAACTGATACCACTGACAATACCTTGCTCTAACAATGGTTTCAAACCTGGAAACTCAGCAATTTTAGTGCTGAAGTCTTCAATGATGACTGGTTTTTGGGCAGCTAAAGTGCAAGCAATTAGAGAGTCAAACCCTTGACTAACTCCTGGTAGACTGGTTAAAGTTTTTGGGTTGCTGAAACTGGCTTGAATTTGCCAACTTTGAGTATCTGATGAGTGTTGCAAAATCTGACAATAGTCAAGTTGTAAAGTCTGACATACCAAGGAAACTGCTTCTGACATGAGTTCTGATAGAGATATACTTTCGAGAGCACGTTGACTTAATTTTGCTACTGCTGCTGCTGCTAGAGCTTGAGTGGCTAATTTTTGCTCTGCTTGTTTGCGATCGCTAATATCTCGCAATATCATCGTAAATACAGTTTCATCTTTTAATTCTATTTGTGAAATTGATGCCTCTGCCGGAAATTCTGTACCATCTTTTCGCCTCCCAATAACTATAGCAAGTTTATGTTTTGTCTTGTGATTTTTTTCCCCTACAGAGTTATTAAATTTTGACTCTTGCCAAACAACTAATTTACCAAATGACTGCCCCACAACTTCCTGATTTATATAACCAAATATTTTTTCTGCTCCTTGGTTAAACAATTGAATAATTCTATTTCTATCCACTGAGATAATTGCATCTTCAGCCATATCTAAAATACTTGCTAAACGAGCCTCTGATTTTTTTAGAGCTTCAGAAAATGTTATGCGTTCAGATATTTCATTTTCTAGCTTTTGATTTAACCCTCTTAACTGGGCGGTTCTTTGTTGTACCCTAGCCTCCAAATTTGCATTGAGGAGACAAATTTTTTCTTCGGCTAAAATACGTTCTCTAATTTGTTTTTCTAGTTCCTGATTAGTTGCTTCTAGTTCTATAGGATTAGGCATTGCTAAAAGTTTCCGAACTAAACGAACTAAAAATATTACTGTTAATATAGAAACTATGACTGTGATACCCTTAACTAACCCTAATAGCCAATAGTGATGATGCTCTAGTGTCCAAATTTCTTGAGTCTGAGAGATACCACTTAAAATCATCAAAATTGCCAAGATCCAAAAAGTTAGATTGAATGGCATATTTGGTCGTCTAATCAGACAGTAAATAAGTATTAGTGCGATAAAATAATAGGTTAGTGCTATAAATAAATCTGATGTGAGATGAAATAAAATTAACCCTGACTGTAGTAGGTAATAACTTCCATGAGGAAAAAAGACACCTGCGCCCATAGTGGATTGAAATAACCCTGACATATAATACCTCTCCCGATCAACTAGCTATTATTATTATTTAATTATTATTGTTTAATCAAATCCTAACCTGTAGTTTTTTAGACATTTGTCTTGGAATTATAGTCTGATGCTTGAAATCAGTCTAAATTTTCATTTTGATTAGGTTTAAAAATCAATATTTGGCTAAATTAGACATATAATACCAATTCACTTTAAAAATGTCACAAATATAGCACTACGCAAATAGTTTAGGACATTTCTAAATCCTGAAACCCTTTGACAGTTTACTGTTCCCTGTTCCCTGTTCCCCGTTCCCTGTTCCCTAGCGCGTAGCGCTATAGTTGGTAACTGATCATGTGAAATAATAAGCTGAAATTACTGTCTAATCAAACTTCTAAACCATTCAAATCTCACTTCTGACTTCTGACTTTTGACTTCTGACTTCCGTGAAACTGTATAAGTAGCTCCAAGGTGAAGAATGTTTGTTGGAGATTCAATCTCAACCAATTCTAGATACCACATATGAGATGTGGGTTTAGAGATAAGTTGTCAAATTAAGATTGTCATTTTTGTCACCGCCAAAAACTCTGTAATACCAAGTGTGCAATAAAGAATACTACAAATAATCCCCTCAGATGCTAGGAAACTTAATTTTTGATCCTGTCAACATCAAGATTTACTTACGAACTAAAATCTACCACCTACCACCTAAAATTTATTTGTAGCAAACATTTATCACCCCTGATATAATACCTCCCACTATTTCCTATTCTCTTGTGCCTTAAGCATTTAATTATATGTTTATATCACAAATGTAAATGTTATATAATTCTGATTATTGTCTGAAAAAACATATCAAATTAAATTGAAATGCTCAACAGTCCTATTCAAGTAGCAATTACCTTAGGAACTCGCCCCGAAGCTATCAAACTAGCACCAGTTATCCAACTTTTTCAAAATTCTCCTGATTTTAACACCCTGGTAATTTTAACTGGTCAACATCAAGAAATGGTTGCCCAAGTAATGAAATTATTTGATATTAACCCTAACCAGGATTTAGCAATTATGCAAACTAAGCAAACATTGACAGATATTATGTGCCGAAGTTTGCAAGGATTAGAAGAATTATTTCTACAGTTGCAGCCTCAATTAGTATTAGTCCAAGGAGATACTAGCACCGCTTTTGCTGCTGCCCTAGCTGCATTTTATCAAAAAATTCCTGTTGGTCATGTGGAGGCAGGTTTACGAACTAATGATTTATTTAATCCCTATCCCGAAGAGGTAAACCGTCGTTTAATTTCTCAGATAGCTCAATTGCATTTTGCTCCTACAACTTTAGCTATGGAAAATTTACACAAATCTGGAGTAGTGGGGGAAGTTCATCAAACAGGAAATACGGTAATTGATGCCTTGCTAAAGGTAGCAAAATCTCAACCTCTATGTCATATTAAGGGTTTAGATTGGGGCAAATATCGGGTAATATTAGCAACAGTTCATCGGCGGGAAAATTGGGGAGAACCTTTAGAAAAAATTGCTCAAGGATTTCTGCAAATTTTAGATAAGTTTCCTGATACTGCTTTGGTTTTACCTCTGCATAAAAATCCCACAGTTAGAGAACCTTTAAAAGCAATTTTAGGGAATCATCCGAGAATATTTTTAGAGGAACCTTTTGATTATAGTGAATTGGTAGGAGCCATTCAAAATTGTTATTTAATATTAACTGATTCTGGGGGTTTACAAGAAGAAGCTCCCAGTTTAGGTAAGCCTGTTTTAGTATTACGAGAAACAACGGAAAGACCGGAAGCAATAATGGCGGGAACTGCTAAACTTGTTGGTACTAATACGAGTAATATTGTGGCTGCTACAGCAGAATTATTAAGTGATATTAGTAAGTATAAAAAAATGGCAATGGCAATTAATCCTTTCGGTGATGGTCATGCCTCGGAGAGAATTATCAAAATTGTCAAACGTTTTTTTAGTTAGAATGAATTGATACAAGTATAGCCTTTTTCAGTTAAATTAGGTACAAAACTTAGGGTTTTAGGGAACAAAAAATAGGAAATAGGCAACAGGCAAAAGGAAAGAGAAAAAATATTGTATCTCATTAATATGCTAACTGCCATAATACTGTAGGTTGCGTTTTTGCTGGCGCAAAGCTTTCCTAGGTCATGCTGGGCAACATGAAAACCACCAGCACAACCCAACAAAAATTTTGGTGGTGGTACATAGTAATGGTAGAGAGAGTGTGGGAACTGTTGGAGGTGTGGGGAGTGTGGGAAGAAATTAAAAAATATATAAGCTGTTGTGCATTTAAAGGACTTATTGTTATATGCCTTGTTCAAAGGAAAAACCTTATTAGACCTCTCCGGAAAAGAGGGAGTAGGGAGTAGGGAGTAGGTAGCAGGGAGTAGGGGGAAATATAAACAGAGCTTTTTCAATTCATTTTAGACTGCTATATCTCTACATTTTTCCCTTTTTTTCTTCAATATTTATTCCTTCTTCCCTTTTCCTTCTTCCTTACTTCTATCATTTGTAACAAAAATTTATCAAATCGGTATAATGGGTGAGCTGAGATAATTTATCTCAACCTTGGTTGAAGACCCGCGCTTTCCTGTAAGGAAGCGTCGGGATGAAAACCAATCAATGTTGCGGTCTCACAGATAATATATTAAACTGTAAGAGTCAAGTAAGTAAACAGTAGATGGTTGAGAAAGCGTACAAATTTAGATTTTACCCAACTCCAGAACAGGAAAATCTGTTGCGGAGAACATTGGGTTGTGTACGCTTGGTCTACAATAAAGCTTTAGCAGCTAGAACTACTGCCTGGTATGAACACAAAGAAAGAGTAAGTTACAAGCAAACTTCAGCTATGCTTACCTCCTGGAAAAAGCAGGAAGATTTAGACTTTCTCACAGAAGTTAGTAGTGTACCATTGCAACAAGGCTTGAGGCATCTACAAACTGCTTTCACTAACTTTTTCAGTGGAGTGGCTAAATATCCCAACTTTAAGAAAAAGCGGAATAGTGGTAGTGCTGAGTTTACAAAATCAGCATTCAAGAGGAGAAATGGTCAAGTCTATTTAGCCAAATGTGCAGAACCGTTACCTATAAGATGGAGCAGGCAACTACCCCAAAATTGTGTACCCAGTACAATTACCGTAAAACTTGACCCAAGTGGTAGATGGTCTGTGTCTTTGAGAGTTAATGATATCAGAGATTTGAAACTCAAACCGACTAAGAAGCAAGTAGGTATTGACTTAGGAATTACCAGCTTACTAACTACCAGTGATGGAGAAAAAGTTGCCAACCCAAAGAATCTTCAAAAGTTGCACAAAAAGCTTAGGTTAGCTCAGAAGTCTCTATCAAGGAGAGCTAAGGGGTCTAACAACTATCAGAAAGCCAGGCTTAAAGTGGCTAGGATACACGCAAAAATCAAAGATTCAAGACTTGACTATACCCATAAACTGACAACCCAACTAATCAGAGAAAACCAAACCATTGTGGTTGAGGATTTGGCAGTTACAAATATGGTGAAAAATCACAAATTAGCCAGAGCTATCAGTGACGCCAACTGGGGAGAAATAGTCAGGCAATTAGAGTACAAAGCTGATTGGTATGGACGGGAATTAATCAAGATTGACCGATATTTCCCTAGTTCTAAGGGTTGTTCTGATTGTGGTCATGTAGTGGAGAAATTACCTCTAAATATCAGAGAGTGGGATTGCCCTGAGTGTGGTAGTCACCATGACCGTGATGTTAACGCAAGTATAAATATTTTGGCTGCCGGGCAGGCAGTGTCAGTCTGTGGAGCGACTGTAAGACCCAAAGAGAGTAAGTCTCGGAGGGCAGGTGCTATGAAGCAGAAAGCCCCTAACAGCGATGCTAGGGAATCCCGCGCTGTCTCGTGAGAGCAGCGTCGGGAGGATGTCAATTGACGATAATGAAACCCACCCACGACCACTCTAATTTACCTTTAACTCTCTGAGGTCATCTAGAGCTTGTTGATATAACTCTTGATTTCCTTGTTGCTTGTATAACTTAACAGCTTTTTCCAAGTCTTTAATAGCTTGTTTTGTATTCCCTTGTTCCTGGTAAACCGCACCCCTATTATTGTAAGCATCAGCATCCTGGGGATTAAGTTGAATGACTTGGGTCAAATCAGCGATCGCCTGTTTATATTTTCCTTGCTCAAAATATGCTAAACCCCTAATGTGATAAGCTTTGGTATAGCTGGGTTTAATTTCAATCACTCGGCTAAAATCAGCGATCGCCTGTTTATATTTTTTTTGCTGATCGTAGAGACAACCCCGGTTATAGCAAGCATCAAGGTAGTTAGGATTGAGTTTAATGGCTTGACTGTAGTCGGAGATCGCCTGTTTATATTTTTTTTGCTCCGAGTAACTATTGCCCCGGTTATAGTAAGCTTCAGCATAGTTAGGATTGAGTTTAATGGCTTGGTTGTAATCGGCGATCGCCTTTTGATGCTTTCTTTGATTAGAGTAGACATTACCCCGGTTATAGTAGGCTACAGCATCCTGGGGATTAAGTTGAATAAGTTGGTTGTAATCAGCTAGTGCCTTTTTATACTCTCCTTGGGTATTGTAGATACTACCACGGTTGTTGTAAACTTCTGCTAAATTGGGTTCAATTAGAATCGCTTGGTTGTAATCAGCTAGTGCTTTTTTATATTCTCCTTGGTGAGAGTAGGCATTACCCCGATTAACATAGGCATTAGCACCCTTGGGATTAATTAGAATCGCTTGGTTGAAAGCAGCCATAGCCTTTTGATACTTTCCTTGGATTTCGTAGATAACGCCCCGGTTGTTGTGGAAATCAGAGTCATGGGAATTAAGTAGAATGGCTTGGTTGTAATTAGCAATTGCCTGTTGATACTTTCCTTGGATATAGTAAATAACACCCCGGTCATTATATACAGCAGCATCCTGGGGATTCAGTTCAATAGCTTTATCGTAATCAGCTAGTGCCTGTTCATACTTCCCTTGGTTATAGTAAGCAATACCTCGGTTATAGTAAGCATAAGGATTTTTTGGATTAAGTTTAATAGCTTTGTCGTAATCAGCCATTTCTTCAAAAGAAGTCATAGTCAAACACCACCTTGATTTAAAAAAAATATAAATAATAATACTTAGTCTAACCTAAAAAATGAATGACCAAGTACATTACAGATTGACTTTTGATTAAATCTCCTTCTAATAGCCATTTATATTGAACAAATGTCAAGGAAATTGTGTATAATTATTATAATAAATTGTACTTATTTAAAATAAACCATGAATAAATCAGAACAAAATTGGCAGATGTCTAAGGAAAATCAACGATGGGGCGATCGCTTGACTATAACTCAAGGCGATCTTATCTCTCAACAGGTAGAGGCGATAGTCAACCCTACTGACAATAATCTGCGCAGCTACGGATTATGTAGCAAAATTCATCACGCAGCAGGAGAAGCACTCAGAGATGCTACCAGACAAATAGAATGGCTGGAAACTAGCCAAGCAAAAATTACCAAAGGTTATCAAATTCCCGCCTCATACATAATTCATACTTGCGCCCCGGTTTGGGATAAAACCAATAGCCAGATATCCAGCAAACAGCTAGCCAAATGTTACCGTCACTGTCTGCGGTTAGCAGCAGAAAACCAAATTCATAGTCTCGCCTTTCCTTGTATTAGTACAGGACTGCGTGGATTTCCCAAAGATTGGGCTGCCAAAATAGCTCTAACAGAAGTTTTGACATTTTTGCAAAACAATTCTCTCCCGTGGAGAATAATTTTTGTCTGTCGCGAGCAAGATGATTTCGAGCAATATCAGACAAACCTGCCAAATTTCATCACTTCCCCCACTTCCTTAGAAAAACCTGAAGCACAAATAGCTAAAGAGTTAGTTAGTAAAATTTCATCTGAGCATCGAGTCGCCATTATTGGCAGTACCTCATTTTGGGGCATGACTACGGAGGCAATATGCAATGCTACTGGTAGAAAACTTGCAACTTTGGGAGAAAATTTAGCTCTTGTAACAGGTGGAGTTAGTGGTATACCAGAAGCAGTATCCTATAGTTTTTGGCAAGAATGCACCAGGCAAAATCAACCTGCCCCAGTTTACCACATTCAGCCAAAAGGATTTGAACCCTGGGAATATGGTACAAATCTATATGGAGGCAAAACTCTATTTGAGCGTCGAGAAATTTTAGCTCACATGGCATCGGTTTATGTGCTAATAGAAGGGGGACCAGGAGCCAAACAAGAAGCCGAAGTTGCAATGGAAGTGGGGGCAGTGGTAATTCCGGTGGGGGTGACAGGAGGTTTTGCCAAGCAACTTTATCAACAAATGTCTCGTCCTTACTATATACCCTCTGAGTTGTGGCAACAATTGGGGCAAGAGAATATTTCATTAGAAACAGTCGGAGAGGCGATCGCGCAAATCATCCTCAAAATATGGCAACGTCCAAAAGATGTGATCTTTGAGCCACAGAAAAAATTTATTACCGATTTAGAATTGCACTCAGCATTAGGAGTTAACTACAGAAAATTGCAAGATTTACTAGCAGCATCCCAATGGCAAAAAGCTGAGAGGGAAACCTTCCGCCTATTTTGTGAAATTGCCTTGAGAGCAGAAGTACATGAAGGTGTTCGGGAAACCAGAGATATTTTGAAGACAATAAACAAAAATCTCCAATCTGAGAGATTTAATGAACTTACTCGCTTACTACAGCATTACCAAAAAATGCTGGGGAGTATTCATCAGCAGGAGTTTCCCACTTCTTCATTTTATGGTTATCGTCCCGGTTGTCTGAATGGAAAGTTTATTCACAAACTACCTTTACTAGATTTCCAAACAATTGACTTACTCTGGATAGTATATTCTCAAGGGCGTTTTGGTTTTAGTGTGCAGGAAAGAATTTGGCGCACGCTATGTACTCAAAATGAAGATATAACTCAGGTAGAGGAAAATTTTATCAGTTGTGTAGGCCGTGGTTATTCTCAAACTGCTGATGCCTATCGCGAGGGTGAAGTCGATTTCACCCTTAATTCTCCAGAGGGGTTGTTACCTTGGCTCAACTGGTATGATGCTGAGGGTAATCTTCACGGTATAGAGTGTGATAACAAGTTAACTTATTTAGTCGGTAAGTTGTCTGGGAGAGGGATTTTTAACAAGCTATGGCGACAGCGAATTCGGGAAAAACTAGAGGCGGGAGAGAATAATTTTTCTAACTGTGTTCTAAGTGGTTTACCTTTGCAGGGTTTAAATTTTCAAGGAGCTAATTTCAGGGGTGCTAATCTCCAGAATGCTAATTGTGAGAGAGGAAACTTTGCTGAAGCTGATTTGAGGGGTGCTAATTTAGCGGGGGCAAAATTTTCAGTAGGAGCATTACAGGAGGCAATTGTTGATGGTAGTGAGGTTGGCGATCGCCAATGGTTAAGACCTTATCTTATTCTAATTGTTGATGATTCTATTATTGTTCGCCAACTTTTGAGTACAATTTTTACTAATGCTGGCTATCAGGTGGAAATAGCTAGAGATGGGTTAGAAGCTTGGAATAAACTGCAAAATAATCTCAAAGTTGATCTGATTTTATTGGATATAGAAATGCCTAATATGAATGGTTATGAACTAACTACAAAAATTAGAAATGATTCTCGGTTAAAAGATATACCAATAGCTGTTCTGAGTAATCGTGCTACGATGAGAAATAAGCAGAAAAAAAATCAGCAAGAATTTAACTATTGTAGTTATTTGACAAAGCCTTGTGTTGAGGAAGTAGTGTTAGAGACAGTTAAGAATGTTTTTAACAAAAAAGCTCGGCGTTGAATAGGTTTATCCTTGAATAAGGAAGAAGAAAGACCTAAGTTGGGAAAAGTAGATGGGTATTCCAACCACAACCAATTGTAGATACCGTGTAGACGGTGCAGTATTCAACTCACAAATGAAGCTCTATTTTTAAGTGTTAAACTGGAGATTATCTAATTAACC
>JAAUXZ010069212.1_pt1 | contig 10166 bp, 8 predicted proteins | sample 7278131 | NCBI WGS metagenome assembly JAAUXZ01 (sample SAMN14350119, study PRJNA611818) | marine sediment metagenome | isolation source: surface marine sediment (3m) | place: French Polynesia: Moorea | collected 2018-08
ACTGCAGCGCTACGAGATTGTTCGGGCGAAGGGCAGAACATCCCTCCCTTGCGGGCTTCGCAGGGTTCCGATGAGAACTAAAGGAACTGCGGAGACCGACCAATGACTTCATCCAAGAGCAAAGCCACTGCGGCCGTGCGTGCGTCCATCGAAGCCGACACGCAGCACGGAGCCGTCGTTCCGCCGCTGCACCTGTCCTCGAACTTCGCGTTCTCGGGATTCGGTGAAAAGCGGCAGTACGATTACACGCGGTCCGGCAACCCGACGCGCGATGCACTGGCCGACGCGCTGACCGAACTCGAAGGCGGCGCAGGCGCCGTTGTGACGTCGTCGGGTATGGCGGCACTGACGTTGCTCACGCAGATGCTCGAACCCGGCGATACGATCATCGCGCCGCATGATTGCTACGGCGGCACCTACCGGCTGTTCGAGCAGCAGTCCGCGAAGGGACTGTTCGACGTCCTGTGGGTCGATCAGTCGGACCTCGATGCGCTGGCGACGGCCTGCGAATGCGGACCGCGCATCATCTTGACGGAAACACCGTCGAACCCGCTGCTGCGGATCGTCGACATCCAGGCGATCGCGGAGATAGCGGAACGTTGCGGCGCGCTGTTCGCCGTCGACAACACGTTCCTGTCGCCGGCGTTGCAGAACCCGATCGAGCTGGGCGCCGACCTGGTCATCCACTCGACGACGAAGTACATCAACGGCCACAGCGACGTCGTCGGCGGTTGTGTCATTGCGGCGACGGAAGAACTGACGGAACGGATTACCTTCTGGGCCAACTGTATCGGCATTACCGGTGCGCCGTTCGACAGCTTCATGACCCTGCGCGGCCTGCGGACATTGCATCCGAGGATTCGCCAGCACGAGGAGAGCGCCAGCTGTCTCGCGAACGTGCTTGACGCGCACGAACTGGTCGAGCGTGTCTACTACCCCGGACTCGAGACACACCCTGGTCATGACATCGCGAAGCGCCAGCAACGTGGCTTCGGCGGCATGGTGAGTTTCGAGATTCGCGGCGGCGAGGCCGCAGTGCGGGCATTTGTCGAGCGGCTGGAGTTTTTCTCGCTGGCGGAATCGCTGGGCGGTGTCGAGAGCCTCGTTTGCCATCCGCCATCGATGACGCATGCGCCGGTGAATGAAGAGGCACTCGCAGAGGCCGGCATCCGGCAGAACCTGGTACGACTGTCCGTCGGCCTCGAAGCCACCGAGGACCTTGTCGCGGACGTCCTGGCAGCACTCGAAGCGGTGCGTACTGTGCAGTCGCTAAGGCCGATTGCCGCCGTTTGCGGCTGACTGGCATGGACCTGCCACGCTACCTCCGCGAGCAACTCGCGCCCGAGACCCGCTTCCTGTACGTGCCCGGCAGCTTCCGGCTCGAAGGCGGCGAGGTACTCGAGGATCTGCAGATCGCCTACCGTACCTGGGGTGACCCTGCCAATGCAGCGGACGGCGCAATACTGATCTGTCACGCGCTGACGGGCTCGGCCGACGTCGAAGCCTGGTGGCCGAACATCATTGGCGCCGGCAAAACTTTCGATCCCGCGCACGACTACATCGTCTGCGCCAACATCTTAGGCAGCTGCTACGGCACGACCGGGCCGGTCAGCAGGGTACCGGGGTCGATAGGCCGCTACCGCGCCGACTTTCCGCGCATCAGCGTACGCGACATGGTCGCCCTGCAGCGTATCCTGCTCGATGAACTCGGCATCGATCGACTCGAGCTCGTAACCGGGCCGTCGCTGGGAGGCATGCAGGCCCTGGAGTGGGCAGCAAGCTATCCGGAGCGCGTGAACAGCGTCGTTCCGATCGGTGTCGGCGGACGTCATTCCGCCTGGTGCATCGGCGTCAGTGAAGCACAGCGGGCGGCGATTGCTGCGGACCCGAACTGGCAGGGCGGCTACTACACGGACGACGCAACGCCGGAGAAGGGGCTGGCCGCCGCGCGCATGATGGCGGTCTGTACGTATCGCAGCTACCGAAGCTTCGAGCAGCGCTTTGGCCGCGACAAACGCGATGAGGAGCGTTTCCAGGTGCAATCCTACCTGCAGCACCAGGGTTCGAAGATCAACGACCGCTTCGACGCGAATACCTACGTGACGCTGACGCACGCGATGCACTCGCACGACCTGGCGCGTGGGCGGGGTGACTACACCGAGGTGCTCAGCTCGATTCGACAACCGACGCTGGTCGTCTCCGTCAGCAGCGACACGCTCTATCCGCCCGAGGAGCAGCAGCTACTTGCCGAGTCAATGCCCGCGGCGCGCTACGAGGTGCTGGACTGCCCGCACGGCCACGATGGCTTCCTTATCGAGACCGAGGAACTCGGCGCAATGATCGGCCGGTTCCGGGCGGCCAATAAGGGGACTTCCAGGCTCCGCGCTGTCAGTTCAGGCAGCGAATAATGATGTCGGTCATCTCGGTCGTCGACTCGACGGCCTCGTCGTCGGCGGCAATGTCGGCGGTTCTCGCGCCGTTGCCGATCGCGGTGGCAATCGCCGATTCGACGGCAGCCGCTTCTTCCTCGAGGCCGAGGCTGTGGCGCAACAGCAGCGCAGCGCTGGCAATGGTGCCGCAGGGATTCGCAATGCCTTTGCCGGCGATGTCCGGCGCGGAGCCGTGGATCGGCTCGTAGAGCCCGACCGAGGACTCGCCGAGCGAGGCGGATGGCAGCATACCCATCGAGCCTGCGAGCATCGATGCTTCGTCGGTCAGGATGTCGCCGAACATGTTCTCCGTGACGATCACGTCGAAATCGGCGGGCCTGCTGAGGAGGTGCATGGCTGCCGCGTCGACGAGTAGCGTCTCAAGTTCAATGTCGGCAAATTCACTGGCTACCAGCCGGTCCGTCGTATCGCGCCAGAGGCGCGATGTTTCCAGGACGTTAGCTTTGTCGACCGAACACAGTTTGCCGCGACGTCCTGCCGCGAGGCTCGCCGCGACGCGCACGATGCGCTCGATCTCGTGCCGGTGGTACAGGCAGAGGTCGCTGGCGGAATTCTCGTCCCGGGTCTTGTCACCGAAATAGATGCCGCCGGTCAATTCACGCACCACCAGCAGGTCGACGCCGGTCAGCTTCTCGGCCTTTAGCGGGGACGCAGCGGCGAGTTCGTCGTAGACCTTCACCGGCCGCAGGTTGGCGAATACGCCGAGTTCAGATCGCAGCCTGAGCAGTCCCTGCTCCGGCCTCACCGTTGCGTTGGGATCCGACCATTTCGGGCCGCCGACGGCGCCGAGCAAGACAGCGTGTGCCCCGTCGAAACTGTCGATGGTGGCGGGCGGCAACGGGTCGCCGCAGGCATCGATCGCGGCGCCACCGACCCGTTCTTCGCGGTAGGTAAACCGGTGACCGTACTTATCGGCGACTGCATCCAGGACCTGGCGTGCGGCAACGGTAACGTCAGGTCCGATGCCGTCACCCGGCAGCAGTACGATCACGGCTTCCACGGTCGTGTCTCCTCGAAGTGTTTGATCTCGTCCAGTTGCTGCCGCAGGAAACCGAGCTGGTCGATGCCCTCGACGAGGCAGTAGCGGGCAAACGCATCGATCGGAAACGACACGGACCGGTCGCCCGGCAGCAGCAGCTCCGCGTTCTCGACGTCGACCGTGATCTCGGCGCCCGGGTTATCGAGCAGCCAGCCGTGCGTCGCCGTATCCACGACGATGGGCACGAGTCCGTTCTTGAGCGAGTTGTTGCGGAAGATGTCGGCGATCTCTGTCGAGATGACGGCTTCCAGCCCGTAATCGAGCAGGGCCCACGGCGCGTGCTCTCGCGATGACCCGCAGCCGAAGTTATTGCCCGCGACCAGGATGCTGCAGCCCTTGGCCTCTGGCCGATTGAGCGGAAACTCCGGGTTCGCACTGCCATCGTCCAGGTAACGCAGATCGTGAAATGCGTCTTTGCCCAGCCCCTCGCGGGAGGTCGTCGTCAGGAAACGTGCGGCGATGATCTGGTCCGTATCGATGTCCCTTGTCGGCAGCACCACGGTACGTGAAGTGATCCGGGTGACGGGCTTCATGACAGCGTCCTCGGATCGGCCACGCATCCGGCAATGGCGGACGCGGCGGCGGTGGCCGGGCTTGCGAGCACCGTGCGTGCACCCACGCCCTGGCGACCCTCGAAGTTGCGATTGCTCGTACTGACGCTGAGCTTTCCGGCCGGCACAGTATCGCCGTTCATTCCGATGCACATCGAACAGCCGGCCTCGCGCCACTCGGCGCCGGCCCCTGCGATGATCCGGTCGAGACCTTTCTGTTCGGCTTCGAGCTTGACCTGCTGCGAGCCCGGCACCACGAGCATGCGAACGCCATCGGCTACGCGGCGGCCCTCCAGAATCCGTGCGACTTCCTCGATGTCCGAGAGACGGCCGTTCGTGCAGCTGCCGACGAACACGACGTCGACGGACTGGCCCGTCATCGGTTTGCCCGGTTCGATCTGCATGTACTCCAGCGCCTTGCGGAAGCTGGGGTCGTCGCTCGACGGAACCGGCTCGTTGACGCCAACCACCATGCCCGGGTTTGTCCCGAACGTGACCATCGGTTGCATAGCTGTGGCGTCCAGCGTCACCGAACGGTCGAAGACGGCACCGTCGTCGCTCTGCAGCAGTTGCCAGCGCGCCAGCGCCGAGTCCCAGTCAGGGCCCTGCGGCGCGCGCGGCCGCCCTTGCAGGTACTCGAAGGTAGTGTCATCCGGCGCGATCATCCCGGCACGTGCGCCGCCCTCGATCGACATGTTGCAGATCGTCATGCGGCTCTCCATGTCAAGTGCCGCGATCGCGTTGCCGCGGTATTCGATGACGTGGCCGGTGCCGCCGTCGACACCAATCTCGCCGATGACCGCGAGTATGACGTCCTTGGCAGTGACGCCGTCCGGCAGGCTCCCGTCAAGGGTTACCGAGAGCGTCTTCGGCTTGCGCTGCAGCAGGCATTGCGTCGCGAGGACATGTCCGACCTCCGTCGTGCCGATGCCGAAGGCCAGGGCACCGAACGCCCCGTGCGTACTCGAGTGGCTGTCGCCGCAGACGATCGTCTTACCCGGCTGGGTGGCGCCGAGTTCCGGCCCGATGACGTGAACGATGCCGCGGTGATCGTTACCGAACCCGATCAGGTCCAGTCCGAACTCTTGACAGTTTACTTCCATCTGCCGGATCTGGTTTGCCGCGCTCTCGCCAACGACGGCCAGGTCCTTGAAACTCGTAACCGGTGTCGTGGGCGTCGAGTGATCCATGGTCGCCAGCGTGAGGTCAGGTCGCCTGACCGGCAGCTCGAGCTCCCGCAGGACCGTGAACGCCTGCGGCGTCGTCACCTCGTGGATGATGTGCAGGTCGATGTAGAGAACGGCCGGCGTCTCCGGCGTTTCCTCAACGACGACGTGCTGTGACCAGACTTTTTCAAAAAGTGTCGTGCTACTCAATGTGCGCGTCCTAGATCGTCGCCTGTTCCGGCGTCGGCTGACCGGGCCCAGAATTCGAGCCGCGGCGCAGGATTCGGTTCATGACCTCGAGGCAGGCCCGGCAGCCGCCTTCCACGATGTCGACGCTCGCACCGCGGCCGCGGTAGCTGCGACCGTTGTGTTCGACAGTGACCGTAACTTCGCCCTGGGCGTCTTCACCAATCGACGCGCTGTGCAGCTCGAAGTTCTGCAAGATCAGTTCGACGCCGGTGACCGACTCGAGCGCCTGGAAGGCGGCCGCAATCGGTCCGTCGCCATGCGCACTCGCTTCCCGCTCGTCGCCGTTCTGGTCGAGCAGGGTAATTGCCGCCGTCGCCGGCTGGTCCGTGTGGGTCTGTACCTCGAGCGATTTCAGCGTCCACGGACCTGACGTCGCCGCACCCGCGTTCATGATGATCGCTTCGAGATCGCCGTCGTAAATGTCCTTCTTCTTGTCAGCCAGTTTCTTGAATTCCTGGAAGGCACGATTGGTCTCGAACTCGTCGAGTTCGAAACCGAGTTCGGCGATGCGGTCCCGGAACGCGTGACGGCCGCTGTGCTTGCCGAGCACCAGGTTGGACTTGGCGAGTCCGACGTCCTCCGGCCGCATGATCTCGTAGGTCGATGCGTGCTGCAGCATGCCGTGCTGGTGAATGCCGGCCTCGTGCGCAAAGGCGTTCTCGCCGACGATTGCCTTGTTGCGCGGCGGGTGCATGCCGGTGATGTTGGAAACGAGGCGCGACGTCGGGTAGATCCGGGTCGTGTCGATGCCGGTCTCGAGCCCGAAGAACTCAGCGCGCGTCCTGATGGCCATCACGGCCTCCTCGAGACTGCAGTTGCCTGCGCGCTCACCGATGCCGTTGATCGTGCACTCGATCTGGCGGGCGCCCGCATTTACGGCAGCCAGGCTGTTTGCCACGGCCATACCGAGGTCGTTGTGGCAGTGCACGCTGAGTACGATTTCGTCGATACGCTCGACGTGGTCCTTGAGATAGCGGAACAGCTTGTCGAACTCGGCCGGGACCGTGTACCCGACGGTATCCGGGATATTGACCGTGCCGGCTCCGGCCTCGATCGCCGCCGATACGACCTCGGCGAGGTAGGAAAGCTCGGTTCGCGAGGCGTCTTCGGGCGAAAACTCGACGTCGTCGACCAACTCGCGCGCCATGCTGACCGCACCGACAGCACTCTTGATAATCTCTTCCTTGGCCATCTTGAGCTTGTGCTCACGATGGATGGCGCTGGTCGCAACGAACACGTGGATGCGGTGTTTCTCGGCGCCCTTAACCGCCTGGTAGACCTTTTCGATGTCACTCGGGTTACAGCGGGCGAGGCCGCAGATCACCGGGCCGAAGTTTCGCTCGGCGATCGCCTTGACTGATTCGAAATCGCCCGGGGAAGCGGCCGGGAAACCGGCTTCGATGATGTCGACCTTGAGTTCGGCAAGCGCCTTGGCAACTCGCAGCTTCTCCTGCAGCGTCATGCTGCAGCCAGGGGCCTGTTCGCCGTCGCGCAGCGTGGTGTCGAATATCCGGATGCGTTCTGCTGACATCGGGCCTTCCTCCGCGGTCTTCGTGTGTTCGAGCTTGAGGTATTACTCCTGCAGCCAGTCCATCCTGCTGCGCAGTTCCTTGCCGACCTTCTCGATCGGGTGATCGAGGTCGGCCTGCATCATGCGCTTGAACTCCGGCATGCCGTTCTCGTTCTCGGCGATCCAGTTGCGTGCGAACGTGCCGTCCTGGATATCCTTGAGAATTGCTTTCATCGAGCCTCGCGAAGCCTCGTCGACGACGCGCGGGCCGCTGATCATGTCGCCCCAGGCGGCCGTGTCGCTGATGAACTCGTGCATCTTGCGCAAGCCACCTTCGTGCAGCAGGTCGACGATCAGCTTCAGCTCGTGCATGACCTCGTAATAGGCGGCTTCCGGCTGGTACCCGGCCTCCACCAGTGTCTCGAAACCGGCCACGATGAGTTCAGTAGCCCCGCCGCAGAGCACCGCCTGCTCGCCGAACAGGTCCGTTTCCGTCTCCTCGGCGAACGTGGTCTCGATGACGCCCGCACGCGCACCACCGATGCCGGCGGAGTAGGCCAGCGCGATCTTCAGTGCGTCGCCGCTGGCATCCTGGTGAATGGCGACCAGGCACGGTACCCCGTGCCCCTCTTCGAACTGCCGACGCACCAGTCCGCCCGGGCCCTTCGGTGCGATCAACCCGACGTTCAGATCGCCTCGCGGTTCGACCTGCCCGTAGTGGATGGCGAAGCCATGCGCGAACAGCAACGTGGCGCCCTCGTCGATGTCGTCGACGACGGCCTGGTACAGCGACTTCTGGACCATATCCGGCGTCAGGAACATCACGACCGCGGCGCCCCTGACCGCGTCGTTCGGTTCGGCCACGGTCAGGCCGTCGGCAGTTGCCCTGTCCCAGCTGGCGCCGCTGCGACGAAGGCCGACGACGACGTCGAAACCGGAGTCCCTGAGGTTCAGCGCGTGCGCGCGCCCCTGGCTGCCGTAACCGAGTATCGCGATCCTGCGGTCCGCCAGGCAGGAAATATCAACGTCCGATTCGGAGTACATTTGCATGATGATTCCTCGAGCCTAAAGCCATAAAAAAAAACCCCACTGTCCTTAAGGAAGCGGGGTTTGCGATGTCCGTCATCCGGATACGCGCTACCCGCTCTGCCTCCCGATAAGAAGCCGGGCAAGTCGAAACGCAAGCAGATCTGCGGCGCATCGGTTGGTGTATCCGGTTGTCATAGCGGCGCATCATGTTGGAACGCCGTAATGATGTCAACAGTTCGATAATCGGTTACGGGTGTTACTAAAACACCGGATTAGGAAAGCGCCCTAAGGCGATAATTTAAATGGCTTTTAAGGAGCATGGAGAGCCGGCCTTACAGACCTGCAACAGGGCACCTGAAAATGGCCCGCAAAAACCTCCGACCGTTGGCACGAACAAATCGCACCTTATTGAACGTTATGTAGTTGTTGGGCTGGCGATCTGTGAAGCATGTGTTATTCTTGGCGCCGTAAGACAGGGGACCTTACAACACATTAACAAATGGCGGGGAAACGTGGCGGTAGCCACGGTAGCCAGACACCAGAGAGAGAAAGTCGGGTTCCAGAAAAAAATCATCGCCGCGCGGCGTAAGTGGAGAGGGCCGCGTGCGCAATTGGCAACGCTATCAGCGTTGCCGTTCTCACTTGTGCATGTATTCAACGGATACGTTGCATCCCTCTCCGTAACTATTAACTAAAAAATACGACCTTTAAGGAGCGTTCATGAATCGGTGCAAAATCAGAAGTCGGCGCGTCACCGCAGCGTTTTTCGCGACTGCGGTCATCGTGGTATCCGGCAGCGTCGCCGCCCAGACCGTCGATGATGTATTGCGAGCTGATCAACGGCGGTTGAACCTGGCCCAGCAATCGCAGGAGCGTATCAACTCAATCGTTGAAGGTACGCGTTCTCTCGAAGACCAGTACAGGTCAATCAACAAGGAAATCGACGGACTTAAGGTCTACAACCGTCTGATGCGCGCTCAGGTAGAAGGGCAGGAGGCGGTCCTCGAGGACATCGCTCTGTCCATCGACCAGGTCGACGTAATCAATCGGCAGATCTTCCCGCTTATGACGCGCATGATCGACGGCCTCGAGCAGTCGGTTGCGCTCGACATCCCGTTCCTGATGGACGAGCGTACGACCCGCGTCAACGAACTCAAGGAAATCATGGAGCGGTCCGACGTCAGCGTCGCGGAGAAATTCCGCAAGGTGATGGAGGCCTACCAGATCGAGAACGATTACGGCAACACGATCGAGGAGTACGAGGAGACGCTGACGATCGATGGCGCCACCCGTGCATTTAACATGTTGCGTGTCGGTCGTATCGGCCTGTACTTCCAGTCGGACGACACCAAGATCACCGGCCGCTGGGACAACGAGGCCCGTGACTGGGTCATCGACAATTCGGCCCGTAACGAAGTCCGCAAGGGTCTGCGCGTGGCGAAACAGCTGATCGCGCCCGAACTCATCATCGTCCCGGTTCCAGCTGCGGAGGCTTCATAAATGAAACGCATTACTCTCTTTATTGCCGCCGGACTGCTGAGTCTGGGATTTGCCACGGCAAACGCGCAGCAGAGCGAAGAAGCCGCCCGCAGTATGGCGGAACTGCTGCAGCTCATCGAACAGGGCCAGGCACGCGACTCGCGTGAAGCCCGTCAGCGCGAAGCGGCTTTCGCGCAGAACCGCAACCAGCAACAGCAGCTGCTGAACCAGGCCCGCGCCGAGCGCACGCGCCAGGAAAACGCCAGCGCCGCCCTCGAACAGCAGTTCGAAGAGAACCAGCAGCGCATCATCACGGCACGGCAGGCCCTGGACGAGCGCCTCGGTGCCCTCAAGGAACTGTTCGGTGTACTGCAGACGGTGTCTGGCGACACGCAGGGTCGTTTCGCCGCATCGCTGACGAACATCGAGTACCCGGACCGGTCCGCGTTCCTGGTCGAGCTGGGCAGCAAGATGGCCGGGGCGAGCGAGCTGGCCTCGATCGAGGACATCGAGCGCCTCTGGGCGATGCTGCAGCAGGAAGTCGTCGAAACCGGTAAGGTCACGCGCTTCAATCACCTCGTGACGAAGGCTGACGGCACCCAGGAAGAAGTCGAAGTCGTTCGCGTCGGCGCGTTCAACCTGGTGTCCGAGAACGGCTACCTCGAGTACAACGACGACGGCACGATTTCGGAG
>JAAUXZ010018568.1_pt1 | contig 10157 bp, 10 predicted proteins | sample 7278131 | NCBI WGS metagenome assembly JAAUXZ01 (sample SAMN14350119, study PRJNA611818) | marine sediment metagenome | isolation source: surface marine sediment (3m) | place: French Polynesia: Moorea | collected 2018-08
GGCCAATGCCGCTTCCGGGTCGTGGTCGAGCCTCAGGAACGGCTGCTCCGCCCCGAGGCGTACGCCGGACGCGTTCTCATCATGAACGCGCAAGCCGATGATGTCTTCATAGAACGAACGCGCCCGGTCCAGATCGCGAACGGTCAGTGCGACCTCCGTGACGGTAACCGGCGCCGCATCGAGATCGAAAGTGATGGGGGATTGAGCGGTCATTGTCCGGCACCCTCCGGTGAACAGGAGTGAAAGGAGACGGCGCCATGGGACCACGGCGCCGTCCGGCGGTCAGGCGGTCGCTGTTGCGGAGACAGGCCGCGGCAGCTTCACGGCGTAGGCACCATTGCCCAGCAGGGCGCTCGCCACCAGCACCACGGCCCAGAACGCGGGAAACTCCCAGCCGCCGCCCTGATTGCTGAACACCCATCCGTTCCCGGCATGGACGTAAGTGGCGCCCAAGAGAACCGGCAGCAGGGCAACAGACACGTAACGCGTGCCGATACCGGCGATCAGCGCAAGACCGCCACCGATCTCGGCGGCGATGGTCAGATAGGCCAGAAAACCCGGAAAACCGATGCTATCGAAAAAGCCGACAGTGCCGGGAATGGTGAAGACGAAGACTTTCAAGAGGCCGTGGGCCAGGAAAAGAAAGCCGGAGGCGACGCGCAGCACGAAAGCGGCGTACGGGGCGGTGTTGAGGTCAGACATGATGGCTCCAATTCGGTTGGCGCGGGTACGCGCTGGTTTTTCGATCTGTGGCCGCGTGACCCAGTCGCCCGGCCGATGACATTGATATGAACCATCCTATTGATGCGATAAATATCCCTATTGACGAATGACTTTCGCCGCACCATTCACAATACATGGACAGTCTCGATGGATTGCGCACATACGTTTCGGTGGTCGAGGCGGGGTCTTTTACCGCCGCCGCCGACCGGCTCAGCATCTCCAAAAAGCTCGCCAGCAAGTATATCGCCGAGCTCGAGGCCCGTCTCGGCGTGCAGTTGCTGCAACGCACGACCCGAACGCTGAGCCTCACCAGCGCCGGTCAGAAATACTATCCCCGATGCATCGCGCTCCTTGAAGAATTCGAGGCCATGTCGGCAGAGGTCCGCGATGTCGAATGCGGCCTGAGCGGGCTGCTCCGGGTCTCGGCGCCCGTGTCGTTCGGCGAGCTTTTCTTGCAGCAGAGCCTGTCGGCCTTTCAGGATCAGAACCCCGATCTCACAATCGATCTGCGCCTGAACGACCGTTACATCGACCTCGCCGCAGAGGGCTTCGATCTCGCCGTCCGGATCGGAAGCCTCGAGGACTCGACCCTGGTCTCAAGACGGCTTGCCACCACAGAACTCCTGGCCGTCGCAAGCCCCGACTACCTCCGCCGCGCCGGTTCACCCGAAACACCCGCCGAGCTTTCCGGCCACGCCTGCATCCGCGACAGCAACTACCGCGCCGGGCAGACCTGGCCCTTCGAGATCAATGGCAAGACGCAACGCATTGCGGTTGATGGCCCGTTCGCGATCAACAGCGCGTCCGCTGTCCGGCGTTTGGCGCTCTTCGGCAAAGGGGTCGCGATGTGCCCGGACTTCGCCGTGTCAGAAGATCTTGGGACCGGACGCTTGAAACGGGTCCTCGCCGATTTTCCGTCTGGTCATCTCGGGATCCAGGCCGTCTTCACTGACGCCCGCCGCATGCCCGCGCGCACACGCGGCGTGCTCGACTACCTTGTAGAAGCGTTCAAAACCACGCCCTGGTTGGCGAAGGAGAGTTGAGGACCTGGGCCTGCAGGGTGAGTTGCGGCAATCGCGATCCTTCAAACCGAAAATCCTGAAAGAACCTCAGCCAACTCGGCTCTGTGGAATGCGGTCGAATGGGATCAATGGGTTACAATGAAGGTGTACCACGGAATAGCGCATCATCAGAAGGTGAAGAGACGGTGGGTTGGGGCACTTGTAAACCTGCTGCTTGGGAATAGGCTCCGCCAAACAAAGAACCAAAAAAAGCTCCGCCGAGTGGCTATGTCGAACGATACATATGCTCGAGTGAACGGTCTGCTGTTGCTGCAATCGGAAACCGCTATCTCGGGGTATTGTTGTTCAACTAAGTTGCGAGCTAATTATGGAAAAACCAATTATCAAACTCCCACCATCCGGAGAATAGCCTTGGGCTAAGGTGTCTCATTGGCCAAAAAATTCGCACCCAAAGGCGGTTACTATGCCAATCGACCACACGATTGATGTCGCGCGTGGATTGCTCCGGACCTTCTGGTCAGGTGATGTGAGCGATGCAGAGTTCCACGCTCGATACATGGAGATCGTAAGCGACCCGAATTTTCGTCACGTGGATAAGGAGTTGACCGATTTGTCTCAGTTGGACTCTATCGATTTGACGGCTCAAGCAATGAATAGAGTCATCGACCAAACAAGCCATCAAATGGATCGTAGACCCTTCCGAACGGCGATATATGCACCGTCGGACAACGCATTTGGGCATTCCCGTATGTACTTCGCATATGCGGACCAAGAGGGAAGCGAAACCGTAAATGTCTTCCGTTCCCTCAAGGAAGCTGAGGCTTGGCTATTCAACTAGTCCGGTGCCCAAGTCAACGTTAGTTCGGTGCACCACCGTGATCTAATGCGGTCGTTCGAGACTAGCAGGATGGAACGTAGGCGCACCACGCACAAGCCGAAGGGCCGCCTTATCACTTGTGCGCGGTACAATCCTATTTTGACTGGTTTTCGCATCGAGGGCCATTGGTATTTATCGAGTGTCAAAGGTCACCCCGCGCTTCGAGCGCCCTACCTATCCCATTGTCGGCATGACAAATTCGGGATCAGAGCGCACGCCCGAAGGCCACCGGGTCGTGATGGTTTTCAGTCGGGTATAGAACCTTACACCTTCTGGCCCGTGCATGTGGTGGTCTCCAAACAGCGACTGCTTCCATCCTCCAAATGAGTGGAAAGCCATCGGCACAGGGATCGGAACGTTAACACCAACCATGCCGACCTCGACGTCGTGGCCAAAGGTTCGGGCCGCGTCACCGTCGCGGGTGAAGATCGCGACACCGTTGGCATAGTCATGCGCGTGTACAAGATCCACTGCTGCATCATAATCTGGCCGACGCACGACCGAGAGAACCGGCCCGAAGATCTCTTCTTTCCAGATCGTCATGTCCGGGGTGACCCCGTCGATCAGGGTCGGACCTACGAAGTAGCCATCCTCGTAGCCCTGTGGCGGCGTAAATCCGCGCCCGTCGACAACGACCTTGGCACCTTCCGCCTCGCCTGTGTCGATGTAACCGAGGATCTTTTTTTGCGCGGCCCGGGTCACGACGGGGCCCATGTCCGAGGTTCGGTCCGCTGCCGGCCCCACTTTCAGCGCTTCGATCTTGGGCACAAGTTTATCGATCAAAGCGTCCGCCACAGCGTCGGTCACCGGAACGACAACCGAGATCGCCATACAGCGTTCGCCCGCTGATCCATAAGCCGCACCCATCAACGCGTTTGCAGCCATTTCGATGTCGGCGTCGGGCAGGATTACCATGTGGTTCTTCGCACCGCCTAGTGCTTGGACCCGCTTGCCGTTCGCGGTTCCGGTCTCGTAGATGTATTTCGCAATCGGTGTCGAGCCGACGAAACTGATGGCTTTTACGTCAGGATGGGCAAGCAGCGCGTCAACGGCTTCCTTGTCGCCCTGGACGACGTTGAAGACGCCCTTAGGAAGGCCTGCCTCGGCCAACCACTCGGCAATCAAGAGCGAGGCGGACGGGTCACGTTCGCTGGGCTTGAGAATGAAAGTGTTGCCGCAGGCAAGGGCCACCGGGAACATCCACATTGGCACCATGGCCGGGAAATTGAACGGGGTTATTCCGGCCACGACGCCAAGAGGTTGGCGCAAGCTGTGGCTATCGACAGCGGTTCCGACATTCTCGGTGATGTCGCCTTTCAAGAGGTGTGGTGCACCAACGGCGAATTCTACGACCTCTAGACCTCGGGTCACCTCGCCGACGGCATCGTCGTGGGTTTTGCCATGCTCTGCTGAGATGGCTTCTGCCAGTTGATCGGCGCGATCCCAGAGGATCATCTTGAAGCGATCGAGGATTCTGGCTCGACGAAGCGCGGGCGTACGCGACCACGTTGCCCATGCCTTCTGGGCCGAGGCGACGGCGATGCCAACGTCTTCGGTCGATGCTAGGGCAACCGTTCCATTCGGTTGCCCAGTTGCGGGGTTAAAGACAGGTTGGCTGCGGGCCGAAGTTCCGGACACTAGGGTATTATCGATGAAGTGGGCGATATCTGTCATGTTTAGTTCCTTTCAGTTTCGAGCTCCTTTATCGCAAGCATATTTTCGCATATAAATAGACGAAATCGGCTATCCGTTATGCAGGAATGTAGTAATGAATTGGGATGATCTTCGCTATTTCTTGAGTGTTGCACGCGAAGGGCAGATGCTTCGTGCCGCCAGCCGGATGGGCGTCAGCCAAGCCCGCCTTAGTCGGCACATTGCTGCGCTGGAACACGAAACTGGCACGCGCCTGTTCGACCGGACAACGCGCGGGTCAACTCTGACCGAAGACGGCGAGGCGCTGTTCACAACGGCGGAACGCATCGAGTCAGAGGTATTGGCTGGGATGGCGACGTTACGGGGCAACAGCGAGGTGGCCGGCACCATTCGCATTGGGGCACCGGACGGACTTGGCAGCATGTTTCTTGCGCCACGCCTAGGCCGATTTCAACACGCCTATCCTGATCTGCGCGTTCAGCTTGTACCTGTCCCGCGGAGCTTTTCGCTATCGGAACGTGAGGCTGACATAGCCATTATGGTGGGTCGCCCCGAAAAGGGACGGCTTCGGGTGCGCAAGCTGGTCGATTACACTCTCGGACCCTATGCCTCATGCGATTACCTCAATCGGATGGGGGAACCAGTGTCGTCGAGCGACCTAAAGCATCATCGGCTGGTAGGCTACGTCGAGGACTTGATCTATACGCCCGAGCTCGACTACACCTCTGAGATCTTTGGGGATTGGCGTTCGCATATCGAAGTGTCGACTGCAGTCGGTCAATTCGAAGCAGTTCGGGCCGGTGCTGGCATCGGGATATGCCACGATTTCATGACTGCCGGTAAGTCAGACCTCGTGCGGCTCTTTCCCGCTAAGTCGGTCACGCGAAGCTATTGGATCGTCTGGCATGAAAACCTTCGCGTCGCTCGGCGGGTACAAGCCGCGGCTGATCTGATTGAGCGAATGGTCCGCGACGCGCGGGGACTATTCTCATTATCGTCGTGAGAACGTCCAAAAAAGCAGAGTTCAGCCAAGTCTGGCTGCCAATCCTCGCTTCAGAGCGGCCATGTCGATATCGCGCGCGACGAAGCTGGCACCTTGGTTACTGACACGCTGGGCAAAGTCTTGATCAACCGAAAGGAAACCGGCGGGTCTTCCTGCCTTTACGATGCGCGAAACGGCGTCCAGGACTGTCTCGACGACCTCGGGGTGGCTGGGTTCGCCGGCGCGACCCAAAGCGGCAGCAAGATCCGCAGGGCCGACGAAGATCCCATCGACGCCTGATACAGCAGCAATGTCTTCGATCTGGTCAATAGCCTCGAGAGTTTCTACTTGGACCACCAGTGCGATCTCTTCCCTTGCCGCCTTGTGGTATCCGGCGATGTCACCAAATCCAGTAGCGCGTGTCAGGCCAGAGACCCCCCGGATCCCGGAAGGCGGATACTCCACCGCCGCGACGGCCTGGGCGGCCTCTTCGGCATTCTGGATCATAGGAACCAGAATGTTCTGCGCACCAAGATCCAGCAGTTTCTTGATCTCAGCGGGGTTCAGGCTGCCGGGCCTGACGATGGGAGAAACCGGGTAGGCGGCAACGGCCTGCAAGAGCGGCAACACACTGAGTGGGTCGAGGGCTGAGTGCTCGGTATCGAACAGCATCCAGTCGTAGCCGAGGCTTGCGCACATCTCGGCCACGAGCGTGTCGTTTATCGTCGACCAGAGACCGTGTTGCATCCTTCCGTCTCGGAGACCAGCCTTGAATGCGTTTTTCGGGAGTTGCGTCATCACGCAAACTTCACTGCAACCGATCCCAACTCGCCGAAGTCGGCGAGCAAAGTGTCCCCGGGATCTGCCCAAACCGGTCGTGTGAAGGATCCGGAAAGCACCAAGTGCCCCGGTTCCATGATGTGTCCGAACTCGCTTATCTTGTTGGCAAGCCAAGCGATTGCCATCGCTGGGTGGCCTAGAACACCTGCAGCTAATCCAGTTTCTTCGATTTCCGAGTTGCGGTAGAAGGCTACTCCGATACGGCGAAGATCGAAATCGTCGGGCCGAACCGGGCGCCCCCCCAAGACAATACCTGCGCCGGCGCCATTGTCGGCAACCGTGTCGAATATCTTTCGCGGCTCGGTGACTCTCGCATCGATAATTTCGATCGAGGGCACCACATAGTCGGTCGCATTCATGACGTCGATCAGCCCCACATTTGGCCCCTGCAGCGGTTCTTTCAGAACAAAGGTCAGTTCGGGCTCAACACGCGGGACACAGAAATCAGAATGTTGCACGACGGCGCCATCGCTCAAAAGCATGTCGCTGAATAGGTACCCGTAATCAGGCTCGTCGATTTTCGAGGAGGCCTGCATCGCTTTCGAGGTCAGCCCGACCTTGTGCCCTACGATGCGCAAACCGCGCTCAACCATCTGGTCAGCAACCATCGACGAGATGGCATAGCTGTCCTCAATCTGTATGTCCGGGAACATTTCCGATGGTCGCTCACCTTGCACCTTGGTTTGGTGGCTCTTTAGTAGGGACGTCACCACCTGGCGACGTTGTTCATCTGTAAGCATCTGACTTGTCCTCTTGGGTTTTTTTTGGTTCGGTCTCGGTGTCCGGAATTTGGGGCGTATTGGTTTGAAGCGTATGGCCGACTGGCAGGATCGACAGACCAAATCGTGCTTTCAAAGCGCCCCAGATCCCACGCTTGTCGACCAGCATGACACCGATGGCGATGGAGCCCATCAGGATCAGGTACCAGGTGCCCCAGTCGGCGGCGAACTCTCTGAGCGCAAAGAAGACGATCACGCCGATGATCGGTCCCTCGATCGTGCCGATGCCGCCGATGACGACAATGAAGATCACGAAGGCAGTCCAATCATTCAAACTGAACGCGGCTTCGGGTGTGATTCGTAGCTTTTGCAGGAAGATGAAGGCACCTGTTAGGCCAGTTAGACCGGCGGTCACGACATAGACGAGGAACTTCACGCGGCGCGTGGCCACACCGACGGCTTCGGCCGCTGGTTCGCTGTCGCGGATCGCCGTCAGGGCCAAGCCCCACCTGGACCGCAACAAAAGCCAGACAAGCAACACTGAAGCGATGCCAATGCCGAAGGCGAGATAATACATGATCATTTCGCGGCCGGCCCTACTGGGCGCCAGCGATTTGGCCAAAGCAACTGGCAAAGAAATCCCCGACCCACCGCCAAGTGCGCTGGTTTGCGCAGCGATTAGGCGAAACACTTCGGCGATGACCCACGTCCCGATAGCGAAATAGGCGCCTTGAAGCCGAAATGCGATCCAGCCGGTGGGAATCGCGATAAGGGCCGTGATCACTGCAGCCAGAGGTAGCGCGGCGAGGATGGGAACACCGGCGAACATCGCCATCGCAAAGAACAGGTACCCGCCAAGCCCGACGAAGGCTTGTTGACCAATCGAAATCAGCCCGGAGTAGCCGGCAAGCAGGTTCCACATCTGCGCTAGTGCAAGAAAGCTCAGGATTTCCATGAGCAGGCGCAGATCGGCGCGGCCAGCCCAGAATGGCGCGAGGGCCAGCACTACGACGACAATGCCGAGCGTCAAGCGAAGCAGGTTGTTTGTCTTGAGCCATCTTTGCGCCGGAGGGTGAATCGAAAAACTTGTCATTTGTCCCTCACTTCTTGTTCAGCAAGCCGCGCGGGCGCACGACAAGAATAGCCAGGAAGACCAGGTGCCCGGCCAGGATCTGGTACCCGGCGTCGATCTGGGCACCGATCGTTTGCGCAACGCCCAGGATCACGCCGCCAAGCAGAGTGCCCCAGATATTGCCGAGCCCTCCGATGATCACCGCCTCGAAGGCGAAGAGAAGCCGGACCGGACCCGCGGCGGGATCGAAATTGGTTTTTGTCGCCAGAAGGATACCCGCGATAGCAACGATGACGGAGGCAATGAGTGTCGCAATCGCAAAGATATGTGCGTTGTTACCCCCCATCAGCGGCACGATCTCTGGATCGTCCGACGTTGCACGCAGCATTCTGCCCAGGGCCGTGTGAAAGAAGATGAACTGCACACCTGCGATAACCGCTACGGCGACGACAAACATCAACAAGGGAAGCGCGCCGATTGACATGTCCTTGGTGACTTCAAAACTGGCGGTATTCAGCCATGCAGCATCCAGCCGTTGGCTGTCGGCGGAAAAGGCCTCCAAGAGTGAGTTTTGGATGATGATTGACAGCCCGAATGTGACCAGAACCGGTGGAAGAAGGTCCGCACCTAGTACCCGGTTCAGAAGAATCCGCTGATTGAGATAGCCGGCCGCACCCAAGGCAGCGATCACAAAAACCACTGCTAACGCCGGGTGGATTTGCAGACCTGTCACAACCGCAAGCATCAGATAGGCGGCGACGATGATGAAATCGCCATGCGCGAGGTTGACGAAGCGCATGACCCCGAACATCAGGCTCAGCCCGGCTGCAAACAGGGCATACAGGCCGCCGAGCAGAATGCCTTGTACTATCGCGTTGATCCAGACCATCACGCGGCCTCCTCGCTGTTTGCGCTGCCAAAATAAGCTGCGGCAATCTGGTTGCGTGTCAGCGTGTCAGGCGTGCCCGATAGGGTGACGCGGCCTTCCATGAAGCAGTAGACCCTGTCGGATACGGCCATCGCCTGTCCAACATCCTGTTCGACGACCAGGAGAGCCGTTCCGCCGCCGCGGATGCGGGGCACAGCTTTGTAGATGTCCGTGATGACCTTCGGCGAGAGTCCAAGGCTGATCTCGTCGCAGAGTAGCAGCTTTGGATTGGACATAAGCGCGCGGCCGATTGCGACCATTTGCTGTTGTCCGCCAGACAACGCCGTACCGGGATTGTTCCTCTTTGTAACAAGGTCGGGAAAAAGGTCATAGACTGATTTCAGATCCCAGGGACCCTTGCGTCCGCCGGAAGCCCCGATAAGCAGGTTTTCTTCGACGGATAGCGAAGGGAATAGCCGGCGCCCCTCGGGCACCAACGCGATGCCGGACTTATGGATGGTGTCGGCGGCGGTGTCGGCGATGCTCGTCCCGTCGAACGTGATGGATTGACCTATGGTCTTGAGCCATCCGGTGATCGCACGCAGGAAAGTAGATTTTCCAGCGCCGTTGGCCCCGATCAGGGCAACTGTCTCTCCTTCGAGGACATGAAGACTGGCCCCAAAGAGCGCCTGAAAATCACCGTAGAAGGCATCAAGTGCTTTGGTCTCAAGCAGCGTTTTCATCAACCGCGATCCCCATGTAGATTTCCTGGACGAACGGATCCGACATGACTGCGTCAGGTTCGCCTTCGGCGACGATCTTGCCGAAATCGATGACGATCAGCCTTTCGACCACGGCCGTCAACGCGTGCACGATGTGCTCGATCCAGATGATCGAAACGCCCGTCGCGTGGATTTCCTGGATCGTTGCCACCAGGCTGTGGCATTCCGCTTCGGTCAATCCACCCGCAATTTCGTCCAACAGCAAGAGTTTCGGCCCTGACGCCAAAGCGCGAGCGAGTTCCAGTCTTTTTCGCTGCAGCAACGTCAGGCTGCCGGCCGGGTTGTTCGCCATTGGCAAAAGCCCCGTGCGGCTTAGAATGTCGCGGCACTCTGCATCTGCGTCGTGATGCCGTGAGTTTCCGAACGCCGAGGCGACGAGTAGGTTCTCGTAAACACTCATCCCGACAAACGGGTGCGGAATCTGGAAACTGCGCGAGACGCCCATCCGGCAACGTTGCGCGGCCGGTTCCACTGTCACGTCGACCCCGTCAAACGAGATCTGTCCCGAGGACACCGGCCGTGTCCCCCCGATCAGATTGAACAACGTCGACTTGCCTGCGCCGTTTGGCCCGAGTATGCCAAGTGCCTGCCCCGCCGGGAGATCGAACGTGACAGCGGA
>JAAUXZ010015822.1_pt1 | contig 10146 bp, 7 predicted proteins | sample 7278131 | NCBI WGS metagenome assembly JAAUXZ01 (sample SAMN14350119, study PRJNA611818) | marine sediment metagenome | isolation source: surface marine sediment (3m) | place: French Polynesia: Moorea | collected 2018-08
AGGGCTTTCGCGTGCTTGATGATGCCGCCGATGTAGTACAGCGCCGTTTCGGACAGACCGCCGTAGCCATCGCCGGAGAACAGGTTCTCACCGTCCTTGAACAGCGACTGGTGCACGTGCATGCCGTTACCGTTGTCGTTGACCAGCGGCTTGGGCATGAACGTCGCGGTCTTGCCATAGGCGTGAGCAACGTTGTGCACGACGTACTTCAGTACCTGTACCTCGTCGGCCTTGGCCACCAAGGTGTTGAATTTAACGCCAATTTCGCACTGGCCGGCCGTCGCAACCTCGTGGTGATGCACTTCGGTCGTAAGGCCCATTTCCTCGAGCGCAAGACACATTGACGAGCGAATGTCGTGCAAGGAGTCGACCGGCGGGACCGGGAAGTAGCCGCCTTTGACGGTCGGGCGGTGACCCGTATTGCCTTCCTCGAGGCTGCGATCTGTGTTCCAGGCACCTTCGTCAGAGTCGATCTTGTAGAACGCACCCTGCATGTTGTCGTCCCAGGCAACGCTATCGAATACGAAGAACTCGTTCTCAGGGCCGAAGTAAGCAGCGTCTGCAACGCCGGTTGACTCGAGATACGCCTGGGCGCGCTCGGCCAACGAACGCGGGCAGCGATCGTAGCCCTGCATCGTCGACGGTTCGACGACGTTGCAGCGCAGGTTCAGCGTCGGCTCGTCGGGAAAGATGTCGATGACGGCCGACGATGCGTCCGGCATCAGGATCATGTCCGACTCGTTGATACCCTTCCAGCCCGAGATCGACGATCCGTCGAACATCTTGCCGTCTTCGAACATGTCTTCGTCAACGACGCTGGCGGGAACGGTGACGTGTTGTTCCTTGCCGATCGTGTCGGTAAAGCGAAAGTCGACGAACTTGACCTCTGCCTCTTTTATAAGGGCTAGTACCTCTGCGGGCGTCATGGGTTTTTCCTCCAGTTTTTTGTCTGCAAACTATCGCCGCTCGAGGCGGCCCGATAAGCGCTTTTGGTGCACGAAGCGTGCCAGAAGCAGGTTCGCCATAAGTTTCTGTTTTTCATAAGTTTTTTCTTGCAAGCGGTCCGAAGTGCGCACCATATTGGTGCAACCCGTCTTTGCGCCGCACTATTTTAGTGCAATTTGGCTTCATCTGCACCCGTTTGGGGCAGGACGCCCGCGGGCAAAGGCGCTCAGGGGGGCGCCGCTGGCGTAGAAAGTCGTTATACTTCGCGCCTTTGGCCCACCGTGACACCCGTAAATGAGTAGCGAACATTCGCCTGAGCGCTTGAGCTTCCAGGACCTGATCCTCAGGTTGCAGCAGTACTGGGCCGAGCGTGGCTGCGTGATCATGCAGCCGTACGACATGGAGATGGGCGCGGGTACCTTTCACCCCGCCACGTTCTTAAGGGCCGTCGGTCCGGAGCCCTGGTCGGCCGCCTACGTACAGCCGAGCCGCCGCCCCCAGGACGGCCGTTACGGCGACAACCCGTTCCGGCTGCAGCATTACTACCAGTACCAGGTCGCTATCAAACCGTCGCCCGACGATATCCAGGACCTGTACCTGGGCTCACTCACCGCCATCGGCATCGACACGTCGATACACGATGTGCGATTCGTCGAGGACAACTGGGAGTCACCGACGCTTGGCGCCTGGGGTCTCGGCTGGGAAGTCTGGCTGAACGGCATGGAGGTCACGCAGTTCACCTATTTCCAGCAGGTCGGCGGACTCGACTGTCGCCCGGTAACGGCGGAGCTCACCTACGGCCTCGAGCGCCTCGCGATGTACCTGCAAAACGTGGAGAGCATCTTCGACCTCGTATGGACCGACGGACCACTCGGCCGCATCACCTACGGTGACGTCTATAAGCAGAATGAATTCGAGCAATCGAAATTCAATTTCGAGGAAGCGGATGTCGACGAGCTGTTTCACGCATTCGATCACGCCGAACACGAGAGCCAGCGGCTGATCGACCTGAACCTGGCGCTGCCGGCATACGAACAGATGCTCACCGCGTCGCACACCTTTAACCTCCTCGATGCCCGCCAGGCGATATCCGTCACGGAGCGCCAGCGCTTCATCCTGCGTGTGCGCACGATGTCGCGGGCGATCTGCGAAGCCTACTACGCGAGCCGGGAAGCGCTCGGCTTCCCGATGTGCGAGACGGTCGACGCTGAAGAGGTCGCGAAATGAGCGCCGACAAGCTACTCGTCGAGATCGGAACCGAAGAGCTCCCGCCGAAGGCGCTGCGATCGCTGATGGACGCGTTCGGCGCCGGACTCGCGGCAGCTATCGACGACGCGCGGCTCGAGCGCGGCGAGGTGCGCGCTTTCGCAAGCCCGCGGCGCCTCGCGGCCATCGTCGACGATCTCGCACACCAGCAGGAATCGCGCAAGGTCGAACAGAAAGGGCCGCCGGTCAAGGTCGCATTCGACGACAGCGGGAACCCGACGCCGGCAGCAAAGGCCTTTGCCGACAAATGCGGCGTCGACGTCGACGAACTCGGCCGCAACAAGACCGACAAGGGCGAATGGCTGAGCTACACGAGCGTCGAAGAGGGAAAGACGGCAGCGGAGCTGATGTCCGAGATCCTGGAGAAGGCGCTCGGCAGCCTGCCCATACCTCGACGCATGCGCTGGGGCTCCGGCGACGCGGAGTTCGTGAGGCCCGTGCACTGGATCGTGCTGTTGCAGGGCGACGGCGTCATCGACGCGACTGTCATGGGCATCCGCTCCGGCAGGGAATCCCGCGGTCACCGCTTCCACTCGGATGGTCCGATTTCGATCGCAAGCCCGGACGAGTACCTGGACGTGCTCGAGAGAGAGGGCCGCGTTATCGCCGACTTCGAGCGTCGTCGTGAACTCGTTCGTCGCGGCGTCGACGAGGCCGCTGCGAAGGCCGGTGGTCATGTCGTGGAAGGGGAATCGATCTACGACGAGGTGGCTGCGCTGGTCGAATGGCCGGTGCCGCTGCTCGGCAGTTTCGATGAGCAATACCTGGCGCTGCCTCGCGAAAGCGTGGTCTCCACGCTGATGGGCCACCAGCGATACTTCCCGGTCGCGGACGATGAGGGCACGCTGCTACCGCGTTTCGTCACCGTCGCCAACCTCGAGAGCAGCGACCCCGACCAGGTCCGCGATGGTAATGAGCGTGTCATCCGGCCGCGGCTCGCGGACGCCGCGTTTTTCTGGGACAACGACCGACGCAATACGCTGGCATCCCGTACCGACGGTTTGCGCGAAGTCGTCTATCAGCGTGGGCTCGGCAGCCTGTTCGACAAGAGCATGCGCGTCGGCAAGCTGGCCACCCGGATTGCCAGGAAACTCGACGCTGACGGCGAAACAGTTGCCCGCGCGGCCGAGCTGGCGAAATGCGATCTGCTGACCGGCATGGTCGGTGAGTTTCCCGAGCTACAGGGCACGATGGGCCGCTATTACGCGTTGTCCGATGGCGAACCGGCCGATGTGGCCGCCGCTATTGGTGAACACTACCGGCCGCGATTCGCCGGCGACGACTTGCCGGCCAGCCGCGCAGGCCAGGTGCTGGCGATTGCCGACAAGCTCGACAGCCTCGCGGGCGTGTTCTCGATCGGCAAGAAACCGAGCGGCAATCGCGACCCGTTCGGTCTGCGCCGCGCCGCACTCGGCATCGTGCGCATCATGATCGAGTGTGCGCTGGACCTCGACCTCAGGGGGCTCATCGGCAAGGCGGTCAAGCTGCAGCCAAAGGGCAAGTTCGACCCCGACGCACTGGCGGAGGAGCTCGACGGCTTCATAGGCGATCGATTGCGCCGCTACTTCCTCGATCGCGACGCGGGCCTCGCGACCGAGACCTTCGACGCGGTCAGGGCGCGCCGGCCGATATCGCTGGTCGACTTCGACAGGCGGCTTGCCGCCGTGCAGACCTTCACCAGGATGGAGCAGGCAGAGAGCCTTGCCGCCGCCAACAAGCGCATTGCCAACATCCTGCGCAAGGCCGGTGACCCGCAAGGCATCAAGGTAAAAGAGAAGCTCTTCGAGCTCGACGCCGAGACCGCGCTGGCCAATGCCCTGAAGGGCGCTCGTGACAAGGTGCAGCCCATGCTCGACGCGCGCAGCTATGCCGAGGCGCTGAACGAGCTCGCGGACTTGCGTGGCCCGGTCGACCGCTACTTCGACGAAGTGCTGGTGATGGCCGACGACGAAGCTGTCCGCAACAACCGTTTGGCGCTTTTAGCGGAACTTCGTGCCCTTTTTCTCGACGTTGCCGACATTTCGCGACTCGCCATTGGGTCCTGATGGTCTCGCAGCTAGCACACAGGGGGCTCGTGATCCTCGACCGTGATGGTGTCATCAACCAGGACTCACGCAACTTCGTCAAGTCGTCGGCCGAATTCGTGCCGCTGCCTGGCAGCATTCGCGCCATCGCCGACCTCGACCGCGCAGGCTTCACCGTGACCGTCGCCAGCAACCAGTCAGGCCTGGCGCGCGGACTGTTCGACAGACGAGCGCTGCGCGCAATGCACCGCAAGCTGCGCCGGCTCGTCGCTGCCGAGGGCGGCCGCATCGACCGCATCGTCGTTTGCCCCCACGGCCCCGACGACGGCTGCTCGTGTCGGAAACCGAAGGATGGGCTCTTGCAGCGCCTGGGCCGCCACTACGACACCGAGCTCGATGGCGTGCCGGTCGTTGGCGATTCGCTGCGCGACCTCGAGGCGGCCGTATCGAGCGGCGCCCGCCCGATACTCGTTCGGACCGGCAACGGCCGCGAGACCGAGCCCCGGCTCTACGGCGATCTCGCCGGCGCCCAGGTGTATGACGACCTGGCCGCCGCCGCGGCCGCACTGGTAGCGGAGTAGATGATGCTCTGGCTGCGTTCCGCGATTTTCCTCGTCTACGGCTTCGTGTCGTCCCCGCTCATCGCGACAGTCCTGCTGCTGATGTTCTGGGCGCCCAGCGCCTGGCGACAGCGGGTGCTCGCCGGCTACTGCGGCCATCTGCTCAAGGCCGGTGAAATCATCTGCGGGATGAAGGTCGTCGTCGAGGGCCGCGAGAACCTGCCCGACGAGCCCAGCGTGCTGATGATCAAGCACACGTCCACGCTGGAGACTTACGGGCACGTGCCGATGTTCCCGCAGACCTCATGGGTCGTGAAGCGAGAACTCATCTGGACGCCGTTCGTCGGCTGGGCGATCGCCCTCGTCCTGAGCCCGATCGCGATCAATCGCGGGCGCGGGCGCTCGGCCGTCAAGCAGGTCATCGACCAGGGCAAGGAGCGACTGGCCGCCGGTATCTGGGTGACGATCTTCCCGGAAGGCACCCGCGTCGCGCCCGGCGAAACGCGGAAGTACGGCATCAGTGGCGCTGCCCTCGCGAAGGAGGCCGGCGCGCCGATCGTGCCCGTCGCTCACAACGCGGGCGATTTCTGGCGACGCCGGGAGTTCATCAAGCGGCCCGGCACGGTGCGCTTCGTCATCGGTCCGCCCATCGACGCCAGCGCCCAGAACCCGAAGGAAACCAACCGGATCGTCAAGGACTGGATCGAGGGCACGATGCGGGAGATCTCGAGCGAGTATCAGTGAAAGGGCCCCTCGCGGGGCCCCTTGTTGATCACCAGATTTTCACACGCTCTTCCGGCGGCAGGTACAGTTCATCGCTCGCGGCGACTTCGAATGCCTCGTAGAACGCCGGCACGTTGCGCACCGCGCCGTTCGCGCGATAGCGCCCCGGCGCATGCGGGTCGGTGGCGATGCGCACGCGCAGCGCCTCGTCGCGTATCTTGACGCGCCAGACCTGCGCGTAGCCCAGGAACACGCGCTGGATCCCGGTGAAGCCGTCGATCACCGGTGCTTCCTTACCTTCCAGCGACATCTGGTAGGCGAGCAGGCCGATGCTGATGCCGCCGAGGTCGCCGATGTTCTCGCCCAGCGTGAACTCGCCATTGACGCTCAGGTCATCGAACGGCTTGAACGCCGAATACTGCTCGACCAGCTTGCCGGTGCGCCGTTCGAACTCGGCGCGATCTTCGTCGGTCCACCAGTTGCGCAGGACGCCATCACCGTCGAAGGTGCTGCCGGTATCGTCGAAGCCGTGCCCGATCTCGTGACCGATGACCGCGCCGATGGCGCCGTAGTTGACCGCGTCGTCCGCCGCCATATTGAAGAACGGCGGCTGCAGGATACCGGCGGGGAACACGATTTCGTTCAATGGGGGGTTGTAGTAAGCGTTGACCGTTTGCGGCGTCATCTGCCACTCGCCCCGGTCTACGGGCCCGCCCTGACGGCCGAGCTGCCGCTGGTACTCGGCCAGCGCTGCGCGCTCCAGGTTGCCGTACAGGTCGTCCGCCTCTATCTCGAGTGACGTGTAGTCACGCCATTCGTCCGGGTAGCCGATCTTCGGCGTGAACTTCGACAGCTTGTCGAGGGCCTCGGCCTTGGTCTCTTCGGTCATCCAGTCGAGTTCGCGGATGCTCTTGTCGTAGGCTTTCACCAGGTTGCCGACCAGCTCGAGCATGCGCTCCTTCGCCTCGGGCGGGAAGTGCTCCTTGACGTAGACTTTGCCGACGACCTCGCCCAGCGTGCCGTTAACGACGTTGACGCCGCGGCGCCACATCGGGCGCTGCTCTTCCGTGCCCTGCAGCGTCTTGCCGTAGAACTCGAAATTCTGTTTGTCGAGGTCTTTAGTCAGGCGCCCGGCCGTGTTGTTGAGCGCCGACCACGTCAGGTAGGTCTTCCAGGTATCGAGGTCGGTATCGACGATGATGCCGTCGAGGGCGCTCATGTAGTCCATCATTGTCACGACGAGACCGTCGAGATCGGTGAGGCCGGCCTCTTCGATATAGCCCGCCCAGTTGAAATTGGGCATTACCTTGCCGAGCTCGTCGAGCGGGATCTTGTTGTAAAGGCGCACCATGTCGCGGGTGTCTTCCTTGCGCATGTGTTCCCTGGCGAGGCGCGTCTCGAGCGCCATGATCGTCGTCGCGGCATCTGCGCCGCCGGGCAGGCCGGCGATATCGAACATCTTCTCGATGTGCGCGACGTACTGCTCACGGAGCTTGACGGACTTGTCGTCTTCGAGCAGGTAGTACTCGCGCTCCGGCATGCCGAGCCCGCCTTGCCACACGTACATCATGTAGGTGTTCGGATCCTTGAAGTCCGTGTACTGGCCGAGATCGAAGGGTGCGCCGAGGCCCCGCTGGCTGGTCTCGGCGAAGTAGACGGCGAGATCGTCGTAGCTGTCGATGGCGTCGATACGCTCGAGCTCGGGCTGCAAGGGGTCGATGCCGCGTGCGTTGCGCGTCTCCCAGTCGAGGTAGGACGAGTAAAGGTCGCCGACCTTCTGTTCGTCCGTGCCCTTCGCGAAGTCGCCGCTGGCGGACGCTTCGATGATGGCCTTGACGTTCGCCTGCGACTCGTCGTGCAGGATGCCGAAAGCACCATGGCGCGAGCGGTCCGGCGGAATCTCGGTTGTCTCCAGCCAGCCGCCGTTCACGTAGGTGAAAAAGTCGTCGCCTGGCCTGACGCTGGTGTCGATGTACTGGGTGTCGATGCCTGACACGAGAGCTGCCGGGGCAGCATCTTCCGACGTCGATTGTCCGCACGCAGCGATGATCAACAGCGCCGCAGCGCCGAAAAGGAGTTTCTTCACTTTGGTTTCCTTTAGCCTATGGTGGTTCTTCGTTCACCCGGCGCTTCACCGATCTCTTTCAGTTCGAGCGCCTGGGCTTCGTCAATCTCGTAGAGGTTCTTGATACGGCAACCCCGGATCGTGTCGACGCCCGCCCTGATCGCCTTCGGTTCGTAGCGAATGTCCGGCTGGACTTCGGCATTGACGTTGCTCAGCTCGGGGCAGCGCCCGAACAGTTGCGCGAGGTACCATGATTTCCGCGTTTTGATGACGACATAACGATCGGTCAGGTAGCCGTAGTCGAAGCTGTGGGTTGTCCTCGCGACGTCCACTTCTTCCAGGTCATTGATCTCGACAAAGTCGTCAACGGCGCCGCTTTCGTCGATCTCGGGCACGCCCGGTGGCTGCGATGCGCAGCCGGCGAGAACCATCAGCATTGCGGTGATGCGCTTCATTCGTCCCCCTCCTGCTACGCAATTTTTGACCGCCCTGCCCCGCAAAAGTTTATTCGGCTGCGGCAACGCGTTGCTCCGCGTACAGGCGGCGAATGAAGGACACCGATGCCGGGTAGGCCTTGAGCCAGGCCGCGACGTCATCCTGCATGCCCGGCGGCGTCTGATCCGGCTCCAGCCGCACCGCGTTCGCCCGTCCTGCCGCATAGCCGTCCGGCCATAGCCAGGGCCCGCTCATGGCGGCGAACGCAAAGTCCGTGTAGTTCGGTTCGTCGCCTCCGAGCAGCGAGGCCTGCTCTTCGTCGGCAAGCATCTTCTCCGTTTCGTCGAGCAGCCCGGCGATTCCGTCCCGCGCCACCTGGTAGCGCGCGTCGGTAATGCGAAAAGACTTGCGTATCAGCCAGACCAGCACGGGGTACAAGGGGCGCAGCGCCTGTCTCTGCCACCATGGCGTTTCCGGGTTGTTTGCGCCCCAGGCCTGAAGGGTCAGGTCACGATGGCCGAGCAGGTGGTAGTAGATCCAGACCTGCAGGTTGACGCCGTAACGATCGATGCGCCGTTCGAGCTCAACCCGCTCAGGCGTGGGCCTCAGGAACTCGGCTTTCCCCGGGTTCTCGTGCCCGTATCTTCCCCACAGGTAACGCAGGATCTCCGACGAGTTGCCGATGACGGACTGCACGGCGCCGGTCCGGACCTTGAGTTGTGGCACCGTGCGGCCACGGAAGAACGCGCCGAGCGTGCCGCCCGAGGTCTGCTCGACGTAATCGACGCCCAGGCGGTCCATGCTCCAGCGCACTTTCTCCACGAAGTGGCTGACCGATATCGTCGCCAGCACCAGCTCCGGCGTTTTCGGCGGGAGTACCAGGCCGCTCAGGACGACGCCCCACCGCCAGAGCAACAACAACAACACCAGCAACACGGCCGAGGGCGTGGACAGTCCGTACCATGCGACGATGATCGGCGCGATCGTTACGAAGACCGCGTGTATGAACAGGCGCTTCTGGATCATATGTCGAGGTTTGCGACCGTCAGCGCGTTCTTCTCGATAAACTCTCTGCGCGGTTCGACCTGGTCACCCATCAGCGTCGTGAAGATTTCGTCGGCCTTCACGGCGTCCTCGATCTTGACCTGCATTAGCCGGCGGGTCTCCGGGTTCATCGTCGTGTCAGCGAGCTGCTCCGGGTTCATCTCACCGAGGCCCTTGTAGCGCTGAATGGACTGCCCGCGTCGAGCCTCGTTCATCAGCCAGTCGACGGCGTCGGCAAACGAGTCGATAGCCTGCTCGCGATCGCCCCGGCGCACGAAAGCACCCTCCGACAGCAGGTCTTTCAGCTTCTCGGCAAGTCCGGCGATGTGGTCGTACTCGTTGGTGCCGAAAAACTCTCGCGGCAAAAAGCGGGTCGTGCCGAGGCCGTGTTGCACCCGGGTGATCCCGATACGAACACCCTCGCCGTCTTCGTCGCCACGGTCGAGCGTCGCCGAGTAGCTTCCACCGTTGCCATTCTCGGCGCGGTCGCCCGAGTGCTTTGGCAGCGCCTTGCTGAAAGCTTCGGTCCACTTCTCCAGCGCATCGAGATCGTCGGCGAGCTCGGGCGTGACCGCCGGCAGCTTGCCGAGCGTCCGCAGTACGATTTCGTCGTAGCGCGATGCCAGCCGGCTGATGATGTTCTCGACCGCAATGTGCTCCTTGGCGAGCGTCTCGAGACCGATTCCCGAAAGCGCCGGCGCTTCGCTGTTGACGTGCAGGGCCGCTTTGTCCATCGCGGCATTCAGCAGGTATGCGTTCAGCTCATTGTCGTCCTTGACGTAAACCTCCTGCTTGCCGCGCTTGATCTTGTAGAGCGGCGGCTGCGCGATGTAGATGTGGCCGCGCTCGATGAGCTCCGGCATCTGCCGGTAGAAGAACGTCAGCAGCAGCGTTCGGATGTGCGAGCCGTCGACGTCCGCGTCCGTCATGATGATGATGCGGTGATAGCGCAGCTTGTCCGGATCGAAGTCGTCGCGCCCGATACCACAGCCTAGCGCCGTAATCAGCGTCCCGACCTCGGCCGACGACAGCATCTTGTCGAAGCGCGCCTTCTCGACGTTCAGGATCTTGCCCTTGAGCGGCA
>JAAUXZ010085837.1_pt1 | contig 10133 bp, 7 predicted proteins | sample 7278131 | NCBI WGS metagenome assembly JAAUXZ01 (sample SAMN14350119, study PRJNA611818) | marine sediment metagenome | isolation source: surface marine sediment (3m) | place: French Polynesia: Moorea | collected 2018-08
ACCTGGTCGTTGGTGTACGCGTGGATCGTGGTCATGATGCCGCTCTTGACGCCGATGGCTTCGTGGATCGGCTTCACCAGCGGCGCAAGGCAGTTGGTCGTGCACGATGCGTTCGAGATGACCGTGTCCTCGGCCGTCAGCGTGTCGTGGTTGACGCCATAGACAATCGTGTTGTCGACGTCGGCGCCACCGGGTGCGGATATGATTACCTTCTTCGCGCCACCGGCAATGTGCTGGCCCGCTGCTTCCTTGGTGCGGAACAGGCCCGTGCACTCGAACACGACGTCGACACCGAGATCTGCCCACGGCAGCTTGGCAGGATCGCGCTCGGCGAACACCTTGATACGGTCACCGTTGACGACGATGTCGCCGCCATCGACCTCGACGGAACCGTCGAATTTGCCGTGCGCCGTATCGAAGCGGGTCAGGTGGGCGTTGGTGTTGGCGTCACCCAGGTCATTGAGCGCAACGACGTCGAACTCGCTGGTGCGGCCATATTCGTGAATTGCACGGACGATGTTGCGCCCGATTCGGCCGTAGCCGTTGATGCCGATCTTTATTGACATTTGTTATCTCCAGTCGTTAATTCAGTACGTCTTTTGCGACGGCGACGATGTTGTCGGTCGAAAAGCCGAAGTGTTCAAACAATTCGCCTGCCGGGGCCGATTCGCCGAAGCGATCCAGCCCGATGACGCGACCGTTTGGACCCGCCATTCGCCACCAAGTTTCCGTGACACCAGCCTCGATGACGACTCGGGCAGTTACCCCGGCCGGCAAGACCGATTCACGATAGTCCGCGTCCTGTGCGTCGAATACGTCTGTACTGGGCATCGAGACGACACGCGCCCCGATGCCATCAGCCGCGAGTTCCTCCGCTGCCGACACGGCCAGCGCGACCTCGGAACCCGTAGCGATCAACAGAATATCAGGTGTCCCGTCGGTATCCCGCAATACGTATCCACCACGAGCAACATCCGCGATCTGCTGTTCCGAGCGCTCCTGGTGAGGCACTCCCTGGCGTGTCAGCACCAGGCTGGTCGGGCCGTCCTGCCGCTCGATGGCGTGGCGCCAGGCTACAACGGTCTCAACGGTGTCACAGGGTCGCCAGACACTCATATTGGGCATCAGGCGCAGCGTGGCCGTGTGCTCGACCGGCTGGTGCGTCGGTCCGTCCTCGCCCAGACCGATCGAATCATGAGTGTACACGAGGATATTTTGCATTTTCATTAAGGCCGCCATGCGCAGGGCATTGCGTGCATAGTCCGAAAACGTCAGGAAGGTACCCGAGTACGGGATGATGCCGCCGTGCAGCGCCATGCCCGTGCAGATGGCCGTCATGCCGAACTCGCGTACGCCAAACCAGATGTAGTTGCCATCGGCATCCTCGCCCGATACCGGCTTCGAACCCTCGTGTTTGGTCAGGTTCGAGCCCGTGAGATCGGCCGAGCCGCCGGCCATCTCCGGCAACATCGGCGCCAGCGCGTTGAGCGCCACCAGCGACGCCTTGCGCGTCGCCATGCTCTCCCCGGCTGCAGCGATCTCGGCTGTGACCTTGTCCGCGTGCTTGCACCAGCCGCGCGGGCGCTTGCCAGCCATGCGGCGGGCGAATTCGGCGGCAAGGTCCGGATACTCGGCGTCATAGGCAGCAAAAGCCGCGCTCCAGTCCGCCTCTGTCGCCGCACCGCGTTCGCGACTGTCCCACGCGGCCGCGATATCTGCCGGGATCTCGAATGGCTCGGCCTGCCAGCCGAGTTCCTTGCGTGCGGCGGCGATCTCGTCCTCGCCCAGTGGCGCGCCATGGGTCGATGCCGTGCCCTGCTTGTTCGGCGCCCCGTAGCCGATGACGGTTTTGCAGCAGATCAGCGAAGGCCGGTCCGCATCCGCGATCGCGACTTCGATCGCTTCCGCTATTGCAGCTGCGTCATGGCCGTCGACGTCATCGATGACCTGCCAGCCGTATGCCTCGAATCGGGCGGCGGTATCGTCCGTGAACCAGCCATCAACCTCGCCGTCGATCGAGATATTGTTGTCGTCGTACAGGCAGATGAGCTTGCCCAGCTTCAACGTGCCCGCCAGCGAGCAGGCTTCGTGCGAAATCCCTTCCATCATGCAACCGTCGCCTAGGAATACCCAGGTCCGGTGGTCGACGATCTCGTGCCCCGGCCGGTTGAACCGGGCCGCGAGCATCCTCTCGGCGAGCGCCATACCGACGGCGTTGGTGACGCCCTGCCCAAGCGGGCCCGTGGTCGTCTCGACCGGACCGCCGTGCTCGAACTCCGGGTGCCCGGCCGTGCGGTAGCCGAGCTGCCGAAAGTTCTTCAGCTGCTCGATCGGGAAGTCGTCGTACCCGGTGAGGTGCAGCAGGCTGTAGAGCAGCATGGAGCCGTGACCATTGGACAGGACGAAACGGTCGCGGTCCGCCCATTGCGGATTCGCCGGGTTGTGCTTGAGGTAGTCGTTCCAGACGACTTCAGCGATGTCCGCCAGGCCCATCGGGGCGCCGGGGTGGCCCGAGTTGGCAGCCTGCACGGCATCCATGCTCAGTGCCCGGATTGCATTCGCGAGGTCTCGCCGGGCAGGTTCCCCGGCAGCAGCATCTTTCTGTGACATTGGACTCGTCTTGTCGTTGGCCTGAGGGCCTTTATTGATGAGGAATTCGCAAGCGCGACGCGCGCATTTTCGCTGTTATAAGGGACCGCATCAAGGGTACAATGCGCCACCCATTGCAACGGAACCCCCCTGAATCATGAGTGATGCTTTCCTATTTACCTCGGAGTCGGTTTCCGAGGGACATCCTGACAAGATCGCCGACCAGATATCGGACGCGATCCTCGACGCGATAATCGCCGAGGACCCGATGGCGCGTGTCGCCTGTGAGACGATGGTGAAGACCGGCGTGGCGATCGTCGCGGGGGAAATCACCACCACTGCCTGGGTCGACATCGAGGAAATCGTCCGCGGCACGGTCCTCGAAATCGGCTACAACAGCTCGGCCATGGGCTTCGACGGGGCATCGTGCTCCGTCCTGAATGCCATCGGCAAGCAGTCGCCGGACATCGCGATGGGCGTCGACCGCGAATCCGCCGAAAAGCAGGGCGCAGGCGACCAGGGTCTCATGTTCGGCTATGCGACCAACGAGACCGACGTACTGATGCCGGCGCCGATCACGTTTGCACACCGGCTCGTCAAGCAGCAGTCCGAGGTGCGAAAAGCCGGCACGTTGCCGTACCTGCGCCCCGACGCCAAGAGCCAGGTCACGTTCGTCTACGAGGACTCGAAGCCGGTCGGCATCGACGCCGTCGTCGTCTCGTCGCAGCACGATCCCGAAGTCTCGATGCAGGAACTCCGGGAAGGCGTCATGGAAGAGATCATCAAGCCGATCATCCCGACCGAGCTGCTGTCGGACCGCACCAAGTATCACATCAACCCGACCGGCCGCTTCGAGATCGGCGGACCGATGGGCGACTGTGGGCTGACGGGCCGCAAGATCATCGTCGACACCTACGGCGGCTCCGCGCGGCACGGCGGTGGCGCATTCTCCGGCAAGGATCCGTCCAAGGTGGACCGCTCGGCAGCCTACGCGGCACGTTATGTTGCAAAGAACATTGTCGCAGCCGGCCTGGCCGACCGCTGCGAGATCCAGGTGTCTTATGCGATCGGTGTCGCAGAACCGACATCCATCAGCGTCAGAACCTTCGGTACCGGGAAACTTTCTGATACAAAGTTGACGGAGCTTATACGCGATAATTTCGATCTGACGCCCTACGGCATCCTTAAGATGCTCGACCTGATCAAACCCATTTACAAGCAGACGGCAGCGTATGGCCATTTCGGCCGCGAAGACATCGACGTCAGCTGGGAACGCACTGACAAGGCGGAAACGCTGAAAGCGGCGGCCGGCCTGTAAACCGAATATCAGCAGGAGAAAGACTATGAGCGGCGAAGCCGTTGCAATTCAGCATAACGACTACAAAGTCGCGGACATCGCGCTCGCCGACTGGGGACGCAAGGAAATCGCCATCGCCGAGACGGAGATGCCGGGGCTGATGGCGATTCGCGAGGAGTACCGGGACCAGCAGCCGCTGGCCGGTACGCGCCTGGCGGGCTGCCTGCACATGACCATCCAGACGGCGGTGCTCATCGAGACGCTTCGTGACCTCGGCGCCGACATCCGCTGGTCCTCGTGCAATATTTTCTCGACGCAGGATCACGCGGCCGCGGCCATTGCCGCCGCCGGTGTACCGGTGTTCGCGTGGAAGGGCGAGACTGAGGACGAGTACTGGTGGTGCGTCGAACAGACCATCAACGGCCCGGACGGCTGGACGCCGAACATGATCCTCGACGACGGCGGCGACCTGACGCTGGTCATGCACGAGAAGTACCCTGAGGTCATGAAGGAAGTGCGGGGCCTCTCCGAAGAGACCACCACCGGCGTCAAGCGCCTCTACGACATGATGGCCGACGGCTCGCTGATGTGCCCGGCGTTCAACGTCAACGACTCGGTCACCAAATCCAAGTTCGACAACCTGTACGGTTGCCGTGAGTCCCTGGTCGACGGCATCAAGCGCGCCACGGACGTGATGGTCGCCGGCAAGATCGCCGTGGTCTGCGGCTACGGTGACGTCGGCAAGGGCAGCGCTCAGTCGCTGCGTGGGCTCGGCGCCACCGTCTGGATCACCGAAGTCGACCCGATCTGCGCGCTGCAGGCAGCGATGGAAGGCTACCGCGTCGTCGATTTCAATGAGGTGTGCGACCAGGTCGACATCGTCGTAACCGCGACGGGCAACTACCACGTCGTCACCGGCGAGCACATGGAGCGCATGAAAGACCAGGCGATCCTCTGCAACATCGGCCACTTCGACAACGAGATCGACGTCGCTTACCTGCAGCAGTACGAATGGGACAACATCAAGCCGCAGGTCGACCACATCATCTTCCCCGATGGCAAGCGCATCATCCTGCTGGCCGAAGGTCGACTGGTGAATCTCGGCTGCGCCACCGGCCACCCGAGCTTCGTCATGTCCAACTCGTTCACCAATCAGGTGCTCGCGCAGATCGAGCTGTGGCAGAACGCTGACCAGTACGAGAACCAGGTCTACGTGCTGCCCAAGCACCTCGACGAGAAGGTAGCGCGCCTGCATCTCGAGCGCATCGGTGCGAAACTGACCGAGTTGACCGACGAGCAGGCCGACTACATCGGTGTCGAGAAAGACGGGCCCTACAAGCCCGAACACTATCGTTACTAGGAACACTGCTTATTCAAGCCGGCGCAGACGAAGCTGACGGGAATGCAATTCGGGTACTGCACCTGACGGAGCCGCATTTGTTCGCCGACGTCTCCGGCGAACTCCGCGGCACCGTGACCGCCGAAACGCTGCAACAGGTCCTCGATCATTACAGTGCCGGGGACTGGCGCGCCGAACGCGTGCTAGTCACCGGCGATCTCATCCAGGACGACTCGGCGGGCGCCTACGAGCGCTTCCGCGAATTCCTGCTGCCGCTCAAGCTCCGCGTGCACTGCGTGCCCGGCAATCACGATATCCGCGCAATGATGCAGGAAACCTGCCGGGTCCCACCGTTCTCGTACTGTGCCTACGAGGAGATCCGCGACTGGCTGCTGATTGGAATCGACAGTTGCGTCAAAGGGGATGCCGGCGGCCGGGTGGCGGACGCGGAACTCGAACGTCTCACCAGCACCATCGAGGGCAGCTCTGCCAAACACGTGATGGTGTGCCTGCATCACCCTCCCGTACCCGTGGGCAGCGCCTGGCTGGATACGGTCGGACTGAAGAACGGCGAGGAACTCCTGGAACGGATGCAGGACTTGGGCCGTGTGCGGCTGGCCGTGTTCGGACACGTGCACCAGGATTACGACGCCCGGCATAACGGCGTACGCATCATCGGAACGCCGTCGACGTGCCGCCAATTCAGACCACAAAGCGACGAGTTCGCCGTCGACGATCGACCACCCGCGTATCGCAGGATTACGCTGCGCGCCGATGGCAGCATCGATTCCGAACTGGTCTGGCTCGACGGTGATTAGGGTCCTTCTCACACTGCTGCTGTGCGCATTTTCGTGCCAGGTCTATGCTGAAGCGGCTGGTCATCCCGTCACGCTGTGGCGCGCGGAAGGTCGCAGCAATGTCGTCTACCTGCTCGGGTCCATACACCTCCTCCGGCCCGAAGATTTGCCGCTGCCCACCATCATCGACGCGGCCTACGACGAGGCCGAGGTCTTGATCATGGAACTCGACATGGATGACATGGACCCGGCCGCGGCCCAACGGGTCTTCTCCGAGCACGGCGTGCTTCGAGACGGCACGACGCTAAGGGACCTGATGGGTGAGGAGATGTACGCGAGCGCCGAGACGGCAGCGGAAGCCATCGACATACCCATCGAGATGCTGTCGCAAAGCGAACCGTGGCTGGCAGCTATCACCGTCGAGATGATGGCCCTGTACCGCATCGGCTTCAGCCCGATGCTGGGCATCGAGATGCAGATGACGTCGAAAGCGGTTAGCGACGGCAAACCTATCGAGGGACTCGAGGACGTGCACGAGCAGATGCAGTTTCTCGATGGGCTCTCGCTGGAGGCACAGCGCGACATGCTGCTGTCGACGCTGGAGGAAGGCGCCTCGATCGGCGAGACTATCGACGAGATGATCCGCGCTTGGCGCTACGGCGATATCGACACGCTGGAGTCCGGCCTGCTGGAAACCTTTGCTGAGCACGAGGAACTCAAGGATTCACTGGTCACGCAACGAAACCGTCGCTGGGTAGGACAGATCGACGCGCTGCTGGTCGACGATGACGATTACCTCGTGATCGTCGGCGCGATGCATCTCGTTGGCGCCGATGGCGTGCCGAACCTGCTCGCGGAACAGGGCGTCGACATTCGCCAGTTGAGCGAGCCGCCCGCACTGCAGTAGCATGCCCTGCTCTCCAGGAGGTATTACATGAGTCTCTTTACGAGTGCGCAGCAGGTCATCGCCGGCGGCGTCAATTCCCCGGTGCGGGCGTTCGCAGGCGTTGGCGGCGAACCGGTCTTTTTCAGAAACGCGAGCGGCGCGTACGTCGAGTCGGAAGACGGCCAGCGCTATATCGACTACGTCGGCTCCTGGGGGCCGATGATTCTCGGCCACGCGCACCCGGCTGTCATCGACGCGGTCATCGAGACGGCACGGAGCGGGCTCAGCTTCGGGGCACCGTGCGTGCTGGAGACTAGAATTGCGGAGAAGATCTGTTCGCTCGTGCCCTCGATCGAGCGACTGCGCATGGTTAGCTCCGGTACCGAAGCAACGATGAGCGCAATACGCCTCGCGCGTGGCCACACGGGGCGGGACAAGATCATCAAGTTCGAGGGTTGCTACCACGGTCACTCGGACTCGCTGCTCATCAAAGCCGGGTCCGGTGCGCTGACGCTGGGCGTACCGAGTTCGCCCGGCGTGCCGGCGGGCCTCGCCGAGCACACAATCACCCTGCCCTTCAACGATGCGGCCGCGGTGCGCGCCGCATTCGCCGAACTCGGCGAGCAGATCGCGTGCGTCATCGTCGAACCGATCACCGGCAACATGAACATGGTGCCCCCTGAGCCCGGTTTCCATGAAACATTGCGGGAGCAATGTGACGCGGCCGGCGCCCTTCTGATCTTCGACGAGGTCATGACCGGCTTCCGCGTGGCCAAAGGCGGCGCCCAGGAACTGCTCGACATCAGGCCGGACCTGACGGCCCTCGGCAAAGTGGTGGGCGGCGGTATGCCGGCGGCCGCGTTCGGCGGTCGCGCGGACGTGATGGCGAGCATCGCACCGGACGGCCCTGTGTACCAGGCTGGCACGTTATCCGGTAACCCGGTTGCGATGGCCGCCGGCCTGAAGACACTCGAACTGATAGACAAACCGGGTTTCTTCGAGGACCTGTCCACCAGGACGCGGCGACTGGCCCGCGGACTCGCAGCTGCGGCGAAGGATGCCGGTGTGCCGGTCTCGCTGGAGTGCGAAGGCGGCATGTTCGGCCTCGTATTTACCGATGCGGGACCCGTGCGCAGCTACGCGCAGGTTGCGGCCGCCGATATCGAGCGGTTCCGCACCTTCTTCCACGGCATGCTGGTCGAAGGCGTTTACCTTGCGCCGTCCGCATTCGAAGCCGGGTTCGTTTCCGCAGCGCACAGCGATGATGATATCGACGCAACCGTTGCGGCAGCAGCAAAGGTATTCGCGACGCTCTAGCCGCTGACGGCGTGTAACAGCTCGTCGACCAGCTTCAGCCGGGCCAGCGTGTCGCTGCTTTGCAGGCAGCGCTGCTTCTGCTCGAGGTCGATCGGCAGGATCTCGACAAACCGGTAGCTTAACCAGACGGCATCGTCGAAGCGACGATCCAGTGACTCGTACAGGCGGCCGAGGTCGTCGAGGACGTTCTCGAGTATTTTCGACAACGCGCGATACTCGGCCGGCAATGGCAGCGACGGCTCCTCGGGGATCAGCTCGACGCTGCCGATGTTGAGACCGTCTTTCTGCCGCCTGCTCGAGAGCAGGCGGAAGCGTTGTCCGCCAATCGCCGTGACGCCCAGCAGGCCGTCACTGCCCTGGTACCAGTCCACTATCGTCGCGAGGGTGCCGGTCTCGTGGGTTTCCGCCGGTCCCGTCTCGCTGCCGTCACGGATCAGCACGACGCCGAACGGCGCATCTTCCTTCATGCAACGGCTGATCATGTCGATGTAGCGCGGCTCGAAGATGCGCAACGGAAGCGGTCCGCCAGGGAACAGTACTGTTGACAGTGGGAACAGCGGGATATCCATTACACGGCCCGCGTCCGTTGCAACAAAGCGGTCAGGGTCTGGCGGGCCGATCCGAAACCGCCGTTGCTCATGAAGACGACCTGGTCGCCGGACAGCACGCGCGTCGACATATCGTTGACGAGCTGGTCGTAATCACGAAACACGCGCAGCTTGCCGCCAAGCATGGCGACCGCGGCGTCGAAGCCCTCGTTCATCTCTTCCGGCCGGTACATCCAGACCAGGTCCGCATCGGCCAGAGATTCGGAAAGCGCCTCATTGTGAACGCCCAGCTTCATCGTGTTCGAGCGCGGCTCGATCGCGACGACCACGCGGTGCCCCGGGTAGCGATTGCGCACCGCGGCGATCGACTTGCGAATTGCGGTGGGATGGTGAGCAAAGTCGTCATAGATCGCAATGTCCGCGACCGTGGCCGTACGCTCCATGCGCCTCTTGACGCCTTCGAACCGGGACAACGAGTCCACCGCCTGTTCCAGCGAGATGCCCGCACAGGCAGCGGCCGCAACGGCCGCCAGCGCATTGTCGAGATTGTGGGCTCCGCTCAGGCTCCAACGCGCTTCGGCGACGGCACCGCCCGGGTCCTTCAGGGCGATCCGTCGTTCGACCTTGTCGGTGAAGCGGCCGGTCCAGTCTGCTGCACCCGTCGTGCCGAAGGTCTCTACCGGCGTCCAGCAACCCATATCGAACACCTTTTGAAGGTGGCTGTCGGCGATATTGGTGATCACCCGTCCACCGCCAGGCACCGTGCGCATGAGCTGGTGAAACTGCCACACGATCGCGTCGAGGTCTTCGTAGATGTCAGCGTGGTCGTACTCGAGGTTGTTGAGGATGACCGTCCGCGGTCGGTAGTGCACGAACTTCGCACGCTTGTCGAAGAAAGCCGTGTCGTACTCGTCCGCTTCGACGACGAAATGCTCGGAGCCACCGAAGCGGGCCGATTCGCCAAAGTTCGCCGGAATGCCGCCGACCAGGAAGCCGGGCGAGTGACCCGCATCTTCGAGGATCCACGCCAGCATGCTCGCCGTCGTGGTCTTGCCGTGGGTGCCGGCCACGGCATACACGTGACGGTCTGACAGGACGTTTTCAGCCAGCCACTGCGGGCCGGATTTATAGCGCAATCCGCGGTCCAGCATGGCCTCGACCACCTCGACGCCTCGGCTCATAACGTTGCCGACGACGACGCAGTCGGGCTCGATGTCGAGCTGTGCGGCATCGACACCCTCGTGGATGTCGATGCCGAGCTTTCTGAGCTGCGTGCTCATTGGCGGGTACACGTTGCGGTCGCAGCCGGTGACGTCGTGGCCGGCCGCCCGCGCCAGCGCCGCGACACCGCCCATGAAGG
>JAAUXZ010145454.1_pt1 | contig 10133 bp, 9 predicted proteins | sample 7278131 | NCBI WGS metagenome assembly JAAUXZ01 (sample SAMN14350119, study PRJNA611818) | marine sediment metagenome | isolation source: surface marine sediment (3m) | place: French Polynesia: Moorea | collected 2018-08
CAGCGGCTCCCACGTCGATACTTACTTCGACACGCCCAACTTCGACATCTTCCGGGCCGGCTGGACGTACCGTTGCCGGCAGCGGAATGGAAAAAGCACGCTGAACCTGAAAGCGTGTGGCAGGCGCGAGGGTCGAGCTTTCGTCCGCGAGGAAATTGAGCAGCCTCTCGACTCCGCGAGGACCATGCTCGAGCTGCCGCCCGGCCCGGTAAAGACCTACCTGGACAGCATTGCCGATGCGCGGCAGAACCGCAGGTTGTTCCGGGTTGCGAGCCGGCGCCAGGTGTTCGCCGTGACCTGCCCCGGAAGCGAACGATCCCGCATCGAACTCGATCTCGATCGAACGAGAATCACCGCGGAGCGAGCTCGTAAGAAAGCGCCAGGGAGCTTCGATTTCATGGAGCTCGAGCTGGAACTGGAGTCTGGCGATGCCGGTGCGATCGACAAGCTCGCACAGGCGCTGTTTGACAAACTGGGACTCACGCCGGCACAGTTCAGCAAGTTCGACCGCGGCATGCAGGCGGCAGGGCTGTCGACCAGTCCGCCGCAAATCGATCGCGCGGAAGCGGCGATCGTGGAGTCCGACCCGTTCCTCGATCTCGTGTTCGTATACTTCACGCGCCAGCTGCGACGCATAAAGAGGTTCCAGCCCATCGCGTGGGAAGGTCTCGATCCCGAGGGCGTTCACAAGATGCGCGTCGCCATTCGGCGCTTCCGGAACATCCTCAAGGTTTACCGCAAAGTCCTTGGTAAAGAGCTGGTCAAGCCGCTCGACAAGGAGCTGCGCTGGCTGTTCAAACAGCTCGGTGAAGCGAGAGACGCGGATGTCGGCGAACTGGCGATTCGCGAATTCGTAGCGTCTCTGCCGCCGGCAGCAGCACGCGCCGCCGCGCCTTATAAGGCACACGTGTGCAGGAGGACTGTGGATGCGTACACGAATCTCACTGCGGTCTTTACCGGCGATCGTTACCGCGAGCTTCTGAATGCGGTCGAGGCATTCATCGATGCGGGGCCGCGTGATGAGATGAAGCAGCGGGTGGGCGATCTCACGATTGCAGAGGCCGCCAGGAGGGACATCTACAAATCGGCAAGCCGAATGATCGAACGCGGGGATCGGATAATCGCCGAGTCACTGATCGAGAAACTCCACAAGCTGCGCATCGAAGCAAAACACCTGCGCTACCTGCTCGATTTCTTCAGCGTGGCGCAGCCGGTCCGATGGAAAGAGCCCATTGCGGAACTGGAGATTATCCAGGATCTCCTCGGTTGGCACCAGGACGCAATCATGTCGCAAGAGCGGCTCGAGGCCTATCACGACTCCTTGCCGACGGCAGGTAACGACTGCGAGCTCAGGCTATCGATCGACCGGCTCATCAGTACCGAGAACGAGCGCATGGTGAAGTGCCGCCGCCGCTTTCCGGAAGACTGGGCAAGATTCCGGCGGGTCTTCGAACGGGCGGCGCTCAGAGCGCCAGACTAGCTGACGCTAGTGCCCGGAACCGCCGCCCGCGTCGACTTCAGCGGTCTGTCCGTCGTCTTCCGATACCAGCATCCAGGCGAATGCCGAGATCGCGACGGCGACCGCCGAGATCAGGAAGATGGCACCCTTGTCCTCGATCCGGCTGATCGCCAGTGCGATGCCGAGACTGACCGTGAGCTGCGGGAGCACGACGGATAAGTTGAAGAGGCCCATGAAGAGGCCCATCTCGCTACTGCTTACCTTCTGCGTCATGATCGCGAACGGCAGGCTGACGAGCGACGCCCAGCCGATGCCGATGATGCCGATCAGCACGTACACGAGGATCAGCGACTCGCCAGTGAGGTAGAGCACGAGGTAAGCGGCAGCCATGATCGCGAGACTGCCGGCGTGCGTCCTGACGCGCCCGATACGGTCGGCGAGCGGCTTGAGAACGAACAGCGGCAGCAATGCGCCGACCGCGTTGAGGATCAGGAAGCTCATGGACACCGCACGACCGGCGTCGATATCGCTGAGCGTCGTGAACTGCTGCTGTATGAACACGACCATGAAGACGAACGTCGTGTGGATGCCGATCCAGCTGAAGGAATGCGCGGCGAGCACCTTCTGGAACTCGCCCATCCGGGTACCGGCGGTGGCTTCGCCGCCGTTCTTTCTGAGCAGCGCGCGCGCGACGAGCAGCACCGTCAGGACCCCGCAGATGATCTCCGCGTAGTAGTGATCGTACTCGATGCCCGCCAGCCGCAGCGTCATCGCGTAGGTGTCGTAGATCAGGAAACCCCATAGCGGCTGGATGCTGAGCGCCAGCTCCCCGAGCGACATGTGCGCCTTCTCGCCGTGCTCCTCGTCGATCTCGATCTCCTCCGGCTCCTCGATAAACAGCGGCGGCAGTACCGAGAACAGGAAGACCAGGATCGCGCCGGTGTAGATCAGCACGTAGTTGTCGAAGATGGCGCCGATCGCGTAACCGCCGACGCTGACGGAACCGGAAACCGTCTGCATCCACGTGTAGCCGCGGGTACGCTCGTCGCCTTCCTCCGTGACGTCGGCGATAATCGATCGGGTCGGGTTGAAGCCGACGTTGACCGCGAAATCCAGCGTCAGTGCAATGATCAGCGCGATGCCGACGATGCTCTCGAGCCCCATACTGCTCGAGATTACGCCGATCTGCGGCAGTGCGAGCAGGGCGAGTGCCCCAACCGTACCGCCGATGACGATGAACGGGCGGCGCCGTCCGTTCCAGAACCAGACGCGGTCCGAGATCGTGCCGATGATGACCTGGCCGAAGATGCCCGCTAACGGTCCTGCCGCCCAGACCAGGCCGATGTCATGGACGTCGAGGTTGTACTGTGTCGACAGTATCCAGCTCAGCGCAGACAACTGCACCGATAACGCCAGTCCCATCGCGGTTGCGGGCAGGCTGAGCGTTGCAAAGAACAGTTTGTTCTTGTCTTTCTGGAATTCCCGCACGCCGTGTCACCTTGTTGTTCTTGTTGAAGCACCGAGTATCCACGTCCCGCCGTCTCTTGGCCAGCAAAATGCGGCGTTTTCGCGCTCGATTGCGGCCGACGGCGCCATGCTATTCTGTGCCCCGATATGCATGACATCACGCCTCATTCGACGAGGCCGTTTCGATGACGGGGCCCGACAACGACAACGCGATCATCGGCCACAGCTACGCCTTGCTGCGTGCAGGCCGGCCCGGCGAGGCGCTGGCCGAACTGCGCGGTGCGGTGGAAGACCGGCCGTCATCGGTGGCATTGCAGCTGGCGATCGCCAATGTCCTGCTGGCGACCCGGCGCGTCGACGATTCGATCGACTGCGTGCAACGGGTACTTGCTGCCCATCCTGGATTGGCCACCGTGCGCAGCAACCTGGCGAACCTGCTGCATCGTACCGGCAGGCTCAAAGAGGCGTGTGCGCACTACGAGAAGGTCATCGAGGATAGTCCGGCAAACGTCGACGCAAACTATCGTCGCGGCGTCGTCCTCCGTGACCTGGGCAATACGCAAGAGGCGATCGCCGCGTTTCGCAAGACAGTCGACATCGAGCCGGGTTTCGTCAAGGCCTGGCACGCCTTTGTAGAAGCAACAAAGGACCCGCTCGCCGACGCGGAAGTCTCAGCACTGCTGGATTTGCAGAAGACGGGCGTTGCCGACATGACGGATCGCATCCGGCTGGGCTTCGCGCTCGGCAGGCATTTCGAGAGAGCGGGCCGGGTATCGGAAGCAGCAGCCCAGCTCCTCGAGGCCAACGCGCTGCAACGGAGCAGGCTCGACTACGACATCGACAATCATCTCCGGGCAATGCGGAACATTCGCGAGTGCTTTGACGAGTCGTTTTTCGATCGGTGGCAGGACGCGGGTCTGTCCGACGAAAAACCCGTCTTCATCATTGGCATGCCGCGGTCCGGAACGACGCTGGTCGAGCAGATCCTGGCCGGTCACTCGCAGGTGTTCGCTGCCGGTGAGATCTCCCTGCTGGTCAATGCAATCATCGAGCGCTTCCCGATACGAAACGGTACCGACTACACGACGTCCCTGGCGGATGCATCGATTGACGACATGCACCGGGTCGCGCGCCGCTACCTCGAGGGCCTGCCGGCGACAGAGGCTGGCCGCATCACGGACAAGTTGCCGCACAACTTTCTCAATATCGGCATGATCCACGTGTTGTTTCCGCGCGCCGCGATTGTGCACTGCAAGCGGGATCCCCGCGATACCTGCTTCTCGATATTCAAGCACCTGTTCGGTTCGGACGCGCATGCCTACGCCTACGATCTCCACGAGTTGGCGCGCTACCACAACGGGTATTCGACGATGATGCAGCACTGGGAACGAATGCTGCCGGATCGTATCCACACCGTTCGCTATGAAAGGCTCGTGCAAGAGCAGGAGACCGAGACACGCGAGCTGCTCAATGCCTGCGGCCTGGACTGGGAGCCCGCCTGCCTCGACTTCTACAAGGTCAAAAGGCCTGTTGCCACGATCAGCGCCTCGCAGGTGCGTCAGCCCGTCTACTCGGGCTCGGTCGGTGCCTGGAAGGCCTACGCTGACATGCTCGAGCCGTTGCTTGCAGCTCTCGACTAAGGGGCGCCGAATCGCCTGATCGCGACAGAAGTCGCGTTCGTTTGTACTAGTATTCACACTAACGACCGTCGCAGAGTGAGGACTCATGAAAGTCAGCCTGCTCAAATCGCCCGTGGGCGGCATCATCGGGCTCGAGATGATCACCTTCGTCGAGCCGCTTGGCCTCGAATGCGTGGCGGGGTGTCTCGAGCGCGACGGGCACGAATGCCAGATCGTCGATATGCGCGTCGACGGCGTGCCCAAGGGCATGCAGAAGGCCGTGGCCTTCGAGCCGCAGATCGTCGGGATACAGGTCAACTTCACGACCGAGCGCTATCGCGCACTGCGGGTAGTGCGCGAAGTCAAGCAGAAGATGCCGGAGGTGCTGATCGTCGTCGGCGGGCACGACGCCTCACGAGACCCGAAGTGGTTCCTCCGCCCGGACATCGACATTGTAGCCGTCGGTGATGGCGAAGAGATCATGCCCGAGCTCGTCGATACCTTCGAGCGCGGCGGCGACCTGCGACGTATCCCGGGACTGGTTCTGAACGAACCTGGTGGCCCGATCGACACGGGACCGGCACGAGCACGGATCAAGCTCGACGACATGCCGCTGCCTGCGCGTCACCTGATCGACGAGTACGCGAACGAGTACTACATCAACTTCCGCCGTCCGCTCGCACTGATGGAGACGGCGCGCGGTTGCCCGTTCAAGTGTAACTTCTGCTCCGTCTGGAAATTCCACGAGAGCACCTTCCGCGAGAAGTCGCCGGAACGCGTCGTCGAGGAACTGGCGCAGATCAAGGCGCCGAACGTGTTCATCACCGACGATATCTTCTGGCTCAGTGTGAAACGCGGGCGTGCGCTCGCGAAAGCCCTGAAGGCATCCGGCATCAAGAAGCATTTCACGTTCCAGACCCGATCCGACATCATCTGCAAGTTCACCGACCTCGTCGAGATGTGGAAGGAGTGCGGCAAGATGACGGTCTTCCTGGGTCTCGAGAAGATCGACGACGAGGGCCTGAAGTCCGTCAACAAGCACAATATCGCCGCGAAGAACGATCGCGCGATCAAGATCCTGCAGGACCTGGACGTCGGCTACACGCCCAACTTCATCGTCGACCCCGACTGGGAGCCGGAGGATTTCAACAAGCTGAAACGATGGATCGACCGCACCGGCGCCTACAACAGCGGCTTCTCGATTCTCACGCCGCTGCCGGGTACCGATCTGTGGGACGACGTCCAGGACAAGGTCGTTACCGACGATTGGGAGTTGTTCGACATCGTGCATACCGTGCTGCCGACCAAGATGCCGCTAGAGGACTTCTATCGCGAATACGCCGGTCTCTGGCAGCACACGCTGGATACGCGGTTCCGGATCCAGGGGCGCCTCTCGGCCTACGTCGGCCTCCTGTATGCGCTGGCGGCCCGCAAGGTCACGCTGTCTGCGATGCGCAGGGGGATGCGGCTGGGCATGGCCAATATGCTCGCCAGGCCGCAGACCTTCCTCAACGCCCATGAGCAGAGCGACGCACGAATGGCGGACGTCGAGGCATTGCTGGCCGGGTAGGGAGGCCTTCAGGCGCCGGCATATATCTTCAGCAGGCCGGCCGCAAAGCCGACAACCAGCGTGATGATTCTTGCAGCACGGGCAGCGTTGGTCATCAGTAGGTGTTCAACTCACCGAGCACCGCCTTCTGTCGCTCGACCATTTCCGCAACATCCTGCAGTAGCTGCTTCGCGTCGTAGACGATGCCGTCCTTGATCGTGTACTTCACCCCACCGACGCGTTCCGGTTTTCCTGTCTCGTCATTGAGGCGCACGGCACCTGTCCCATAGAGGACTTTCAGGTTCGCCAGCGGATTCTCTTCGACGATAACGAGATCGGCGAGCAGGCCGGGACGGACGACGCCGAAAGCAATGTCCTCGCCTTTCGGCTCGACCAGGGCCTCCGCGCCGTACATCGTTGCCGAGCGGATCACTTCGAGGGGATGGAAACCCGCTTCCTGCAGCATCTCGAGTTCAAGGATCGTGCCGAAGCCGTAGAGCTGGTAGATGAAACCGGAATCGGAGCCGACCGTCACCCGGCCGCCCATGTTCTTGTAGTCATTGATGAACTGCATCCAGACGCTGTAGAAGTTGCGCCACGCGACCTCGTCTTCGGTCGTCCAGTCGAACCAGTAAGCGCCATGGCTCTCGCGGCTCGGCGTGTAGTAGTCCCACTGGGTCGGTAGCGTGTAGGTCGCGTGCCAGTCGGCGCTGCGAGCGCGCATCACGTCGCGCCCCGCAGAGTAGATCGTCATCGTCGGATCGAGCGTGAGGCCGAGTTCGTAGAATTCCCGCAGCAGGCCATTCCACTTTTCAGAGCCGCGGCCGGCGACCAGGTTCCACTGCCTGGCAACCTGCCCGAAGCGGTGCTGCTCGTTGCTGTAGTTCATCTCCACGGGCCATGGCTGGACGTCGTGGTCCTCGTACATGGCCTCGAACAGACCGTAGTAGTGCGTGACGGTACCGAGGCCGAGGCGTGCCGCATCCAGTGCGTTCATCTGCGCGACGCCCATCTGCCCGAGGTGCGCGACGGACCCCAGCCCCTGTGCTTTGGCTTCGTCGAGCAGCGCTTTCATGATCGCCGGGCGATGTGCGCGCAGCTTCAAACCGTCGGCGCCGGCACGCGCGACGTACTGCACCCACTTCCTGGCTTCCTCAGGCGTGCGGATCTTCACGTCCTCGTAGCGCTCGCCGGAACCCATCGTATGGTACGAGTAGATTCGTGGCGCAACGATCTCGTTGTCGGCGCTGCGCTGCTTCTCGGCCAGCGAGAATTCCAGCGGGCCGCTGGGTACGCCGCGCACCGTCGTGATGCCGTGCGCAAGCCACAGTTTGTAGCTGTACTCGGCTTCCGGTGCTTTAGTAGCACCGCCGGTGTGCGTGTGCATGTCGACGATGCCGGGCATGACGTACGCGCCGTGGGCGTCGATTTCCCGCGTTGCTTCCCCGGGCCTTTTCTCCTCGTCGATCTCGAGGCCGGGATAGCCCACCGAGACGACGTCGGCGATGCGGTTGCCTTCGACGACGATATCGACCGGCCCGATCGGCGGTGCGCCAGTGCCGTCAATTAGCGTTGCACCGCGGATGATCAGGCGTTCGAACGGCCCTTCGCCTTCGCCCGGCTGTCGGTCGGGTGCCGGGATCATCTCGGGTTTCGGCTCGGACTCCTGTGCAGCAGCGGGAGCGATGAGTATTCCCGCCACCAGCAGCAGGCATAGGGCTCGAAGTGTTGTCATGTTGTTGTTACTCCTCGTCCTCGAATATCTCTTCGATCGGCAGGCCGAAAAGGCGGGCCGCCCTGAATGCCAGTGGCAGGCTCGGATCGAACTTGCCTTTTTCGATCGCGTTGACCGTCTGGCGCGAGACGTTGAGTTCAGCAGCTAGCTGCGCCTGAGTCCAGTCCCGCTCGGCGCGGAGCACCTTCAGACGATTCTTCACCGGTATCTCCTGACCCCGAGGGCGATGCCGACCATGTAGGCCAGCGCCATGAGAATGACGAGGTGGGAGATCTCGGCGTCAAAGGGGATCAGGTTCGTGACGTCCAGGTTCGAGTAGGCGAGACCGCCGATAAGCCCTACACCCAGTGACAGCGCCATCGCCTCGAGCTGGATCTTCTGCTGCATCTCGTCGAGGCCTTTCAGGTGTCGCCGGTTGGCCATGATCATGCCGACGCCGACAGCCAGGTTGACGAGAATCCCTGCGAGCGTGAGCCACGGGCTGGCTTTCCAGAGGAAGTGAGCGCCGAATACGGCGATGGCCATCGTGATCACCCAGGCCGCCGTCCACCAGGCCAGCCGCACGGTGTTGCGCTTAGTCGCGGCCTCCCAGTCTGCACGTGCCGTCTTGTTCATTTGTCTAACTCCTTTGTCAAAAGGTCAAGTAAACTTGACACAAAGAGTAAATAGTCTTTTACAGGATGTCAAGTGTTATTTACATTTGGCGGTGGGAGTCCTGGCGTGGAAATCCTCGATTTCTGTTCAGCCCCCCTTCAGCTAGACTGGCGCAACATAATGAGTGCTCAAACAGGTACAGGGGTCCTGATCATGCTAAGAGCTTCCATTTTCGCAATCATTTTCGTCCTCGCCGGCTGCACCGGCGCCCAGCATTACAATCCCCAGGCCGACGAGCAGTTGACGGTCGGAAGGGTCCAGGCCGAGATTCGGATCGGCATGGCAGGCGGGGAGGTCGCCGAGGTACTTGGTTCGCCGAACATCGTTTCGACCGACGAGAATCGCAACGAAGTCTGGATCTACGACAAGATTTCCACGCAGTACGTGCGGGCCGATGCCAAGGCCGGCATCCTCGCGATCGGCGGCGGATCCGACGTCGTCGGCGGTGTGGGTGCTTCCGGAAGCCAGTCGTCCGGTGCGACCAGTCAGCGCACTTTGACGATCGTCATCAAGTTCGATGAGGACAAGCGCGTCCGCGATTTCGCGTACCACACGTCACGCTTCTGACCGTAGAGCCTCATGAAGAGAGGACGCCTATTCGCCGTTGCCGCATGCGCCGCGCTGCTGGTCGCTTGCCAGTCGCTGCCGGAGGATGCGTTTCGCCTGAGTGAGAGCGCGCTCGAGTTGCGCGAGATACAGTCGCGGACCTACGAGGACGTCAGCGACATAGAAATCCTGTCGGCATCTTCGGGCGTGTTGCAGGATCTCGGCTATGCGATCGACGAGGTTGAGAAGGAACTCGGCGTGCTGTCCGCTTCCAAGCGTGCCGATGCCGGCAGTGATGTCGAGAAGATCGGCAAGCTCGCGCTCGATGTCTTCGATTGCCTCGTGACGATCATGCTCGGCTGTGAGAACGATTCTTACACGTCGTCGAAGGACGTTCAGGACATCAAGATGACTCTCGTCGTGCTCCCGGAACCCGAGCAGGAGAACGCGTACCGAGTGCGTTTGACGATGCAGCGTATCGTCTGGGCCATGGACGGTGATCTCTACGAGCAAGAGACGATCAACGACCCCAAGGTTTACCAGGCGTTCTTCGATAAACTGTCCAAATCGGTATTCCTGGAGAAAGAGGGCGTATGAAGCTTCGAGTCCTTAGCGTTGCACTGCTACTGATCGTCGCGGGCTGCGCGGCGCCAACCGGCGTCATCACCGAGAGCGGCAGCCAGGTACAGCTGCGGCAGATACAGACACGGGATTACGAGACGCTGGACAAGCGCAATACCTTACGCGCGGTGGTCGCAACGCTGCAGGACCTGGGCTTCGTCATCGACAAGGCCGACTACGACCTGGCTACCATCTCCGCAACCAAGCTGCAGGACTACGAGATTCGCATGACGGTAACGGTACGCGAGCGCGACAGCGAGCGGCTGGCAGTTCGTGCCAACGCGCGTTTCAACGAGGACCCGATTACGGACCCGCGAGCCTACCAGGACTTTTTCACGACACTCGACAAGGCGATGTTCCTGACCCTGCACAAGGTCGACTAGTTCTAGCCACGGTAGCGCAGGACACCGAAGGCCCAATCGCGTCCCATACCTCGCGCGAGCGCCTGGTTCATGCCCTTGACGACGTTGGCGCCCGGCAACC
>JAAUXZ010036638.1_pt1 | contig 10128 bp, 10 predicted proteins | sample 7278131 | NCBI WGS metagenome assembly JAAUXZ01 (sample SAMN14350119, study PRJNA611818) | marine sediment metagenome | isolation source: surface marine sediment (3m) | place: French Polynesia: Moorea | collected 2018-08
GATCGCGAGGCCCTGCGCGCGCTCGGCTACCTGGAGTAGCGCGGATCTCCGAGGGTCCGAAGCGTTCGCGCCGGCCCTCAGCGCACCTGTCCCACGCCGGCCACCGACCAGCCCGGCGCCACGTCGCCGAGGCGGGCCCGGCTTCGGCGCGTCGTTCCGTCGAGCAGCCAGACCAGGAGCCGGTTCCTCGCCCGCACGTGGATCAGCAGGTCGTCGCTGCCGTCCCCGTCGTGGTCCGCCGCGCCGATCACCCGCAGACGCGGGTGCACGCGCACATCGAGGCGTCCCTGGGCGGCGACGCCACCGTTCTCGAAGAACCAGAGGCCCGTCTGGCCGGTGGCGGGGTGCTGCCAGAGCAGGTCGTCGCTGCCGTTCCCGTCGAAGTCGCCCCCCGCCACGACCTGCCAGGGGGCACGCAGGCCGGTGGCGGTGGTCGTGGCGGCCTTCACCCGGGCGCCGTCGAGGAGCCACGTCGTGAGCCGGCCCGCCTCGCCATCGTTCCAGACCAGGTCGGCGCGCCCATCGCCGTCGTAGTCGCCACTGCCGACGGCGACGGCACCCGCGGGCGCCATGTGATCGAGCGAGGCCGTGGCCACGATCTCGGGCCCGTCGAGCGACCACAGCTCGAGGCCGCCGCTCGCGGCGTGGTGCAGCAGGGCGTCGGCTCGTCCGTCGCCGTCGTGGTCGGCGTGGCTCACGACCTGCCAGCCGGGGAGCAGCTGGCCGATGCTGCCTCCCCCGATCAGGGCGCTGCCGTGGAGCAGCCAGACGCCGAGCTCTCCCGTGGTGTCGTCGACGTGCAGCAGGTCGGCGCGCCCGTCGCCGTTCGCGTCGCCGCTGCCGACCACCCGCGCCGAAGGGGGGAGCGCCGGGGTCTGGCCGAGGCTCTCGGCGCGCCGGCCTGCGAGGCTCCAGATCTCGAACGCGCCGCTGGCCTCGTCGCGCAGCAGGACGTCGCCCCGCCCGTCGCCATCGAAGTCCAGCGCGACCCCGCCGGGCTGGCCCGACGGAAGGGCGGGCTCGCCGGTCTCGTCTTCGACGCCCGGGCCGCCCGGGTCTGCCGGGCCGTCGCCTCCGACGAACACGATCAGCTCCGACGGCGCCGAGAAGGGCCCGATCTCCCGTCCGCGGGTCGCCGCGACGCGCACCGTCAGCGTGTCGCAGAAGTCCGCCCGCAGCACCGCCTCGGGCTCGAAGACGAGACTCTCGATGACGCGTGCTCCCCCGTTGCAGAGGCCCTCCACGACGTAGCCGTCGGCGCCGCCCGCGGGCGGCGCCCAGCGGAAGATCGGCAGCGTGCCGCGGGCCAGCTCGATCGCGGCCTGGGCCGGGGCTCCGGCGAGGATGGCAAGGGCAGCGGCCGCCGTGACCGACAGCCGATGGGCTCGGGCGCTCATGGACCCCTCCTGGATCGCGCCGCGACGGCCCCACTCCTGCGAGTCTCTACGGCTGCGTCACCCGGGGTGCGCGTGATGGCACGCACAGGCGGACGGCGCGCTCGGCCGCCGGAACACCGCACGGTGAGGCTCGTCACCGGTGGTGGTGCGGTACCCTCCGGTGCCGCAGCGAGACCGGCTCCCGGGGAGCCCCGGGGCAGCGTGGAGGTGGTCATGAGAGAGGCGAGCCTGCTCCTTGCGGCGCTCGTCGTCGTCGCAGGGCTCGGTTGCAGCGACCTCGATCGGGCTCGCCTGAAGGCCCATCTCGGCGGTGACGACTCACAGCTCGAGCTCGCCCGACGCTACTCGGAGGGCAACGGCGTCGAAAAGGACGCGGAGGCGTCCACCCGCTGGTATCTCCGCGCGGCCGAGGGCGGCCACAGCGGTGCCATGGTGGTGGTGGGCAATCGTCTCGCCGTGGGCGAAGGGGCGGAGCAGGATCCCGAGCTGGCCGTGGCCTGGTACCGGCGAGCCGCGCGGGCGGGCGACCCGAACGGCGAGGTGGCGCTGGCGCTCATGCTGCTCAACGGCAGCGGGGTCGAGCAGAACACCGCCGCCGGGCTCACGTTGCTGCGGAAGGCCTCCGCCAAGGGCCACCCCGACGCGCTGCGAATCCTCCGGCAGCTGACGCGGCAGTCGCAGGACCCTGCAGAGCTGCTGGCGCGCGATCGCGAGGACGCCGAAGCCGGTGACCCCCAGGCGCAGTCCGCGCTCGGCACGGCCTACCTGCTCGGGCGCGGCGTGGAGGCGGATCCCGCGGAGGGCGTGCGCTGGCTCGAGAAGGCGGCCGAGCAGGACGAGCCCGGGGCCCTGGCGATGCTGGGTACCGTCTATTCCCGTGGTCTCGGCCGGCCGGCCGATCCGACCCGGGCCATCGGCTACTACCGGCGGGCGGCCGACCTCGGCCAGCCCAGCGCCCAGCACGCGCTCGGCGTTGCCTACCTCGAGGGGCAGGGCGTGCCGGCCGACGCGGAACAGGCGGCGAGCTGGATGCAGAAGGCCGCCGACGCCGGGCTGCCCGCCGCGCAGCGCGTGCTCGCGCAGCTCCACCGCGAGGGTCGAGGCGTCGAGCGCGACCTCGGCGAGTCGTTCCGCTGGCTCGAGAGGGCGGCCCACGGCGGCGACGCCGTGGCCCAGTACAACCTCGGCTACTCCTACTCGGAGGCGCTCGGTGTCGAGAAGGACGTCGACGCGGCGTTCGCCTGGTACACGAAGGCGGCGGAGCAGGGCCACTCGTTGGCCCAGGTCAAGCTCGGTGTCGCCTACATGATCGGTGCGGGAACGGAGCCCGACCCGGTGCGCTCCTACATGTGGTTCGAGCTCGCGCGGGAGGCGGGGGCTCCGATTCCCGGAGACGAGGTCGAGAAGCTGCGAAGCCTGCTGGACGCCACGCAGGTGGCCGAGGCGGATCGTCTGGTGAGCGAGTGGCGAGCCGGACACGGGGGCGGGGCGACGGGCTCCTGAGCGCGGTCGAGCGGATGCTGCTGCGAGACCGGGGGCCGGGCAGCGCGAGAGCGCGGACGCCCCTGCCGGCGCTTCGCCCGGCTCTCCTGCTGGGGCTCGCGGTTCTCGCGGCCGGGTGCCGCGAGGCGGCGCCGCCCGGCGCGCCCCACGTCGTGCTGATCACGCTCGAGTCGCTGCGCACGGACCACGTGGGCGCCTACGGAGGCCGCAGCCGCTCTCGGCCCGAGGTGCCCGTTACACCGAGGATCGACGGCTTCGCGGAGCAGGCGACCGTCTACGAAGACGCGCACACCGTCACCAGCTGGACGCTCGCGTCCCACGCCAGCCTCTTCACGGGCCTCTACCCCACCGGACACCAGACCGAGGGGCCCCGCGATCGGCTCGACGACTCCTACCCGACGCTTGCCGAGGCCCTGCGGGATCGCGGCTACCAGACGGCTGGCTTCGTGAGCGGCCCCTATCTGCGCCGCACCCACAACCTCCATCAGGGCTTCGAGCACTGGGACGACTCGATCGCGTCGATCACGAGCGTCCTCGCGCACGACGACGTCACCAGTCCGCGCCTGGAGGCCGCGCTGCGTGGCTTCCTCCAGGACGACCGCGACCCGGAGCGCCCGCTCTTCCTGTTCGCCTACTTCTGGGATCCGCACTTCGACTTCGTGCCCCCACCGCCCTACGACCAGATGTTCGTTCCGCCCGACGCCGAGCGCATCGACATCGCGGCCTTTGACACGAACGAGGCGCTGCACGCCGGGATGCCAGCGCGCCAGCTCGCCTATCTCCTCTCGCAGTACGCGGGCGAGCTGCGCTGGACCGATCTCCACGTGGGCCGTGTCTTCGACATGCTTCGCGAGCGGGGCCTGTGGGAGGACGCCCTGGTGGTCGTCACGGCGGATCACGGGGAGGAGTTCTTCGATCACGGCGCGAAAGGTCACAAGAACAACCTCTACGCCGAGACGACGCGCGTGCCCCTGATCGTCAAGTACCCGGGCCAGCAGGCGGGGCGCCGCGACGCCGCCGTGGTGAGCCTGGTGGACCTCGCGCCGACCATCCTGTCGCTCGCGGGTGTCGAGGTCGGCTTTCCCCTGCACGGGCGGTCGCTCCTGGAGTCGCCCTCGGAGCGCGCCATCTTCTACGAGCTGCTGGAGCTGCACTACTTCGAGGACGGCGAGGGGCGGCGCAGCACGCGCAGCCGGCGCTGGAACGCCGTCCGGGAGGGAGACTGGAAGCTCGTCTGGAGCGAGGGCGTGTCGGGCACGGGAGACCGGCCCGAGCTCTTCGACGTGCAGGCCGACCCGCGCGAGACCGTCGATCGCGCCGAGGGAGCCGAAGCGCGGCGCGACGCGCTCGAGCGCAGCTTCGCCGCCGGGATGGATCGCGCGCGGCGCGATGCGGAGCGCTACGAGCGCGGGGGTCCCGCCGAGCTCAGCGCGGCGGAGATCGAGGAGCTTCGGGCGCTCGGCTACCTGCGCTGATCCGGGTGGGGCAGGGCGCCGCCGCCGGCCGGCTCCGCCAGACGGCGCTCCGCGACCTCGAGCCCCCGGCGCGCCTGACTGAAGTTCGGGTTGGCCTGGAGGGAGCGGCGGAAGTGCTCGGCGGCGCGCGCGGGGTTCTCGCGCCGCACCTCGATGAGGCCGAGGTTGTACCAGGCGAGGAAGTCGCGCGGGTCGAGCTCGAGCAGGCGCCGGTAGGTGGCTGCCGCGGCCTCGAGCTGGCCCTGCTCGAGCTGGAGCACGCCGAGGTTGCCGAGCGCCGGGGCGTAGTCGGGGTCGATGTCGAGCGCGCGCTCCAGCGCCGTTCGGGCGAGCTCCAGCTCGCCCCGCTCCAGGTGCGCGGCCGCCAGGTTCGTGTGCACGCGCCGGTCGCCGGGCAGCGCGCGCGCCGTCTCGCTCCAGAGCAGCACGGGGTCGCGCCACTCGAGGGCGCGCGCGTGGCTGCGCAGGCCCCAGGCCCCGGCCACCGCCGCGAGGAGCAGGGCGCCAGCGATGCGCCGTGCCGGCGCCGCCAGCCCCTGCGTCGGTATGCGCCGCGCCGCCAGCACCACCAGCAGCAGGAAGCCCAGCGAGGGAGCGAAGAGGAAGCGCTCGGCCAGCAAGGCGCCGAAGTCGAGCACGTGCGAGGTGGGCAGGAGGGTCGCGAACAGGATCGAGAGGGCGCAGAGAGCGCTGGCCCGCTCGCGTTCGGCTCGGCCGGGTCGATCCCGGGAGCGCCGTCCGAAGTGCGCGCGGACCAGCCAGAGGGTCGCGGCGACGGCCGCCAGGATCAGCAGCCAGCCCAGCAGCGCGGCGGGCGTCGCCGAGCGCGGGAGCGGCAGGGTGGCCTGGTAGAAGAAGTCCACCTGGAGGCTCGGCCAGACCAGGAGCTGGAGGTTCACCAGGAAGACCGTGCCGATCGTGAAGAGGCGGGTCGCCAGGTCTTCGTCGCGCAGGATCGCCGCCTCCGGCGCGAAGCGGCCCAGCACCAGCGTGCGCACGGCGAGGTAGGCGACGAGGACGGCGAGGTGGGGGAGCAGTGGCCGCAGCCTCGCGAGCCAGCCGCGCAGTGGCGTCGCCGGGGGTGGCGGCGCCAGCACCAGGCGGTGCGCGACGAGGATCGCGGGCAGCACGGCGCCCGTCTCCTTCGAGAGGCAGGCGAGGGCCTGGGCGGCGGCCGAGCCGAGCAGCCACCGCCCGTCGCTGCCGCCGTCACGGGTCGCCCGCAGGAAGAGCAGCAGCGAGACCAGCGAGAAGGCGAGCGCCAGCAGCTCGCTGCGGCCGGCGACGCTGTCGACCGCGTCGCAGTGCACGGGGTGGCGGGCGAAGAGCAGCGCCACGCTGAAGGCGAAGCTGGCCGAGCCCAGATACGCGAGGGCGAGGCGCTGCACCAGCAGGACGCTCGCGGCGTAGAGCAGCACGTTCGTGGCGTGGAAGCCCTGCGCCCGGTCGCCCCAGGCCGCGTAGTCGAGGGCGTAGCTCAGGTTCGTGAGGGGGCGGTAGAGGCCCCGCTGGGGCTGCTCGGGCGGAAAGGGCAGCGCGAGCGCGGCGAAGGCCCCCTCGAGGCTGCGGATGCTCTCGTTGGAGACCACGAACTCCTTTTCGTCGTAGGGGGAGTCCGCCGAGCGGGGCGCGTGCACCACGAGGGTCGCGGCGACCAGCACCAGGACGGGAATCAGGCGACGCGAGAGGGTGTCGTCGGGTCGTCGCGAACCCGTGTCGCCTGTCACGAGGCAGCCCCGGGCGGCGGGCGCAGGGCCGGGCTCGGCAGGGGGACGGCGTCGACCGTCACGACGCCGGGCTCGGGAGGAGAGGGCGGGCCGCCCGTGTGCAGCCGAACGCGCACGGCGCGGTCCGGCAGCGCGAGCTCGGCCCAGGCCTGCACGCTGTAGTCGGACAGGCACAGCGCGCTGCGCACGCCCACGCGCTCGAGCGGAGCGCCGGTGCCGAGCGGCAGCGCGGGCACCTGCACCGTGGAGCCCGGCTCGGCGCCGGTCACGGCGTCGCGGAAGCGGGTGAGGAACTCGCGCTCCTGGCGGCTCAGCTCGGCCCACTCGGGATAGGAATGGAGGAGCGCCGAGTAGCGCAGGTGGCTGGCCACCAGCACGAGCACGAGCGCGGCGCCGGCGAGAGCGCGCGGCCGACGCGCCGCGCCTGCGTCGCGCGAAGCGGGGGAGCGCAGCTCGCGCAGGGCCGAGTAGGCGGCGAGACCGAGCAGCAGGGCATAGGGCGGCAGGAAGGGAACGGCGTACCACGAGGCGCGCTCGCCCGAGACCCCGGTCATCACGCCGAGGCACAGCAGCCAGAGGCCGAGGAGGGCGGCGAGCCTCCCGGGGCGCGGTCGCCCGGGTGGGGCGGCCGCCCCGCTGCGGGCCGCGGCCAGCAGGGCGCCCACCAGTCCGCCCACCAGCAGGAGGGCGAGACCGGCCGCCACCTGCGGCTGGGTCGTCCAGGGCTGCGGCATCACGAGCTGGCGCGCGAAGGCCGGCGTCTGCGCGAGCCCCAGGAGCCCACCCGACAGCGGCGACGAGCCCGCGTGGCCGCCCACGCCCCCCAGCACCACCGTGCGAAGCGCCAGGAAGAGCACGAAGACCGTGGCGGCGGGGGCGCCGAGCCGCAGCGCGCGCCGGGTCCGCTGCGCGTCTCCGCCCTCGGCCGGAAGGATCCACAGGCCCCCGAGCAGCACGGGCAACGCCACCGCACCGGTCTCCTTCGAGGCGGCGGAGAGGAGCACCAGGAGGGCGATCAGGGCGAGCCGCGAGGGCCGCGCCGCGGCGCCGAGCGGAAGCGCCAGCAGCGCGAGCACCAGGAAGAGGGTGAAGAGCATGTCCGCGCGCCGGGCGGCCACCGGCAGGGTCTCGAGCTGGAGCGGATGCACCGCGAAGACCAGGGCCGCGATCACGCAGCCCGCGCCCGCTCCGAGCCAGCGGCGGCCCAGCGCGAACACCGCGACCACGCCCGCCAGCTGGATCAGCAGGTTCGTGCGCTGGTAGCCCTGCGGGCGCACGCCCGAGAGCGCGTGGTCGAGCGCGAAGAAGAGGTTCGTGACCGGCCGGTAGAAGTCGCCACCCGGGTAGCGGCCGTCCATCAGCTCCTCGCCGAAGCTGCCGAGCAGGTCGGCGAAGCTCTCGATCCGGCTGGCCGCGATGAGCGGGTAGCTGTCCCAGCCCATGAGCTCGAGTCCGAGCACGAACCGGTGGGCCAGGAAGGCGGCACCGAGCGCGAGCAGGAGTCCTAGGGCCGTTGCCTGGCGGGCCTTCACGCGCGGCGAGTATACGCTGGATCAGCCGGGCGGATGCGCGTCGCCGCGTGCCGAGAGCTCGGCGCGCAGGATGGCCAGCTCCTGCGCCAGCACCTTCACCCGGTTCGACAGGGTGCTGAGACGTACCGCGTAGCCCAGGCTGATCGCCATCAGGAAGGCGAGCCCCAGGAAGAAGACGGTCGAGCTCGGCGTCCATGCCCCGATCAGGTCGGTGATGGCCACCAGCAGGTCGAAGGAGAAGGCGAGCACGAGGATGGCCAGGGCGCAGCTCATCCAGATGGGTGTGAACTCCTCGAGGAGCTTCCGCCGCCGAACGGCTTCCAGGACCGCCGCGAAGAGCGCGATGGCCGCGACCAGCGCCACCACCCGGGTGGAGGTGGCCACCTGCTCCTGGAGGAAGATGTCGCGCAGCGTCGCGCCGTCGAGGCTCAAGGGATCCATTCGATGTCCTCCTCGGTCGGTCGGGGAAGCGGGGGGCGGATCGCGTTCATGAAGATCGCGAGCGTCATCTTGTACACGTAGTAGACCACGCCGATCCCGTGGTGCATGGAGGGCACCTCGGGGCGCTCGAACATGCGCACGGGGATCTCGCCCAGGCGAAAGCCGTTGCGGTGCAGCAGCACGGTCATGTCCGCGTCGGGATAGTCGGAGGGAAAGGCGTCGGACGCGTAGAGCTGGAGCACGCGGCGCGACAGCGACTGGAGACCCGTGGTGGGATCGCTGATCTCGAGGCCCGTGATCCAGCGCACCAGGCTGCTGAACCAGCGGCTGCCGATGCGGCGCAGGGTCGGCATGCGGTAGCTCGAGCCCGGGTGGAAGCGGGAGCCGAGCACCAGGTCGAGCTCCCCGGCCAGGATGGGCGCCGCCAGCTGCGGCACCACTGCCGGGTCGTGCTGGCCGTCGGCGTCGAGCTGGACCACCACGTCGTAGCCGTGGCGGAGCGCCCAGCGGTAGCCCGTCTGCAGCGCCGCCCCGTAGCCCATGTTGAAGGCGTGTCGCAGCACGGTGGCGCCCGCGGCGCGGGCCACGGCGGCGGTGCCGTCGGCGGAGGCGTCGTCGACCACGAGGCGGTCGAAATCCGCCGCGTGACGGGCGGCGGCGCGCAGCACCTCGCCGATGCGCGGGGCTTCGTTGTACGCCGGGATGAGGACGAGGCCGGCCGCCATGGGGCAGCGCGGGAGCTTAGCCTAATAGTCCTCGTCTTCGTCCACGGGGCCGGCGGTCACGGGGTGGGGCGCGTACTCGGGACCTTCGTCCCAGCCCGGGAGGCCTCTCGCCTGCTCGAGCCAGGACGCGGCGAGGGCCTCGTCGACCACCACCGAGCTTCCATCGAAGCCCTCGGAGATGCCCTCCCACAGCTCGCGTCCGCCCTTCTCCCACCAGGTCCGAGACGGGAACTCGAAATCGACCGACAGCCGGATCATCGCCATGAGGAGCTCCTGGGCCGCCATGTTCCGTCATCGCCGCGTCGCCCACAAGCCACGACACGGAGCGGCAGCGGGAGCGCGGACGGTGTTAGCATGACGCGCGGTGTCGTGGAGGAGAGCGCCCATGCAACGTCTCCCGCAACGGGCTCCCGTGGGGCTCGTGCTCGTGTCCGGCCTGCTGCTCGCGCTCTTCGGCCCGGGCCTCGCGTCCGCCCAGGACGACGAGGAAGAGGAGGAGGAGCCGAGCGCCTTCGTGGAGTTCCTCAAGGAGCGGGGCAACAACGCCGCGATCGGCCTCAACGGCATCATCACCTTTCCGGCCGATCCGGTGATGTTCGCCATCGAGGGTCCCGACGTGCTCGAGGGATGGTGGGCGCCGCCGGCGCACGCCGTGGGCTTCTTCGCGGGTCTGCTCCAGGGGGTCTACCGCGTCATGATGGGCGCCATCGACATCCCCTTCGCGTTGATCCCGAAGATGCCCATGCTGAGCCCCCTGCCACGCTACAAGGCGCTGCCCTTCGTCCTACACGACGACGAGTGACCCGGGTCTCAGTGGCCCGGGCCGTTTCGCCGATGGGAGGGCGTGCGCCGCCTCGCCTCGCTCATCGCCGTGCTGGCCTTCGCCCCGGGCTGCTTCGTGCTGGAGGAGCTCGACAAGGGGTCCGAGATCCTGGACCAGCACTCGCCCAGGAAAAAGGCGGAGCGCGCCGAGTCGCCGCCTCCGACCCGGGCCGCCGCCAAGAAGGGCGAGGACGAGGAGGGCCTGCTGGCCGGGGTCCAGGGCTGGCTCCAGGAGAAGCAGAAGGAGTCGGCCAAGAGCGACAGCGGCCCGCCGCCCGATCCGGACGACGTCCCGGTGCTCTGCCAGAGCGGGGGCCGCACGCAGTACGTGCGCAAGTCCGACTGCCTGCTGCGAGGCGGCAAGATCCTCTGAGGCCCGGGTGCGACCCGGTCCAGTGACGCGGCCCCGGCCGCGGGCTGGTATCTTCCACCGGCCCCCGCTCGGGCTCGGAGGCTCGCATGCAGCAGTGGATCCCCGTGTGGCTGGCGCTCCTGGCGCTGGTCGC
>JAAUXZ010044333.1_pt1 | contig 10127 bp, 9 predicted proteins | sample 7278131 | NCBI WGS metagenome assembly JAAUXZ01 (sample SAMN14350119, study PRJNA611818) | marine sediment metagenome | isolation source: surface marine sediment (3m) | place: French Polynesia: Moorea | collected 2018-08
AACCCCAACCATCACCAACAGCGGCCTGCCAATGGCAGCGGAATCAGACCACATGAGCGTGCTCAGCGATATTTACCAGGAGGCATACAATATCGCTATCTGGCAACGAGATTTGCCATCCCCTTTACAGCTGGAGGTAAAGCAGCTGTTGGCAGCCAACCATGCACTGCAAGTAAGCCTCACGGTCACTCCGCAAGACTCCCCGTCCCAGCTGAGGGAGGCACTCAGGGAATACCCCAACACCGAGGCATTGATTGCAGATATGGCCCAACTGGTTGAGTTGTTCTGCAACCTGTTCAACCTGGAACAGGCCGAGTTGAAGCTGACCGCCCTGGATCAGGTCATGTGCCCCCGTTTCCATCACGATAATGTGCTGTGCCGACTGGTCACCACTTATCTGGGTTGCAGCACGCAGTGGCTGCCTCATCACGCGGTTGATCGCAGCAAACTGGGTCGAGGCAATAACGGGCTGCCGGACGAACGCTCCGGCATCTATCGTCGTGAAGAGGACATTCAGCAACTCAGCAACGGTGACGTTGCCTTGCTCAAAGGTGCGCGCTGGGAAGGCAGTCAATACAGCAGCCTGGTGCATCGTTCGCCCACCCCAGAGCCCGGCGAAATACGCCTGTTGCTGACCCTTGATTTCGTGATGAAAGACCAGGCTCGTTTCTCAATATCATAAGATGCGATCCAACCAGGTAATCTGAAAGAGAAAACATGCGTAAGCTAGAGGCCATCATTGAACATGCCGATCAGCAGTGTAAGCAGAATGGCGCCCGCTTAACCGCCAAGCGCAAGCAGATACTCTCCGGTTTGTTGCAATCTGACAAAGCGCTGTCAGCCTATGAACTGATCGATTACTGTAAAACCCAGCACGGGGAAACGATTCCTGCGATGTCGGTTTACCGGATCCTGGATTTCCTCGAAAGCCAGCATTTGGTGCATAGACTGAACCTGGCCAATAAATACGTGGCCTGCGCGCATATTACCGGCCAGCATGAGCACGCGGCATCGCAGTTTGTGATCTGCCGGCAATGTCAACGGGTCAAAGAAATCGATATCAACGACTCGGTGGTGCAGACCTTGCAACAGGACGTACGTGACGCCGGCTTCGAGCTGGATGGTCAGCAACTGGAAATCAACGGCTTATGCGAAAGCTGTGTAAAAAGCAGTGCATGATGCTGTTCGTGGGAAAACATGCAGGTTAATGGGTAGAAGTAGACTGATCGATGAAAGCAGCTATAGTAAAGCCAGGAGGTGAATAAGTTGCGTATTGGTCTGATCTCGAAAGTTACGATGGGTCTATTGATCAGTGGGTTGTATATGCAACCCGTGGCAGCGCATCCGCATTACTGGATCAACCTGAAGGCCGACATGATCCTCGACGAGCAGGGTCGCCTGACCGCGATCAGGCAACATTGGGCTTTCGATGTTTTCTTTTCCATGATGACCACGGCGGATGTGGTCAGAGAGCATGGTGACAAAGCGACCGGGTTAAGCAAGATGGGCGACCAAATGATCAACAACCTGGCCGGGCACCAGTATTTTTCCGAGTTGAGCATCGACGGCAGCGAGATTGCCATGCCCCGGCCGTCTACCTATCGATTGACCGAAAATACCGAACCGGAGCAACCGATCCTCGAACTCGAAATGCGCTTCGACATATCGCCTCCCCTGGCGATCAAGGATAAAAGCCTGGTCTGGTCGGTGTACGATCCGACTTACTATATCGCGATGAATTATGCGACCGTCGACAATGTCACCATCCAGGGAGAACAAGGCGCTCAATGCGGGTTGAATCTGGACGTGCCGAATCCCTCCAGTGAGCTCATCGAGTATGCCCAACAACTCGATCGCACGCAGAGGGAGACCGATGGCCTGGGCATCAACTTTGCTGAAAAAGTTCGGATTAATTGTTAGAAGAATCAAAACTCATGAATCACTTTAGCGCCGCACTGCGCGGCCCGCATCTCGAAAAATTACCCAGGCTGTTTTTGTTGCTGCTGGTGGTTCTGCTCGTCTTCGCGCTGTACTGGCATTGGAGCACTATCATCGCCCAGGTCATCGAGTGGCAACGGGTCTTTCATGCCAAGCTTGGCAGTCATATGAATGCGGTGGCCAAGGATGCAGCGACTTATGGCTGGGCGCTGATTGGACTGAGTTTCGCCTATGGCGTATTCCATGCGGTCGGGCCCGGACACGGCAAGGCGGTCATCGCCACCTACCTGGCGACTCATCGCGAAAGTATTGGCAAGGGTATCGGCATTTCCATGGCCACCGCGCTGCTGCAGTCGATTGTCGCCATTGCCCTGGTCAGCTTCCTGGCAAACATCCTGCGTTTGAAGTTTGCCGATATTGACAACTATGGCGAAGACATGGCGCTGGTGAGTTATGTGCTGATCATGATTCTGGGTCTGGTGCTGGCGGCTTCTGCACTACGACGTCTGTTTCACTTACGGCGTTCAGCAAGGGAAACAAATCACGTTGCGCATCATGAACATGACCATGACCATGACCACCAGCATGAAAGCGCCCACGCTGAGAGTAACTGTGGCTGTCAGCATGCGCATGTGGTCACACCCGGCCAGTCTTGGATGCATACCCTGGCAGTCATTTTCTCCAGTGGCATCCGGCCATGCTCAGGGGCGATCGTGGTGTTGATCTATGCCCACCTGGTCGGGGTTTTCCATTATGGGGTCATAGCGACGCTGGTCATGGGACTGGGTACCGGGCTCTCGATCAGCGCGATCGCGCTCGGCAGCCAATATGCCCGTCACTGGCTCGAAGGCATGATGTTGACCAATTCAGGCGGCAATCATGGCTCGCACAATCACGCCTTCCTCAGCATATCCGTGCGCCTGGCCGGCGGGGCAATCCTGATCCTGCTTGGCTGGGGGTTGTATCAAACCGCTTTACAGACCAGCCTTAACCATCCCCTGGTGTAGCTATACATCTCACTCCTGATTCACCCGATTACGGTGTCAAAAATGCTCATTTACACGTGTAAACTGCACGTTTTTTCCTTGTACTCGGATGAATCAGGAGCAATCTGAATAGCTACAGGCATGTTTGTAGCTCGGATTATTTTGTCGGCATGGGTCCCACTAGCAGCGAGGGATCGATGCGGCGTTCGAACAGGTTGATGCGCCAATCCAGGTGCGGTCCGGTCGAGCGGCCGGTGGAACCCACCTCGGCGATCTTGTCCCCGCGTTTGACCACCGCGCCTTCTTCCACCAGTAATTTGGACAGATGGGAAAACCAGGAACTGAGACCATGCCCGTGGTCCAGGGCTATGAGTCCACCGTTGAAATAGGTATCGGGATGGGCCAGGGTGATGACGCCGTCGGCAGGGGCCACTACCGGTGTTCCGTTGGGTGCCGCGATATCGATGCCGTAGTGCGGTCGCCTGGGCTGTCCATTCAGAATTCGCTGACTGCCATACACCCCGGAGATGCGGCCAACGCTGGGCCAGATGAAACCGGTCTTGTAATCGGTGCGGTCATCATCCAGTTTGCGGGCTTGCTTGATCAGCTTGGTCTCAGCGCGAATCCGCTTCAGGTCTTCTGCGTTAGGCGTGACCTTGCGCGGGGGTAAGCCGTCGATGCGTTGGATATTATAATCCCGCTTCTCGATTTCGAGCTTCCTGGTCTCCACCTTGCCGTCAGGGTAGACCAGCTTGAGACTTAACCCGCTGGCCTCGTCACGGTGGAAACCAACCAGGAAATCCCCAGCCCTGGACACCCGGACCGGTTCCCCGCCGATCGACACCTCGGTCCCCGGCGGGACCTGACCCTTGACCAGACCACCCTGCACCATCGGGCCATCCAGCACCAGGGGCTCAGCCCATGCCGCGAGCGACCAGGTCAACAGGAGGATGGTAAATTTGCTGCGTAGCATTCGATCAGCTCTCCTCGAATGGAAAAGGAGACTTTATACCATTTGCTCAATCATGTGCACTGATTCAGGCTTGCTAAAAGCGCCTTGAGTAAATTGGTGTAGTGCTCTGTGCCGACTTCAATATCGGCGCCGAGGGGATCCATGACGCCAATGGTGGTCACCTGGGTGTTCTCGAATACGCTGCGCACCATGCCAGGATTGTATTGCGGCTCGGTATATACGCAACGGATGCCCAACTCGGTAACCGTGTCACGAATCTCTTTAACACGTGCCGGACTTGGATCCGAAGCATCTCCCAGGGAAATGGCACCGCTGGCCTGAACGCCAAAACGCTGCTCAAAATATTGATAGGCATCGTGAAATACGATGAATTTGATACCTGCAAGATTTTTGCTTAGATCATTCATGACCGTGATCAGGGTATCCAACTCCTCAACTGCGGCGGCCGCGTTGCGTTGATAGACGGAGGCATTGGCTGAATCAATTCTGGAAAGCTCTGCGGCGATAACGTTTAACCAGATTTTTGCGTTTTCCGGGTCCAGCCAGGCATGCGGATCGTGCTCACCGTGATGATGTTCATCATCATGATCGAGTTCATCTTTGTGCGCATGCTCATCGTCATGATCGTGCTCATCCTTGTGCGCATGCTCGTCGTGATGACCGTGCTCATCTTTGTGCGCGTGTTCGTCGTCATGCCCATGTTCGTCTTTATGCGCATGCTCATCGTCATGACCGTGTTCATCTTTGTGCGCGTGCTCATCGTCATGATCGTGCTCATCCTTGTGCGCATGCTCGTCGTCATGACCGTACTCATCTTTATGGCCATGCTCATCGTGATGCCCGTGTTCATCATCTTCATGGTCGTGTGCCTCGAAGGTCGCGCCTTCGCGGAAATCATGCAGGGTGATTCCCGGGACTTCCAATAGTGCTAGCTTATTGGCAGCGCCCGCCAGGTTTTCCAGTGGAGATTCGAGCCATGGCGTCAGTTCTGTGCTGACATAAAAAACCGCATCGGCACTTTGCAGCGCCCGGGCTTCAGAAGGCCGCAGGGAATAGCCGTGTGGTGAAGCCCCTGGCTGAATGATAAGATCAGGCTTTCCCACGCCCGCCATCACCTGGGCAACCAGTGAATGCACCGGTGCGATATCGACGGCGACGTTGGGCGGATTTGCCACTGCCGTCAATGGCAGGAACAGGTAGAGGAATGATCCAAAAAATAGGCTTCGCAACATCGGTAGCTCCGGATAAATTAATAGAAAATAGTTAGATATGTTATAACATAACAATTATGCTTATTTTTTCTTTCTACAGCAATCCTGTTTTAGCCATCGATCTTCCCCTTGCAACCAGATCTAGAGCCAAGTTCAGATGTTGATCCAAACCAACAACCTGTTTGTCCACCTGGGCCAGAGGCTGGTTCTGGAAGACATCAATATGGAGGTGGAGAAAGGCGAGATTGTCAGCATCATAGGGCCCAACGGATCGGGTAAATCGACCCTGCTCCGCGCATTGATCGGCGCCGTTGAACCAACATCCGGCCAGGTACAGCGCGCTCCCGGGCTCGCGATCGGTTACGTGCCACAACGCCTGCACATCGACGAGACCCTGCCGATGTCGGTGCGCCGCTTCATGAGCCTGCCGCACCGGCCAACGGCCGCAGAACTCGATGCCGCGATGGCGGTAGCGGGTGTATCCGGGTTGGATAAGCAGCAGGTGATGTCCCTGTCCGGTGGCCAGTTTCAACGGGTATTGCTGGCGCGGGCGATACTCGAGAAGCCGGATCTGCTGCTGCTGGATGAAGCGACCCAGGGACTGGATCATCGCGGTTCAGCGGGCTTCTACCATCAGATCGAGACCGTCAGGCAGGAGCTTGGCTGCGCGGTGATTATGGTCAGCCATGAACTGCATGTGGTCATGCGCAGAACCGACCGCGTAATCTGCATCAACCGCCATGTCTGTTGTCAGGGCCTACCCGACGTGGTCAGCACCTCTCCCGAATACCAGTCCCTGTTCGCTTTGGATTACCAGGAGGAAGCGGTTTATCTGCACCGGGATCATCACGGATACAGCCATAATGGGGGAAAACACTGATGTTTGATGATTTCCTGGTTCGCGCTGCTTTAGCTGGTCTTGGCGTGGCCCTGGCGGCGGCGCCGCTGGGTTGTTTTATCGTCTGGCGCCGGATGGCTTATTTCGGCGATGCCACCGCGCATGCCGCGGTACTCGGGGTCGCCCTGTCGCTGACCCTGGAAACCCCGATTTTCGCCGGTGCGCTCGTGGTGTGTTTGCTGATGGCGACCCTGGTATCTAATTTGACGGGCCGGGGATACGCGATGGACACCCTGCTCGGGGTCATGGCGCACTCGTCACTGGCGATAGGCCTGGTCGCAGTCTCGTTCCTGCAAGGCGTTAGGATCGACCTGATGGCCTACCTGTTCGGGGATATCCTGGCGGTTGGCAAGACTGACCTTGCGGTTATCTGGGGTGGGGCCGCGATGGTGCTGTTCCTGGTAGGTTACCGCTGGTCCGGGTTGTTGCTCGCCACTCTCAATCCCGATCTGGCCCATGCCAGTGGCATTTCTCCAAAGCGTGAACAACTCATCCTCACCATTGCCCTGGCGATAGTGGTGGCGGTGGCGATCAAGGTGGTCGGCGTGCTGTTGATTGCAGCGATGCTGATCATCCCGGCGGCCACTGCACGGCCTTTTTGCAGAACGCCCGAGATGATGGCGGTATTGGCAGCCATCATTGGTTGCAGCGCCAGCCTGATTGGGCTTAAGGCTTCATATGAATTCGACACCCCTACCGGCCCCACCATCGTCTCCATGGTGGCGTTGATGTTCGCGTTCTCCAGCATCGTCTGGAATATTTCCCATCGTGCCAGGGCCAGGGCCAGGACAGACAGCTAGTATGCAAGCTGGCGGGCACGGGATTGCCATGCTGGTGAAACCTGGCAGGAACGGCGGACCATGAAGAACGACTTTTTTCAGCCCATTGAATCGCTAGTATCCGGTGATGCAGTTCCTCTGGATGAAGTTATCGAGCAACTTGCCTTCAACGACCAGGGCCTGATTCCGGTGATCACCCAGGATGCCACCAGCAAGGATGTATTGATGATGGCCTGGATGAACAAAACCGCGCTGGAACGGACGCTTGCCAGCGGCCGCATGATTTACTGGTCCAGAAGTCGGCATGAATTGTGGGAGAAAGGTTTGACCAGTGGCCATACCCAGGAACTGGTTAGTATGACATTTGACTGCGATGGCGATGCGATTCTATGCCAGGTGAAGCAAACCGGCGCGGCTTGCCATACCGGAAGACCGAACTGTTTTTATCTGAGGGTAAACAGAGAACTGAACCAGGTGGAAATTATTGGATCAGGCCAGTGAATATCAGGGCCTAACGCCTTTGGTAATTCGCCCGGCTGGGGATGACATTGCGAATTCCGCCTCTTGGGTTTTCCACATCACCCTCGTAGCGCGGCAGCAAAATCACGTGTAAATGATCAATACTTCTACCTGCTGCGCGGCCGTCGTTATTGCCCACGGTATAGGCATCGGGTTTTCTACCCAAAAATGGCAGTTGCAGGACATTATCGATATGATCCATCGGCCTGCCCTGTAAATAATCCCGACTTTGCATTTCTGTGTATAGCTGATGAAAATCAGTGTTTTCAATAACGCCTTTTACCCGCTTGATCGCCGCGAAATAATCATCCTGTTCCATCTCGTTAAGTTCGAACACAGAGGCGACGTGTCGCTTCGGAATGACCAGCGCATGTCCGGGATTGACCGGGTTGGTATCAAATATGCTGACAAAAGAACGGTTCTCAAAAATAAATGGATCAGTCTCGCCGCTAACGACGGTGCAAAAATAACAGCCTTGCTTTCCCATGAGTGTGATGGCTCGAAGCCCTGTCTTATGTTGAATTGCCAGATAATGGCCGCGGATTATATAGGGAATTGTTCAAATATGCATTTGTCTCCAGGTTCAAGGTCTAGTCTGGAATCAGGCCTCGAATTTGGTGAAATCGGTGCGAATGACTACGAGGTTCTGGTTGTATTTATGTTTTAGGTGACTGCATCGGGCACGCAAAAAAAAAGCCCCGATATCTCGCGATATCAGGGCTCAGGAATTGATGCCTGCAAACAGGCTCAGCGAAACCTTATCCTGGCTCCGTTAATTGATTGATGTTCATGGTTGCCGAACATTTACCCTTTCTCCGATCACTTTTTCAGCCGTGACCAGACGTCACTATAACCCGGATGCGGTTTACGCTGTTTGTGGTTTTTCTCCTCGGCTTTTTCCTCGGCCGCGGTGTCCACCGATACCGAGAAATCCGTAACACCCGAGAAAGTGGCAGTGGTAGTACCAGGATCGACGCTACCGACAATTCCCGTATCGATGAACAAGCCGCTGTCCTGATCATACTTGAACAGAGTCAGCTCCCTGCCCGGGTTAAGCGGCGATAATAACGGCAGTGTGATCGTGGCCCCAGGGGACGGCAATGCAGCGGACGGATCCAGGGTGATGTCGACAAACAGCGTGCCAAAGCTACCAAATCCCGCAGGGGCATCGACATTGAGGTCAATCACCTCGATCGTCACGTTGGTGTCTGTTGGCAGCACATAGGCCTCGACGCTAAAGCTGGCATCAGGGTTGTCCGTGTCGACGACGCTACCACCGGCGGCTCCAATGACCCCGTCTGCCTCGGCAGGATCGACGATTGCCAGACTGAAATAACCACCGCCACTGACCTGCATCGCATTCGTCAGGTTGCTGACCTGAACCGGAACGCTGCTGGAGTAACAGTTGACATCGAGGGTGCAGGCATTACCCAGCTGACCTCTAAAGTTTGCTCCCCATGCCCAGACGCTGCCGTCATTTTTCAAGACGAGGTTATGTGAACTTCCTGCATCGATGGCCATAACATCACTGAGAAAACCGCTGGCATGGTCAGGGTCCTCGACCTGAACCGGCGTAGCGCTCTTTGCGCTGTCTGAGCCCGTAACGGGATCACCGTCGCCTAATTGCCCGGACATGTTGTGCCCCCATGCCCAAACGGATCCGTCCTCTCTGAGGGCAAGGCTGTGGTGAATGCCTGCGGCAATACTGACTATTTTGGTCAGGCCGACCACCCGGGTCGCGGTCGATGACCATCCACCAGCTGTACCATCGCCCAATTGTCCATAGTAATCCGACCCCCACGCCCATACTGTACCGTCATCTTTGAGGGCGAGGGTATGAGCACTGCCGGCAGCTACGGCGATGACGCCGCTGAGCATGCCCGAGGGATCCGCGGGGTCGATGACCTGCGTTGGCGTATCCTCACTGCTGAACACACAATCCGATAGGGTTGGGCCACAGCCATTGCCTAACTTGCCATTATCGGCCGAGCCGCAGGCCCAGACGGTTCCGTCCGCCTTTGCCATCGCGCTGTGGATTTCCCCGGCGGCTATTGAAACGGCTTCGGTTAACCCATCCAGCATGACAGGGCTATTCTGATGGCCGATAGTGCCATCGCATAATTGGCCGAAGGTATTCCTGCCCCAGGCCCAGACCTGACCAGTACCTGTCAGTGCCAGACTGTGTTTGTCGTGGGTCGCCACCGCGGTGACACCGGCGAGGTTATCAACCAGGACAGGTTGGCTGAACGAGGAAGTAATGCCTATCCCCAGCTGTCCCTCTTGATTTCTGCCCCAGGCAAACAGGCTGCCGTCGGACTTCACCGCAAAGGCATGAGAAATGCCTGCCTCAATCGCCACAAACTCGGTGAGTAGAGGGGCTGATACCGGGGTAGATGAGTCGTTCAAAGACCCATTACCCAGTTGGCCCAGACTGTTTGAGCCCCAGCCCAAGACGTTGCCAGATTCGGGTACGGGGTCAAGCAATGTCGCTGCGGTGTTGTTGGTTTCATCTGATTCCGTGACTACCCCACCCCAATCCGCTTTTAACGTCAGGAAGGGATAGCTGGCAGGGTCAAACACCACCGTGGCGCCAAATGAACCCGAAACGCTATCACCGGGTTGTAACTCGCCCAGCGGGGATACGCCGATGATGGTGCCACCGGCCGGGAGGTCGCCGGCATTGTTGAATACCGGATCGTCCGACACGAACGCCTGGACGCTGACATTATCGTAATTCGCCGCTCTCGGCCCGTCCAGATCTGCGGCCGTGGAGCCCTGATTGGTGATCGTGTAGCTATAGTTGATCCTGTTGCCGTCGTAACC
>JAAUXZ010053518.1_pt1 | contig 10125 bp, 14 predicted proteins | sample 7278131 | NCBI WGS metagenome assembly JAAUXZ01 (sample SAMN14350119, study PRJNA611818) | marine sediment metagenome | isolation source: surface marine sediment (3m) | place: French Polynesia: Moorea | collected 2018-08
CCGATCTCCAAAAGTTATATTGTCTAATATGGTACCTTCAAAAGGGGATTCCTCCATAAGGGATTGCCCAATATGTGATCTGTAATAATTGAGATTGATCCCTTTAAGCGACACATCATTTACATAAATGTCTCCCTGATCTGGTTGTATGATACCGGCGATCATACGCAGGAGTGTTGTTTTACCAGATCCGTTAGGTCCTTGAAGCAGGATGCTACAACTAGAACTGATGTTGAGAGAGACATCGTCGAGAATTTTCTTGTCTCGCTCCGGAACATTGTAAGAGATATTACTGAGTTCAACTGTAAAGCCATCACCTTCTTTAAAAGGTTTTTCACCGTTCTGTGGCTCCAATTCTTTGTCCACAACTTGTCCTAACTTCTCCAATGAGGTAAGCAGGTCGTAAAAAGTCTCCAAACCAGTGATCAGCTTTTCAACCGAACTGATGACCAGGAGAATGATGATCTCCGCGGCAACAAACTGTCCGATGTTCATCTCCTGATTCAGCACCAGGATACCTCCGATAAGCAATAAACCTGCAGTTACCAGAACCTTGAAACCTACCATTTGGATGAATTGAAGGACAAGGACCCGAAAATGACTTTCACGTGCCCCCAGGTATTGGGCGACCAGCGTGTCGTTCTTCTCCATGGCATGCGATGTTTTACCCGAAAGCTTAAAGCTCAAAATTGAACGTGCAATCTCCTCGATCCAATGCGCAACGCGATACTTGTATTCGGACTCTTGAAGACTGGTATCCAAACCGCGCTGTGCAGTGAACTTGAACACCACGTAGATCAAAAGCAATAGCAGAATCCCGTAAATAATAAAGAATGGGTGATAGAATGATAACAGCAACAACCCAAATATGATCTGAAGCAAGGCTGCCGGGAAATCTACCAGTATCTTAGACAAACTCTTCTGGACAGTCAAAGTGTCGAAAAATCGATTGGCCAATTCTGGCGGATAATAGTTCCTCAACTCACTCATTTTTATCTTTGGGAAACGATAAGCGAATTCAAAAGATGAGCGGGTAAATATTTTCTGCTGTACATTTTCAATGATCCTTATCTGGGTGAGTTGCAGCAATCCGGCGAAGGCCACCCCCAAGGTAACCAGCACCACGAGGATAATCCAGGAGGTACTCACCTGGGCACCCTGGATAAGGTTTATAATCGCCTGTATCCCCAGAGGCAGTGAGAGGTTTACAATCCCCGCAAAGATGGCGTAATAAAATATCTGGAAGATATCGCGCTTATCTAACTTTAATAGGCCAACTAAGCGCTGCCAGGCAGTTAATATTGTTTTAGGCATTGGAATTTATCTTTAAGCAGTTAAATACAAGGTGTGTAAAATATTCTGTGGGATCAGTATGTTTCTCACAATCTGTTAGTGAAACAAAATGGTCCAACAAAAAGTGTTGATGTAGAGAACCTTCCAGAACGGTACTGGCCAGACTGGCTGGAAATGCGTATTCCGCATCCACGGAGCTAATCATTTCAGAGAGCCTTGATACCAATCGCTTGTAAATTTCGAAATAGCCCTGTTTGTTTTCCACATCTACTTCCTTGGTTAGGTAGGACTTGGAATATTCGTTTATCACTATTTTATTCAATAAGACCTCATTGATATGAGAGAAAGCAGTGTCCTGCTCTGTTGTACGGGTCACAATCTCAATGGCCTTCCTCAATTTATGAACAGGATCTGAAATACTGTTGGTTGTAAAGACCAATTGATACTCTAACCAGCCCCAGTACCAGGAGGTCAGGTAAACCAATAACTTGTGCTTACTCTCAAAATATCGATAAATGGAACTCTCATTGGAACCAATTTGATAACCTAGCTTCTTAAATGTGAATCTGTCGAACCCCATATCGTTAATCATGAGAATGCTATGTTCCACAATACGCTTACCCAGATCAGAAGACTCCGGATCTTTTACATAAATCTTCTCATTTATCCCTATCTTAATTGACTGTAGTAGACGTTCCATATCGATCTATTTTTAATAACAACGCAAAAATAATAGTAATACTATCATAATCTAATAGTTTAACTTTTATTTAACAAAAGTAATACTTGCGGACATGATTGTTTGTCTATTTTTATGATTCATTTCGCCTTCGGGCTTTAAATAGGAAATAATGAAACTAATTATAACAACAGTAGCAGCGGTATTCTTTACATGGTATTCATATTCACAACGAGTTTACCGCATCGAGATAGAACCTTTCCAAGAGGCAGATTCTCCACTTGGAGCAAACGGTCCGAATATTACGGTGCCCAATCAAACAGGAGTGGCGATCATGGGAGGCACATATGACACCGAAGGTCTTGGAAGATATCTACTGTTTAACGGTAGCCGGCTGACTATAGACTCTATGGTAATGGGATTCGATGGATATAGTTATGTACAACTCCGGCGTGAAGACGGTAGGAGGTTTTTTAACAAGTTTCTCATTATTTCTGCAAAGTTGATCCCCATTGAACGTGCCAACTGAAGAATTGCCAGACACTGGACGTTCACTGAGGGTCTCGGTCAAAAAAATATTTAGAATGAATTAGTAAATATTGTGTTGTTCTCGGGCACCAACCCATTGAAATTTACTTCACAAAGCAGATTCAGGCCCCGGGTTGGTGCCTTCTTTAAATTCCATTACTATGATTTTAGTTCACATAATATGCAAGCACCAACAGCAATCTGAAGAAATAATAGAGTTCTTACTGGAGGAGCGATTGGTGCTGGACGCGTGGGTCTCTGAGAAGTCTGTATACCTGAACAGGGCAGACCAGTATCATGGCAAGCGTAAAAGGCAGAGCCTGATATTATGCAAGACCAAGGCCTTGCTCTTCAATAAGATCAACTTAGCGCTATCAGAGAAATATCCAAAAAATATGCCTGAGATATACTGTTTGCCTATTATCTACATGGATCCGGATCAGGCAGAAAGACTGCTGGAAGGGACAATTAAAGTATGACCCATAAGGCCAAGGAATTTTCTACCTCAGTACTGTTCAATCCAGCCAAAGTTCTCATTTGTAATCCTCTCTTTTTCTCCTGTAATATATTCAAGATATGCCTTAGCAGATGGCGAAAGCCTTTTAGATTTCAACCAAATGAGATGCCAGGTTGTGCTTATTGGTAAGCCCTTTATGTTTATAATTTGAAGATCGCCATTCTTTAACTCGTTTTTGATACCTATCAAAGGCATGATAGAACATCCAAGACCGGCAATTACTGCTTGTTTAACCGCTTCATTTGAAGTAAGCTCGATTTTTTTTCGTACCGGGAAACGGTTTCGTGATATAAAGCTCTCCATAGCATTGCGTGTAGCCGAACCGTCTTCCCTGTAGATAAGCGGCAATTCACTCAGTAGTTTTTTCCTGCTGGGAATTTTCCCAAATTTCAACTTGGAACTAGCCACGAAAAATAGTTTATTGGGCATCAATGAGATCTTATCTACCTCCATTCGTTGAGGCAGAACAGAAACCATCGCGAAATCCACTTCGTTTCTCGATAAACTCTCTACCACGTAGGTCTTATTGGTTACATCCATGAGCAGGTCGACACCCGGATGTAGTGCCATGAATTCATGAAGAAAATAGGGCATCACATATTTACCGGTAGAAACTACAGAGATATTAAGCCGGCCAGCCAGCAACCCACCAAATGAGAGCGATTTATAGTTAATGGCATTCACTTCGTTCAGGATCTTTTCAGCTGCCCTTGCGATTTCCTGACCAAATTCAGTGATATAGAGTTGTCTTCCAATTACTTCAGTGAGCGGTATTGCAAATTGATCCTGAAAGTTTCTCAATTGGATGGAAACAGCAGGTTGGGTAAGATGAAGTACTTCCGCAGCCCTCGTAATGCTGCCCTGCTCTGAAACGGTGAGAAATACCTGGAGTTGATGCAAGGTATAATTCATAAAAAATATTTATGTATTCTATTACAAAGTTAAATAAAATTATATGAAATAAATGTTTCAACTTTGTTTAGAAAAATACAAGCATTACAACTAGAATATTAATAGTTGTTTCTGTCAGATTAATAGTAATGTATAATAGATTAAATAACTAAAAAATGGAAGCTACAAAAACAGAAAAAGAAACCAGAACCCAGCAAGCGATCCGACTCGTGGATGGTGAATTCACGCCAGATGAGACCAGAGATGTGGTCGGGTCCCTGCTCGATGAGAAAATCAATTTCCATAAATTACAGCGTCTTGCTCTCTGGGAAGGTGATGTTAATGCTAATGCCAGTTTTCCCATACAACGAATTTCCGAGCTGGAAAATGAAAAAGGAATTCTGAAGGAATTTCTAAAAATTGCTAGAAAAGAAGGAGCCATGCTAAAAGTTACGGGTAATCTAAAACTAGAGCTTATCCGTTAACCACTCCAGGCAAACTCAGCTTGACAATTTAGCGTAAAATTTGATCCCCTCTGGACGGAGGGTAGGCAACTTGATGCCTTTATACATAAAAAATATTTATGTAATACAAGAAATACATAAGACTTTGTTAATATAAATATTTTTCACACAAGAGAATTCTATCAGGACATGTAAATAGCTTAAAAAATGAAAACCACCTTCAAGCTCTTAATTTTAATACTGTGCTCGGCAAGTCAGATCCTGGCACAGAATACTGCTAAATTGTCTAACCAGGGAGTGGTCTATCACGAGAGAATTGAAGTGGCACCAGGCCTGACGGAAGAGGTTTATATAAGTGAGCGATTTACTGGAAACCGCTGGGAGATCCAAATAGATATTGTAATTCATGGCTCGCCGGATTATCTGGAAGGTCTGACGAATATGAATACAGAATTAATAATACATAATCATTGGGATCAACACATGAGTAGAGATATGACACTTAATCTTCTCAGTAGTTGGGTTCTTCATCGTGAAATAGCTAAGCCCAGCTCCTATGATTTACTAGAGAAGTCTTCTGGGAACTTTACAGAACCAAATACAAAGTATTTAACAAGTCTGTTCGCCCCTCAGGATTACAACAGAGAACTCTCCGGAGTATTGAGTGATATCCCCATTGGTTTTGGACCAAGAGTACGCATTTTCTAATGCTGGTCAACTCATAATGGAATCAGCAGATAACAATTTACAGATGGGAATTAAATTTTTTAATGCTATGAAAAATTATCGATACATCTACTGTAATCCATCCTAGTTCATAAAAGATATCACAATGTGGTTCACCAAAAGTAAAAGAAGTAAAGGTTTAAAAGTTTCTGATCGGGGTAGTATGTCAAATGATACTAAAAACGATGATAAAATACCAGTTGAGGAAATACAATTGATCAAAGGTAATTTCAATGCAGTTGAAGCAGCTGATATCCTTTTGTCTATGATCAATGACAAAATAAAATATCACACTGTAAAGTCACTAAATCTGAATCAGTCAAGAGAAGAGCAAAACTATTCAAAACAAAGAATTGCGCAATTAAGGGATGTAAAAAAAACAGTTACAGATCTTGTAATTGAAGCCAACAAAACGGGACACCGGTTGCAGATAGAGGGCACTGTAAAGATTTGCGTAAAAGATGACAACACAAACATCAGCTATTAAAATATACTTATGGACTTGCATTTATTGATGGACAATCTGACCAATCCGGCCCTGCTGTTTTTCTTTCTCGGCATTTTGGCTGTACAGTTTAAAAGCGATTTGGCCATACCAGAGAATTCTTCCAAGTTTATATCATTGTACCTGCTATTCTCTATAGGATTTAAGGGGGGGCAGGAATTGGCTCACAGTGACCTCGATCTGCAGATTATCTGGGCCTTGTTATTTGGCATATTCCTGGCCGTCTTCATACCGCTTTATACTTACTTCATTTTGAGAAGAAAATTTAGTGTTGAAAATGCGGGAGCCATTGCGGCAGCCTATGGCTCCGTGAGTGCAGTAACGTTTATAACTGCCGTATCTTTCCTAGACATAGAACAAATTGAATACGGCGGACACATGGTGGCGGTTATGGCCCTTATGGAAGCCCCTTCTATAATTGTGGGTGTACTTCTGATGACCCTATTTACCAAAGGGAGTAAAAAGTGCAACATCAACGGTATTTGCAAGCATGCACTCACCAATGGAAGTGTTCTACTGATCCTGGGAAGCCTTCTGATAGGGTTCCTTGCCAGCGAGCAACAGGCTAGAGGAATAGAACCATTTACAACAGATATTTTTAAGGGATTTTTAGCGGTTTTTCTGTTGGATATGGGTATCACCAGTGGGAGAAAGTTGTCCTCATTCCTCAATAAGGGAAGCTTTGCCTTTGTTTTTGCAGTTGTTATCCCGCTTGTTAATGGGATCCTTGTCGCCATAATATCCGGTGGTTTTATTGAAGGATATGGCAACAGATTTTTATTCGCTATTTTGGCAGCTAGTGCTTCATATATTGCCGTCCCGGCAGCGATGAGACTGGCAGCTCCAAAAGCGAACCCAAGCTTATATTTGCCAATGGCACTGGCCATTACCTTTCCTTTAAACATAACTCTGGGGATGCCTCTCTATCTATATATTATAAAGATGGTTTAGAAGCAAGGAGTTTGCACCTACAGGATGTATACTCTCAAAGGAAAAAATTTGAACTATGGAATATAAGACGGAACATAAGAAACATCGTAAAGCCAAGCTATCTGCGATTAAGGAAAATGTAAGTGATGAGATTGGACAAATTGAGCTGGGAACCAGGTTTACACTTGGGAAACCTATGAGTGGGAGCTATCAGTACCTTGCGATTAAACCAGCTATTGGAGGATCTTCAATGAGTAAGTTATTGCCGATAAAAACCCTGGAGAGAAAAATGGTCATAACCAGAGGAATTCTAAAACTTGGCAGGGACAAGATCTTGATCTGCCTTACCAGGACTGACGAGAAACCTTTTTACGGTGATGTTATCAGGATTTATGCGGACCTATTCAATAGCTTAAAGACCAAAGAACTCATAAAACTTTAGGACCTATGTCTTCGATGTAGAAATCAGAGTGTTTTGTAGCATTCTTATCTGCTTAACACAAGGTAGTTTTTATCAAAGAGATTCGTTGTTTTGTTCGATCATTTCTGCGATCTTTTCCACCATACGTTTGGTAAAAAGATCATTCAATAGTACCATACCATCCTTTATCTCCAGGTATTTCTTTTCATTAGTTACCGTAGTCAGTGTTTCTTCATTGTTCATTTTGCGCATCACAGAGCTAATGACTGCTATTTTTACCAGGCCCTCCTGAACAGTTACTGTAATTTTATGATTTTGTGTATCGAGCATTCGTTCTAGGCTTCTCAATTTGGGGTTTCGGATCTGCTTTAAGTTTATACAAAAAGTAATTCGTCAGAGTTCCACTTATTTAGACACAGGATGTCCAATAAAGTCACCCTCGATCATAAAAAAAATCCAGCTTTTTACAGAGCTGGATTCTTTAACAGAATGAATGAGTTATTATTTCTGCATTTTCAAGTAATAATCAGCCGAATGCTTCCCGGAGCCGTAAAAAAGGAAAAATACACAAACTACGAAAGTCACAATCGCCAGGATTAGATTAGTACTGTTCATTTCTCCAAGGAAATTGGTAAGTATAGCTCCTATGAGTAATGGGAACTGGATGATTACCGCCCACCTGGTGAGCAGACCTATAATTATGAAAAACCCACCGGCAAAATGGGCAAAAGTAATATAATGCAGAATCAACCAACTGGCGGGCCAATTCTTAAATGGTTCCATGGCCGTGGCCATCCCGGCCGAATCGGACATAAACTCTACTCCTTTAACTATCAGAAAAACACCTAGCGCCATACGCAGTATATCCAAAGGAATATAGGTATGAGCGTTGGCCCACTTGTTTAATGTTTTGATTCTTCCCATGATGCGATATATTGATTAGCTTAATGTTTAATAAGATACTCAATTTTAGGGAGATAGTCAATGACCTATCTCACTAGCACCTCGATATCAATGGATAAATAAAAATTGCTGTTCGGACAGTAAATCGATCATTTCATCCGAGTCCACTGTGAATATTTATAAATATGGAATAATATCGCTTGGCTGTTCTATTTTGTATTAACCATAATCAATTATATAATGAGACAATTAGTTATTTTTTTCATGGCACTGTTGGTGTTTACCGCTTGCCAGGAAAAGGCACCGGAACCTCAAGAACCTGAAGTAGCTGAAGTGGATCCAATGATGGAAAAATTTCAGAATAATGTAGAAACAACTAAAGCAATGCTCCAGGCCTTTTGCGATAAGGACAGCACTAAGTTTTTTTCCTATGTGAGCGATGATTTTATTTGGTCGCCTCCAAGTGTTGGGCAAGATTCATTGCCTATAGAGACCTGGAAGGAAGCTATGAAAGGATTTATGGCCGCCTATAACGATATTGAATTTACCGATGGGCAGTATTATGCCGGTCTGGATGAGGATCAAAAGCCTAACGGTGATGTAAGAACCTATGGCTTGTGGAAATCCAAGATGGCTGAAACAGGTGCCGAACAGCGGTTAAAATGGTACTCCGTAGGCTTCTTTAACGAAGAAGGCAAAATAGTTCATATGGCCGAATGGTACGATACTGCTGATCTGACACGAGAATATAAAGGTGAAGAATAGAACTTATTAGGTGTAAAAAAAAGACCCCGCTTATTGCGGGGTCAATTATTTAGAGCAAATTTTAGTCTTATTTTCCGGCCAATGTGCTATCTATACCTCCTAGTGACTTAGCCAGAGCATATTCAAATTCATTGAACATGTCTGAAGAATAGTCGTTGTAGATGGCTACAAGCAAAATTGCTATGGCAACCAATAATATATACAACAAGGTCTGCTGGGATAATGGACTATTTGAATCAGTCATTCGAGTTAATGGATTGGTTATTGGGTAAAATTAAGGAGATTAATTTTATTTAACAAATCCTTAACAAATAATCTGACCTATATCTGACTAACTATCAATTATTTAGCCCGATAGGATTTTAGTGATCCAAGGAATCGATATCGATCCCTGCTTCCAGTAGAATATTAAAGATCAAGCGATATTCATCCCTATTGAATTCTCCGTCGGCATTTGCCATTTCGTTAAGTAAAACTGCCAGTGCCTTCTTCTTCTTGTCGCTCATACCTTTTAAGATCATCATGCATTCCTTGGCGGTAATATCCCTGGCTTCTTCTACCAGTGCCCTATCGAATTTGAGAATTGTCATCAGCTGCGACAAGAAATCTACTTCTTCCTGTTTTACCCTGCCGTCTACAAGGATCACTTCATCCACAGCCTTTACGATAGCTAATTTTTCAGCGAGATTGAAATCCATTCGTACAATTTTTTAATGTCTACAAGGTAAATAAAAATCTCAAAGGGGACTCTTTAAAGAAGTGATATTTAAGACAAGATTAATGTCAAAATTCAACTGTCCTGATTTTGTTATATCTTACGGTTGAATGACTATGAAGGCGTGATTGGATTTCCATATTACGCCTTTATTATTACTAAAACCAACCACATGACCGACAGCAAGGGGACCTTGGGTCCTGTCACTTCAACTGAACGCATCCGTTCTCTGGATGTACTAAGGGGTGTAGCTCTTTTAGGAATTCTATTGTTAAATATCGCAGGATTTGGCCTGGTTTTCATGTCCTATATGGATCCTACGGTTCAAGGAGGAGCTGAGGGTAAAAACCTTTTCGTCTGGGTTGTGAACAATATGTTCTTTGAAGGTACTATGAGAGCTCTTTTCTCGATGTTGTTTGGTGTAGGCATGGTGCTGATGACTTCGAGGATGATCAGTCGCGGTGGAGGCATTGAAACAGCCGATATTTATTACAGACGTACTATTTGGCTCCTGATATTTGGAATTGTCCATGCTTACCTGATATTATGGTTTGGCGATATACTTTTTGCCTATGGTCTGTGGGGGCTTTTCCTCTTTCCTTTTAGAAATACCAGACCTAAGAAACTCATCATTGCTGTTTCCGTTCTGGTGCTCATTGGTGTTTGTCTTCAATACCTTAAGTATGAACAGAGTATGGAGTATCATCAACAATACCTGGCTAGTCAGGAATACGCCGAAGATGATGAGATCCCCGAAGACATAAAGAACGGTAAGGAGGCCTGGAAAG
>JAAUXZ010062028.1_pt1 | contig 10125 bp, 9 predicted proteins | sample 7278131 | NCBI WGS metagenome assembly JAAUXZ01 (sample SAMN14350119, study PRJNA611818) | marine sediment metagenome | isolation source: surface marine sediment (3m) | place: French Polynesia: Moorea | collected 2018-08
AGCCGGGATTGCAGCGACCTGTGCGGTGCGATCCCACAATGAGCGCGGCCGGGAGGCCGCACGAATACAGAGAACCCGCCCGTTGAGGGCGGGTTCTCTGACAACTCGAGCCGAGCCTGCTCGGCTCGACCCCTGTCACATGACGGCCGTGTCGCGGCCCATGTCGGCGAAGAGCGTGAACTCGGGCAGGAAGGTCATGTCGACCTTGCCGGTGGACCCCTGACGATGTTTGGCGACGGCCACTTCTGCGATGCCCCGGGTCTCCTGGGCCTCCGGGTGGTAGTAGTCGTGGCGGTAGATGAACATCACCACGTCGGCGTCCTGCTCGAGTGAACCCGATTCGCGGAGGTCGGCGAGGCGGGGCCGCTTGTCCTCTCGTGATTCGAGCTGCCGGTTCAGCTGCGACAGGGCAATGACGGGAACGTCGAGCTCGCGGGCGAGGTTCTTCAGGTTCCGGCTGATCTCGGCGATCTCCTGTTGGCGGTTCTCGCCGCCGGAGCCCTGCATCAGCTGGAGGTAGTCGATGACGACGAGCCCGAGACCCGGCTTGCGCCGCATCCGGCGACACTTCGCTCGAATCTCCGTGACGGTGAGACCCGGCGAGTCGTCGACGAAGATCGGCCGCTTGTACAGCGTGCTCGCTGCGTTCGAGAGCTTCGAGAAGTCCGACTCGCTGAGTCGGCCGGTTCGGAGCTTCTGCGAGTCGATTCGGCCGGTTGAGCACAACATGCGGGACACCACCTCTTCCCGGCTCATCTCGAGCGAGAAGATGGCGACGGGATGATCCTGCACGGCGACGTTCTGGGCGACGTTCAGGGCAAGCGTGCTGTTGTGGACCACGATGTCGTTGGCGATGAAGTTGTGGTGCTGCGGCACGGTGATGTCGTAGGTCTGCTCCAGGCCGACCGGCTCGATGCTGACGATCGGATCCCAGACGACTTCGGACGTGGCGAGGGCCCGCAGCCGGTCGCTGTCCAAGGCCGAGGCCAGTTCGCCGACGAGACGACGGGAGAGTCGGCGCCGGCGCACATGCCAGTTGTGGTTGCTGGGCCGACCCGTCGCCGTCGAGATCGACGCCCAGGTGCGGTCGCCCTTCTCTGCGAGGACGACGTCCCAGACCTCCATCGGGAGCAGAGAGTGGTGAGCCTGATCGACGGACCGCGAGTTGGCGGCGTCGAACACGGCTTGCTGTTGCGCCTCCTTGGAGAAGATCGTGATCGACTCGCAGAAGGCGCGCACGGAATCCGGATCCTGGAACGACACGTCCCAAGCTGTGCGGCGCCCTCCGTCGTATTTCACCAAACGGCGCCGCAGCTTCGCCACGACACCGAACCTCGAGAGAAGGTGCTGCACACCGCGAGCCAGCCGTTCGCTCACCGTCGAGTATTCGATGCGATAGAGGTCGCCTGAGGTCCAGGCGGAGCCGTCGGCGGCATACAGCCGTGAGAGGAAGAGGGCAATCTGTCGCTTCGGCAAGCGGAAGATCACGTCGGGAACGAACTTGTCGTGGGCAGCGCACCCCATCAATCCGAGATCGTCGAGGAACTCGATGAATGGGCTCTTGCGTCCGATGTATCCAAGCTCCCCAGCCGCCGCTTCTACCCTGTTCGCCACTCCCCTCGACACTCGGTGGTCTCCACGGAGCGCTCGAGCCGCCTCGTCGACTTCAGCGCCAGCGAGATCCGCAACCTCCCTCACCGACGGGCGGGCCGCGGGAACAATCGAAATGACCGTTGCCCCGTTATCTCGAACGCGTGACCGACCGTCACAGCCGATCGCCTTTGACCAACGCTTGACGTCCTGCACGATCCGAGGGTTTGTATTGGTGACATAAGGCGGGCGCTGGGTCATGCTGCCATCGCCAATCAGGTAACCGAGTAAGGCCACGTGACCGTCATGCATGAGGTCGACGCCGAACGCGTCCACGGTCCGGGGGACGGCAATCGCATCACCGGGCGTGAGGTCCCGAAGCTCGGTCCAGCCGTTCAAGGTGAGGAACGGGTGGTTGTCGGTGGCCGTGATCGTGCGCCCCAGTCGAGTGGTCAGCCGGTACGTCTCGCGGACCCCGTTGTCGTGATACTCAATCGGTGCGCCGACGTTGAACCGCAGGCCGTCCGGATCCAGAGCCAGCACGTGGTGGGTTCCGTGGTCGGCACGCTGCTGCACCATGTCGCCGATGGTGGTGAGTGCCCCGGTCTTCGGATCGACGATTTCGGTCGATGCGCTGACACATTTTCCCATGCCGGGTCTTGCGGCGATGATCAGCAGGTTGGTGGGGTGCAGACCGGCGAGCTTGTTGTCCAGGTCACGGAACCCGGTCGGGATACCGGTGACTTCAGCCCCGAGCCGGTTCAATTCCTCGGCCTTCTCGATGGCAGGGCCGAGCAAGGGATCGATCGGAGCGAGCCCATCGCCGATCCGCCGTTCCGAGACCGTGAAGACCGCCTGTTCGGACCGGTCGAGCACCTGGCTGATCGGCTCGTCCATGGCCGTGGCGAAAGTACCGAGATCGCCACCGACCCGCATCAGACGACGACGCAGCGCATGCTCTTCGACGATGCCGGCGTAGTACTCGACGTTGGAGGCCGCTGGCACCGTGTCGATCAGGCGCGTGAGGAAACCGACGCCGCCGGCACGTTCCAGCATCCCGGTACGCCGCAACGCCTCAGAGACCGTGACGGCGTCGATCGGCTGGTTGGCATCGAAGAGATCCTGGATTGCCTGGAAGACCGACTGGTTGACCGGCCGGTAGAAGTCCTCGGCATGGAGCTTCTCGAGTGCGATGTTGGCGGCTTCCGCCGACATCAACACTGCACCGAGCACGGACTCCTCAGCCTCGACACTGTGCGGCGGCACATGCAGACCGCTGCTCGTCTCTCGTTCCACCACCGACGTCATGGACCCTTCCTCCCCAACGTCATGCTGCCTCGTCCTCCTCGCCCGCCTCGTGCCAGTCAACACACGGGGTGTGACAAATCCCGGACGCGCGGGTAACCACACGGGTGTGCGGGGGAAGCGCGAGCTGCATTGAAGCCCCGACCGACGGGCGTCTCAAGCTCAGATCATGACGCGTTTTCGCGCATCCCGGAATCTTTTCCCGACTCACGCCTGAGCTTCGCGACTTCGGGCCGGACGCAGCGATCCGGACCCACTAACCAAAGAGAGGGCGGCCGGACGGCCACCCTCTCTCGTGTACTCATCGATTCGGTTTCAGGCCGGAATGACGTCCAAGGTCACGTCGAACTCCACGTCCGGGTGCGGCTGAAGACCGACCTCGTGAAGCCCGATCTCCTTGATCGGCGCCATCGGCTTGATGTGGCCTCGTTCGACCTCGACGCCGGTGAACTTCTTGATCGCTGCGGCGATGTCCGCCGTCCCGATCGAGCCGAACAGCTTGCCTTCGTCGCCGGCGCGGGCGGCTACGACCACTCGAGCACCGACGAGGCTCTGCGCCATGGCATCGGCGTCGGCGCGCGCCTTGCGGGCCGCTTCCTCCCGGGCTCGACGCATGCCCTCGGCCTGGCGAAGTGCGCCCTCAGTGGCGGCGACTGCGAACGACTTCGGCACGAGGTAGTTGCGGGCATAGCCGTCGGCGACATCGACGATATCGCCCTTGGCGCCGAGATCCTGGACGTCCTTGGTGAGGATGACCTTCATCAGGAACGCACCTGGATGTAGGGCAGCAGTCCCATCTCACGGGCATTCTTGATCGCCGTGGCGACCTCACGCTGTTGCTTGGCCGTCAGGCCGGTCACGCGACGGGACCGGATCTTGCCCCGCTCCGACATGAACTTGCGGAGCAGTGCGATGTCCTTGTAATCGACGTACTCGTCTTCCTTGAAACGGTGGACGATCCGCTTGCGCCGACGGTTGTCGGCCATCGGCCGGCGCCGTTTGGTGTTTCTCCTCGGTGGCATGTGCTTTCAGTTCTCCTTGATCGTTCGTGCGCGTTGACGCGTCCTAGAACGGCGCCTCGTCGGGGCCCCACTCGTCGCGTGCGACGGGAGCCGCGGCTTGCTGGGGACGGCCGCCGCCGTCTCCGAAGCCGCCACCGGTACGCGGGGTGCGGGTGACGGTCGCCGTTGCCCAACGCAACGACGGACCGATGTCGTCGATCCTGACCTCGATGGTCGAGCGCTTGTCGCCCTCCTGGGTCTCCCAGGTGCGCTGCTCGAGGCTGCCGGTCACGATGACCCGCATACCTTTCTGCAGGGATTCGGCGGCGTTCTCTGCGGCCTCACGCCACAGGGTCCCGCCGAAGAAGCTCGTCTCTTCCTGCCACTCACCACCGGACTGGTAGCGGCGGTTGACGGCGAAGCGGACCTTGGCCATCGCCACACCACTCGGGGTGAACCGGAGCTCGGGATCGTCGACCAGGTTGCCCACCAGTGTCACGCTGTTGTCTCGCATTGAATCTCTCTCTTCTTCAGGGCTCTCACGGGCCTCGGACGTGCCACCGACGTCACTCTCTCAGACGCCACCGACACGTTTGGGCCGCAGGTCAGGACGCCCGGGCGGGGACTTTCCCTTCGGGGATCCGCACGATCTTGTGCCGAACGACGTAGTCCGACAGCGACAGGGCGCGATCGATCTGATCGATCAGGGCCGTCTCGGAATCGAAGGTGACGACCGAGTAGTAACCCTCGTTCATGTGGTCGATCTCATAGGCAAAGCGACGCTTGCCCCAGAAGTCCGTGTCTTTGACCTCACCTGCCTGGTTGAGCACGTTCTCAACCTCACCGATGTGGGAGCGGACATCCGCTTCCACCATCTCCGGCCGATGGATCATCATCAGCTCATACGAACGCAAAGCTCTCACCTCCTCTGGACATTCGCTACGCGAAAGGCCCCCGGACATCTGCCGGGAGCAGGGGTTCGTAAGCGGGAGGGAGTGTAGCCCAGTAGGAGTACTGAGTACCAAGTACGGAGTACAGAGATCCGGACCGAGACCCGGTGCCGTATCAAGGAGGAGCGGGCGGGAAGGAAACCGCTGTCCTGCCGGTTGTCGACGCCAGCCAACACGAAAGTACCCCCATCATGGAACCCATCTCTGTTCTCGGGATTTCCGGCAGTTTGCGCCGCGAGTCCCGCAACACGGCGCTGCTGCGTGCGGCGCAGGACCTCGCACCGGACGGCATGAAGATCGGCATCGCCACACTCAACGACCTGCCGATGTACAACTGGGACGACGAGCAAGAGCACGGCCATCCCGACAGCGTCGTCGCATTCCGCTCGGCGATCGCCGACGCCGATGCATTGCTGATCGCCACGCCGGAGTACAACTACTCCGTGACCGGAGCGCTCAAGAACGCTCTCGATTGGGCGTCACGTGGCGGTCCGGATGCCCCGATCAACGACAAGCCCGCCGCCATCCTGGGCTTTGGCGGTCGGCTCGGCACCTCTCGGTCTCAGGAACACCTCCGCCTCATCCTTCGCCACAACAACCTCCAGGTGGTGACGAGCCCCGAGGTGCTGATCACCATGGCCGACCAGAAGTTCGACGACGACCTCAACCTCGTCCACGACCGCAGCCGAGACCAGATCCGCAGGTTGCTGTTGGCACTGGAGGAGATCGTACGGCGGGACCGAGTGGCGTCTCAGTAATCAGTCGTCATTCATCAGTCGTCAGAATGCGCAGGTGAAGCCACCCGCGTCCGCATGCTTTGCCACACGGCGGTTCGGACTGGCGACTTGACCTTGACGGAATGGCACCGACGGCTGCCGCGTCGGCCCCGGCCCGAAAGCCACGTTATGGCTGGCGACTGGTGACTCGGCGGCGGAGCCGCCGCTAATAGCCTCCGCCCAGCTTCCGGTGATCCCAGCTGATCACCTTGACGGGTTCGACGACGACCGCGGTGTTCTTCTCAGCGAAGCGGCCAAAGGCGTTTTCGAGAGACTCCGGGTCGAGCTCGACTGGTTGCCCGCCGAGCATCGGATAGCGGGCGGCGAGCTTGCCGTACATGGCGAGCACGTAGTCGCGATCGGTGACGAGCGTGGCCGTGGCCTTGATCATGACACCCCGGAGTTCGGCGTAGTCGAGGCCGTCCTCGAGCAGGACCGTGAAGTTCGGGTTCCGCTGGAGGTTCACGATCTTCTGCGACTTGGTGAACGACCGAAAGACGAGCTTCTCGTCTTCGACGACGAACCACATCGGGGCGACGTGCGGGAAGCCATCTTTACCGTTCGTTGCCACCTGCAGGGTCATCTGTTCCTGGAAGAACGCCTGTATCTCGCCCGGGCTCATGGTGATGTCTTTGCGCGCCATGCGCGGCAGTGTACGAGGGAGGGAGCGCCCGGATCGTCGCGGCCTGCGCTGCGTCCGTCCGTAGACGGCCACCGGAAGTGTTGACTCGGTCACTCTGGGTCCAATGGCTCTCTCGAAGAGCGGCGGGTCCGGGCAAGATGGGCGGCGATGCTGCGAGCGGCGTTCGGATCCGTTGGCGCCGCTCGGAGATCCGAACAGCGTTCGTCGAGGAGACACCATGCCGAAAGCACGTCAGCGGAATCGGGGAACGCGTCGCTCGGCCCTCGCGTCGGCCGTCGCCCTGCTCGCAAGCGCACTCATCGCGGCCGCGCCGGCAGCGGCCGGGACATCGGTTGACACCACGGCCACCGCCATCGCTCCTGACGGAGAACTGATCCTCGAGTCCGTGGTGGATGCTGCCAATGTCGACCATCCGAGAACCGCACGAACGACGTTCCGGACCACCGTCACGGGCACCTACACCTTCGCCCTCGACTGGGCTTCGACCGCCGACCTGCGGCTGTCCATCCTCCACGCGGATGGAACGCTGCTCGCGAAGAAGGCCAAAGACGAACAGCCGAAGAGCCTGACCGTCAGCCTCGTCGCCGGCGAGCGGTACCGGATCAAGGTCAAGGCCGCGTCGGGCGTCGCTGCGTTCAGCGTCTTCATGGACACACCTGACGTCCGGGACTACTTCAACGAGATGCCGAAGTGGTCGGACTTCTACTACCGCGTCGATCGGGACACGCCGGGCGTGTGGTCCGATTGGATGCCCGACAGCCCTGTGGTTTGTCGCTCGAGGGCAGACGAGCTGATCGTTTCCACGGATGAGTTCGTCACGTTTGGGGCCAAGGACTCGTTGCTGTATCCGGGAGTGCTGCTCCAGGGCCACAGTCTCAACGGTGGGATCACCGACCTCCGGCAGTTGCCGATCCGTCAACGCGAACCGGCGGAGGTCTCGATCAGCTTCCTCCCCGGCGACATCACCCGCACCGTCGACGAGCCGACGCCGGAACGCCTCGCCCAGGCCGTCGGTGACATCGTCGAGGAAGGCGTGATCCGGGGTTTCACGACCGGCACGAACGTGGATCTCCGCAGTACCCGGACTCACTCTGCGAAGCAGCTAGCCCTCGACCTCGGCCTCTCCGCTAAATACATGAAGCCGTACCTCAGAAACCGGCTCGACATGGAGCGTTCGGGGACGGAGACCACCATCACCATCTACCTCGAGGAAACCGCATTCACTGGGCAAATGGCGCCGCCGGAATCTCCCCAGGGGTTCTTCAGCGAGCACCTGACGCAGCGAGTCCTCGATCGTCACGTCGACCGCGGGCGACTCGATGACGCATCGAATCTCCCGCTCTACGTCGACCGCGTCACTTACGGACGCATCCTCGTGTTCTCCCTGACGTCCTCTGAGGATCCGAGCAAGATCAGCGACGCGCTCCAGGACCTGCGGGACGGCGTGCTGACGCTCACGGGCGAGGCGAAGACCGACTTCATCGATTTCGTCGCCAACTCGGAGCACAAGGTGGTCACGGTCGGCGGCGATGCGACGAACGCGACGACGGCGATCACTACCGGCGACTTCGCCGAATACTTCACCGAGGAACCCGGCCTCACCGAATACGTCCCGATGTCCTACGTGATCAGGGATCTGCAAGGTGACACCGCATTCGTGATCGACGAGGCCAATCACATCGAACGCGAGTGCAAAGAGGGCGGGATCCGGGTCACAGTCGACGAGATGTTCCTGGAGAGCGCCAGCGACAGGTACAGCAGCGGAACAAACCGGGATGAGATCGACTTCTTCTGGGTCGAGGCGCGGCCATTCGACGGACCGGGCGAGCCGGTCTTCCCGCCGGAAGGCGAGGCAGAGGATGTGTGCCCGTGGACACCGAACGTCGGAGATAACCATCCGATCCTCGGAGAGAACTACCAGCAGATCATCTGCTGGGATGAGGAAGGCACCGAGAGCGTCGCCGAGGGAACCGTCTGGCAACCCGAGGACGCAGCGGCGGGTAACTGGTTTCTCGACATTGGACTCAGCAACTTCGACGGGGCCGAGATCATGTTCCGGGCCGGCTACAAGGACATCGATCCCAACGGTTCCGACCACATCTATGACCCGAGCGAATGGCTCGTAGGAGGGGAAATCTGGGACGACCACCTCCCCGACCACGACAGCACCTACAGGTTCCGTATCGAGCACTTCCCGGCGGTCATGGACATCTACCTGACCATCGAGCTGCTCATCGACCCCTGAGCCTCCCTCCGGCTCGTCTGAGCACCGAGGCGAAGGGCCGGACCGATGAAGGCCGGTCAACGTTTCTGGAGGCGCTCGAAGAGCTCGAGCCAGTCGTCCGTGAGATCGTCGAGCGGGCCGCCATCAGCGGTGATCTGGCTCAGGGTTCGGTTGATGGTGCGCCGGGCCTTACGTGCGATCCGCCGCAGGAATCCAACGACGGTTGCCACTCCGACCGCGAACAAGCCGAGCAACACGACGGAGCCCCACGCGCTGCCGCCGAGCATCGACAGGATCATGATGCCCAGGATCCACTTCCAGGCATTTGATCGGGCCGGTTTCGTCTCCACATCGACCTCGACGAGCTGACGCCGACCATCCGGTTGCGCAACGGTCCACGTGTCGACCCTGCCACGACCGTTCTGCGGTCGCCACGTCGTGTGCGACCCAGATTGCCGCTCCTCGATCAGGCCCTCCACCCGCTGGAGATGCTCCCGCAAACGCTCCGCAACCTGCTCCGCCGTGCCGGGGATCACCAGTCCGCCGCGCACGGTATCCGGGACGGTGGCCCGCTCGATCGGACGAGCGTTGTGATCCCGCTCGGTATTGAGCTCCTCCAGCAAGGCCTTCTTGAGCGAGTCCTCGGAGATCCCAACCTCAGCGGCGATGTCCCGCAAGGTTGCGTAGTCGATCGTGTTCGCCGCGGCTTCAGCCGCCTCTCGTGCCTCGTGATCGAGCTCGATTGCCCGTCCCAACACTCGATCGGCCAGCGGACGAGCCAGCGCCTGCAACTGCTCGGCCAGCGCATCGCTCGCCCGCTGCTCGCGCTCCTCCCGGCTGAGGGACTGCTGCGTCATGGCCGGAAGTGTACGGAGCCGCGGCATCGGGTTCGACCCGACGGAATTCCGGCGATCCCTCTAGTGTTCCGCCTACTGCACCGGCACGAGCGACCCATCGGGCGGTCGAGGCCAACGAAGGTGACACCCGAACGGACACCACGAGCGACATCCCCCAACCCGGTGTGGTGGGGAGAGAAAGGACACCCGTTCCCATGTCCGGAAAGATGACGGCGCCAAAGGTCAAGGCGCGCAAGGGCGGTGACAAGCTCACCATGATCACCGCCTACGACTTCCCCACTGCGCAGATCGTCGATCGGGCCGGCGCAGAGATCATCCTCGTCGGCGACTCCCTCGCCAATGTGGTGCTCGGGTACGACGCCACGATCAAGGTCACACTCGATGTGATGATCCACCACACGGCAGCCGTTGCCCGGGCGAAGCCGAATGGGCTGATCGTCGGCGACATGCCGTGGCTGAGCTATCACACGTCGATCGAGGACACCGTCACGAATGCGGGTCGCCTGGTCCGGGAGGCCGGCGCCGAGGCCGTGAAGCTCGAAGGGGGCAAGAAGCGCCTCGACATGATCAACGCCGTGCTCGGCGCCGAGATCCCGGTCATGGGCCACCTCGGACTGACGCCGCAATCCGTGCACGCCATGGGCGGGTATCGAGTCCAGGGCAAACAGGCCGCAGGTGCCTACGAACTGCTGTCCGATGCGCATGCGCTTGCCGACGCCGGTGTCTTCTCGATCGTGCTCGAAGGTGTTCCCGACATACTCGCCGAGATCGTCACGAAG
>JAAUXZ010167158.1_pt1 | contig 10122 bp, 9 predicted proteins | sample 7278131 | NCBI WGS metagenome assembly JAAUXZ01 (sample SAMN14350119, study PRJNA611818) | marine sediment metagenome | isolation source: surface marine sediment (3m) | place: French Polynesia: Moorea | collected 2018-08
CCTGAGTAGGAAGCTGGGAACTAAGATTGGTGATATCATTATTTTGGTCAATATTTTCATCTTTCTGGCGGCGGCCTATCTGCTTTCTATCGAAGCGGCTTTATATTCGATGCTGACCTATCTGGCGGCCTCTAAAACACTTGATTTTGTGGTTGATGGGATTGAGGAATATACAGGCGTTACCATAATATCAGAGCACAGTGAAGCCATACGGGAGGCTATTACCCAAAAATTAGGCAGGGGCTTAACTATCTACAATGCACGCGGGGGATACGGCAAAGCCGGGGTCAACAACACCTACGATGTAATTTATACGGTTATAACCAGGCTTGAGATCAGCAAGCTCAATCGGGTGATCGCTGAAATTGATGAGGATGCATTTGTTGTAATGAATAGCATTAGTGACACAAGGGGCGGGATGATTAAAAAGAGGGTTTTGTAAGGATTTAAACACAAAGGCTACTACCTTTGTCGTTAGGTAAATTTTTAGGCAAAAGCCAATGAAGATCAACATGCAAATTCCCATACAGCAGCTTATACAGCGTGCGATAAATGAAGCCTTGTCCTACCAGGAGTACAGGGACCTTGTAGACAGCCTGGCCCAAAATGGGGATACTACCGGTGAAAGCAAAACGGAATCCCTGATCAATTACACCCAATTGAACAACAGGCGGATGAGGCGATGGGACAAAACCCTGAAACTAAACGAGCAGCAAATAAGTCAAGTGCAGGCCGTTAAAGGGAAGTTCACCTGGCTGGTGCTCACCGAAAGTTGGTGCGGGGATGCGTCCCCCAGCCTTCCTGTGATGAATAGGATTGCCGAACTCAACCCGGGAATAACACTTAAGATTATTCTCAGGGATGAGCACCCGGAAATCATGGATCAATTCCTTACGGCTGGCACCCGGTCTATACCCAAACTAATAATGCTTAACAAAGAAGATTTAGAGGTGTTGGGCGAATGGGGTCCCAGGCCTAGTGAGGCGACCGCCATGGTCGAGGCCTTTAAAAAAGAACACGGGGTCCTGACGGCTGAATTCAAAGAGGAACTGCAGGGTTGGTACAATAAAGATAAAGGTGTAGGTACCGTAGAAGACCTTTTGGCTTTACTTACTTTGAAAGATGTAGGTAATAGTTCCGATCTGTGAGGCTTTATTTGAGGTGTCAAATCGCGCACGTAGGGCATAAGTAATCGCGTTATCCACCAGGCAGCCATTGGCCGTATTTGAGCTTTTACTGTTAAAGGTGGCTTCCTTCACATAGCCGTAGGCATCTACTTTAATATTGATAACTACTTTTCCTCCTTCAATGCAGGTGTAAATAGGTGGGGGAAGCTCATAGCTATTTCGATCCACCAGAGAATAGGATACCGAGGTACGCCTATTCTCAAGATTTCTGGTGAATTCTTGTTTTTTGGCCTCTATTTCATCCAATTTCTGCTTATTGAGTTCCCGTTGCTTGAGTATTTCCTTGAGATTTGCGGAATACCCACTTTCTGAGCTCAGAAAATCCCGTGCTTCTTCCTGGTCCATTCCCGCTGCTTTCTCCTGAAGAATTTCTTCCAGGGTTTTGAGAGGTTCTGGATTTTCAACTGAAGGCTTGGCCGACTCATTTAGGGCCATATGACTTTTGACCGGATCTGTGTTAGCCAGCATCTCCTGTTTTCTCTCTTCCTCCTCCAGCAATGCTTCAAGGACATCATCAGCAAGGCTTAATTCAATAACATATTCGTCTTCTTGCTCTGCACCCAGGTGTATGTTGAACAACAACAGTACCACCAGGGATAGTGAGAAAAACGTGATAAGTAAAGAAAGCTGGCTACGACTTAAGTTCATAGGGCTATTAATGCATTTCTTGAATATTTCTGGTCGCTAATTAGAACGAATCAGGATTTTGGTCTTTCAATTTGCAAATTTTCCCTGAATTCTACAGGGGTTATCCCATTATTTACGTGATAATCACCTATTTTGGTTCTTCTGAGTTCTGAGAGGTAGCCTCCACTTCGAAGCGCCTTGCCAAAATCATGAGCTAGGGATCTAATATATGTCCCTTTACTGCACACCACCCGGAAATGTATTTCAGGCAGGTCAATTTTGGTTATTTCAAAAGCCATAATCTCCACTTCACGTGCCGTTATTGCCACCTCTTTTCCTTTTCTGGCATATTCATAAAGCCGTTTTCCTTCTTTTTTCACTGCCGAAAATACGGGGGGTTTTTGGGAAATCTTTCCAACAAAGGTCTGAGCGGTTCCCCTTATTAGTTCTTCTGTAAGGTGCTCGGTTGGGAATCGCTCATTTATTTCGGTTTCAAGGTCGTACGAGGGGGTAGTTGCTCCCAGGGTTATTGTTCCTGTATATTCCTTTACCAGACCCTGCAGCTCAGGGATCTTTTTGGTGAACTTGCCAGTGCAGATCAAGAGAAGTCCGGTTGCGAGAGGATCCAAGGTGCCTGCGTGCCCAACTTTGATCTTTTTTAGGTTGAATTTCCTGCTTATCGCCCACCTGATAGCGTTAACGGCCTGAAAAGAACTCCATTCCAGGGGTTTGTCAATCAGTAATAACTGCCCTTCCAGGAAATCTTCTTTTGTTTTCAAGACACTTCTGTTTTCAATTTAGATCGAAGGGTTCTTGCAACCGAGCTGGTTAACTAAGGAAGCCATAACCGATTGCCAGTAAGCCCACAAGCAGGCAATACAGGGCAAAGTAGGTAAGCTTGCTCTTTTTGACAAGTTTGATCATCCAGGTGCAGGCCAGTAAACCTGCAATAAATGCTGCAACAAATCCTGAACCCAGGGTAATCAAATTATCCTCTTCAAATGAAATATGACCACTTAGAATATCCTTGCCCATTTTTCCTATGATTAAGGGCACTACCATCAGGAAAGAAAAACGGGCGGCTTTTTCTTTATCCACCCCTAACAGCACCGAAGTGGATATGGTAGCTCCGCTGCGCGATATCCCGGGTAAAACTGCAATCGCCTGGGATATTCCAATTATCAGGGCATTTAGGTAAGACACCTTTTTCCCGGTATCACGCGCACGGTCTGCGAGGTAGAGCAAAAGGGCCGTGATGATCAGCATATACCCTACCAATGGTATATTACCGCTAAAGAATTGCTCCATTTGTTCCTCAAAAAGGAGCCCCAGTATAGTGGCTGGAATCATTGAGATTACAATTTTCAGAGAGAATTGGGATTCCTCATTCCAGGAAAATTTAAACAGGCCTTTTAGAATTTCGTAGACATCTTTGCGGAAAACCACCACAGTACTCAGTGCCGTGGCGAAATGAAGCACTACGGTAAATAGCAAACTTTCCTGTGGTATAGACTGATCGCCCAGGATGGCCTTGCCCAGTTCCAAATGACCACTGGAAGATACAGGCAGGAATTCAGTTAGTCCCTGAACGATCCCTAGGATTATGGCGTCTAGCGCATCCAATTATTTTGACTTCTTCTTGTGGGGATTCAACAATATTGCGTAAACCTCAATTCCCAGGCCAATCAGTACCAGGGTTGGCGCCAGTCTTATACGTCTGAAATTATAAATATCGGGATTAAAGACATTGGGGTCATCACTTCCGCCTCCGCTCATCAGGATGAATCCCAGGGCTATAAATACCAGTCCAATAAACATAAAAAGGTAGTTCCTTTTCTGAAATATGAACTCCGCTTTGGGTTTGCTCTCCTGTTGATTTTTCTGCTTTTTCATTTGCCAAAATTAGTAATATAAATCGTCAGTTCTAAGATTGAGGAAGCGTTGGGTGGCAAAAAAGGTGCTGATCAGTGAAATAAGGATACCCAGAACAAATACACCGGCAAACAAGATAACCAGCATCAGGACGTCCTGTATCAGATTTAATTCAGGAAGGTTCAAATCAATGTAATACAACACCACGCCAAGTGCGATCAGTGCAAGAAGGGCACCCAGCATCCCCAGTTTAATATTCGTCAGGATGAACGGTTTTCTTATGAACTTTTTAGTAGCGCCAACCATTTGCATGGTTTTGATGATGAACCGTTTGGAATATATAGACAGGCGAATGGAACTATTGATGAGTAAAACAGCGATCAGGGTAAACAGCGCGCTGGCAACGAGGATCCAGAAACTGATCCGCTTTACATTTTCCGTTAGTAAGGTAATTAGGGGTTGATCATAACTAACTTCTTCAACATAGCTCAGGGTATTGAGTTCTTCCGCAATGGCCTTTATCTGGTCAGAGTCAACATAATCAGCGTTTAGCTGCAGGTCAATGGAATTTTTCAAGGGATTGTATCCGAGGAAATCGATAAAGTTTTCCCCGATCTCCTCACTGTGGATTTCAGCCGCTTCTTCTTTTGATACAAATTGGGTGGCCTTGGTATATTCTTCCATGGCCAGGCGCTTCTCCAACTGATCTATTTCAACAGGTTTGGCCGAATCTTTCAGGAAGATGGTTACTGTGATTTGCTCCTTGAAATGATCGGCAAGTTTTTGGGTGTTCAGTACCAACAGCCCAAGTATACCAAGGAGAAATAGAACCAGAGCAATACTAAGCGTCACCGAAAAGTAGGATGTGATCAACTTGCGTCTTTGGAACCGGTCAAAAGATTTGCTCATAGTGCCTTATGATGCTGTAAAAATAGGAAAGTAAATCGAATAAACTTATTTTTACGGCGGAATGAGAATCCGTCATTTTAATACCTCAGCAAGACCATAGATAGGAAAGAGATATGAAGTATAACTTCAGGGAAATAGAAGCCCGTTGGCAACAATATTGGGCCGAGAACAAAACCTTTAAAGCAATTGAAGATCCAGGCAAGGAAAAATACTATGTATTGGATATGTTTCCCTATCCCTCAGGCGCCGGCCTTCATGTTGGGCATCCTCTGGGGTATATCGCCAGCGATATTTGTGCGCGCTATAAAAGGCACCAGGGATTTAATGTGCTGCATCCCATGGGCTTCGATTCATTTGGTCTTCCTGCAGAACAGTACGCGATCCAAACCGGTCAGCATCCCGCCATAACCACAGAGAATAATATCAAGCGTTACCGGGAACAAATGGATAAGATCGGATTTTCCTATGATTGGGACCGGGAAGTGCGTACTTCCGATCCTAAATATTATAAATGGACGCAGTGGATTTTTATCCGGTTATTCAATTCCTGGTACGATCAGGAAATGGACAAGGCAGCGCCAATAGAGAAGCTGATCGAGCGATTCGAAAAGGAGGGAAATGTGTCCCTCAAGGCCGCCAGTGACGAAGATACCCCAACCTTTACGGCAAAGGAATGGGCCTCTTTCTCAGAAGAGGAGAAACAGAAAATATTGCTGAAATACAGGCTTACCTATCTGGCTGATACTGAGGTCAACTGGTGTCCGGCTCTGGGAACCGTACTGGCTAATGATGAAGTGGTTAATGGCGTTTCAGAACGCGGGGGGCATCCGGTGATCCGTAAAAAAATGACCCAGTGGAGCATGAGGATTACTGCCTACGCACAAAGGCTTCTGGATGGTCTTGAAGGGATCGACTGGCCACAGTCCTTAAAGGATGCGCAGTCTAATTGGATAGGACGTTCTGAAGGGGCCACCGTAAGGTTTGAAACCCTTCCATCAGAAAAGGATACTACACCTCACACCATAGAAGTTTTCACCACCCGGCCAGATACGCTCTTCGGGGTAAGTTTTATGACCCTGGCCCCTGAGCACGAATTGGTATCACATCTTACCACGGATGCCCAACGGGAAGAGGTAGCGCGCTATGTTGAGGCTACCGCCAAGCGATCGGAGCGTGATCGGCTGGCTGACGTAAAACGTATTACAGGAGCATTTACGGGGGCATATGCCTTACATCCGTTTACCGGGGCCCGCATACCAATCTGGATTGGGGATTATGTGTTGGCCGGATATGGAACAGGAGCAGTTATGTCCGTACCCTGTGGGGATCAGCGCGACTATGATTTTGCCAGGCATTTCAATATTCCCATTCCTAACATATTTGAAGGGATAGATATTTCTGAAGCTGCGTTCGCGGACAAGGCCAATACCAAAATCGCAAATTCCGAATTCCTGAATGGATTGGACTATTACCAGGCCACGAAGAAAGTAATTGAAGAACTGGAAAAGATAAGCAAGGGCAAAGGCAAGATAAACTATCGCCTGAGGGATGCGGTATTTAGCCGCCAGCGTTATTGGGGTGAGCCCTTTCCGATCTATTATAAAGATGGATTACCACAAATAATCGGGGAAGAAAACCTGCCGCTAACCCTGCCTGAGGTTGAAAAATACCTGCCAACAGAAACAGGAGATCCACCCTTGGGGAATGCTTCTGTATGGGCCTGGGATGTGGAGCGGGCAGCGGTGGTTTCCAATGAGCTGATCGATGGTAAGACGGTGTTTTCGCTTGAACTCAATACCATGCCCGGATGGGCAGGGAGTTCCCAGTATTTTAACCGTTACATGGATCCGTTGAATGATGAAGCTATTTATTCCGCTAAAGCCATCAATTATTGGAAGGATGTGGATTTATATATCGGGGGTGTAGAACACGCTACGGGACACCTTTTGTATTCAAGATTTTGGCAAAAATTCATGTTTGATCTCGGTCTCGCTCCGGTGGAGGAATATGCACGGAAACTTGTTAACCAGGGGATGATTTTGGGGACCAGTGCCTTTGTATACCGGGAGGAGGGCACCAATCAGGTTATTTCCAAAGGACTGATAAAGGACCGAAAAGTAACGCCGATACATGCAGATGTCTCCCTGGTGAATGCCTCTGATGAATTGGACATCGAAGGCTTTCGAAATTGGCGACCTGAATTTAAGGAAAGCGAATTTGTCCTGGAAGAAGGAAAATACCTGGTTGGCCGGGAGGTCGAGAAAATGTCCAAGTCCAAGTACAACGTGGTAAACCCGGATGAGATTTGCGTGGAATATGGGGCAGACGCCCTCAGGCTGTATGAAATGTTCCTGGGGCCTCTGGAGCAAGCCAAACCCTGGAATACTGCCGGAATAACAGGAGTTTATGGTTTCCTGAAAAAGATGTGGAAGCTCTATCATTCCGGGCCGGAAGGTAATTTTTATGTTGAGGATTCGCCTCCTGAAAAAGCAGGGCTGAAGACTTTGCATAAGACCATTAAAAAGGTTGAAGAAGATATTGAGAACCTTTCTTTTAATACGTCTGTTTCCACATTTATGATTTGTGTCAATGAGCTTGCGGCTCAGAAATGCAACAGCAGGGAGATCCTGGCTCCACTGGCCATCCTAATATCTCCATATGCGCCCCATATGGCGGAGGAATTGTGGCAAAAGTTAGGTAACAAGACCTCGATTGCCCATGCAGCCTTCCCATCATTTGATCCGCAACACCTGGTCGAGGATACCAAGGAATACCCCATTTCCTTTAATGGAAAAATGAGGTTTACCCTGGAATTACCGCTAGACCTCGATAAAGATGGAATTGAAAAGGCGGTTATGGCTCATGATAAGACCCAGGCACAACTCCAGGGACGTACGCCCAAAAGGGTGATTGTTGTACCCGGCAAAATTGTAAATATTGTGGGTTAAGCGCGGGATGTTTTAAAAAATGCCTGGTAAACATTAAAAGCCCAAACTTAATTCACGGCTTAGGCTTTCAGTGTCTACCTCCAAGGCTGTAATATTTCTAAATTTTATATTACCCCCCCCCTAATTTAAGGGGTGTGTTTATAAATATTGTACTTTTTTGTAACACACCCCCTGTATTTTGTCGATTATTTTCGTTTTTTTGTTATAAATCAAACAATTTTATCTACTAAACTTAAAAACTGAACAAAATGATAGTAGGGATTCCCAAAGAGATTAAGAACAACGAAAGCCGGGTAGGAATGACCCCTGGAGGGGTACTTGAACTTACGCATAAGGGTCACAGGGTGTTTGTGCAGTCCGGGGCTGGACTTGGAAGTGGGTTTACAGACGCGGATTATGAAAAGTACGGAGCTCAAATCCTCGACACCATCAATGAGGTCTATGCCAGGAGCGAAATGATTGTGAAAGTAAAGGAGCCCACTCCTGAAGAATACCCTTTGATTCGGGAAGGGCAAATAGTTTTCACCTATTTTCATTTTGCTTCCAGTGAACGCCTTACAAGGGCTATGATCGACAGCAAGGCTATTTGTATTGCGTACGAAACGGTGGAAGATACGGATGGCACCCTTCCATTACTTACCCCGATGTCCGAGGTTGCTGGAAGAATGGCCATACAACAAGGGGCTAAATATTTGGAAAAGCCGGTTAAAGGAAAAGGAGTACTACTGGGTGGTGTACCCGGGGTGCCACCGGGCAGGGTTCTCGTATTAGGGGCTGGAACGGTGGGCATACAGGCTGCCAAAATGGCGGCTGGTCTGGGGGCCCATGTTACGGTACTGGATGTAGACATGAAACGTTTGCGATATGTGAATGACATTATGCCTCCTCATGTAGTTACCCAATATTCCAACGAATATAATATTAGAAAGCACGTACGGACCCATGACCTGATCGTAGGAGGCGTCCTCATTAAAGGTGCGAAAGCTCCAAAACTAATTACGCGCGACATGCTGAAAACCATGCACCCGGGTGCCGTTATTGTGGATGTGGCTGTAGATCAGGGTGGATGTGTGGAAACCTCGAGACCCACAACCCACGAGGACCCCATTTTCATTATTGATGACGTGGTTCATTATTGTGTGGCCAATATGCCTGGTGCAGTACCATACACTTCCACATTGGCCCTTACTAACGTAACCCTTTCTTATGTGCTTTCTCTGGCTGAGAAAGGTTGGGAACGAGCCTGTTCGGAAGATCCCTCCCTGCAAAAAGGACTCAATATTGTACAAGGGGAAATTGTATATGAGGAAATTAAGTCCATATTTCCAGAGGATCCTGTGCTTGTATAGGGGTACAATGTGTCAGTATTTATAGTCCCGCCAAGCTTTGGCGGGATTTTTGTTTCGGTAAGTTGTAACTTTATAAAAACGACATATCACAATGGGCACATATTATATATTAATTGGGGCAATAGCCCTGGTCAGCTGGCTGGTTAGCAGCAGGCTGAAAAGCAAGTTTAATCATTATTCAAAAGTTCATTTGCGCAATGGAATGAGTGGTGCTGAGATTGCAGAGAAGATGTTGGCAGACCACGGCATTCATGATGTTAAAGTGGTTTCAACACCTGGGATGTTGACAGACCATTACAATCCAAGAGACAAAACGGTAAATCTAAGTGAGGGGGTTTACAGTCAGCGCAATGCCGCAGCAGCAGCGGTGGCAGCGCATGAATGTGGACACGCCGTACAGCACGCTACCGCCTATCAGTGGCTTACCATGCGTTCAAAACTGGTACCCGTGGTTAGTGTTACCTCTACGCTTTCCATGTGGGTAGTGTTTGGCGGACTGTTATTGGGAGCAGGTGCTGGCTTTGGCTTTGGTTTTTACATTGCTGTTGCAGGACTCATCATGATGGGACTTGCAACCTTGTTTAGTTTTATCACCCTACCCGTGGAATATGACGCCAGTAACCGAGCGCTGGCCTGGCTTCGTAACAGGAACATGGTTTCCCAGGAAGAATACAAAGGCTCCCAGGATGCGTTAAAGTGGGCTGCGCGCACCTATTTAGTTGCAGCCATCGGTTCTTTGGCCACCCTGGTATATTGGGGATTACAGGTTTTTGGAGGCAGGGATTAAGTTACCAAGTTTATACCGTGTAAATTCCTGCTTGGCAGAGGTTATATACTGATCTGCCGGTCTATTTGCTGTGCCAGGGAGATAAATGTTTCTGTTCTGGAGACGCCTTCAATTTGTTGAATTTTCCTGTTCAGGACCTGCATGAGGTGTTCATTATCCTTACAGAGCACCTTGATCAGAATAGACCAGTCGCCCGTAGTGTAATGGCATTCCAGGACCTCGGGTATTTTCTGCAATTCCTTAACCGCAATTGGGTTACTCATGGCCTTATCGAGGTATATCCCTATATAGGCCATGGTGCGATAGCCCAGCGCTTTCGGGTTGATTACAAATTTAGATCCAGCAATTAAGCCCGATTTTTCAAGCTTTCTGAGACGCTGATGTATAGCAGCCCCAGAGATGCCGATATCACGTGCGATTTCCAGGATAGGTTTGCGGGCATC
>JAAUXZ010069589.1_pt1 | contig 10119 bp, 4 predicted proteins | sample 7278131 | NCBI WGS metagenome assembly JAAUXZ01 (sample SAMN14350119, study PRJNA611818) | marine sediment metagenome | isolation source: surface marine sediment (3m) | place: French Polynesia: Moorea | collected 2018-08
ATTCGTTATTAATTGTCAAAATTGGATAATTAGCTATGAGTACAATTAATCAAGAAGCAGCAGAAATTATTTCAGAGAATAATGAGGATAATATCCCATTGTCAGAGCTGGCTAACACGACTGGAAATTCTATAGAAACAGAAAGTTCTATTCCTACTATAGATTCTGATGCCAATATATTGTTGGGCAGCACTATTGAACATCCAATACGAGGGGAACCACGACAGGATATTACTAAAAATCCTGTAGCTAAGACTGTTTTTCAAGCTGGTATAATTCTAATATTTGTCATTCTCGGATATTTTCTCTGGATGCTTTTGGGTAGTAGTGGGAATAAGGAGATGCCTGCAACTTCTAATCAGCAGACGGAAGAAACCGATCCAAGTGCTGAGAAAATTAGACAATTGGAGGAGGCATTATATAGAGAAAGAGCAGAGGTGGCGGTACGAAATCTACAGTCGCCTTTGCCAGAACAAAGCTCCAAAAAAACACATAAAAAAACTACAGAAAAAGCTACTGATACTACTACCAAGAATCAAACTACAGTCGTCCAAAAGCCAGCGCCAACACCGAAGCCTACGCCTGTGAGTCGAACTCCTACACCGAAGCCTCCCCCTCGTGTAGTCACTAAAGTTGTGCCCGCTCCACCACCCAAGCCTGCACCTCCTCCTCGTGTAATTACTAAAGTTGTGCCTGCCCCGCTAGCTGCTCCAACACCTACCTCGCTACCTGCGTCAGTACCCACACTATCACCATCTCCATCTCAGTCGCCAAAGTCGGAATTTGATGAGATGAGTACCTGGGCTGAATTGGCCTCTCTAGGACAAGTACAATATATTCCTCAAAAACCGGAACAGCAAATAGAAAGTAGCAAGGATTTATCATCAGAATTAGAGGAAAAAGTAGAATCCACGTCGCTTACGGAACGAAGTTTAATTGCTTCTGTTGTGGTGGGAGGAGAAAGCCAGAGCGCTCTAGATGGTTTGACTCCGGGTATGCAAGGTATCCTCAGTCAAAACTCTAATTCTACTACTCCTAACTATAAGGAAGTGCAGGTGGCGATCGGTAGTTCTGCAAGGGGTAAGGTGGTGGTACCGTTGCATTGGAATCAGGAAGTGGACGGTTCAGATGGGCTGTTTTTGATTGAGTTAACTGAACCTCTTGTTGCATCAGATGGTACTCATGTTTTGGAGAGAGGCTCTCAGTTAGTTGTGTCGGTATCTTTTGTGTCGGATGCTGGACAGGTTTTTCAGTCTGTTGTAGCGGTGGTGCATCCCGATGGAAGAGAAGAAAAAATTCCCGTGACGGGTTCGGGATACAATGGTGCTTCTACTACTCCTTTGGTAATTAGGGGTAAGAGGGGGGAGGTTTTAATTGCAGATAAAATTGAGGGTTCGAGTTCGGAGCCGGGAATGCTGAGTAATATTGGTGTGGGATTAATGGCTGGTATCGCGGAAGCTGCTGATAATATTACTCAACCCTCTCAGCAGGTACAAACACAGACTACTGGATTTTCTAGCATAACTACTGCTCAACAAAATAGGCGATCGCCTGGAGCTGCTTTTGTTAAGGGGTTGGCTGATACTTTGACTGAACGAATGACGGAGAGGTTAGAGTCTGAACCCAAGGAGTTAAAGATATTTCAGGTGAGTAGGGGGCAAGAAGTTTTGTTGTTTGTGAATGGTTTTGTAACGTTTAGAGTTCCAAAAAGGAGGGGGTTGTGATGAATTGGAAGTGGTCAATTTTAGGGGCAGTTGCGGGTTTGATAGTGGGTTCAAGTCGAGCGGTTGCTAGGCCACCTGCTGTGGATGTTGTAAATGAGTCTAAGGCGGTGGTGCAGGTTACGGAAGTTGTTCTGACTCCGGGGCGACAGAGTTTGATTGAGTTTCGTAATGGGGAACGGATTCAATTTATTTCTCTGGCTGATGTTAGTCAGATTGTTTATTTAACTAATATGCCTGTTGAGACTGGTAGGGCATCTTTGATTGTGTTGAAGACTATTGAACCTTTGCGACTGAAGGGTGTTGTTGAGGTTCCGTCTTTAGGGAGGATTTCGGAGGATAGTCCTTATGAGACTGCTTATCCGACTAATTTGGTGGTAAGCACGATTGATTCTACTGGAGAACTTCGTACTTATACTTTTGATTTAAGGGTTTCGGTTCGGAGGGTTCTGACTGCTTCTAATGGTATAGCTATTATTTCTGATATTGAGCCGTTGAAGGAGGAAGTATTGGTGCTGGAGGATGGACGGCGGGCAATTTTGTCAGATATTGAGCTTGGATATGTTGAGGCATTAAGGGAAAAGTATACGTCGTATAAAGATCCTGTTGTTGGTAAGATTCAAAAATTTCTGAATTTGGCTCGTTATGATGTGTCTTTTGTGGAGGCTGCTAGACGAGCTGAATTGCCGTTTGTAATAGTAGAAAAGCTAGCTGAAATTGGGCTGAATTCTACAGTAATACCTTCAGGCAATAATCCACAACAGGCTACTGAAGAGCAACGGCCTTCTTTATTGAGAGGGTTAACGCTACCAATGCGGAAAAAATATTGATGCTCATTAAAGAAGAACGTTCAGGAATTAATGGTTAATAATTAATAATTAAGTATTTGTGCTTTTATAAATTTCCTAGTTGAGAGAGGCAACAGGTAAGAGTTTATTTTTTTATCTACTTTTTGATTTGTCACAACATAAGCACGGATTTCTATAAATACCACTAAAATCTTACAACTTAAATATGATTGCTATACATAATAATTGATAGTGTCATTTCCGTAGATTTATTACCTACTTAATAATTAATATTCAAGTTAATACTTGATATTGTAATACAGTTTAGTTAAGGATTTTTTTGTACTTCTCTAGTTGGGAAAGCCTATCTAATGGCTCCATGTTTTATCAATCTTCGCCTTAAATAAACCCTATTAGTTGATTGTTAATTAATTATCAATTTAACAATTCAGGGTGAAAATATCCCCTTTTAAGAGGATAATATCAAAAGTTTCTTTTGACTCTTGCCCCTTATGAAAAGAAGGAATAATTATTAATTATTAATTATTAATTGTTTATATTTAATTACTAAAAATTCTTTTTTAATGTCGATTTTATATGAATATTGATAAAGAAATGACTAATTGTATTTTACCTCCAAATACTGAATTACTTGATTTTAATGAACGTTCTAAATCTATACCAAGTATTATCAAATTATGTCATCATTAAAACAGAAATTAATAGAACATTTTGCAGAAGAAAATGGTTTTGATAATATTAGGCAAGCTCGTTCCTGGGCGCATGAAATTACAGGTGAGAAATACGAGTCAGGAACTCCTAATGCTAAAAAACTAGAAGAAACCATTGAAGAAAGTGTAGTTGCCGTTAGTCGGAATATTGTTAGAGAAGGTGAAAATCCGCTCTCTACTTACGATCGCCTCTTAGACTTATATGAACGGCAGCCAATTTTAGGGACGAGGACAAGTAGTAGTGTGGAGAGACAAGCTTATTCTACGCCTGTACCCATAGCTTACTTAGCATCAAAAATGGCGGGTATAGATGAAAGTAAGACTGTATACGAACCTACTGCGGGTAATGGGGCACTTTTAATTGCAGCTAATCCTGAGAAAACGACTGTCAATGAACTAGATACAAAACGTGCTAATAATCTCAGAGAAGCTGGTTTTTCTCCTCATGTAGAAGACGCGACACAATTTAAACCTGAAGGTAAATTTGATGTAGTAATTGCCAACCCACCTTTTGGGAGAGTCAAAAATGAGGAAAAGCAAACTCTCTCATGGGATGTAGGTAGATATAAGACAAAGGAGATCGACCATGCGATCGCCCTAAAGTCTCTAGAATCTTTAAAAGATGATGGTACGGCGGTGCTTATTATTGCGGGGACTAAAGAAACAGACCCACAAGAGATATCAAATCATTATAATTTAGGCCAAAGCGCACCTTTTTTTAAGACATTATATGACAATTACAATGTTACAGAACATTTTAGTGTGGATGGGGGATTATATCATCGGCAAGGTGCGGGGTATCCCATAGATATAATCAAAATTGAAGGTAGAGGTAAATCAGAAAAACCTTTACCTGCAGTAGATATTCCCCCAAAGTATCATAGTTTTGCTGAATTAAAGGAGGTTTTAAAAGATGCCGTATTGGATGCCAACGTCCGAACAAGTAAACTATCAGAGGTTCGTAACAATTCTCAGGTACACAACAGCAGTGAAGTTGCCGTCCGGGATGGAGTGCATAGACAGTCAGAAAACTCACTTAGAATGTCTAGCTCTAAGGTTAGAGGAATTGATGAAACAGGAGACTCTCTGCGAGGCGATAGACAGAGTTTACAACGCTTCCGAGTCGTGGAACTGGAAAGACCCATTGGTGCAGCTAGACAAACCTCAGAGAGAACCGTTAGATCCGTCAAAAGCTTACTGGATAAGGAAACAGTGGGCGGAGGGGGCGACCGTCAATCATCCGGAAGCATGGCTGCACCTACAGGTGGGACTAAATATGACATATCCTCTATATCCAGTAACAGGAGAGATGGAGGAAGAAGCGGAGGAATTGATTCAAGAAACGGAATTGAGCGAATGGCTCAATCGCCTAACAATACTACCCATACCGCCACTAGGAACAATCGATTAGATTCCGAGTTGCAAGCCACCTATGAACCTTTTTCTCAAGGAAAGCGGATGGGTGGTTTAGTTCCGGTTAATATGCGCTCTACTGTGCATAAGGTGTTGGGAAATTTAGTAGACAAAGTAACCCAAGAGGACGGAGTTGAAAGTATTGATGATTGGGTTGTCAAAAAATTAAATGAGAAAGTTCCCAACGCGAAACTAGATAGTGGGATATGGGATCAAGAACGATTATTTAACGCCTTAAGTGCTGAACAGATTGATTCTGTAGCGCTTGGTATACATAATTTCGACAATAATAGAGAATTTATTATTGGTGATGAAACGGGATTTGGAAAAACTCGGCAGCTTGCAGCTTTGACAACTTATGGAATGCAGCAAGGGTTTACACCTGTTTTTGTTACGAAGGATGATAACCTCTACGAGGATGTTTTGGGGGGATTTACAGAAATTGGTGTGGAGGGGGTTGAACCGTACATAACTAATACTCCTGATACTAAAAAGAAACAGCACAAGCTGGAAACGGAACAGATTTTAGCTTCTGGGAATTTAGGGGATAAAAACATGGTTCTCACCACCTACTCCCAAATGCAAACTGTGAACGGTAAAGAGACAGATCGGAGAAACTTACTCAGGCAAATAACAGCAGAGGATGGTCTGCTAATTATGGATGAGTGTCACTTAGCGGGTGGCTCTAAGGGGCAAGTTAGAGACCCAAGTAAAGCTCCTAATGGGGCGGAATTTGCCAGGGAGTTGAAACAAAATGCAGGTAGGGTTTTTTCTGCTTCAGCAACATTCGCTAAATATCCTGAAGTCATGGATCTTTACTCGCGCACTAGCATGACTGAGGCGGTGGATAATATTAATGACCTCATAGATATAGTTAATCAAGGTGGACGGGGGTTACAAGAAATTCTCTCTAACCAACTCACTGAAGCTGGTGAGTATATCCGACGAGAGCGTCCTTTTCAAGCATCCTTTACTACCACCGTCTTAGAAGTGGATAAAAATCTGTGTAATGCTGAAGCTGAAGTAATGGATGCTATAGTTCAATTTGACCAAATCAAGAATGTGGTTGTTAAGGATATATCCCAAGAATTAAAATCTGAAGCTAAAAGAGTAAGTGTTGATAATTCTATAGGTACTGCGGGTGCTGATTCAACTAACTTTACCAGCTCTATGCACAATTACCTTTCTGTTTCTAATCTTGCTAAAAAGATAGATGCAGCGGTTGATTTGGCGACGGATGCTATTCAAAGAGGGGAAAAACCATCTATTGGTGTGGCTAATACTGTTGAAAGCGCTGTCAAAGATTATGCGAAGGATAATTACATTCAACCAGGGGATGAAATAGATGTATCTTTTAAGGATATGTTGATTAATTATGCAGAAAAAAGTCGTGAGATTAGAACTAAGAATGCTTTTGGGGAGAGTTCAAAACGTAGATTAACTGATGAAGAATTAGGGCTTTTTGGTATAGAAGCTTGGAATAATATTATAAAAGCTATAGATAAATTAGATACTTCTGCTTACCCAATTAGTCCTATTGATATGTTTAAGACAAAAATGGAGGAAAGGGGGTTTACTGTTGGAGAAATTACAGGTAGAGGAGCGGGTATTGATTATGTCAAACAGGATGATAATTCATATAAAGCTTACTATAAAACTTTTCCTCTACTCAGTAATGCACAAAATAAACGGGCTACAACTAATGGTTTTAATAATGGTGATATAGATTGTTTGATTGGTAATAGAACAATGTCTACTGGTATTAGTCTTCACGCTTCTGAAAAATTTTCTGACCAGAAACAAAGGCATTTTTTATTGTTACAACCTGAAGGAGATATTAATGTTGCAAAGCAGTTTTTCGGACGTTTTGATAGAACAGGTCAAGTGAATGCTCCTAAGATAACTATTGGTGCTGCGGATATTCCTTATGAGCGAAGAATACAATCTATTTTAATGGGAAAATTATCTAGTTTGAGTGCTAATACTACTGCTAATAGAGAATCACAGGTGGATTTTGGAGAGACAAGAGATTTATTGAATAGTTATGGGGATCAGGTTGCTGTTGAAATTTTTCAATCTGAACCTGATATAAATTATCGACTTAATTCACCTTATATAGCTGGTAAGGATTATTCAGATGGAGAGTTGATAAAAAAGTTGACTGGTAGATTACCTATTTTGTCAATTGAAGAGCAAGAAAAGGTGATGGAGCAGATAGAAATAGGGTATGATTCTCTAATGAAAGAGTTGGATGCTTTGGGTACTAATGAGTTAAAAAGTTCTACGTTAGATTTAGATGCTATAACGCTTGGAAGTATTGAAGTTATATCTGCGAAAGATGAAGAGAAAAATTCTTCTTTTTCTGCTCCTGTAACAATGGAGGTTTTAGATGTTAAATCTGGGAAAAAACCTTATACTTCTAGGGAAGTTGTTAATTTAGTTCGGCATGAATTAGGTTTAGATTATCTGGATGCTAAAACGGAAATTAAGTCTGATATTTTAGAAGATTTTGATGTTGAAAAAGCTTCGAGATTTCAAGCTTTTAAGGAAGTTGATAAAATTGAGTCTACACGGATTGAATATCAAGAAAGTCGTAGGGGGTTATTCAAGACGGAAAGTAGTGTTGAAAATTTTATTGAAACTACAAATAAACAAGCGGAATTTAATAAAGGAATGCAACGTGCATTTCCTGTTGGTACTCCTTTAGAAATTAATACTCCATCAGGGGGTACATTTTATGGAGTGGTTTTGAATCATAAAACTAAACAAACTGATGGGAAAGGTAATCCTTTAAGAGCTAGTAATAATTTTCTCAATATTGCTATTGCTGGTGGGGCTAAGGAATTGGAATTGCCTTACTCTAAAGTTGGTTCATCGGATGATAAATATTCTTTAATTCCTCACTTTGATGAGGTGACACAAAATGATCAAGAACAGAGTGTTTTAGAGTTGTTTGATAATAATCAAACGGATAGGGAACAGAGATATATGTTGACTGGAAATTTGCTAAATGCTGCTAGTAAATTTCGCCATGAAGGGAAGATTGTTCACTATACGGATAGTGATGGGGAGAGACATCCTGGGTTTTTGTTGAATAAGGATTTTGAGCCTAATAGTTTAGAAAATATTCCAATTAAATTGAGTAAAGTAGAGCAAGTTGAAAGTTTTACTAAGGAGCAAGGACGGGTTCTACACACTCGTGATGAGCGGTTAGATTTTTCTTACAGTAATATGAAAAATCAATATATAATTTCTGTTCCTAAGTCTAAGAAAAATGGTGGTGAATTTTTCTTGGATAAGAAGTTATTAGAAGCTGCTACTGATTCTAATAGTTCGGAAATTAATGAATTTTTTAGTCGAGGCGAGCGCTCTGTTTTATATTTTAATGATTTAAGGTTGGCTAAAGTAGTAGATAGGCTAGATGAAAAGTGGGGACTTTTTGCTACTGGGGAAGATATTGTAGTAGCTAAAAAAATGGTGGGTCTTGAGATAACAAATTTTGATGAACTTTTGAATACAGCTATTAAAAGTCAGCAGGAATTGGAGGAAAAAGCATCAATTTCAGAACTAAATCTTGATGTTGATTTTGATAATAATGATTCATCTGTTAAGAATTTTATTCTGAATGAGTATCGGACGATAGATACTCCTGGGAAAAAGGCTATCAATCAAATAACGGGTGATGTTGAATTAACTCTGGCGGTGGATTCTGCAATACGTTCTACCAAAAAAGATGATTGGGTAGAAAATCTTTTTAAAGAGCGGGAAGTAAGTGCAGCTATTAAAAAAGTAGTTGGAGATGGTACAGTTGGTTTAAAGATATTAGAAACAATCAAAAACTACCCGGAATATACACAACAATCTGTAGATTCTAATTTAGAAATATCCTCAGTAGTTAATTATCAATCATTAGCTGAAGTTGTATTTACTGAGGAAGTTAATTATCAATCATTAGCTGAAGTTTTACCTACTGAGGAAGAGGTTAATGATGATAAATTAATAGAATCTAATGAAGATTTATCATTTGAGTATGAAACTCCATCCTTATCCACAAATAATACTAAGGATAAAAGTTCAGAAAATTTATCTGTTATAGAAGAAATTTCCCAAATATATCTGAAACAACAACGAGTGGAATATGTTGCTAGTGTTACGGAAGATTTATTAAAATATGTAGGTGAAAATTATTATGAAGGTTCGGAGCATATTGCTTTTAAGGACTCTGAAACTAATACATTAACTATTACTACTGCAGACAAGACACCAGTAATGATTGCACAATTCAATACGGATACTGATAAATGGGAAAATATTGAATCTAATTTATCGGAAAAAGAGGTGTCTCATTTCCAGAAAATTCAAGCAATTATTACTCAACGAATTGAAGATAGAAATAACAGAATCCAACAACAAGAATTTGTGGAGAGATTAGCCCCTTTAATTGCTGATTATCACGATTTAACATTGGATGAAGACCACGAATTTGGTGGATATAGTACAGAATGGGATAGTGATAATAAAGTTTTAATTCTGACTGATAATCAAGAAGAAATTCTGAGAGCTAAACTCAATCAAAATAGTTGGGAAGATATTGATTCATCTTTAGATAATTGGCAAGCTGATGAATTAGAAAATTATCTTATGTCTAGTCTGGATATAAATACAGAGGAGTTACAAAAGAAACGTTTTGAGAAAGTACAACCTGTGGTTGCGGATATTTTGAGGCACTATAAATCTCATAATTTTGAAGGAAAACATTACTCGGCACAGTGGGTGTCTGATTCTAAGCAACTCACTGCTTGGCAGAATAATGATACTCGTCAACCTTTCCTTTCTGCACAGTGGAGTAAAGAAGTGGGGTGGCAGGATATGTCTGATTATCCGATTTCCTTTGAAGTAGCTCATCACTTTACTGAAAATATTAAACCTGTGCTTGAATGCCATCAACAAGCGGGTATTGAACGTTAGGAATGATTAATAATAATAGTTAACAATTAATAATTAAGAGTTGAGATTTAATAGTTAATAATTATTAATTCAAAACCTTGGTTGAAAGCCTCCCATTGTAATTAAAAATGAATAATTTACACGCCATAAAGAACCATGAGATAGTCTGTTATAAATTATGAATGTTCCACTCTATATAATTATTAATTGTATCGGCTGTTGCCGAGATCAAAATTGTTAATTATTCAGTTGGGGTAATTATTAATTATTAATTGCTGAAATCATTCAAGTGTCCCCAATTACTCCTAAATCAAGTGTTAATTGTCCGTTCCGTTCCCATAACTTCATTCTCCGAACCTTCTGGGTTCTATTCCAGTCATCGCGGTCTAGTTTAAGATGGCAAACGCTTTATAACAACAACAATATCATATTACTTAATATAGAAAAAACAACAACAACCACATAATTTTTATGGTAGAGTAAATCTATCAAAGTTTTCCACAAAGTAAAAGTGATAAG
>JAAUXZ010084930.1_pt1 | contig 10119 bp, 10 predicted proteins | sample 7278131 | NCBI WGS metagenome assembly JAAUXZ01 (sample SAMN14350119, study PRJNA611818) | marine sediment metagenome | isolation source: surface marine sediment (3m) | place: French Polynesia: Moorea | collected 2018-08
CTCGACTTCGTCGAGGCCACCCCTCCCTGAAAGGGAGGGGGATCCTTGCGCGCCCGGCCGGGTCACAGGTCTCAGGTCTCAGGTCTCGGATAGAGACCCGCAGGTCGTACGTTGCGTAGGCCGGGTAACGTGCGCGGTATGGACGTTCAGGTCACCGAAGCTGCGCTGGCGCTCGCCAAGCGGAAGGGCGGCAACATCGCCCTCGACTTCATCCGCCCCGTCGGTTGAGGCAAGCCGGCGGAGGTGTCGGTCGACACCAACACGGCAGGGAAGAACCTCGCCCCGTACGAGCGTGTTGAGTACCACGATGTGGCGTTCCTCGTGCCGCGCAACCTCATCGGCTGGGCTGCATCGCTGACCGTCGACGCCAAACGCGGCGTCTTTGGATCGAAGTTCGTCGTGGAAGCCGGCCATGCCCACGGCCCCGGTTGACAGCACGACTGACGCCTCCGGTCGGAGGCACACGGAATCCCCGCAGACGCCTGACCTGGGACTTGAGACCTGGGACCTGCGACGCTGATTCAGCCCGCCGTGACGACCATGACCTGGCCTTCGACGGCGGTGATGCGAATCGGGGTCCCAGTGGTGATCCTGCCTGGATCGTCCGAGCGAGCGTCCCAGTCCTCGTTGCCGATGCGGATCCTGCCCGTCTCCCCCGGGTCGATACGTTTGGTGACGGCCACGTCACGCAGATCGATGCTGCGTACCCGATCCACGATCGGCACGGTCATGTGCAGTCCCGGACCGAGCACGGCGTAATGCGCACCAAACCGGGTCACGAGGCCCTGCTCGTGCTCCGTGATCACCTTGATGCCCAGCACTGCGAAGACGAACAAGAGCCCGATGAGTGCGATGATCGTCGCCACCCGATGACCTTTCCGAGCGATCGTGGCCGAGTGTACGTCAGGTGGTTGCTAGCTTCGTTCGGAGTCGCCGGGTGAGCATGGCAACGACGAACGCCAAGGCAACGATCACCACGAAGGCGATGGCCAACTCCCCGGCGACATCGCTCAGCTGGCCGTCGTTGATCGTGATCTCGTAGATGGGATTGATCACCCAGTAGGTCGGGAACAACCGGGCGATCCACTGCGGCCAGTCTGGGAAGATGTAGAAGATCGTCGGTGCGAGCAGGATGAAACCCGTGCCCTTGATCAGGGCGAAGACGGCATTGATGTCCTTCGACGCCGTGCCGTAGGCAAGACCCACCTCGACCAGGAGCAGCCCGCCCACCATCAGGACGATGAGCAGCGGGAGAATCTCGGCCGTGAGTGCGCCGTTCAGCCACAGGGTCATGACCGCCATCGCAATCGCCAGGACGAACCCGAGGATGCCCTTGGCGACGACGACCTCGGACAGTCGCACGGGTGAGACGACCAACGCATCGAGCGTTCGCTTCTCGCGTTCATCTGCGAGGCTGAACGACGGGAGGAACACCCCGGCGATCAAGAGCGCGTACACGGTGATGAACGGCACCAGTCGCACCGAGATCGGATCACCCTCCTTGCCGAGCGCCACGACTTCGACGTCGACCGGCGGCGTGCTCCCTTCGACCTCTCGGATGATGTCAACCGTCGTGACGGCAAGGATCACCCGGTTCGACGCCAGGCTCTCGCCGCCCACATAGAACTCGAGAGGAGGACGGGCACCCGACTGCAACGCGGCATCGAAGTCGGGCTGCAGCACGAGGCCGGCATCGAGGTCGTTGGCCTCCACCTTGCGCTTCAAGTCGTCGACGTCGTCGAGCAAGGTCAGTTCGATGCCGTCGACCGCCTCGACCGACGTGGTCACCGTGGAGCTCCCCTGGTCGACGATTCCCAGGCGTGGCGTCGACTCGAACAGGTTGCCGAATGCCACCTGGAGCATGATCGTGATCAGGAACGGGAGAATGAGGACCCAGAGGAAGATCGGCGAGCGCGGGCCGAGCTGCAGATCCTTGCGGACCACGAGGAGGATTCGCTCGATCACAGCGTCTGCACCTTTCTCCTGAGCACGACCCATCCGAGGGCGAACAGCGCCACACACCAGGCGAGGAGTCCACCGAGCTCAGGCAACGTCTCTGCCCACCCGGCGCCATACGTGGTGACATCGACGAGCCCCTGCACGAGCGGATACGACGGCATGATCTGGATCCACGTCGACGCAGTGCCCGGGAACAACGCAGCGAACGCCGGGATCAGCAACGGGATCATGAAGGCCATACCCCAGAACAACGTGCTCATGAAGTCCTTGCCGGTGGAGCCGGCGAGCATGGCGGTACCGGCCACCATGATCGAACCGAGCAGCATCAGCGACAGGATGAGTGCCGGCTGGGGCGTGAGCGAGTCGATTGCGATCAAGATGATCACGGCCTGGGCCATGCCGCTCATGGCACCGGAGATCCCCTTGGCGGCGAGGATGTCTCCGATCCTGGCGGGCGTGACGAGGATCGCCGTCACCGTCCGGTCCTGGATCTCCTTTGCGATGAGCGACGCCATCACGAACATCTCCATCAGGAGCACGAGGAACACGAAGATGGGACGGAACCCGTCGCGCGCCGAGGCTTGATTGCCGACACGGTCCTCACCGAGCACGACGAAGACCTCCATCGGATTCGAGGTGTCGACGGGCAATTGCTGCCCGGCGATCGCGAAGGCGAGCTCACGGACGAGACTGGACATCGCTAACTCGAGTTCGTCGGGAACCGCGGCGTCGATGTACACGGTGACGTTCGTCCGTTCCCCGGCGCTCGTTGCGGCCACGAAGTCGTCCGGGAACGCCAGGCCGAGCTGGGCGTTGACCTTGTCCGCACCTTCGGGTGCGTTCACACCCGCATCGTGACGAATCACGGTCGCAACGGCCCCGGTGGCGAACGCGTCGGCCTCTCGTGCGACCACGGCCTCCAAATCCTCTGCCGACGGATACACCACGAGATCGAGTCCCTCGGCCTCGGCCGTCTCGAGACCGCTGAGGAACAGTGGATCGCTGATCCCGGAGACACCGACCCGGATCGACTCGTCGACGTCATCGGGGAGTACCCAGTACAGGCCGACCGTGACGATGAGCGTGAACACCGTGAGGAACGCCCACAACCGATCGCGGGTGTACTCCCTGACGTCCTTGCGCACGATCGCCCACAGGACACTCGCACGGGACACCGGCCGGCTCATCCCTCGAGCCCCCTCCCCGTCATCTCGATGAAGATGGCCTCGAGCGTCGCTTCCTCGGTATGGATCGTCATGAGGTCCGGTGACGCCACGGCCGTCTTGAGCAGCTCGCCGGCGTCGGCGTCCTCGAGCGAGACGGACCGCTCGGTCACCGTGTCTCCCTCGCGCAGTCGCACCGTCACGGAGCGTTTGCCGTGCCGCAGCTTGAGGCTCTCCGGCGTGTCAACGGCGTGGAGCTTGCCTTCGTTGATGAATGCCACCCGGTCCGACAGCTCATCGGCCTCGTGCATGTCGTGGGTCGTGAGCAGTACTGCGGCGCCGCGTGCGGCTTCCTCCTTGATGAGGTTCCGGATCGCCTGGGACGACACCGGATCGAGCCCGTCGGTCGGCTCGTCCAGGAACAGCACCTTCGGCGTGTTGACGAGCGTGCGGGCCATCATCAGGCGCTGGCGCATTCCCTTGGAGTACTTGCTGACCCGGTCCTTGGCGCGGTCGGCGAGACCGACCCGGCGCAACAGACCGTCGGGATCGACCTCCATGAGCCCGCAGAGACGGCCGAAGACGCGCAGGGTCTCCGGCGCGCTCATCGTGTCGTAGAGGTTCTTCTCCTCGAAGCAGACACCGATGTTCGCCTGCATCTCCGGGTCGTCCGTGGTCACGTCCACGCCGAGCACTTGTGCCGCGCCCGATCGAGGGGTCAGTTGGCCTGTGAGGATCTTGATCGTCGTCGACTTGCCGGCCCCGTTCGGTCCGAGGAAGCCGAGGATCTCCCCCGGCGCCACCTCGAAGCTGATGCCCTTGACGGCCTCGATATCACCGTAGGAGAAGCTGATGTCGTCGACCCGAATCGCCGGTTCGCTCATGGTGGATGCGCTCCGTTCTCAGTCCCAAGCCCCAACGCTAGGCACTGAGAAGAGTCGCGGATACGGCCATATGGGAGAACCGAATGTGACGCAATTGGGACCGCAAGGGGACCGCCTTCGGCGGTCCCAGTACTGAGTACCGAGTACTGAGTACAGAGACACGGGCCTGCGTCGCAGTTTCGGCGAAGCCGAAGTCTGCGGACGTGATGGCAACGCCATCACGCCGCGCTACTCCCCCTCGAGGAATCCCTGCTCCCTCATCCACTCGTCGTTGAAGATCTTGCCCAGGTAGTTGCGGCCTGAGTCGGGGAGCACGACGACCACGAGCTGGTCCGGATACTCCTCGGCGACTCGTTGGGCACCGACAACGGCCATGCCGCAAGATCCGCCGACGAGGAGCCCCTCGGCCTCGGCGAGCTTGCGCGTCATCACGAACGCCTCCTTGTCGGTCACCATCTCGAAGCGGTCGACGATGTCCGGGTCGTAGGTCTCGGGCCAGAAGTCCTCGCCGACGCCCTCGATGAGATAGGTCCGGATGTCGTCCTCGGTGGGTGCGGTGTAGATCGACCCCTCCGGATCGACCCCGACGACCATGATGTCCGGGTTCTGCTCCTTCAGGTAGCGACCGGCGCCTCCGATGGTTCCACCGGTGCCGACCCCGGCGACATAGATCCCGATCTGCCCGTCGGTCTGATTCCAGATCTCCGGTCCGGTTGTTTCGTACTGCGCCTGTGGGTTCGCTGGATTCGAGTACTGATCCGGGCGGTACGCACCCGGAATCTCCTTGGTCAGCCGGTCCGCCACCGAGTAGTACGACGTGGGATCCTCTGGTTCCACGTCCGTCGGACACACGACCACCTCTGCCCCATAGGCACGCAAGAGGTCCTGCTTCTCCTTGGATTGTTTGTCCGCCATCACGGCGACGAGCTTGTAACCCTTGAGAGCGGCCACCATGGCGAGCCCGACTCCGGTGTTGCCGCTCGTCGGCTCGACGATCGTGCCACCGGGTTGAATCCATCCGTTGCGCTCGGCGCGCTCGATCATCGCCAGGCCGATGCGATCCTTGCTGGACCCTCCGGGGTTGAGATACTCGAGCTTCGCAGTGAGGTTCCCCGGCGGGTGGATGCGCCCAAGCCGAATGATCGGCGTGTTCCCGATCGCCGCAACGATGTCGTCATAGATCATGGGCCGAGGCTACCGCCTCGGCAGTACTCAGTACTCAGTACTCAGTACTCAGTACTTCCTAGGTTGGGCTCACGTCGGCGGGATCATCCATACGAAGCCAGCGGTCGACGGCGAGCCACCAGATGCCGGCGAGCACGGCCACGATGAGGATCACGAGCAGCCACGGAGCGGGCCGCAGCAACCCGATGACCAGGACTGCTGCTGCAGCGATCGGGATCGCCACGGTGACGGGTTGGTAGATCGCGGTGAGGCGCTCGTAGTCATTGAGCGTTTGCATCACGAACACCAGCGCCAGGAGTGCCACGGCGACTGACCCGGTGAGCAGCCACGCCGTATCGGCGAGCGCCCTCGAGTCCCCGGCGTGCTCGACGAGGCTCAGTAATGCCGCCCCCGAACCGGCGATCGCCATCGTGATCGGCAAATGACCGAGCATCCATGTCATGGCCCCGTCGCGGGGCCGCGGGGTGCGTCTGCCGACGAAGTCGAAGTACGTCCACCAGATACCGAAGCCGATCATGAGTCCGACGATGCCGGTGAAGACCGATCGGAAGGTGTGCTCGACGTCGCCCAGTCCGGACACGACCCCAACCACGACCTCTCCGAGCACGATGATGGTGAAGAGACCGAACCGCTCGACCAGCGAGTCGGAAACGTCGAGCCGGTCCTCGAGCCCTTCGAAATCCGTCCGCTCGATCACGACCGCCGAGACGATGAAGGTGAGGATGTAGAGGCCCCAGACGACGACGCGTGCCTCGTTCGGCAGGAATGCGCTCACCGCGATGAGCACGGTCGACACGGCCATGCCGGTCAAGTAGCGAGCCGTCAGGGCCATGTACTCCTCTGAGTCCTGGCGACGGACGGTGTACCAGAGCCAGGTGAGAACGCCCAGGAACACGGTGTAGACGAGGGCGAAGGCTCGGCCGTCGTCGCCGGCGGCACCCCCGGTATATACGGCCAATAGCGCCAACAGCATCATCTGGATGAAGATGAACACCCGACTCCGCCCGTCCTGACGACCGTGGAGGTCGTGGTACAACGTGCCGTTGAGCCAGGCGATCCAGATCATTCCGAAGATGACGGCAAACTCGGCAACGCCTCGCCAGCCGATGTGTTCAGCGAGGTGATGGGTCGCCTGGGCGATGACGACGACGTAGACGAGGTCGTAGAACAGTTCGAGGAAACTGACGGTGCGATCTTCGATGACCTCGCCGTGCGCTCGCGGTGGCTGCCAGAACACCGCACGAAGCCGCTGCGGCATGTTTGGCGATTTCGTCGTTTCGTCGGACATCGAGCCCCCGTCGGTCATAGGCAAGGCATGCATGATGCCATTCACCGGCCCCCTACGTGTGGGGACCGCTCACCACCGCTCGGCGAACCGCCGTAGACCCGCGACTTCCGCGGCATCGCGGGCAGCGGCGAGCTCCGCCCGATCCGGCCTCCGATCGATGTCTCGATACCGGTCGACGCCCGGCACCCGATGGTCGGGTCGATACTGGCCCATGATGTTGACGTAGGTATCGGGCGAAAGCTCGTCGGCGAGCCACCGGAAGATCTCCGCCGACTCCTTGGCTTGACCGGGCATCACCAAGTGGCGAATGAGTACGCCACGACGCGCCAGCCCGTCGCTCCCGAACTGCAGGATTCCGACCTGGCGGTGCATTTCGCGGATCGCCGTGCGGGCCACCTCGGGGTAGTCCTTCGCACGCGCCAATCGCCGAGCGGTCTGTGGCTCCCAGAACTTGAAGTCCGGCATGTAGATATCGACGAGGCCGTCCATCAGTTCGAGCGACGACATGGCGTCGTACGCGCTCGTGTTGTACACGATCGGTACCCGCAACCCGAGCGGAATCGCCGCCGCGACGGCCTCAACCACCTGCGGTGCGACATGCTCCGGCGTCACGAAGTTGATGTTGTGGCAGCCTTGTCCCTGGAGTTCGAGCATGAGTCCGGCCACTTGCTCGGGTGTGCATTCTCTGCCGGCGGGTGCCTGCGAGATGTCCCAGTTCTGACAGAACACACACTTGAGGTTGCAGTAGCTGAAGAAGATCGTCCCGGACCCGTTTCGACCCCGCAGGCAGTTCTCCTCCCCGAAGTGAGCGAACGCGCTCGCCACCATCGCGTGGCGCCCGACGTGACAAACGCCACGCTCGTCGATCAGCCGGTTCACCCCGCAGTCGCGCGGACACGCGAGACAGTGTTCGAGCTCTCGCCGAGCCGCCGCGACCTTCTCGAGCAGCTGCCCCGACCGGTACGCCTCGAGATAGGCAGGCTCGTAGTCGGGGAGGAGGAACTGGTCGTGGACCGTCATACGGTCAGGGTATGACACGGGTCTCAGGTCTCAAGTCCCAAGTCCCAAGCTCCGCCGCCTCCCTACACTTCGAGGCCCACCCCTCTCGACCCCACCGAACCAGCAGGAGATCCCCACATGAGCAACCTCACCCTGAACGTGCCCGACATCTCGTGCGGCCACTGCAAGACCTCGATCGAAGGTGCCGTGGGAGAGCTCGCCGGCGTCGACAAGGTGGAGGTCACGATCGACGCCCGCACCGTCGATGTCGCATTCGACGACGCCACCGTCGACCAGGTCGCCATCGTCGACGCGATCGAAGGTGTGGGCTACGAGGTGGCGGGATAGCCCCGAGCCACGAGACTCGAGCCACGAGTCTCCCCTCTCGGGGCTCGTGGCTCGAAGCGAGGCGTAGCCGAGCGTCCTCGAGGCCAGCCCGCAGCGCGAACCGAAGGCACGTAGATGACTGACAGCACCGAACGAGTCACCTTTGACGTCGAGGGGATGACGTGTGCGTCGTGTGCGCTGCGGATCGAGCGGATCCTGTCGCGTCAGGACGGTGTCGAGTCTGCGGTTGTGAACTTCGCCGGGCAGGAAGCGCGGGCGACGGTTGCCGCCGGCACCGAGATCGCCGGCCTCCAGGCAGCGATCGACCGGATCGGATACGCAATCACTCCCCTTGCTCCCGGCGAGGAGCGGGTGACCCCCGTCGAGCGGTACGCCGAGGAGGTGCGATTCCAGCGCCGAAACGTCCTCTTGGCCGCCCTGTTCACGGCCCCGTTGATGATCCTTGCGATGCTCGTGGCCAAGTCCGACGCCAACCGCATCGCTCAACTGATCCTCGCCACACCGGTGGTGTTCGTCTTCGGCGCACAGTTCCACCGCATCGCCTTCAAACGATTGCGTGGACTCGACGCAACGATGGACACGCTGATCTCGGTTGGGTCACTCGCCGCCTACTTCTACTCGGTGTGGGCGCTGTTCACCGGCGAGCCGGTGTTCTTCGAGACGGCCGGCATGATCATCACGCTCATCCTGTTGGGGAGATTCTTCGAGGCCCGGGCGAAGGGGCAGGCCAGTCAGGCCATCGCCAAGCTGGCCGAACTCGGCGCCAAGGAAGCCCGGGTCATCCGTAACGGCGAGGCCGAGATGGTGGATCCGCTCGAGCTGGCCCCCGGGGACACCGTCGTCGTTCTCCCGGGCGAGAAGGTCCCTGTCGATGGCGTCATCACCGCCGGCCGCAGCTCCGTCGACGAGTCCATGCTCACCGGAGAGTCCATCCCGGTGGACCACGAGGTCGGCGACACGGTGTATGGCGCCACTGTGAATCAGCAGGGCCGCCTCGAGATCGAGGTCACCCATGTCGGACCCAACACCGCTTTGGCGCAGATCGTCCGCCTCGTCGAGGACGCTCAGGCAACGAAGGCTCCCGTCCAGCGCCTTGCCGATCGGGTCGCCGGTGTCTTCGTCCCGATCGTGATCGCAATCGCCATCGTGGTGTTCATCGGGTGGCTGGTCGGCAGCGGTGAGATCTCCACAGCCGTTCGCAACTCGGTCGCCGTGCTGATCATTGCCTGCCCGTGTGCGCTCGGTCTCGCTACACCTACGGCGATCATGGTCGGCAGTGGCCGCGGCGCCGAGTTGGGCGTGTTGTTCAAGGGCGCCGAGGTCTTCGAGCGAGCTCGCACCATCGACACCGTTGTTTTCGACAAGACGGGGACGTTGACCCGCGGGGCGATGACGCTCAGCGATGTCGATACGACCGGAGATGTCGATGAGTTCCTGCGATTGGTCGGCTCGGTCGAAGCCGCCAGTGAGCATCCGATCGGCAAGGGCGTGGCCCTCGGCGTCGAGGAGCGGGACATCGACCTCGTAGCGGTCAACGAAGTCGAGGCCGTCTCCGGCCGCGGGGTGGTCGGCCGAGTCGAAGGAACTGAGGTCACGGTGGGCAAGCCGAAGCTGATGGCCGACCGTGGGCTTCAGATCTCCGATCGCTATCTCGACTCCCTGGACCGCTTCGAGCGAGAAGGCAAGACGGCGTTTCTGGCAGGTTGGGACGGCGAGGTCCGTGGGGTTCTCGCCGTAGCCGACACCGTGCGACCCAGCTCCGCCGACACGATCGCGACGCTGCACGAGGCCGGCACCGGCACGGTCATGCTGACTGGTGACAATCGTCGTACCGCCGACGCCATCGCCGAGCAGGTCGGCATTGCACACGTGCTCGCCGAGGTGATGCCGGGCGACAAGAGCGCCGAGGTGCAGCGCCTGCAGGGCGAGGGCAAGATCGTCGGCTTCGTCGGCGACGGCATCAATGACGCTCCGGCCCTCACCCAGGCAGATCTCGGCATGGCGGTCGGAACCGGCACGGATGTGGCCATCGAAGCTGGCGACATCGTTTTGATGTCGGGTGACCCGGCGCTCGCGGCAACGGCACTCCGGCTCGCCAAGCGCACCTTCGGGACGATCAGCCAGAACCTCTTCTGGGCGTTCTTCTACAACACGGCGGCCATTCCGCTGGCTGCAGCCGGCCTGCTCAATCCGATGATTGCTGCCGCGGCGATGGCATTCTCCTCGGTGTCGGTGGTGACGAACTCACTGCGGCTCAGGAGGGCCGACTAGGGCACCTTCGGTGCCAGTCGCC
>JAAUXZ010003016.1_pt1 | contig 10112 bp, 5 predicted proteins | sample 7278131 | NCBI WGS metagenome assembly JAAUXZ01 (sample SAMN14350119, study PRJNA611818) | marine sediment metagenome | isolation source: surface marine sediment (3m) | place: French Polynesia: Moorea | collected 2018-08
GCCACCAAAACCAAGTAAAAGAAGTGATAGAAATTCGATCTGAATAGCACCGAGCAGGTACCCTGCAATGGAAGAGAAAACGACACTAACTGCAAGTCTTGCCTTGGTAATCTCCTTAAAGTCGGTAAGAAGTAAAGAAAACGTATGACTTCCTGCCGATTCCACTGCGGTTTTCATGCTATTTTTTATCAGGCTGCAAAGATAAGGTCCCAACTATATATTTCCAACGATATGCAAAGCTTTGTAATTTCTTCATTTGAAGCATAACGTATAAAAAAAGCCCCGGTAAAAACCGGGGCTGGGAATATCAAAATTTTCTTTTTACTGGAGTTTGAAGGTAATTGGAATACTGAACGGAACCCGAACAGCTCTACCCCGCTGTCTTCCAGGTGTCATTTTTGGAAGTTTTTGGATAATTCTCAATGCCTCGGCTTCCAGGTTCTTGTCTGGACCCCGGTATCGAATGTTTCCAATACTTCCATCTGTCATGATAGTGAACATCACATTTACCCGACCTTGAACACCCATTTCCTGAGCAATTTCTGGATAACGGAAGTTCTTACGAATGTGTTTTTGAATCTGTTCGTTAAAACAGGCCCTTTTATCCTTGGCGCCTTCACAACCTGGATAAACCGGTACATCTTCAATTACAGCGAAGGGTACATCCTCAATTTCCTCTACCTCTTCAACCTCGATATCTTCGATCTCTACTACCTCTTCTTCCTGACTGGATTCAGTGGATTCGATAACCGTTTCCTCAACTTCTTCCTCGTCTTCAACCACTTCAATAACCTCAGGAGCGGCTGGTGGCGGTGGAGGAGGTGGAGTTTTGATCTGCTCTGTCATCGGCACTTCCTCATCAAGAGCGTCCTCAACATTCAGTGAGATGTCATAATCAGTCGTCTTTTCATAAGTCTTCCATTCAAAGGCACCCCATACCAATAACATTACTACTGCCAGCCCAATAACAAAATACAAACCACTGTTTTTCGTCAGGTCGGCTTTCGGATTTTTCTTTGGTTCCATCTTCTTTTTCGTATTAAATGTTCGCTAATATAACTATTAATTTGATAAACTTAAAAAAGCTTTTTATTGTTTCCATTTTTGCTGTCGTTTCCCGTAAAACAAGTATTTCATCAGGATAGCGCCAGATGTGGCCCCTATACTGTTAGCCATTACATCCTGAAATTCCCCGCTTCGATAATCGGTAAACGCACTTTGGAATACCTCAAGGATCATACCATAAATTACAGCAAAAACGAGGCTTGAGAGCAGTGCTTTGGACAATGATATGGTCTTTTTAGAAGCTTCCCGCAAATAGAAGCTACCCAGGATAACCAGTACGAAATAGAACAGGAAATGAACCATTTTATCCAAATGAGGAATATTCAATCCTCCCCCGGGATCTTCCGGAAAGCTGAGCAGGCTCAATACGGTAATAAGAAGTAACCAACCGTAAAAAGTTGGTGCATAAATGCGTCTGTCAGGCACCAATAAGCGCTTTGTAATCCTCATCGGAAAGTAAATCTTCTGCTTCCGAAGGATCACTAATTTTAATTTTCACCATCCATCCTTCTCCATATGGATCAGCATTCACTTTTTCAGGCTCTTCCTCAAGCGATTCATTAAATTCTACGATCTCACCACTAAGAGGCAGAAAAAGATCAGAAACCGTTTTTACGGCTTCCACCGTTCCGAATACTTCCTCCTTATCCAGCGTTTCGTCTACAGTCTCCACTTCCACATATACAATGTCTCCCAATTCTCCCTGGGCAAAGTCGGTAATCCCAACGGTGGCTATTTCACCTTCAATGCTTACCCACTCGTGATCCTTGGTGTATTTAAGTTCGGATGGTATATTCATAATGCTAATTTTAGTGTGAACAAATGTAATTTTTTCTGTTGTTGTAATCAAAAAAAAGAATCTTACCTCGCCTATCCTTTCACCAAGGGCGGTAACGCAATAAATCTATGTTGGAAATCCAGTGCTCTTAATTACCAAAGTTGTACCTCAGGGTAAACCCGGTATTGATCGTAGTTTGCGGAAAGGCGGTAGAAACAGCAAACTGAGAGAAGGAGTGGTCGTAGAAAAAGAGGGCATTCAAATTCTTACTCAATGCATAATCTGCCGTAAACTTGATAGAGAGCAGATTTTGACCGGAGGTTATCTGATTACTATCCACATCGAGGTTCCGTATAATCGTAATATTATCCCGTAGACTGATATCTGCTTTAAGGTTCAGATCTCCTTTTAATCGTTGTTTTTCTCCCCCAAAATTAGTCACGAGCTTCACGTCCTTGAATCGATATCCGAGTCCCAGTGTGTATTCCTTACCGTTGATCTCTGTAAGCAGATTATTATCAAAGCTCAATGAAAGAGCCCTGTCTGCCCGAACCTCTGCCAGCACGCTCAGGGAGTTCTTCATTTCAAAATCGACTCGAATGAGCGGGTTGAACTGATCTGTCAATACCACATTGTTGATAATGTTTTCAGGAAGGAAATCCTGATTTTCCGGATCTATACCGTTGTTTTGTCGTTCCAGATTCGTCTGGAAATTATTGATACTGTAAGCCGCGCGGTAGCCATGACTGAGTGAAAAGCGCTTAAATTTCTTCTTAAACCACTTATTACGCATCAATCCGGTATACTTGATATTCCAGTTTGGAATCGGTATTTGCCGGAAAGCATCCAGGTTTACGCGGTTCACATCCTGTCCGGTATAAGCGGCAAAGAATGCCGGGAGTAATACTTCCTGATTGGTCTTTCCATAACGTATAGGGAAACCATCGGAATCAACGCCTTCGTTAGGTTTGAAGCGGTCTGCCAGCAATCGGTTGGCGATCACTATCCGATTTTCCTTGAATGTTTCAAAATTTTCTGAAAAGACCTCATCGCTTTTGCTGAAGAAAGTCCCGATCATCAAGGTAGAAATGCTAAAGTTACCAAAGGTATTCGGGGTCTGCTGTATGTATTCCCCGTCCTCTACCTTAAAGTTTTCCTGCAGGCTACTGGTAAATTGCCTGTCTGCTGCAAGGTCTATGGTAAGGTCTGAGGTAAGTTGTGCTGTTGCCGTAATATTTAGCTGCGTGTTTTCCCTCCTTATAAATTGTTGGTTAAACTCAGGGAAAGTGGTTAACCAGCCATTTCTGGCTGCTTCAAAGCGCACATCGGCCTGGCTGCCGAATACAAATCCAAAAGTAGGTCGGGTTGTACCGAGAAATCCAATAGACTGTGTATATCCTGGCAATACCTGTCCGTTGTTCTCACTATAGTTTATATTCAGGCGCTTTACCATAGTCATGACATCAATCAGTGCATTGCCCAGGCCACTGCGCTTACGAGGCGTCTGTTCCTGAGTGCCACTGGGTAGGTTACCTGCTTTATCTCTTCTTACAGGGCGTGATGCGCCTTTGGTATCCCGTTTCTTTAGGCCGATCTGGTCATAGAATCTCGGCAAACTCAAGGCCGCGGTAAAGGTATGGGTCTGCGCATTCTGGATGGTATTGATGTTTTCCCCGGTAACTTCACGGATCGCATCTCCTCCCCTTTGCCAGTCAAAATTACTGGTATAGGTATATTGGGCATTAATAAAATCAAGAATCGGGATCTTGCTGAACGGGAGCTCGTAATTGATCTGCATTTGCTGTGCATGCCTGTTCGGTTCCCCAACATCAAAGAATCCATCCCAGACCTCCCGGGTGTCATCAATTGGCGAATCCGGATTCCCCTCCTCTGTAAAATAGTTCCTTACAATATTGTTGTTGGATGCGGTTAGGTTAACCCTCAGCGATTTAGTAAGGCTATAATTCAGGGCATACTGCCAGTTAAAGAGATAATTGCGTTGCTGCAACAGGGGCAGTTCCAGGCGCTCAACCCCAGGTTCAAGTACATCCCGAAAACGCTGTTGATTAAATTGCCGGTCTATATCTGACCTTACCGATAGGCTGGAAGGCAGCAGGTTGAAGTTTAGATCCTTTAACCATTGCCAGTATTTCCCACGGAAGAGGGAATCGTTCTTGGCAAAGGGTGCAACCGGTGCCGGTTTGAAATTGTGGTTGTATACAAAACCGGCCTTCACATTCTGGTCGCGTAGCTGAGCCACCTCGAAATCACGGTGTTCGGTTTCGTTATAGGAATAATTGAATGTGAAATTCTCCACATCAAAGAAATTGGCTTCCGCTTCAGGTCCTCTGTTCTTGCGGACGCCTATGAAATTGATACTGGTGCGTTTGGTGTAATCTTCGGCCTGTTCTCGTATCTCGTCCGCTTCGGCCTGTGTAGTTGCAGCGGCAATCCGGTCGTCCAGTTTTAAATCGTCGTAAACCGGATCAAATTCCGGAGTGATCAGTTGTTCAGAAATCCCATAATTAAAAGGTATCTGCAGGTTCCATTTTTTTGGAAATAACTGTCCCACTTCCACATTGGTAACCACGTCATAACTAATGGCGTCTTCTCGAAGTCGCTCATTTGGCATCTGGTCTATGGCTCCAAAGCCAGAAGTACTTTTACTTCCTGTTGCCGAAACGTTGGCAAAATCGGCCATGTTGGCATCAACAGCAGCAACAGCGGCCCAACCTCCATTGTTATCGAGTCCTGCCAATCGCAATTCATTAAACCAAACTTCGGCGCGTGCGGGAACGTTATCAATGTTCTTAACCCCAACCATCATACTTCGGATACTTCCAAGCGATGGGTTACCGCGAATTCCTATCCGAACCCGTCCCAGTGTCCTGGGAGCAAATTCGTTTACCGATACCAATTCCCCATCAATGATCTCATAAAAAGTAATATCGCTAAGGGTTTGATCAGCAATTCCCTGTGATTTGACCTTATTGAGATCCGCCAGTGCAATATCAAGTTCATTAACATCGGGCCAGATCTGGTCTGCACTCGTGGCGCTGAAGGGCGTAAACTGAAGTGGAACTTCTATCTGATAGAAGTTTTCGGAAAAGTCTGTACCAATCCGTAGAAATCCTACCAGAGGCAGATCGTCATCCAGGTAATCCGAATCCAATATCTTCTCGGCATGCAGGAACATCTTGATACGTTCATACTGCCTTACGTCAATATTTACATTTTTGAATACCCCCCTGGAATCCTGCGGTTCCAGATTCTCCACTACAAAGGATAGTGATTGTTCATTCTGCCTGATTATCGTATTGTTATTATTGAGCTGTTCTCTTACCACTCCCGGAGGCAAGACGTATGGGATAGGAATTCTGGAATTGTTTTCTTCAATATTTACGGTATTTACATCCAGGATGGTACCATCGTCTGCTGGATCATCCCCGTTGGATTCCAGTGTTTTTGTATAGTTCCGCCAGTCGCCCCGAACCAGGTCCAGAGTGGCAAAACGCAATACCACATCGTCAGTGAATCCCGTTAGGTACATACGCATAAAACTAATGGACCGGAAATCAGAAATTCCACCTACTGCATCCGTAAAATCACTCAAAGGGATTTTGTATTGGATCCACCTGCGGTTTAACTGTGAGCCATTAGGGAGGTTTGGAGTGGTCCCCTCCTTAATATCGGTCACATACTGATCGTTTATCGTAGTATTGGGTGCAATCGGGATACGGTACTCATAATAACTGTTTATCGTATTCATGGTCAAATCCCGGTCTACATCTTCCACATCAGGCAGGGTAGTTGACCCCCTGTTGGTATTGGTGACCTCTACAGGTGAATTTCCATCGGGGTTATTGAAATCAAAATAGCGTTCCAGGATACCCCCTTCCCGATTCAGGTAGTACTGATAATTATCCAGGGCAGGGTCTTCAGGCGGACCTGTATACCCCTGTGCTGCTTCTTCCGCGTCTTCCAGCCCGTCATACCCTATATCCTGCAGGCCACGATTGGTTTCATCCGCATCAAAAGCGTACACTAGCGATTGGGTGGAGGGAACCTTACCCCAAACCGTGGAGGTGGTTAGGTCGTTGCTGTTCACACCCGGTAAGCCATTTTCATATTGCTTCCGACCATCCTCCAGAATATCTTCTGAAATATTTCCCAGATTGATCACCAATTCACCGGGACCCGTAGCTATGCCATCCACATAGGGATCCAACACCCAGAATTGCACGAATTCCACATTGGATTGCTCAAAATTTGTGCTACTCAGGGAACGCATAATACCCGCCCATTTCTGATCCGGGGTTAATGTGCCAAAGTTATTGTTTGCATTATAGGGGCCTCTTTGATTGGGATAATAAACCAGATCCAGGGTGTTTTGTACAGTGGTCTGTCCCTGCGCTACATCAATCTGCGGAAATACCTCGTCTATAAATACGCGCCTGGTGGCATTGGTACTGATATCGTTGTCTGAAACCGAAGCCGGCCTTTGGTTGGTATAGAAAATGGGGTCGATGGTGTACCAGGCCATTTTCGCCCGTTCATATCCGGTCTCAATATCGTCTTCCCCGTCTATTTTGAATTCTTCCGGTGTACTGGCCAGGAACCATCCCAGGGAAGACCTGATATCGATCAGGGCCTGGGCTCCTTCAAAATCGTCCAGATAGGTGGTTGTCTCCCCCCGGAAGTCCGCATTTTTCGGTGAGTTTGGTCTTAAAAAAGCCACCTCACCACGCACAGAAAGATTGGAGGGTACATCGGTGTCTATATTGGGCAATTTATTCGCCAGCCGCGTCAAAAAGGGTACTTCGGTAGAGAAATTACCGTTCAGACCAAATATGGTGTTATTAACCGGTTCAATCCCAAAGTTGGATTTCTGCGTGAGCGGGCGTTCATTGAGGTTCAGGAGTGTGGCACCGAGCACAAAGTTTTCGTTAAACTGGTGCTCCACATTAACACCCGTAAACCTCCGGGTCTGCTGACCAAAAACAGCATTGTTCTCTACGGAGATATTGATAGGCGTATTGGAAGCCTGCAGGCTGGGGTCCAGTATCTGCACTGTTCCTGCCTGATAATTCACGGTATAGTCTATTCCTTCCTGAAGTTGTCTTCCACCGGCAGTTACCCGCACGGAACCCCTTGGCACATTGAATGCCCCAATGGGTATCCCTCCTGAGCCCTCTGATTTGTATCGTCCTTTTAACCTGAATCTGTTCTTTTCCGCATCTTCCAGGGAAGCTGCCTTGGTCTGGGAATACATGTTCCGAAACACGTATTTCTGCTGATTGGGGTTATAGCCCTGATCGTCTTCAACGTCATAGGTACCGCCTCCAAGCAGGTTAAAGAGATACTCCCCAAATGGTTCCACCTTGGTAAAGATGATTTGTCCTCCCTGGGTATTCACCGTTATCCCCGGAACAAAATCGAAGAATCCATCTCCGCCGGGTTGTATATCGTTATACACATTCAGGCGGTCCAGGTTAAAGACATCGAGCAGGATGCGATCTTCCAGGGGCTTGGGAACAAGGGGCCATCCGTCATTGGGATCTACCGGTGTAATGTAATTCCTTGGGGTAGGATCCGAATACAGGATGTTAAACTTGAAATCGTCCTGACTAAGTTGAAAAGCACCGGTGGCGTAGATGTTTTTCATCATCAGATCCCAGATGGGATCACCTACATTGGTGATGTTACTTTTCAAAAGTTTCAGCACCAGGGTATTGTTGCTTATTTCAGGGGTAACCCCTCCTGATACTGTAGTGGCATCAATACCCCCGTTAGCGAATTCACCAACCTGGTACACCTCCCCACTGTAGGTATACTGAAAGGCCACGGCCAGTACTTCATCATTACTTAGCCGCTGATTCAGGGAGATATAGCCCAGTTGTGAATTGAAACTATAATCCCGTCCCTGTTCGAGTTTCCTGGCATTTTCAAGAATGGCATAATCAAATCCCTGGTTTATCTGGTATCCCGTGGCAATGGAAAAACCATCATCTACGGTGGCAATATCCCGAATATCCTCATTAAGAATTCCTCCGCTTCCAATCAGCGCCGGATCAAAATCATTGGCCTCATTACGGGGCAGATCCGGATTGGTTGCAGAAATATTAAAAAACCCAGCCGGCTCACCATTGGCGATTCCTATCCGGGTTTTTTCTTTGATCGGTTCCCCCAAATCCTGAAGGGCAACCAGGTTTCGGACATTAAGCGTTTGCTGACTTCTGTTTGTAACCCAGACCTCCAGTCGTGTGATCTGAACCTGGCTCCTGATGAAGGGATAGGATTCCAGGGCGGTATCGTATTGATCCCTGAAAAACTGGGAAAGGAAAAAGTGACGGTCCTCGTCGTAATCCAAGGCAGTGAGTTCAAACTCATTCAGGGTCCCACCCCCCTGGGCCACTACCGTATTGTTTTGAGAACGTTGTTCCGAGAAAACTGCAGTAACCGTGGTCTTACCAAATTGCAGCTGGGTCTTTACCCCAAAAAGACTTTGTGCACCAGAGATCAGGGAACTGTTCAGGGGCAGGTTAACATTACCGATCTCAATTTTGCGAATAATATCGTCTTCAGTTGGGGTATAGTCCAGCTTAACCAGGTTCTGAAAATCAAAGGTGGCCTCGGTATCGTAGTTAGCCGTTACCTGAAGGCGCTCACCGATTTTACCAAGCATACTAAGGCTGATCCGTTGATCAAAATCAAAAGACAGGTTCGTTCGGTTTCTGGGAGAAAGGGCAGGGTTGTCATTCTTTTGCCAAATTACACCCAGGTCCATAGCAACAGAACCCTGTGGGATCACCTCTATGGTATTTCCGCCAAATACAGATTCAAAAAAACTGTTGTTGACGTAAAAATTGGGTAGCAGGTTTTTCCGGGCCTCTTCGCTTCCGGCCTTCTTTCCGGAATAGGCATCAATCTTATCCTTAAAATAGGATTTCATCCCTTCCTTTCTTACCAAATCCAGGTATTGCTGTGGGGTAAGGATAACGGGATAACCAATATCGAAGTCGCCAACACTTTCGGTATAGATATACCGGTCTAGTTTGGGATCATAGGTGTATTTAGACACTATACTTTCCGGGTTCTTCAGGAGTATCCGGCCAAGGGCTACACCCGTCTGAACGGTATCTGCCGGTTGTTCTTCCTGAGCAGTGGCCATAAGGGCACCTCCCAGAAATAACATAAACAGGAAAGTAATCTTAAATGAATAGGATTTAAGAATTGAAAACGCCCCTTTTTCCAAATTAGTCACAAATTTTTCAGCGCCCGTTTTATAATGTCCTCTGCGCTGAGAGAAGGATCCTGCTTTAAGACCTGGTCTACAGCCTTTTCAGACTGCTTTCGGATAAAGCCGAGAACCTCTAAAGCTGATAACGCTTCTTCTCTATTTGTATTGTTTGAATCTGAGGAAACTTCTTCGAGATTGTAGATTTTTAAAATTTTGTCTTTGAGGTCTAAAATAACCCGCTGAGCCGTTTTGGCGCCTATACCCTTGATAGACTGGATAAGACCAACATCCCCGGAGGCTATCGCATCCCTTACCTGCTCAGGACTCATGGATGAAAGCATGGTTCTGGCGGTGCTGGAGCCTATACCGGAAACAGAAATCAACAGGCGAAATATCTCCCGCTCCATTCTATCCGCAAAACCAAAGAGGGTATGCGAGTCTTCTTTCACCTGTAAATGCGTGTAAATACGAATACTTTCAGCATCGGAAAGCTTAGCGAAGGTGTTTAAGGAAATGTTTACAAAATAGCCCACCCCTGCACATTCCACAACAAGGTGCGTTGGGTGCTTTTCTACCATCCGGCCGTTGAGGTGGTCTATCATCTGATCAGGGTCTTTTGTTTTAGGTTTATTTTTTATCTGCCGCCATTCGGGCCATTTTACGTTTTTCCCTTTCCTGGGCATCGATAACCGCCACTGCTGTCATATTTACCATCTCTTCAACACTGGCCCCTAATTGTAAAACGTGTACCGCCCTGCGAAGACCCAGCATAATAGGCCCTATAGAGCTCGATGCATGCAATTCTTTTAGGAGTTTGTAGGTAATATTAGCTGCTTCAAGGTTTGGGAATATCAGCGTATTCACCCGGTTACCAACCAGGTTTGAAAACGGAAACTGACGTTGCCTGAGCTTGCGGTTGAGGGCAAAATCCGTTTGGATCTCACCATCCACAATGAGCTTCGGATGCCTTTGGTGGAGCAGACGAACCGCATCCCTTACTTTAGTAGCATGCGGATGTGTGGATGAGCC
>JAAUXZ010066547.1_pt1 | contig 10105 bp, 5 predicted proteins | sample 7278131 | NCBI WGS metagenome assembly JAAUXZ01 (sample SAMN14350119, study PRJNA611818) | marine sediment metagenome | isolation source: surface marine sediment (3m) | place: French Polynesia: Moorea | collected 2018-08
TTCACCTATTTCCACACCGGCTACTTTGCGTCCCGTGTGGACGAAATTGGGCTGTACTCTGCTCGAGTGCTCGCGCTGGTGTCGATTTCCATCTCCGCGGCTATTTTCGCGGCCATCGTATGGCGGCCCGCGAAATCGGTGGTACGTCGCCTGGTCGGCATGCTTCATGATGTCACGGCGATCTCATTGTCGATGTACTTTGGTGAAGGCGCCGGTGCCGCGGTCGCGGTAATTTACCTCTGGATCACGGTCGGCAATGGCTTTCGCTTCGGCGTCCATTACCTCAATGCCTGCGCCGCGCTGTCGCTCAGCGGCTTTGGCGTCGTTTATTTTTCGACCGAGTTCTGGCAGCAGCAGGGATTGCTGTCCCTGAACATCCTGCTCGTCATGCTCATTGTGCCGCCGTACGTTGCCAGCCTGCTTCGCTCCCTGCACAGGGCCAAGGATGCACTGCAACACCAGGCCAGCACGGACACACTGACGGGATTGCTCGCCCGCCGGGAAATGGAAAACGCAGTCGATGTCCTGTTCCACGGCGATGCCCGTGGCCACGTCCTGCTGTACTGCGACCTCGACCGCTTCAAGGAGGTTAATGACGTGGCGGGTCATGCGGCCGGGGACAAGCTGCTCAGCGATATCGGCAAGATCATTCGCAAATCCGTTCGCCGGGACGACCTGTCGGGCCGAATGGGTGGCGATGAGTTTTGTGTCCTGCTGCAGAGCTGCTCTCTCGACAGGGCGCGCGTCATCGCCGAAGAGATCCGCAGCAAGACGACAGGCTATCGCCTGGCGTGGGGCACCGAGTATTACTCGGTCGGCATGAGCATTGGCGTTGCCCCGTCAGATGCGGTGAATGATGCCGAATCGCTGTTCCGCCTCGCGGACGCCGCGTGTTATGCGGCCAAGAATGCGGGCCGCAACCGGGTTCATATCGTGGATCCGCGCACCGACCTGCTCGACACGCAAAAGATTCGCCAGATGTTCGAGGACGACTCGGACGACCGGTATGCTAACGACCGTCGCGGCGACCCCGTCTCACAGAGTTAAGAGACCGAATTTCAAGTCAACCCTAACGGCTCGCTCTCCAGTAGAATGGTGAGCGCCGTGAGCAGTGAATTCCATGAAGTCGTCATTATCGGTGCAGGCCTGTCCGGCATTGGCACCGCGTGTCACCTGAAGGCAGCGCTGCCGGAGACCGACTTCATCATCCTCGAGGGACGCGACAATCTTGGCGGAACCTGGGACCTGTTTCGCTATCCCGGCATTCGCTCGGACAGCGACATGCACACGCTCGGTTACCGGTTCAAACCCTGGACGGAGGCCAAGGCGATCGCCGACGGGCCGTCGATCCTGCGTTACCTCAAGGAGACGGCCGCCGAAAATGATATCGACCACCACATCCGCTATCGGCACCAGCTCCGCGAGGCGGCGTGGTCCACGGAAGACGGTACCTGGACGCTGACTGTCGATGTCGGCGATGGTGAGCAGCGGCAGATTCGCTGCGGCTTCCTGCTGATGAACGCCGGCTACTACAGTTACGAGCACGGTTACACCCCGGTGTTTGCCGGTCGCGAGCGCTTTGCCGGCACGATTGTTCATCCGCAGGAATGGCCCGAAGATCTCGACTACGACGGCAAGCGAATCGTCGTCATCGGCTCCGGCGCCACCGCGGTAACCTTGCTTCCGGAACTCGCGAAGAGTGCCGCGAGCGTCGTAATGCTGCAGCGCTCACCAACCTACATGTTCTCGTGGCCGGATGAAGACGCGATCGCGAACGCGCTGCGCAAGATCCTGCCCGAGATGCTCGCGTACCGGATTACCCGGTGGAAGAACATACGGATGCAGTCTTTTGTCTTCCGGTTCGCGCGCAAGCGGCCAAAGCTGGCGCGACGCTTTCTCGTTGGCCACGCACGCAAGGTGCTGGGGCCAGACTACGACATTGATACGCACTTCAACCCGCGGTATGACCCCTGGGAGGAGCGGCTTTGCCTCGTGCCCAATGACGATCTGTTCGAGGCAATCCAGTCGGGACGTGCGTCGGTTGTCACGGATCACATCACCTCGTTCACGGAGTCGGGCATCCAGCTCGAATCCGGCGAGCACCTCGACGCCGACATCATCGTGACCGCGACCGGTCTCGAGGTTATCGCACTCGGTGGCGTTGATTTTCTGATTGATGGTGAGACCGTAGATTTCTCGAAGCGCTTTGCTTACAAGGGCGTCATGATGGAGGGTGTGCCGAACATGGTCTCGACGTTCGGCTACATCAACGCATCATGGACGCTACGGGCCGACCTGGTCGCGCAGTTCGCCTGCCGTCTGCTCGGCGCAATGCGTGAGCGCGACGTCAACGTCTGCACGCCGCGCCTGCGGCCAGAAGATAAAGGCATGCAGGCCAGGCACTGGGTCGAGGGTTTCTCTTCAGGATATCTGCAACGCGTCATGGATGATCTGCCGAAGCAGGGTGATAGAGAGCCGTGGCTCAACCCCCAGGATTACCTGGGCGATCGGCGCCGCTTCCTGCGCGAAACGCTCGACGATGGCGCGCTGATTTTCGACGCATAAAAAAAGGCCCCCGATAGTCGGGGGCCAAGTCAGACGATGAGCGTTGAGTTTCTGCCTAGCGGACTTCGATGTTGTCCATCACCATGTCGCCGCCGCAGAACCAGAGTGAGACATGTTGCGTGCCCGCGGGCGGCGTTGCGTTGAACGTTACGCGCTCGAACCCGGAGTTGGGTGCAAGCGATACATACGTTTCGCTAATCTCGTTCCAGGAGCCGTCGAAGAAATCGACACCGATGCTTCCCCACCCCGAGCCAGGCAGCGACTTGTAGTAGTTGCTGATGGTCAGGAGTTCGCCCGGCGTGAAGCTCGAAACGGCCTGCGCGCCACAGTCATTGATCAGCCGCACCGCGCCCGAGCCGGCATACGCATCGCTGGTCGCCTGTACGCCCGGGTTGCTGGCGCCCCAAAGGTGCCCAATGCCCTGTTCCATGTCGCCACCCTGGAACTTGTTCTGTCCCATGTCGACCGCGCAGCTTTCCGGCGTGGACGGGTCGTTTGCGATATCCATCATCGCGAGGACACCATCTGCATCGGTCCACAGGTAGCCGTCCGTCCACAGGTAGCCATCGGTCCAGAGATAGCCGTCCGACCAGATATTCGCGTCGGTCCACAGGTAGCCATCGGTGAACAGGTGCTCAGCACTCCAGTCCTCGTGGCCCCACAGGTCACCGGTATCTTCCATCAGGATCGTGTCCTGAGCCGACAGGCGAACCAGCTTCGGGCTGGCCGCGCTGCCCGCGAAGCCGTCCTCGCGAAGTGCAGCGGCGATATCGAGCGCGCCGGCGCCGACCTCAACCGGGTCGCCATGGATCTTGCGTGCGGAACGCATCATGCGCGCCTTGATTGTTGCCGGATTCAGTGCATTGTCTTCCGACAGCATCAGCACGGCAGCACCCGACGTGATCGCGGCCGCCATGCTCGTACCGCTCAGGCGGAAATACTCGCCGTAGCAGTCGCCAGAGGCACAGGTTTCGATGCGCTCGGGCAGCGTCTGTTTGAAGCTGGCATGCTCGGCAATCGGGGCGATGACACGGAAACCAGGCGCAACGAGGTCCGGCTTGATGTAGTGGTCATACAGCGTCGGTCCGCGCGACGAGAATCCCGCCACCTGGTCGTCCGTCATGCAACCGGTGTCCGCGTTGTCCAGCGCGCCGACAGTGATGACGTTCGGTGCGTTGCCCGGACTCGTTACGTAGAAGTTGCCGAGGTCGCCATAGTTGCCCGCCGACGCGACGACAACGATGCCGTTCTGCACGAGCTGTTCAGCGGCCTGCACGAGCGGGTCATTGCTGCCCTCTACTTCGACAGCCTTGCCAAGCGACAGGTTAACGACGCGGATGTTCTCGCTCGCGGCGTTGTCGATGAGCCAGTCGAATGCGGCGAGCAGCGATGAAACCGTGCCGCGACCCTCGGAGTCGAGTACGCGCAAGTCGTATACCGACGCTCCGGGAGCGATGCCCGAGTGTTCACCCGCCGATGCGGAGGCACTGCCGGCGATCGTGCCGGCTACGTGCGTGCCGTGGCCGACCGAGTCGAAGACAGTAATGTAGGCGTCAGAACCTGCATTGAAGTGGTCCTGTGCCTGGCTGCCGGCGAAACCGTCGCAGTGTACGGCCAGCATGTCGAGCTCACCGCTGAAGTGCGAACCGGCCCACGGCCAGGGGTCACCAACCCGCAGTGGCTTGGCGTTCGACCAGCTGATTGATCCGCCGGAATAATAAGAGTCAACGAGAACACCGTCGAGGTACAGCGAGGACTTGCCTCCGTTGTGCGTGACGAGCAGGTGTGTCGGTTTGCCCGGGATAACGGTGTTCCACGCAGTGTAAAGATGCGTCGTGCCATTCGCCGTGCGAATACGCGCCTGGAAACGACTCGCCCACTGGCGAATCATGAAGTCGGCTGACGTATCCCAGCCGCGCTCCACGATAACCGTCTCATCGGTCGCGTTACCGGGCACGATCCAGGCTTCGATCGTGGCTTCATTCGCAGAAGAGCAGGCCGGCCCGATGTTGTCCGGGCCACCATAGTTGGCGAAATTGCCGTTCATGACCTCGAGACGGCCGTCAGACCAGTCCGACGGGACGCCCCGAAACTTCAGGTTGTGCGCGCCGGGCGAAAGATCGTAGATCAATGCTTCGTGCTGACCGGTCGCTGCGTTTGCGACGATATACGGGTACAGCGTTTTGGTCTCAACTTCCTTCCTTGATCCCGCAGCAATCGTGCCGCGCGAGACCTTGTTGCCCGACTGGTCGATCCAGAAGAGTTCTACGGCGTGGTCGGAATCGTTCTTCAGCTCGAATTCCACGACAGGAGAGCTCTGCGAAACCAGGCTCGACAACGACACGCTTTCCGGGTGCTTCAGACCGCTATTGTCTGCGTGATGATCGAGATGTGACGGTGAACTGTCGACGCGATCGTAGATGCGCGAACCACGACCTTCATCAAACAGGTACAGCGCCTTGAGATCGCTGTCATCGCGCTGTGTGCTATTGAGCATAGTCTCAGGTGCCGACAGAACAACGCGCGAGGACAGGTTGATGTCTTCATGGGAATCGACGCCTGTGTCGACAACCGCGACTCCGATCGAGGTATCGACGTTGACGAATTCCGGCATTCCGGAGGTCGGCAGACGTGCGGCTTCACGGGACTGCTGCGACATGAAAGTGATTTCAGCATCACGAACAGCGTTGCCGATACCCGTCATCTCAGACAGGCGGTCAACGTTGCCGGCAGGTATGCGAACCGTAGCGACGTTGAGGTTGGCAAAATAACGCAGGACTTCGCCGTCGATCTCTTCGAGCGCCGTCTGCAGTGCTTCGCTGTCCATCGCCGGCTCAAGTGAGACGACCTGGTCGACGAATCCCTCGGCCGGGATCGGGTCGAAGGAGCCGCCCAACGTGCCTACCGGCTGCGCAGTCGGTTGCTGCGGCCCGGGCGTCGAGGCGACAGTGGCAGCCGCCGGAACGAAACGTACGTCCTCCGTCGGAGCATTTGTCGTCGCTGCAGCGGAGCCGCTGCCCGCAACGGCGGGAGCGCCTTGTGCCGTGTGGCTCTCGGTTTCAATAGCAGGAATATCGGTGACGGTCACCACCGGTACAGGAGCATACCCCTGTCCTTCGACAGCAGAGTTCTCACCCTGCAATGCGAAGAATACTCCGCAGGCGCCCAGTATCAGAATCAGTCCAGTTAGTTTGCGCATGACAATTCACCCGTGTCGGTCATGTATGAACTCGGGAGTAATTGTCATGGAATCGCCGTCGTAGCGATGTGTCTGGGCTAGGGCGAGGCTGTCCACTGAATGTGACGCGGATCACATAATGAGTCGGTTAAATCGCCAAAAAGACGGCTCGCGCCGCCCGGGAACGCTCGTTTCAGATCACGTAGACCAGCACATAGGCAGTGAGGAGCACGGCAATCCAGAGTGCGGTTGTACCGATGGACCACGACCGGGCAAACACGCCATCTTTGGGCATTCGCGAGCCGAAGTGCATGCCGGCCCGACTGCGCAGCGCATCGAGCGCGGCGCCGATACGGGCTTGCAGGCTGGCGCCCAGCGATGCTGCAAATGTGTAGGTCTTGCTCGCAACATGGAATGCCAGCACGCGCCACAGCCAGTCACTGTCGAGGCTGATAGTCAGGGTGCGTTTCATGAGGGGCAGCAACAGGAAGAACGCCAGTCCCGAGAACAGCAGCAGCTGCAAATAGAACAGGACTTTGCCCGCGGTGTACGGCACGTATTCGACCGGGTACGGAAGGTAGTCGTAGATCAGGTTCGGGAACACGCCGAGCACGATGCACAGCACGCTCAACAGCACCATCGCCGCGGCCATGTTCCACGGGGCGTCCTTCGGCCGCAGCCCTGAGTCCTTCTGGAAGAATACGAACCAGGGGAACTTGATGCCGGCGTGCAGGAAGACACCTGCCGATGCCGCGGCGAGCATGAAGTAAACGAACACGAGGCTCTCATCCGCCGCCGCCTGCGAGATCAGCGTTTTCGTCGTGAAGCCGGACGTCAGCGGAAACCCGGAAATTGCCAGCGCGCCGATGATGCCGCATACGGCCGTGAGCGGCATCGTGCGGAACAGGCCGCCCAGGTCCGTACACTTCGAAAACCCGGTACGGTAAATGACGGCGCCGGCACTCATGAACAGCAGCGCCTTGTAGAGAATATGCGCGAATGCATGCGCCGCGGCGCCATTGATCGCCATCTGCGTGCCGATACCGACGGCGCAAACCATGAAGCCGACCTGGTTGACGATCGAGTAGGCAAGAATACGACGCACGTCGTTTTCGAGAAGCGCGTAAATGATGCCGTACATCACCATGAAGAGGCCGATGCCGATGAGCACCGGCTCGCCCGGGAACAGCAGTATCAGCGCCAGCACGGCGGTCTTTGTCGTGAATGCCGACAGGAAGACGGAGCCGGTCGGGCTGGACTCGGGGTACGCATCGGACAGCCAGGCGGAGACCGGTGGTGCCGCCGCATTAATAAGTATCCCGATGAGAATCATCCACGTATCGAAGTTGGTTGCGAGCATCGGCTGCACGTCAATCGAGCCGGTATGGACGACGACGCCTTCGATGCCGACCTTGAGGATGACACCACCGAGCAGGTGCATGATCGCGTAGCGAATGCCGGCCGCGCGCGAGCCTGGCGTGCCGCCGCACCACACGACGACCGTGGAGAACAGGGCCATCAGCTCCCAGTAGAGGAACAGCGTGATCAGGTCGCCGGCGAAGCTTACGCCGATAGCGCCGGCCGCATAGATGTAGGCCGCGGCGAGCTCATACCATTTCGCCTGGCGGAACGCGTACAGCCCGCCGCCGAACGCCATGACCGCGAAAATCGTGGCGAACAGCCTGCGTACCGGGCTGCCCTCGATGGGCTCTATCAGGTAGTCGAGAAATGCAACGGTTGCCACGACACCGTCGGGAATCTGCCAGACGGCCCAAAGCGTTACGAGCGGCGTGCCGAGGACGACCAGGTTTCGCAGGTGGCCGCGCGTCAATCCGATCAGGACCGCGCCCGTAAGCATGATCAGTGCCGGTGGGAAGACGTCAAACATCGTCGTCTCCAGCGGCGTAGTAGTTTTCGTCGCGTTTCAGGAAGTAGCCCAGTCCCTTTGCGAACAGCACCATGGCGAGGCAGGACAGGAAGCCGAACACGGCGCCAAAGCCAAACCAGCTGTCAGCGCCGAAATAACCTTTGACGTAAATGAACGCCTGCGCGGCAACTGTCAGAGCGAGAATGACGGAAAACACCCACCACAGCTTTCGAATAGTGGTCGGGCGCGCCAGCCAGTGATCCTGTTCCCTGTTGTCGTTCATAAAACTGCCTGTACAAGCTGTCGTTCAAGTGTGAGTACGGGTCCGTTCAGGAAGAAGAACGCGAGCGTCAGTACCGCCGTAATCATCAATGCCAGTACTGCCGCGAATGGCGCTTCGCCATGCTCCTTGACCGGTGGCGTATCCTCCTTGAGGAACCAGGCCATGAAGACGATCGGCAGGAAGTAGGCCGCGTTGAGCGCGGTACTGGCGATGATCGCCGCGATCGCGACGTAGTTATCCGCTTCGAAGGCACCGGCGAGTATGTACCACTTGGACACGAAGCCGGCAGTCGGGGGCACGCCGATCATGCTCAGTGCGCCGATCGTAAAGGCGGCCATCGTCCACGGCATACGCCAGGCGATACCGCGCAGCTGGTGCAGCTCGGTCTTCTTCGCGGCGGTGTAGATGGCGCCTGCTGCAAAGAACAGTGTGATCTTGCCAAAGGCATGCGCAACGATGTGCACAGCTGCGCCTATCTCTGCCAGCGGTTTGAGGATGGCCGTGGCCATCACGACGTACGAGAGCTGCGCGACGGTCGAGTAAGCCAGCAGTCTCTTCAGGTTTTGCTGTCGGAGCGCGACGACGCTGGCCCCGATGATCGTAAACGCAGCGGCATAGACCAGCCAGCTGCTGCTTGGCTCGGCAAACAGGAAATCGACGCCGAAGATATAGATGATCACCTTCGTGACAGTGAATACACCGGCTTTGACGACCGCGACGGCATGCAGCAATGCGCTGACCGGGGTTGGTGCCACCATGGCGGCGGGCAGCCAGCGATGCACCGGCATAACGGCAGCTTTACCGATGCCGAAGACAAACAGCCCGAGCAGCAGGCCGACAGCCGGTCCGGAGATGTGGCCTTCGAGGATGCCGCCGGGCGTGAACGTGCCGGTGCCGGCAACGGAGTAGGTCCAGATGATTGCCGGGAGCAGCAAACCGATCGAGGTTGTCAGCAGCACGCCCAGGTAGACGCGTGCGGAGCGAACAGTTTTCCCATCGCCCTTGTGCGAAACCAGCGGGTATGTCGAGAGCGTCAGGATCTCGTAGAACAGGAAAAGCGTGAACAGGTTGTCGGCAAACGCGATGCCGACGGCCGCGGCGAGTGCGATCGCGAAGAAGATGTAGAAACGTGTCTGGTTCTTCTCGTTGTTACCGCGCATGTAGCCAATTGAGTAGATCGAGTTAATGATCCACAGGCTCGACGCCAATGCCGCAAACAGCATGCCCAGCGGCTCAACCCGGAAAGCGAGATCGATACCCGGCACGACCGTCGCAAGCGTCACTGCCGGCCGGCCGCCCTGCATTAGCTCCGGTGCCAGGCTCCAGACCGTCCAGGCCAGCGCAGCCGCGGTGACCATCGTCGTAGTCTCGCGGGCATTCGGGCCAATTCGACTGGCCGCTGCGATGCCGACGGCACCTAGCAGCGGCAACGCGAGCGCCAGCAGGATCAGGTCGCTGCCGCTCATGGCAGGTGCTCCAGCAACGTATCCGCCGCCGACGAGGCCAGCGTTACCGGCACTTCCGGCACGAGCCCGAAGTACAGGTTCGCAAGTGCTGCTACCCAGGTGATTAACAGCATCATCCGGGGCGCCTCGCGAACGCCAGCAAGATCCGTCGCAGGCTCGGCGAAGTAGATCGCCTCGACGATGCGCCAGATATAAACGACCGCCATCAGCGAGCTGATGACAAGGACCGCGACCAGTGCGATACCGAGCGAGCCCTGTTCGAGCGCGGCGGTAATCAGGTACCACTTGCTGATGAAGCCGGCCGTTCCCGGAATGCCGATCAGGCTGAAGCCGGCGACGATAAGGGAGGCGGCCGTCCACGGCATGCGTTTCGCTAGACCGCCAAGATCCGACAGTCGCATCCCGGCCACCTGCGTTGCGAGACAGCCGACCGCGAGAAACAGCGCGCCTTTGGCAAGCGCATGGTTGAACAGGTGCACCGTGCTCGCCGTAAGGCCGGCCAACGTGACGAAGCTGGCACCGAGGAGTATGTAGCCGATCTGCGCAATCGAGGAGTACGCCAACAGCCGCTTGATGTTCTGTTCGAACAGCGCGACGCCGGATGCAATCAGGATCGCAAGCACTGCGAGGGGCATCAGGAACCACGTGAACTGCGTGTCGTGGTTGATCAGGTTCCCCTGGAAGACGAAAAAGTCGAAGCGCAGCAACAGGTAGAGCGAGACTTTCGTTGAGCACGCTGCGAGGAA
>JAAUXZ010101920.1_pt1 | contig 10097 bp, 10 predicted proteins | sample 7278131 | NCBI WGS metagenome assembly JAAUXZ01 (sample SAMN14350119, study PRJNA611818) | marine sediment metagenome | isolation source: surface marine sediment (3m) | place: French Polynesia: Moorea | collected 2018-08
ACATAAATCATCAATACTACGGCAGCCAAATTGGAAGTCTGAAATGTTATTCCTACCCATGGTAATCGAATCCAGCGACTGGCATTGGCTCCTTCAATAGTTGTGCCCTGAGCTAGTGTATAGATCAGTAGTACAATCACTACAGGCATTGCAATAATGGACAACCCTTTGAAAAAATGGGTAGGTATTCTATGGATCCCGTAAATGATACCAAAACCGAGGAAGAGGAGAAGCCCATGCTTGATCAAATGTCCGAGGGTTGTTCCGTTGCCAACTACATAGACCAGATTGCTGCTCGCGCTGTATACCGGCAAGAACGAAAAAAGTGCAAGCAGGGCTACAACACCCCAGATTGCCTTATCGCCTTTTATGTTTTTATAGAACCCCCGCAATTTTTATAAATTCTTAATAGCTTCCTTAAACTGGTTACCACGATCCTCGTAATTCTTGAACAAGTCAAAGCTTGCACAAGCCGGTGACAAAAGGACAGTATCTCCCCTTTCCGCAATTTTATAGGCTACTTTAACAGCCTCACTCATAGCATAGGTCTCGATCAAAAGATCAACTACATTTCCAAATGCCTGCTTTATTGGCGTATTATCAAGTCCCAAACAGATGACCGCCTTGACCTTTTCCCTCACCAAAGGCATAAGTTCCCGATAATCATTTCCTTTATCGACACCTCCAACGATCCATACTACAGGTGTACTCATACTATCCAGGGCATAATAGGTGGCATTGACATTAGTAGCCTTCGAATCATTGATATACTGTACGTGGTGGATCTTCAATACTTTTTCCAACCGATGAGGAGCACCTTGAAAATTTTGGATACTCGCTCGAATCGACTCATTTCTGATTCCTACCAGGTTGGCTACCAAAGAAGCGGCCATCGTATTCTTTAAATTGTGCCTGCCTTCTAAAGCCACAAGATTTGTATTCATCATCACTGTCTTTTGCTGCGTTTTAATAATTATATTTTCATCTTCTATACATGCACCCTCCTCCACAATTTCAGTGAGGGTGAATGGCATTAATCTCGATTTAATGGGATTATCTTTTAAGTGGTCCGCAATGGCCGGATCTTCCATATCATAAATAAAGTAGTCCTCGCCTTGCTGGTTAAGTGCAATTCTGAATTTAGAGATTACATACTGCTCAAAGGAATAATTATACCGATCCAGGTGATCAGGAGTAATGTTGGTAATAACCGCGATCTTTGGCCGGAAATCTGTAATGCCGTCTAACTGAAAACTGCTTATCTCCAGCACGTAATAATCGTACTCATTTTCAGCGACCATTTTGGCAAAACTGTCACCTATATTTCCAGCCATACCTACATTGAGCCCTCCCTGATGCAGGAGATGATAGGTTAGCATGGTAGTTGTTGTTTTACCATTACTGCCTGTGATACCAATAATTGTAGCATCTGTATATCTGGAAGCGAATTCAATTTCCGAGATGACAGATATACCGCTTTGATTAAGTTGCACTATCAATGGTAAATTATCCGGAATTCCAGGACTTTTCATGACCAGATCGGCATTGAGTACATACGCCTCCGTATGACCATTTTCTTCCCATTCAATTTCAAGATTTCTAAGAACGTCTTTATTCTTTTCGGGTATTGTTCCGTTGTCCGAAACAAACACCTCAAATCCTTTCTGTTTTCCTAAAATGGCAGTTCCAATGCCACTTTCACCAGCCCCAAGCACTACCAGTCGAGCCATCTATCTCACCTTCAATGTCACAATGGACACTATAGCCAACAGTATTCCAATAATCCAGAACCTGGTCACGATTTTACTTTCGTGATATCCCTTCTTTTGATAGTGATGGTGCAAGGGTGCCATTAGAAATACACGTTTACCTTCGCCAATTTTTCGCTTGGTATATTTAAAGTAACTCACCTGTATCATGACCGAGATCGACTCTGCAAAAAATATCCCGCATAAGAGGGGTATCAGGAGTTCCTTTCGTACTATAAGTGCTATTACAGCTATTACTCCACCTATGGTTAGACTTCCTGTATCGCCCATAAATACCTGAGCGGGAAAGGTGTTATACCAGAGAAACCCAACCAGTCCTCCAACAAATGCCGCGCTGAAGACAACTAGTTCTTCTGATCTCGGGATAAAAAATATGTCGAGGTAGTCAGAAAAGATGATATTACCAGAGACCCATGCAAATATGCCAAGTGCCAGGACAATGATTGCGGAAGTTCCTGCCGCAAGACCATCGATACCATCAGTTAGATTGGCACCATTTGACACTGCCGTGACTATGAATATTACTATAGGAATAAACAGCAACCAGGCGTAATTGACCGCATCTTCACCGGCCCAACTTATCAGTTTGGCGTAATCCAGTTCATTGTTCTTAAAAAACGGGATATTGGTCTTTGTAGACTTGATCTCCTTGCCTTCTACTTCTTCTACTGTGAAGCGTTCAGTGATCATGGTCCTGTTTTTCTCCTTCATGGTCACATCGGGATGGAAGTACAAGGTTGCACCTACCATCAAGCCCAGTACTACCTGTCCCAATACCTTAAACCTTCCCTTGAGACCTTGTTTATTCTTTCTGAATATTTTAATATAATCATCAATGAAGCCGATGATCCCCATCCAAATCGTAGTAACTATGAGCAGCAACACATAAACATTGTCAAGGCGTGCGAAAAGTAGAACAGGGACCAGGGTTGAAAAGATTATGATAATACCGCCCATTGTAGGAGTTCCTGCTTTCTGCTCTTGCCCTTCAAGCCCCAGATCTCGAACAGTTTCCCCTATTTGCTTTCGCTGTAGAAAGAGAATCACCCTTTTCCCGAATACCGTGGCTAGAATTAGAGACAACAATACAGCCATGGCCGCTCTGAAACTCAGGAACTGAAAAAGAGTCGCACCTGGAAACTGATATTCTTGTTCTAAATATTCAAATAAATAGGTTAGCATAATAGCACTTAATAACTAAGTATTAGGTTCATTCATTCAAGTCTAATTGAGGATCTCATTCTGTTTTTCTTCTATTTTTTTAGATCTGATAATGTCTCCTGAACAATTTTAAAATCATCAAACTCCACACGCTTACCATCCTTTTCCTGATAGGTCTCATGTCCTTTACCGGCCACGAGGATTATATCATTGGCGATAGCGAGCTGGCAGGCAGTCCTGATAGCCTGTAATCGGTCTTCAATTGACAGGGTTTTACCGGTATTTTGGGGTTCCACACCTGCTTCCATTTCATTTATTATTGCTATTGGTGACTCGGTTCGCGGATTGTCTGAGGTAAAGATGGTTTTATCGCTCATCTCTGACGCGATATGACCCATTACCGGACGCTTAGACTTGTCACGATCACCACCACACCCCACAACGGTGATGACGTTTTCATTTCCAGTCCTCAATGCATTGATGGTATTCAACACATTTTTGAGTGCGTCCGGCGTATGGGCATAATCAACAATAGCAGTTATGCGCTCTTTGGATATATAGTATTGAAATCTTCCATCTACATTTTCGAGTTCGCTCAACAGGCGGAGTATCTCGAGTTTCTCCAAGCCGAGTAAATCGGCAGTTGCATAAATGGCCAGTACATTGTAGGCATTGAATTGGCCTATAAGCCTGGTCCACAATTCATTATCATCTATTTTCAACAGTTGGCCGCTGAATTGATTTTCAAGCACCTGAGCTCTGTAATCCGCAAAGGTTTTCAAGGCATAGGCAAACTTCCTGGCACGAGTATTTTGCAGCATCACAAGACCATTTTTGTCATCTACATTAGTTAGTGCAAAGGCCTTTTTTGGGAGATCATCAAACAATCTCTTCTTGGTATCTCTATATTCTTTAAAAGTCTTGTGGTAGTCCAGGTGGTCATGTGATAGGTTAGTGAAAATAGCTCCAGTAAATGCCAGACCTTCAGTCCTGTATTGTGCAATACCGTGTGAACTCACCTCCATAAAACAGAATTCTACTCCTGCTTCATTCATCATGTACAGGTGTTTGTTTATGGTAAGTGCGTCTGGTGTTGTGAGCTGGGTTGGGTATTCCTTGTCGTCGACCATGATCCTGATAGTGGAAATAAGTCCCACTTTAAAGCCAGCTTTCTTAAATAAATGATATAAGAGAGTACTCACAGTAGTCTTTCCGTTTGTCCCGGTTACTCCTATCAGTTTCAGATTTCGTGAAGGATTGTCGTAATAGTTAGAAGCCATAACGGCCAATGCCTTTTTGGCATTCAGCACACCTACATAGGTTACCTTATCTTCCAGTTCGGCCGGAAATTCCTCACAGATCACAGCACTCACGCCAGATTTTATGGTGTCGGAAATATATTGGTGACCGTCGGACACTTCACCCTTAATCGCAACAAAGGCATCGTTTTTTCCAACCATCCTGGAATCGAAATGCACAGAATTGATCGGAACCTCGGTAGAACCGCTAACTGAGGTTATCCGAACACCATACAATATGTCCTTTAAAGATTTCACGACAATTCCAACACTATTTTCTTTACACCAGACAGTTTTGTACCATGAGCCACTGACTGTCTTTTTACTTTTCCATTGCCAATCACCTTTACTTCAACACCAAGATTCTCTAGTAAGGCTACCGCATCCATACCACACATTCCTTTCAGGTTAGGTACGATCTGATATTCTGTTTGTGCTGCTTTGTAATATCGGCTGTATTCGTTTTCCAGTTCAGTGCTCTTGGGTTCCAAGCTTGCAACTTCTTCCACCAATGGATTATTCGCATAGATCTTACGGGCAATGGATTTGAAAACCGGACCTGAAACATCGGCGCCGTAATAGCCCACACTTTTATCCGGTTCGTGGATAACAACTATACAAGAGTATTTGGGCTCCTCAGCTGGGAAATATCCCGCAAAAGTCGAGATATAACCCAGCTTATCGGGATCCTTGGTAACGTAGTTCTTTTGTGCGGTACCGGTTTTACCGGCCATTGAAAAGTTAGGTGTATAAAGCCTGTGGCCTGTGCCGTTTTCCTTCTCAACTACCTCTTTCAACAAATGCTGCACTTTGGCAACAGTTTCTTCTGAACATATAGAAGCATCAATCACCTCTTTTTCAAACTGATATATGGTCTTATTCCATTCCCGCACCTCCTTTATCAGCCTTGGTTTAAGCAATTCACCCCCATTGGCAATGGCATTGTAGAAGGCAAGTGTTTGAAGTGGCGTGAGGGCTACCTCATATCCATGTGACATCCAGGCCAGGGAAATTCCAGACCAGCCCTTGTCACCTGGGTAGCGTAGTACCGGTTTGCCTTCTCCTTTAATCGGCATACCCAGCTCACTGTGCAACCCCATGTCCATTAGACTATTTACAAATCGCTCGGGATTCTCTTTATATCCGTTGTGGATCATTTTTGCGAAGGCTGTATTGGATGAAACAACAAAAGCCTCACTTACGGAAATCTTCCCATAACCGCCGTGTTTAGAATCCCTTACCGTTCTGTCATAGATCCTCCACCGACCTTTTTCAGTGTCAATTACATCACTGGTATCAACTACCTTGTCTTCGAGAGCAGCCACAAGTGACATAAGCTTGAATGTAGATCCGGGTTCATGGGATTCTCCTATGGCATAGTTAAGTCGTTCATAGTATTTGTCATCTTCGGTCCGACCTAAATTGGAAATTGCCTTTACCTCGCCGGTGGCAGTCTCCATTACAATAACACAGCCGTGATCAGCTTTGTATTTTTCCAATTGACCTAAAAGAGCGTGATGCGCGATATCCTGAATGTTGATATCAATTGTAGAGATTACATCATATCCATCCTTGGGCTCCACTATATTATTAAGACCAATGGGTTTCCACTGTCCCTTTGAAATTTTCTGTTTGAGCCTTTTACCTTCCACTCCTCTTAAGTAGTCACCAAATGCCCCTTCCAGACCTACGCGAGTTACATAGCCGTGTTCGTCGAATCGCTCGTAACCCACGCTTCGCTCAGCTATTTTGCCCAGGGGATGTTCACGTACAGTTTTCTGTTCTGCAATGAATCCTCCTTTATATGGACCCAGATTGAAAAGTGGAAAAGTTTTTACTTCCAGGTAGTCTGAATAGTCTACATTTCTGGCAATAAGCGTATACCTGTTCTTATTTATCCGGGCTTTTCGCAATATATTCTCATAGTATGAAGCCGGTTTCTCGAAAAGTCTTTCCAGTTCCTTGGACAATGGGATAACCTGTTCTTCAAAGTCCTTCTGACCTACAGTAACTGCATCAAACCGGATTGCGTATTTAGAAACCGATGTGGCCAGCAGACTACCGTCGTCAGAATAGAGATTACCACGGTTGGGAGCAATGGTAAACATCTTTTCGGTCCTTTTCATAGCGAGTTTTTTATACTTATCGCCATGGACCATCTGTATACTGATCAGTTTAGCACCAACGGCCAGAGCAAAAAGGAATAGGCAGCATGCTGTCACATAGAGGCGCACCATTATGTTCTTCTTTTCGATCGCCATCTATTTTTCCGGTGTTTTTACAATGATCTTTTTAGGTGGAGTCTGCGAAGGTTCTAAACCTTTCTCCTCGACAAAATCCATAACCGTAGATTCCAATTTCAAGTGCTGAACATCTGAACGCATATCCACGAATTCACTACGCAGTTCACGCACTTCCTCATTTAAGGCTGCTACCTGATGAACTTTCCTGTCAGCACTGTGCGAACTGGCGATCATCACGGTTGCCAATGTAGAAGCGTAAATAATAAACAGCCAGTTCTTAGGTGCGTCCCCACTTACTAAAAACTTACCTTTTAATATGTCTAAAAACCCGTTTTTCAAGTCTGTTGTTTTATTGTTATTTACCTATGTCTTCTCTGCGATTCGCAGCTTTGCGCTTCTCGCTCTTGGATTCCTGTTAATTTCTTCTTCGTCCGGTACCACTAACTTTCCTACTCTCCTAAATGGTACTTCTACTCTACCGTAGAAGTCTTTCTCTGCTTCACCTTCAAATTTTCCACTTCGTATAAATCGTTTTACAAGTCGATCTTCCAGTGAGTGGTAACTTATTATACATAACCTGCCCCCTTTTCTGATCAGCTGGGGGGTCTGCAGTAAAAATTCCCGTAATGCTGTCAGTTCCTCGTTTACTTCAATCCGTAGGGCCTGAAATACCTGGGCCAGTACTTTATTTTCCCTATGCCTGGGAATGTGCTTTTGCAGAGCTTCTTTTAAATCGGTGGTAGTTCTAAGTGGTTTGCGGTTTCGGAATTCCACAATTGACCTTGCCATAGCATCTGCATTCCGCACTTCACCATAAAGTGAAATAATCTTCCTCAGCTGACTGTGGTCATATTCGTTTAACAGCTCTAATGCCGTCAATTGGCCGCGCTGGCTCATCCTCATGTCCAGATCGGACTCAAAACGAGTTGAAAAACCGCGATCCGCTTTATTAAATTGATGAGAGGAAACCCCTAAATCTGCCAGAATACCATCAACTTTATCTATGCCATAGAACTTCAAAAATTGCCGGATGTACCTGAAGTTTTCATTGATCAGTCTGAATCTTTCATCTTCCAGAGCATTCTCTAACGCCTCTTCATCCTGATCAAAAGCAATTAAACTCCCCTCTTCACCCAGCTTACTTAAAATCTTCTTGGAATGTCCCCCACCGCCGTATGTGACATCCACGTATATACCACTTCTATTAATGTTCAGTCCATCGACAGAATCCTCCAGGAGAACAGGTTCATGATATTTCTTCATCTTCTCCCATTACCTCTTCTGCCAACTCTGCAAAGTTTTCTGCTGTCTCTTCCAAAACTTTTTCGTAGCTCTCTTTATCCCAGATCTCAATTATATTAATAGCAGAACTAAGCACCACTTCCTTTGTGATCCCTGCTTTTGATATCAAATTCTTTGGAATTAACAGCCTGCCTGTAGAATCGATCTCTACCGGTTTTACACCTGCAGAGAATCTTCTGATAAAATCGTTATTTTTTTTTCGGAATCTGTTCTTTTGATTCATCTTCTGCATCAACAGATTCCATTCCTCCATCGGATACAATTCCAAACATGACTGGAAAACAGACCGCTTTATGACGAAGCCTTTGGAAAGTAAAGGTGCCATTTGATTTTTGAGGGTAACTGGAATCATTACCCTACCTTTGGTATCAGCTTTACACTCGTATGTACCTATGAAACTAATCACGAAAGTTGGCCGGTTTTCTAATTATTAACTCAAATATATAGAAATTATTACCACTATTTACCACAAATTACCACTTTAACTTCAAAAAAATTTGATTTTTATTTGAAATATATTCTCTAAATCACCCGGAATTCTTGTAATTCCAAGTGAGAAAATAGGGGTAACTAATAGAGAATTTCCCAGTTGGAATACGCCTGAGAGAAATGCGGAAAAACCGTCCTATAATTATGAAATGCCTATATTTGCCCCTTGATACAGTTAGCTTTCGGTAGATGGAAGACAACATAATTAAGGAAGGAAAATACAAGTATATCGAAGTAGGTGAAGGCACTCCAATGATCATTCTTCACGGGCTTATGGGAGGTCTGAGTAATTTTCACGGTGTGACTGATTATTTTCCGAACAAGGGCTATAAGGTGCTTATTCCTGAATTGCCCATTTACGACATGCCTATGTTGAAGACCAATGTGAAGAATTTCGCGATTTATCTCGAAAAGTTCATAGAATATAAAGGCTTCGATCAGGTAATCCTGTTAGGCAACTCATTAGGTGGTCATATTGGCCTGCTCCATAGCAAACTCTATCCTGAGAAGGTAAAAGCCCTGGTAATTACAGGAAGTTCCGGACTTTACGAAAGTGCAATGGGTGATGGATATCCGAAAAGGGGTGATTATGAATTCATAAAAAAGAAGGCGCAGGACGTCTTTTACGATCCGGCTGTGGCGACCAAGGAAATAGTAGATGAGGTATTTGCGACGGTCAATGACCGCATGAAATTGGTTAAGACCCTGGCTATTGCGAAAAGCGCGATAAGGCATAATATGTCTAACGATCTGCCCAATATGCCAACTCCTACTTGTATCATTTGGGGTGAAAATGATTCGGTGACGCCTCCTAATGTTGCCAAAGAATTTCACGAATTACTTCCAGATTCTGATTTGTTTTGGATCTCAAAATGTGGACATGCACCCATGATGGAACACCCTGATGAGTTCAATAAGATATTGGATGCCTGGCTGGAAAAGCGTAATTACTAGAAACCATCATGAAGATCAGATCGGCGCAATTCGTAACAAGCAATACGGATGTAGCCCGTTGCCCTGATGAGGCCATACCAGAATACGCATTCATAGGCAGATCCAATGTAGGCAAATCATCACTTATCAACATGCTTACAGGTCGTAAAAGGCTTGCCAAAACTTCTGGTAGACCGGGTAAAACCCAATTGATCAATCATTTCAAAATCAATAATAACTGGTACCTGGTAGATCTACCTGGATACGGTTATGCAAGAGTGTCCAAAACAGCTAAAAAGACCTTTCAAAAATACATCACTGATTATTTCAGCAAGCGCAAACAGTTAGTTAGTGCATTTGTACTGATCGATATAAGGCATGAACCTCAAGAACTTGATCTGCACTTTATGGAATGGCTGGGAGCCAACCGAATACCATTCTCAATAGTATTTACCAAAGCTGACAAGCTGGGGCCCAAAAAGCTAGAAGATCAAGTCGCCAAATATTTAGGTGCCTTGTTGTCCGATATATGGGAAGAAGTCCCACCTCATTTTATCACATCTTCAGCAAACGGAATGGGAAGGGAAGAATTACTGGGTTATATTGAAGTACTCAACAACGAATATAATCAGTACAATAAAGGCTAAACGGCAGGTACCCGTTTGTTGATAAGATCTATAAGTTCGTCGGCACTACCGAGTTGGTTAAGCTCTTCGGTACTTATTATTACTTCCAGCTCGCCTAGATGATCCCCCAGGACAATAGGGAATGTGAATTTCTTCCCAAATTTGGAGGCGTAGCCTTTACTGAATTCATCCCTGTGGAGAAATTCCATCTCCATTGGGAATTGTAACCGAAATTCTTTCCAGTTTACCTTTTCACTGAACAAACCGAAGGTGATA
>JAAUXZ010062861.1_pt1 | contig 10096 bp, 8 predicted proteins | sample 7278131 | NCBI WGS metagenome assembly JAAUXZ01 (sample SAMN14350119, study PRJNA611818) | marine sediment metagenome | isolation source: surface marine sediment (3m) | place: French Polynesia: Moorea | collected 2018-08
CCATGAACCGCAGGTCGATCTGGGAGTAGTCCGCTGCCAGCAGAACACGGCCCTCGGGAGGCACGAAAGCCTGGCGAATACGTCGGCCTTCCTCGGTGCGGATCGGGATGTTCTGCAGGTTCGGGTCTGTCGACGACAGGCGGCCCGTCGCCGCTACGGCCTGGTGGTAGGACGTATGAATGCGGCCCGTACGCTCGTTGATCATCAGCGGCAGCTTGTCGGTATAAGTGCTCTTCAGCTTGCTGACGCCACGGTACTCGATAATAACGGCCGGCAGTTCGTAATCGCCGGCCAGTTCGACGAGCACGTCCTCGGCCGTCGACGGCTGTCCCTTCGGCGTCTTGCGAATGACAGGCAGGCCCTGTTTCTCGAACAGGATCTCCTGAAGCTGCTTCGGCGATCCGAGATTGAACGGGCCGCCTGCGAGCTCGTGCGCCTGTGCCTCGAGCGACGCCATCTTCTTGCCGAGCTCGGTGCTCTGGACGCCCAGCATCCTGCGATCAACGAGCACGCCGCGCTCCTCCATGCCGAGCAGCACGGGAACGAGCGGCTGTTCTATTTCCTCATAGACTTGTCTGAGGGTCGGTACCTCTTCGAGCTGTTGCCACAGCGCATCGTGGAGTTGCAGCGTAATGTCGGCATCTTCAGCCGCGTACGGCGCAGCGGTTTCGAGATCGACCTGGTTGAAGGTCAGCTGTTTCGCACCTTTGCCGGCGACGTCTTCGTAATGAATCGTCTCTTTGCCGAGATACTGGCGCGCTACCGAGTCCATGTCGTGCCGCGTTGCAACGCTGTTGAGGACATAGGATTCAAGCATCGAGTCGTAGGCCATTCCCCTCAGTTCGATGTCATACCGGGCGAGAATGTGTGCGTCGTATTTGAGGTGATGCCCGACTTTTTTCTTTACGTCGTTCTCGAGCCATGGCCTGAGCTTCGCAAGTACGTTGTCAAGTGACAGCTGGTCAGGTGCCCCGGGGTAGTTATGCGCGACCGGTACGTAGCACGCGTCGCCTTCGCCGACGGCGAGCGAGAACCCGACCAGGTTGGCGCTCATGTAATCGAGGCTGTCGGTCTCAGTGTCGAATGCGACGAGCGGCGCTTCGTCAATCTTCTTCAGCCAGCCGTCAAAAGCGACATCGTCGAGCACCGTCTCGTACTCGATCTCTTTTTCATCGACGACCGGTTCCGGCGCCGCACCGTCAGCCTCGTCCAGCTGGCGCAGCAGCGCTCGCAGTTCATAGTGGCTGTAGAGGCTGCGCAACGCGTCAGTATCGCCCTCTGCCGCCGTCAGGTCATGGATGCTGACGTCGAGCTCGACGTCGGTCCTGATTGTCGCGAGTTCCTTCGACAGTTCCAGCGACTCGACGTTGTCGCGCAGGCTCTCACCGATCTTGCCCTTGATCGCATCGCCATTCTCGACAATGCCATCAGCAGTATCGTATTCGTTCAGCCATTTCGCCGCGGTCTTGGGGCCCACTTTGGGTACGCCCGGGATGTTGTCCGACGAGTCGCCAACAAGCGCGAGGTAATCGACAATCTGCTCCGGGTAGACGTCGAACTTTTCCTTGACGGCGTCGCGGTCCATGCGCGAGTCGTTCATCGTGTTGATCAGGGTGACCTTGTCCGTCACGAGCTGCGCGAGGTCCTTGTCCCCGGTCGATACGAGCACCTGCAGACCCTGCTTCTCAGCCGTAGTGCACAGCGTGCCGATGACGTCGTCGGCCTCGACCCCTTCGACGCGCAGCAGTGGCAGCCCCATCGCCTCGACAGCGTCGAGGATCGGCTGGACCTGCGAGCGAAGTTCATCCGGCATCGGTGGCCGGTTTGCCTTGTACTCGGCGTAGAGATCGTCGCGAAACGTCTTGCCCGGCGCATCGAACACGACAGCAATGTGTGCAGGCTGTTCGTCGCGAACCAGTTTGAGGATCATCGTCAGTACGCCGTGCAGCGCGCCTGTCGGTTCCCCCGCGGAGTTGCTCAGGGGCGGCAGCGCGTGAAAAGCGCGGTACAGATACGATGACCCGTCGATGAGGACGAGGTCGGTCATGGGATATTGCTACTGTTGGTCGTCTTCGCTGTCTTCTTCTCCCTCTTCGTCAGCCGTGGACTCGGCTTGCGGAGGAGGCTGCTGAATCTTGCTCGGGTTGCCCGGGATGTAGAGCGGACCACTCTGGCCGCATCCGGCCGCAACGAACAGGAAGAAAAATGCGGCAATTGCTGCGAAAAAACGTTTCATGGCATCGACCGATTACAAAGGTCGTTCGATTATAGAGCCCGCATCGGCTATTTGGGCGTCATTTTGCGTAACGCTTTGCCACCTCGCGGTAGGCCTCACGGAACGGCATGTTCTCTTCCGTGACGAGTCGATAGGCTTCCTCGGTTGCGAAGATGCCTTCATCAAGCTTGATTTTGTCCGGAACGAACGCGAGGCCTTCGAGCAGGTAGGCCATGATATCGACGCTGTCGATCGCGAGATCGATCGAACGAAACACCGGCGCTTTGAGGCGCTGCAGGTCGCGGTGATAACCGGAAGGCAGCTTGGCCGTGATCATCAGCGTCTCATCGAGACAGGCCTGGCTCGTTGCGGACGATGCGCGCAGTAGCTCCAGCACATCGGGGTTGCGCTTCTGCGGCATGATCGATGAACCCGTCGTTACCTCGGGCGCTAGTGTGATGTAGGCAAACTCCTGCGTGTAAAACAGCAGCAGGTCACTCGCCATGCGCGAGAGATCCTGCATCATCAGCGTGATCTCGAAGAGCAGGGCGCTCTCGGCCTTGCCGCGCGACAGCTGTGCTGCCGTAACGGGTGATTGGGTTGTGTCGAAGCCGAGCCGCTTCGTCGTGAATTCGCGGTCGAGAGGCAACCCGGGGGTGCCGTAACCTGCCGCGCTGCCAAGCGGGTTCTTGTTGATGCGCTTGTGCACAGACCGCAGGCCGTCGACAGCGTCCCCGAAACCTTCTTCGAAGCCGCCGCACCAGAGGGCAACCGACGACGGCATCGCGTGCTGCATGTGCGTGTAGCCAGGCAGCTCGACATCGCCCTGGCGTTCGGCCAGGTGCGCAATGGATGACCGCAGGTGCTCGACGCGTCCGGCAAGATCGAGCGCGGCATCTCGCAGGTAGAGCCGCAGTGCCGTCAACACCTGGTCGTTGCGTGAGCGTCCGAGGTGCAGGCGTCCGCCCGCATCCCCGATATCGGCGGTCAGGCGCGACTCAAGTGCTGTGTGCACGTCTTCGTCCTCGAGACTGATCTCCCAGTCTCCCGCCTCGAATCTCGCCTCGAGCTTGCGCAGGCCTTCGCAGATTTCATGGCAGTCGTCATGAGAAATCAGGTCCTGGGCAGCCAGCATCTCGGCGTGCGCGATCGAACCGCGGACGTCGTACGCAACCAGCCTCGCGTCGAGCAGGTGATCTTCACCGGCCGTGTAGCGCAGCACCCGTTCGTCGAGCGGCAGGCCTTTCTCCCAGAGCCGGCTCATGATTCGGCCGCCTGTTCTTCCGGCGTCAATGCCGCAATGTCGTCGACAACGAGCGTGCCGGTTCCTTCGTTCGTAAAGACTTCCAGCAGGATGCTGTCAGCGAGCTTGTAGGAAATGACATGTACGCGCGATACGCCGTCCTTGATCGCGGCGTCGATGGCGGCCGCTTTCGGCAGCATGCCGTCAGCGAGAATGCCTTTTTCCTTAAGTTCCTTGAGGTGTTTGCGATCGATATAGCTGATCAGGGAACTCGGGTCGCTAACGTCCTCGAGAATGCCGGTCGCGCCGGTCACGAGAATCAGTTTTTCAGCGTCGAGTTCTGCGGCAATGGCCGCGGCAACCGTGTCGGCATTGATGTTGAGTAGCGTGCCCGATTCATCGCAGGACAGGGGGCTGACGACAGGCATCAGTCCGTTGTCGAGCTGCTTCTGCAGGATGTCCGCCTCTACGGAATCGATGTCGCCGACAAAGCCGTAGTCGACCGCTTCACCGTCCTTGCCTTCGACCGGTGGGCGTTTGTGTGCGCGGATCAATCCCGCATCTACACCACTAATACCGACCGCGGGAATCTGCAGGTCGCGGCATGTGGCGAGAATTCGGGTGTTGATCTGGCCGTTCAGGATCATCGTCGCGACGTTGAGCGACTCGCTGTCCGTAACGCGCCGGCCTTCAACAAACTGCGTATCGAGCCCGAGGTCAGTGGCCAGCTGCGTGGACTGTGGCCCGCCGCCGTGAATGAGCACGGTACGAATGCCGACCTGGTGCAGAATGCCAACCTGTTCGATGAGCGCCGTCGCCAGTTCCTGGTCGGCAAAAACTTCGCCACCAACTTTGATGACAAATACCTTGCCCTTGTAGAGACGTATGTAGGGCGCTGCGTGTTTGAGCGCGGAGACGACGATCGCGCGTTCGCGTTTGCTGGTCATGAGGCGCCTCCGAGCATCTGGTGCAGCACTGCCATCTGCGCCAGCATGCGATTGCGAGCCTCGGGAATGACGATGCTGCGTGGTCCGTCGAGAATTTCATCAGCGACAACAACGCCGCGGCGCACGGGCAGACAATGCATGAAACGCGCATCTTCCCTTGCGTTCCCGAACCACGACTCGTCAACGCACCAGTCAAGGTACTGTTCCCTCAGTTTCTGGTCGGCCAGCTTGTCGCCGTAGTGCTGAGTTGACGACCAGGACTTCGCATATATGACGTGTGCGTCTTCCATGGCTTCCTGGCGATCGGTGGTTTCGCGAACGGACCCACCCGATTCCTCCGCCGCAAAAATTGCTTTCTGCATGACTGGAGCCGGCAGCTCGAAACCCTCCGGGCGGAGCACCGTGACATCCATGCCGCGCATTGCGGCCATGTGCAGCGTTGCCGACGGAACGGCCAGCGGCAGTGCCTTGGGGTGGTACGCCCAGCTGAGTACGAATTTCCCGCCGTTGGTCGGCATGTCGAAGTCATCCAGGGTTTTCCAGTCCGCGAGGCTCTGGCACGGATGGTTCAAGGCCGACTCCATGTTGATGTAGGGCGTATCGATGAGTTCGGTCAGCGCATTGAATCGCGTTTCGGCAAGGTCGTTCTCGATCTTCTTGCGGTCGGCAAACGCGCGTATGCCAATCGCGTCGCCGTACGAGGCAATGACCGGGACCGCCTCGCGAATATGCTCGGCAGCGACGCCGTCCATGACGATACCGTCACGTACCTCCAGTCCGTGGATAGACATGTCCGGGGATATCACAAACGAGCCACCGCCAAGCCGGACCATTGCGGCCTGGAATGACGCGAGCGTACGCAGCGACGGACTCAGGAAAAGTAGCGACAGGACTTTGCCTTTGAGCGCTTCGGGTTCCGGGTGACTGTCGAGTCGTCCCGCCAGCTCGACGAGAGCTGAGATTTCTTCATGGGAAAAGTCGGCGAGGTCATTAAACGCTTTCATTAACGTGTCCTTTGTCAGTCCGTCGCAGGCGCGATGTTGGCCAGCGCGTGCGCGAGGTGATCAACGTGTTTGTTCTGCAGGACGAGCGGCGCAAGGATCCGAACCACCTCGGGGTCGCCGCTCGTTCCGGTAAGAATGTCGTGTTCGAGGAGGGCGTCACGCACCTCGGTTGCGGGTCGGTCGCAGACGAGGCCAAGCAAAAGGCCCATGCCCTGGATCTTGCGTACCGGTCCAATGACGCACTTGTCACGGATACGAGCCTCAAGCGCTCGTACATTCGCAAGCAGGTGCTCGGCGAGAATGCCCTGGATCGTTGCTGTGATGGCTGCGGCCGCAATCGGTCCGCCGCCAAACGTCGTCCCAAGGTCGCCGGTCCCGAAGCGCGAGGCAACAGCGTCGGTACAAAGCACGGCACCACAAGGAATGCCACCGCCGAGCGCCTTGGCGCTGGTCAGGATGTCTGGCGCGATACCATGCGCCTGCACCGCGAAGAACTGGCCGCAACGCCCCATTCCGGACTGCACCTCATCGGCGATCAGAACGACGCCGTGTCGCTGGGTCTCGCGCCGCAGTGTTTCAACGAACTCGAGCGACAGGTCGTACGCGCCGGCAACGCCCTGCACCGGTTCGAAGATGACGGCAGCGATATTCGAGTTGATCATCGACTCCGCGGCGCCGACGTCGTCACGCGGAATGAAATCGACCTCGAAGGGTTTGTCCGGGAAGCCGTACCACTTGCCGGAATGCCAGGTAACAGCTGCCGCCGCCGCCGTTCGGCCGTGGAAACTGTGCGTGATCGCGAGCACCTTCTTGCGGCCGGTTGCCATCATCGCCATACGCAGCGCATTTTCATTGGCCTCGGCGCCTGAGTTGACGAAGAACACGCGGTCGAGACCCTTCGGCGCAACGCGAGTCAGCTGTTCTGCAGCATCAGCACGGACGTCGAGGGCAACCGCGTTGCTCTGAAACAGGAGCTTGCTGCTCTGTTCCTGGATAGCGCGTACGAGGCGCGGGTGGCCGTACCCGAGCGCCGCAACGGCGTGGCCGCCGTACAGATCGAGAATGCGTCGACCGTCACGCGTGAAAATGTCACAGCCGCTCGCCCTCTCGGGCACGAACGGCAGCTGGCCGTAGACGGGAATCGTGAGCGCGGCTTCGCGAACCCGTGGATCCATCTGTGCGTCGCTAGCAGCAGCCATTACGTCCACCCCGGGGCTGGCATGTCGAGGCCGGCCGTCTCTGGCAGCCCCCACAGTCGATTCATCCACTGCATCGCGCCACCGGCCGCCCCTTTGACAAGATTGTCGATTGCAGCCATGACCACGATTGCGTCCCCGTCGGACGCGACACCGATATGGCACTGGTTGCTGGCGACAACGTTCTTGATGCGCGGCGTGCCGTCTACAACGTGCACGAAAGGTGCGTCCGCATACGCGTCGTCGTACACCTTGCGCAGGTCGCTCTCAGATACCGGCGCCTTCGTTTTCGCATGCACCGTCACCTGGATGCCGCGGGCGAACGGTCCCGAATGCGGCACGAAGTGCACCGCGGTCTGCCGGCCGCTCGCCGCTTCTGCAAGTGCCGCGACCTCGGGTGCATGGCGGTGTGCAAGCGGCTTGTAGGCATACAGGTTGCTGTTTCGTTCGGGATGGTGCGTGCCGGCTTGCGGGCTCTTGCCCGATCCCGTGCTGCCGGTGATACCGCTGATAAATACATCGGCGTCTGTCAGACCCGACTGCATCAGTGGCACCACGGCAAGCAACGACGCCGTGGCGAAACACCCTGGATGGCCGACATGAGCGACGTCAATCGCGCCGGCGTGCTCGGGTAGTGCGCACGTGAACTTGCCCAGCATGTCCGGTGCGCCGTGGGTTGTCTTGTAAACCGCTTCGTACGCGTCCTGATCGGCATAGCGAAAGTCGGCCGAGGAATCGACGACATGAATTTCGATGTTCTTGTCCTCGCACGCCCGGATCGCTGCGGCTATGACCGCGGCTGACGCACCGTGCGGTGCCGCGGAGAACAAAGCCAGCTGGCCGCCTGACTCGACGTGATCGAGCCACTCCGAATGCGCGACGAACGTCGTTGTGGCGAAGGTACCTGCGAGGTGCGGAAATAGCTCGCCAATCGGTTTGCCCGCACCGCTGTCGGATACGGCGGCTGCAAGCTCGAAGTTCGGGTGCGCGGCGATCAGGCGCAGCAATTCGCCACCGACGTAGCCGCTTGCCCCAAGAATTACCGCTGGAACGGACGCTGTCATGAAGTCTCCTTCCTCAAGAGGTCCGCGACCATATCACCAAGTGCCACAGGGTTGGACAGCGCGTTGATCGCGGGCAGCGAGGTGCGCTCGTCAATCTGTTGAACGCCGACTTCATTGTCAGTCGCCGGCCCCGTAACCACCGCCGGCTCAATGTGAAATTCCTTGCGCAGTAGTTCCGCGCCGCCCCACGCAGAAACGGGATCGTTCGCGCACAGCACGACTGCGGTCAGCGCGTCGCGAATCTCGGCATCCAACAGAATTGCGCCGACGCCGTAGGCGCCAAGCAGGCCATCGCCGAGTTCGAGCACGATGACATCAGGTTGCTTTTCGGCAAGGCCGGTGAGCAGCGCCCGAGTCAGCTGCCGACCGTTGGCCTCGGTGGTCGTGACAATACCGAAGTCCGAGAAGATCATTGTGTCGGAAGCGCCCGCATCCTCCATTGCGAGCACGTCGCGGCGCAGTGATACGCCGGTCGCCTTGCAAGCCGAAACCTGGAAGCCGAGATGCCGCAGACGACCGACGATCGCACAGGCGGCTGCCGTCTTGCCCGAGTCCATGCAGGTTCCCGCCAGCGCGATCACGGGCACGCCCGACGTATTGATCGATGGCTCGTCTTCAAGTGCGCTCGAACCGGCACGCGCGGGCACGCCAATGCGTTCGCCGAGATACGGGAAGCTCAATACCGTGCCCAGAACCTGGCAATCAAATGGTGCGCCAACGTCCGGGTTGGCCGAATCGCAAATTCCGAGTACCCCTCCGATGTTCAGGATCTGAATCGTATCGCCAGGCTTCAGAGACTTTGGCAAATGACCCGAATATCCGCGCAGGGCTTTGCGATGCCCCAGCGCACCGACAATTACGTCGCCCTGGTTGACGGTCGCCATGCGGCCCGAAGTCAGCTCCAGCTGGTTGTAGCGCGATTTGTTGTTAAGGACCTTCGCTGCGACGAGTACCCCTTCTTCGCACGGGATGTCCTTGGACAGGCGTAGCTCCGACGCGAGGTCGTTGTGCTGGGCAACCGAGGCAATCTTGTCGACGACGACGCTTTTCATGTCAGTCTCCGCCGGCCCGTGTCTGCAGAGTCCCCGGCAGCGACAGCACGCGCGCGTAGCCAAGCGCATCGGCAGGCGTCCATTCACCGGCCGCCTCGCCGTAGACACCCTTCGTTGCGGCAAGCAGTGAGTGCTCTGATTCGACGCCGTTAATGAACAGCTGGCCTGGACGCAGCGTGAAGCTCACCGTGCCTGTGACGCGACGTTGAGACGATGCGAACAACGCTTCGATATCTGCACACGCGAGGTCCAGTTGCTTGCCCTCGTGAACGAGGTCTCCGTAGGTCGCGGCGACACTGTCCTTGATGCGCGCCTGCTGTGCGCTGAGCACCAGCTTCTCGAGTTCGCGATGCGCCGTAATCAGCGTGATTGCGGCTGGCGCCTCGAACGCGACACGACCCTTGGTACCAAGCACCGTGTCACCGAGATGAATGCCCCGACCAATGCCGTAGGCGCCCGCGAGTTTTTCGAGTTTCTCGATGAGCGCAACGGGCGGAAGAGCGTCCCCATCAAGTCGGGCAGGCACTCCTTTGACGAAGTCGAGCGTATGCGAAGTCGGCTCGAGCGGTTCGGAAAACGCGTTGGGCGACAATACCCATGCCGATTCGGGAATCGAGTTCTCTGAGGTCAACGTTTCCTGACCGCCGATCGTGATGCCCCAGAGGCCGCGATTAATCGAGTAAGCCGAGCCCTGCGCCGGCAACGGCATGTCGTGGTCCTGCAGATACGCGAGCTGCTCGTCGCGAACCCAGCTGTTGTCGCGCACGGGCGCCAGGACCTCGAGCCCGGGATTCAGCGTTCGCAACGCCACCTCGAAACGCACCTGATCATTACCTGCGGCGGTGCAGCCGTGGGCAACCGTCGTTGCGCCGCGCTCGCGCGCAATCTGTGCGAGCTTCTCCGCCTGCAGTCCGCGTTCGGCACCCACACACAGTGGATAGGCATTGCCACGCAGCACATTGCCCGCGATCAGGTGCCGTATCACGGTATCGAAGAACTCCTGCTTGGCATCGATCAATACGTGCTCGATGGCGCCCAGTGCCATCGCGCGTTTTTCAAGCGCCTCGGCCGCCTCGGCGTCGATGCCGCCCGTGTCGACACAAGCCGTGACAACATCACGGCCGTAGTTTTCCTTAAGCCACGGCACGCAGAATGACGTATCGAGACCGCCCGAGAAGGCGAGGATGATCGGTGTTGTGTCCTTGCTCACTGTTATCTCCGAGTCAGGTTCGAGTCGCGTGCTCGATCCGCGAAATCAGGTTTTTTTGCGCGTGCGCCGATTCGGTCGCAACGAAAATTGTGTCGTCGCCGGCGATGGTGCCGACGATGCCGGGCCAGCCACTGCGATCGAGCGCCAGTGCAACGCGCTGCGCCG
>JAAUXZ010065210.1_pt1 | contig 10092 bp, 5 predicted proteins | sample 7278131 | NCBI WGS metagenome assembly JAAUXZ01 (sample SAMN14350119, study PRJNA611818) | marine sediment metagenome | isolation source: surface marine sediment (3m) | place: French Polynesia: Moorea | collected 2018-08
CGATGTTGCCCATCAGGTCGTGCATCTCCTTGCGGGAATCATCGATATACAGGAGGCCCGTAATGATTTCGCCGGCATTGAAACGCTCGCGCAGGTACTTGAACGCCGCCGCGCGGCTCGTCGGATCGTACTCATCGTCGATTTTGCGCAGGATGATCTTGCTGCCGTCGTGCAGCTCGACCGGCATCGCCGCACCCTTGTCATACTGCGCCTTGATTTCTTCGGCGGGCGGAATGTAGTCAGCGTCAACGACGTGGTGATAGAACTGCCGCGTGTGCGCGTAGCTCTTGGTCGATCCCTCGTGGTCGTTGAACGTGACGCACGGGCTGATGACATCGACGAGCGCAAACCCGTCATGCGACAACGCGCCTTGGATCAGCGGCACCAGCTGTTCCTTGTCGCCGGAAAAGCTGCGCGCGATATAGGTCGCCCCGAGCGACAGAGCCGTGCTGACCGGGTCGATCGGTTCCTGCTGGTTGGGCAGTCCTTTCTTCGGCTTGCTGCCGATGTCCGCCGACGCCGAGAACTGGCCCTTGGTCAGGCCGTAAACACCGTTGTTCTCGATGATGTAGCACATGTTCAGGTTGCGCCGGATCGCGTGCACGAACTGCCCCGCACCGATCGACAGCGAGTCGCCGTCGCCCGAGACACCGATATAGGTCAGAGTGCGGTTCGCCGCGTTGGCGCCGGTCGTTACCGACGGCATGCGCCCGTGCACGGAATTGAACCCATGCGACTGGCTGACGAAATACGCTGGCGTCTTGGACGAGCAGCCGATGCCGCTCATCTTCGCCAACATATGCGGCTCGACGTTGAGTTCGAACACGGCCTGGATAATCGCAGCTGTTACCGAGTCGTGCCCGCAGCCGGCGCACAGGGTCGAAATAACGCCCTCGTAGTCGCGAACGGTCAGGCCCAGCTTGTTTCGCGGGATTCCCGGGTGAGCGACCTTGGGTTTCGAGATATAACTCATGCCGCCTGTCCTTTGGCCCGCTCCTCGAGCACACGCTTGACCACAAAACCCGCATTGAGCGGCATACCGTTGTAATGCAGCAGCGAGACTAGCTTCGCGGGATCGGCTTCCGAATCGAGCATCAGCAGAGTTCGCAGCTGAGCGTCACGATTCTGCTCGACAACGTAAACGACGTCGTGCTGGCTAATGAACTCCCGGACCGCATCGCTGAAGGGGAATGCCCGCACGCGGCAGTAGTTCAGCGCCACTTTCTCTGCTTCCAGCCGGTCGAGCGCCTCCTTGCAGGCACCGTCCGCGCCGCCCACGGTCAGGATGGCGGCCTTGTTGAACTTCGAATAACGAATCTCGGGCTCGGGCACCAGCGATCTTGCGGTTTCCCACTTCACCAGCAGCCGGTCGACGACCTCCTGGTACTCGTCGGCATCCTCGGTGTAGCCACCGTACTTGGTGTGTCCGGAGCCGCGCGTGAAGTACGAGCCCTTGGGGTGCGTGCCCGGCAATGTGCGGTACGGGATGCCGTCACCGTCCACGTCGAGATAGCGGTAGAAGTTTTCCATCTCCTCGAGTTCTTCGGCGCCGAGCACCTTGCCCCGGTCGGGCGCCTTGCTCTCGTCGAATTCGAAATCGGGCACCATCCAGTCGTTCATGCCGATGTCGAGATCGGACAGCATCATCACAGGCGTCTGCAGGCGTTCGGCAAGGTCGAACGCGTCCTGCGCCATCGTGAAACACTCGCCCGGGTCATTCGGGAACAGCAGAACGTGCTTGGTATCGCCGTGCGACGCGTAGGCGCAGCTCAGAATATCGGACTGTTGTGTGCGCGTGGGCATGCCGGTGGACGGGCCGGTTCGCTGGACGTTGAAGATGACGGCCGGCAGTTCCGCGTAGTAGGCGAAACCGATGAACTCGCTCATCAGGGAGATGCCGGGACCGCTCGTCGGCGTAAACGCGCGCGCGCCATTCCAGGTCGCGCCTAGCACCATGCCGATGGCCGCCAACTCGTCCTCGGCCTGGATGATGCAGTAGGTGCGCTTGCCGGTTTCCTCATCCTCCCTGTATTTCTGGCAGAACGAACGGAAGGCATCCATCAGTGACGTCGATGGCGTAATCGGGTACCAGGCGCCAACGGTCGCGCCCGCATACATGCAGCCGAGACCGGCCGCCGTGTTGCCATCGATAACGATGTGCCCTTTCGTCTTGTCGAGCGGCGCCACTTTCTTCGGCAGCGGACAAACGAAATTCTCCGTGGCGTAGTCGTGGCCCAGCCGGATCGCTTTCATATTCGAGTCGACCAGGTGCGGCTTCGACGCAAACGTCTCTTCGAGCAGCGTCGTGATCGTATCGAGATCGATCTCGAGCAGGGCAGCCACGGCACCGACGTAGGCGATGTTTTTCATCAAGATGCGGGCACGCGCGCCGTCGAAGTTTTCATTGCACATCTTCGAGAGCGGAATGCCGAGCACCGTGACGTCGTCGCGATCGAGCAAATTGCTGCGCGGCCAGGTGGAATCGTAGATCAGCCACCCGCCCGGGGCGACATCGGCGAGGTCACGCGCGTAGGTTTGCGCGTTCATCGCGATCATCAGGTCGACGCGATCGGCGCGAGCCTTGTATCCGTCACCCGTCACGCGAATCTCATACCACGTGGGCAGGCCCTGGATATTCGACGGGAAGTAGTTCTTGCCGACCACGGGGATGCCCATGCGGAAAATCGACTTCATGAGCAGCCCGTTGGCGCTCGCGGAACCCGTGCCGTTGACGGTCGCAATCTTGATGACGAGGTCGTTGACTGAACCCACGTTGCCGTACCTGCTATGCCGCTGGTGCTTCCCGCGACTGATCATCCGCTGCTTCGTCTTGCGCATACGGGATCAGCACGGTCGATTTCTGCATGTCCCACGCCCCGGTCGGACAGCGCTCCGCGCACAGGCCGCAGTGGACACACAGGTCCTCATCTTTGACCATGACGCGGCCGGTTTGTGGCAGGTCTTCGGAAACGTAAAGGGCCTGATCGGGGTTCAGGGCCGGCGCCGACAGTCGCGTACGCAGATCGGCCTCGTCGCCGTTCGCCGTTATCGTGAGGCAGTTGACGGGACAGATATCGATGCAGGCGTCGCACTCAATGCAGAGCTTTGCCGCAAACACGGTCTGGATATCGCAGTTCAGGCAGCGTTCGACTTCCTGCAGCGTCTGCTCGGCCGTGAAGCCGAGTTCGACCTCGATGTCGATCTTCTTGAAGCGCTCCTTGAGGTCGACGTGCGGCATCATGCGCCGAGCCGCCGGGTCGTAGTCGTTCGAATAGCTCCACTCGTGCATGCCCATCTTCTGGCTCGACAGGTTGATGCCGACCGGCAATCGGTCCGTCAGGTCTTCGTCGAAGCAATACTTGTGAATGGAGATTGCCGCCTCGTGGCCGTGTGCGACGGCCCAGATGATGTTCTTGGGTCCGAACGCAGAGTCGCCGCCGAAGAAAATGCCGTCGTGCGAACACATCATCGTCTGCTCGTCGACAACCGGGCAGTCCCACTCGTTGAACTCGATGCCGATGTCGCGCTCGATCCAGGGAAACGCGTTGTCCTGGCCGATTGCCAGGATGACGTCGTCACACGGGAATGTCTCCTCGCCGACGACCTTGCCGCGATCGATTCGGCCCTGCTCGTCGATGTTGTATTCCATCAACTCGAAGGTCATGCCGACGAGCTTGCCGTCTTCGATCACAAACTCCTTGGGAGAGTGATTGACGACGATGTCGACGTTTTCTTCCTCGGCGTCCTCAAGCTCCCAGTCGGATGCTTTGAAGAAGCCGCGCGGCTTGCGCGCCATGACTTTGACGTTTTTCGCGCCGAGCCGGAGCGATGTCCGGCAGCAGTCCATGGCGGTGTTGCCGACGCCGATGATCAGCACGTTCTCGCCTATGCTGTCGACATGTTCGAACGCCACCGACTCGAGCCAGTCGATGCCGATATGAATGTTCTCGCTGTCATAGCGCCCCGGGATCTCGAGGTTCTTGCCCTTGGGAGCTCCGGTGCCAACGAACACCGCGTCGTATCCATCGTCGAGCAGCTCCTTCATGCTGTCGATGCGATGATTCAGCTTGAGGTCCACGCCGAGATCGAGGATGTAGCCGATCTCCTCATCCAGCACTTCGGGCGGCAGGCGGAACTGCGGGATGTTGGTCCGCATCAGGCCGCCGGTGGTATCCAGCGCCTCGAAAATCGTGATGTCGTAGCCGAGCGGGGCAAGATCGTTGGCAACCGTCAGCGACGCGCAGCCGGCCCCGATCAGCGCGACCTTTTTATCGTTACTTTTCTCGGCAGGTTTGGGCAGGCGTTCGGTGATATCGTCGCGATGGTCGGCGGCAACGCGTTTCAGTCGACAGATCGCCACCGGGCGTTCCTCGACCCGGCCGCGACGACAGGCCGGTTCGCACGGACGGTCGCAGACCCTGCCGAGAATGCCGGGGAAGACGTTGGATTTGCGATTCTCGATGTAGGCGTCGCTGAAACGCCCCTGGGCGATCAGGCGAATATACTCTGGAACATCAGTGTGAGCGGGACAGGCCCACTGGCAGTCGACGACTTTGTGGAAGTACTCCGGGTTGGAGGTGTCGGTCGGTTTCATTCCTGCGTGGCGCCGGACATCGTTCCCGGCTGGGCATTGCATCCCGTACCCTGATTGCCCGCTAGCATAGCGGGATCACCCGGAAAGTAAACAGTTAATTAAACCTAACGCGAGCGAGAAAAATCCATGCGTTTTCCGGCGATTGTCCCGCTCAGGCGGCCGTCGCGCCACACCACTTCACCGTTGACGATCGTCGTGTCGATCGTCGACGAAAACGTGTGTCCCTCGAACGGCGACCAACCGCACTTGTAGAGCACGTCGGCAGATTCCACCGTCGTGCTCTTTTGCGGATCGACAATCACCAGGTCGGCGAAATAACCCTCGCGCACGTAGCCACGCTCGCCGACACCGAAGATATCGGCGGGAGCATGACAAACGCGGTCCACGATCAGCTCGTGACTGATGCTGCCGCGCGCGGCAAGGTCGAACAGCACCTGCACGGCATGCTGCACGAGCGGCAGCCCCGCGGGCGCCTTGAAGTACGGGTTGTCCTTCTCTTCGGCGGTATGCGGTGCGTGATCGGTCGCAATGATGTCGATGCGGCCGTCGTTAAGCGCGGTCAGCAGCGCCTCGCGGTCCTCGGCACGCTTGATCGCGGGATTGCACTTGATGCGCGTGCCCAGTTCCTCGTAGCGAGACTCGTCGAACCACAGGTGATGCACACACACTTCGGCCGTGATGCGCTTCTCGGACCGGTGTGCCGGCGAGAACAAATCCATCTCGATGGCGGTCGTCAGGTGCAGAACGTGCAGCAGAGCGTCGTGCCGTCGGGCGAGGTCGGTCGCCAGCGTCGAAGACTTCAGGCACGCATCCGCGGAACGAATGTTGGGATGCTCCGTCAGCGGAACGTCGTCGCCGTATTGCTCTTTTGCTTTTGCCTCGTTGGCCCAGATGATCGGCGAGTCTTCGCAGTGCGTGTCGACGATGACCGGCGCGTGTTCGAAAATCATCTCGAGCGCGTCATGATCGTCGACCAGCATGTCCCCGGTGGACGCCCCCATGAATACCTTGATACCGCAGGCCTCGCCAATCTCCAGGGCCTTGATCTCCTCGATATTGGTGTTGGTGGCGCCAAGGTAAAAACCGTAGTTAGCGGAACAGCGGCCCTCTGCCCGACGGTACTTGGCAGCAAGCTCCTCGCGCGTCACCGTCAGCGGATCGACGTTGGGCATGTCCATGAAACTCGTTATGCCGCCTGCCACGGCAGCGGCGGACTCGGTCGCAAGATCGCCCTTGGCGGTGAGGCCGGGCTCGCGAAAATGCACCTGGTCGTCGATCATGCCGGGCATCAGTAAGCGCCCCGCCGCATCGATGACTTCGCTGTTCTCTGGCGCCGCGATCGACCCGCCGACCTGCTCGATGCGATCGCCCCGGATCAGCACGTCAGCGTCGCGAATTGTGCCTTCGTTGACCAGGCGCGCATTGGTGATCAATAAGGTCTTCATGAGCAAGATTGTGGACTGAATAGACGCTCTTCGCCACAATCGACCGGATGGCGAGCGAACTCGACTACCTGCAGCGCATCAAGGACGCGTCCGTCTACGACGTCGCCGTCAAGTCGCCGCTCGAACTCGCTCATAACCTGTCCGACCGGCTCGACAACCAGGTCTGGCTCAAGCGCGAGGACCTGCAGCCCGTTTTCTCGTTCAAGCTGCGTGGCGCCTACAACAAGCTGGCCGCTCTCGATGATGCGCGGCTGGCCAAGGGCGTTATCTGCAGCTCTGCCGGAAACCACGCGCAGGGCGTGGCGCTTGCAGCGCGCCGCCGCGGCGTTGAGGCCGTTATCGTAATGCCGGTCACGACACCCTCCATCAAGGTCGACGCGGTTCGGGCGCTGGGCGGCAACGTGATCCTGCACGGCGACACCTACGACGACGCCTATGCTCGTGCCCGGGAACTCGAAAAGGACCGTGGCTATTTCTTTGTGCATCCGTTCGACGACCCCGATGTGATCGCCGGGCAGGGGACCATCGGCCTGGAAATTCTCGAACAGTCCGGTGGGCAAATCGACGCAGTATTCGTGCCGGTGGGCGGCGGCGGCCTGATCGCCGGGATCGCCACCTGTATCAAGGCCGTTCAGCCCGACGTTCGCATTATCGGTGTCGAGCCGGAGGACTCCTCGGCCATGCGCGACTCTGTGGCTGCCGGCAAACCGGTGGTGCTCGAACATGTCGGCATATTTGCCGATGGCGTGGCCGTGCGCCGCGTCGGCGACGAGACCCTGCGGCTGTGTCGCGAACATGTCGACGAGTTCATCACGGTCGACACCGACGAGATCTGCGCCGCCATCCGCGACATTTTCGAAGACACGCGCTCGATCGTCGAGCCGGCGGGTGGGCTCAGCATAGCGGGCCTCAAGAAGTACGTGGCCGAGCACGACCTGCATGGACAATCGCTGGTCACGATCAACTGTGGCGCCAACGTCAACTTTGATCGATTGCGACACATCGCCGAGCGCGCCGCCGTCGGCGAACACACAGAGATGCTGCTGGCCGTGGAAATTCCCGAAGAACCGGGCAGCTTTCGCCGCTTTTGCGCGCTGCTCGGGCGTCGCGGAGTTACCGAGTTCAACTACCGCTACAGCGATGCCCGCAACGCCCATATCTTCGTCGGCATCCAGCTGACCCGGGGCGAGGAGGAACAGGTTGAGCTCGTCGCAAAGCTGCGTGGCGAGGGGTACGTGGTGGAAGATCTGAGCCACAACGAGATGGCCAAGCTGCACGTCCGCCACATGGTTGGGGGACGGTCACCCGGCATCGCCAACGAGCGCCTGTTCCGCTTCGAGTTTCCGGAGCGGCCCGGCGCCCTGCTCGGCTTTCTCGACGCGATTGGCACCGACTGGAACATCAGCCTGTTTCACTATCGCAATCACGGTTCGGACTACGGCCGCGTGCTGGCCGGCATCGATGTTCCGCAGGACGACACTGACCGGCTCGAGGCCCACCTGGCCGATCTCGGCTATCCGCACTGGGAGGAAAGCGACAACCCTGCTTACGCGATGTTCCTGTCCTAGGGTCTAATCCCGGTACGACGGATCGCGGCGATCGAGCTTGCGCAGCAGACCGGGCCACGCGAGTTGGCCCATGAGCCCCTTGGTCACGAGCTCTGCCTGCGCAAGGATGCCATCCACGATCGGTTGCGGAACCATCACGAGTTCGCCACCCGACGACTGCGCCATGATCTGCGTCTGGCAAGCCGTCTCGAGCGCATACATGTTGAGGAATGCGTCTGCGATCGTGGCACCTGTCGTCAACAATCCGTGGTTACGCAGTATCAATGCGTTGTTGCTGCCGAGGTCCGCGACCAGGCGGGGCTTCTCTTCGTCATTGAGCGCCACGCCCTCATAGTCGTGGTAGCCGAGCGACGCGTACGGGAACAACGATATCTGCGAAATCGGCAACAGTCCGTCCGCCTGGGCCGAGACCGCGACCCCGGCTTTCGTGTGGGTATGCAGCACACAGCCCACGTCCGGGCGCGCTTCATGAACGGCGCTGTGAATGACGAAGCCGGCAGGATTCACGGGATGCGGCGAATCCAGCACTTTCTCGCCGGCCAGATCGACCTTGACCAGGCTGCTCGCGGTCATTTCCTCGAATAGCATGCCATACGCATTGATCAGGAAGTGCTCGTGCGGGCCCGGCACCCGCGCCGAAATGTGCGTGAACACGAGATCGTCCCAGCCATACATCGCAATGAGCCGGTAACAGGCCGCAAGGTCGACCCGAACGGCCCATTCTTCGTCGGAAACCTGGTTACGTACCGTGTCGTTCATGTCCTGTCCTCGAATCGGCTGATTGGTTGCATTGGAAACTCCGAATTCGGCATATGCAAGGGGATTATTCCTTTTTGGTCGCAACGAATCCGGCGCGCCACGCATCTAATCACTGAAACACAACGATTAGAGTTCAACGACGCAAACTAAACTTCCCTTATGCTGTTTGTATCGTGACGTTAGGCGGTGGCTTCGGTCACCGCCTTTTTTCTAGAACATGTCCCGCAACCGGGACGCCACGTCGATACGTTTGTCGCTGCGTGCGTTGAGCGGCTGTCCGCCGGCGTCGACGCTGCCGTGAAACCCGCGCTCCATCGTTTCGAGCAGGGCATCGCTGACGAAGCGGCTGCGCGCGCCGTAAACGTGCTTGTCGCCGTCACGGCGCTGCTGGGTAACGTGATACCTGAGCGGCGCGATCAGCGAAAGCTGCTGCCTGGCGCGCGTCATTGCCACGTACAGCAAGCGGCGTTCCTCTTCGACCAGCGCCGGCTTGCCCGTCGAGAATTCGGACGGAAAGTTGCCGTCGGACACGTTGAGCAGGAAAACCGCGTCCCATTCCTGACCCTTGGCGGAGTGCACGGTCGACAGCACGAGGTAATCCTCGTCGAGCAGCGGGTCGCCCGCGAGGTCGCCGGCCGCACTCGGCGGATCGAGCGTCAGCTCGGTGAGGAAACGCTCGCGAGTCGCGTAACGCCCGGAGATCTGTTCGAGCTGTTCGAGATCGGCCTCACGCGTATCGACGCCGTCGTAAATTCGCTCCAGGTGCGGGCGATACCAGCGTCGCACCTGGGCCAGCTGCGCCTGCCACCCGGCGTCGCCGCTTTCGGTCGACGCAAGACTCGCCATGAGTTCGCAAAACCCGGGCCACTCGCCGGCCGCGGCCGACGGCGGTCGGTAGTCGCGCAGCACGGTGAACAGGAAATCGCCGGCCTCGAGCTGCTCGTAACACCGCGCGGCGTACGACGGGCCAAACCCCGGCATCAACTTGAGTACCCGAAACGCAGCAATCTGGTTGCGTGGATTGTCCGCCCACTTCAGGACCGCCAGCATATCCTTGACGTGCGCCGCCTCGAGAAACTTGAGCCCGCCGTACTTCACGTACGGGATGTTTCGCCTCACCAGCTCCAGCTCGAGGCGATCGCTGTGGTGGGACCCTCGAAACAGCACGGCCTGGTCCATGAGACGCATGCCGGTTTCGCGATTGGCCAGGATTGAATCGATGACGAACTCCGTCTCGGCGTCCCCGTCCTCGACGGTTACGTAGGTAGGCCTCGCGCCATGCTTATTCTCGGCAAACAGGTTTTTTCGATACTGACGTTCGCTCTCGGCAATCAGGCGATTCGCGGAATCGAGAATCTCCTGGGTCGAACGATAATTCTGTTCGAGCGATACGACCTCGGCGGCAGGCATGAACTGGTCGGGAAAGCCCAGGATGTTCTCGACCTCTGCCGCACGAAACGAGTAGATCGACTGCGCGTCGTCGCCGACTACGGTGACGCCCTCGCCGTCCGGCTTCAAAGCGCGCAGGATGCGCGCCTGCACGATGTTCGTGTCCTGGTATTCATCCACCAGCACATGATCGAACCACGATCCGATTTCAGTGCCGAGTTCGGCGTCCGCGACGAGGTGATGCCAGTAGAGCAACAGGTCATCGTAGTCCAGCGCCATGTGATGCTGTTTGCGAGCGACATAGCCGCGAAACAGCTCACGCAGTTCGCTCTCCCAG
>JAAUXZ010175323.1_pt1 | contig 10092 bp, 10 predicted proteins | sample 7278131 | NCBI WGS metagenome assembly JAAUXZ01 (sample SAMN14350119, study PRJNA611818) | marine sediment metagenome | isolation source: surface marine sediment (3m) | place: French Polynesia: Moorea | collected 2018-08
GATGATAAAAAAGCCAAATTTGATGCGGTGATCAAAGTTTATCCACTCGTTTTATTCTAAAATATTTTGCATGAAAATTAATGAGAAGTTGTAATTATTTTCAATGACAGCAGATTGCAGAAATAATTTTAGTAGTTCAAAATACCATTCACATAAAATCGATAAAAACCATTTTATCTCGTTAATTTTCACCCTTCGGGCGAGCCGGAGGCTTCCATATACTGCGTTATTAAGGCCGAAGCATAGTTCACTATAGCTTCGTCCATAAATGTCTTGCCTATGAAAGCCTCCAACTCCCGCAAAATATTTAAATATAAGGCTTAGCAAAAGCGTCTGAAGCGGAAATAATCAATGATTAATTTCTTAGCTTCAGACGCTTTTTTTATGTCCTGCCCTGTAATGCCCTTACTAAGTTGAGAAATAGTTGATGATCCAAAAAGGTGAGCCAATTTCGGGTAAGCCCATAAAGAAGAAATAAATTAGAATCTATCAAACGGGCAAACGGGCTAACCCGCCAGAGGCGGACAAGCGGGCAACGGGCTCAACCGAACCTAAGATTGTTTGCTTGACACTATCCTACCGCACATCTTATGGTGAAGTGGTCTCAAAACCCTATCTCCCCGCTTTTAAGCGGGGGACCTAATCTAAGATCTTGAGACCACTTCTAATAGCAATTAGGTGTTACTTTTTTGTTGAACAACCGAGTAGCTTTCAAAAACCGCTTTACACCAATGGATAGACCGTTACGAAATATTCGAAAATTGATCCGAGCTTATTCGTGAAAAATCGGCAGCGTTTCAGCAAGCAACTCAAGCCGAATTCGATTGCGATTTTCAACGCCAATGATGTCATGCCCACCAGTGCCGACGGCAATCATCCGTTCATCCAGCAGACGGACATCTTCTATTTGAGCGGCATCGATCAGGAAGAAACGGTGCTGGAGATTTGCCCGGATGCCCCCGACAAAAAACAAAAAGAAATCCTGTTTGTCAGGGAAACCAGTGAGCAGATTGCCACCTGGGAGGGGCACAAATTTACCAAGGCGGAAGCCCAGGAAATTTCCGGTATACAGACGGTGCACTGGACCAACGAACTGCATACGATCCTGCGGCTGATGATCATCGAGTCTGAGCATATCTATTTAAACACCAATGAGCACTTGCGGGCACCGGACATTGTCGAAACCCGCGACATGCGCTTTTTGAAATGGTGCCGGCAAACGTTTCCGCTGCACCAATATGAGCGGGTGGCGCCCATTATGAACCATCTGAGGGCCGTTAAATCCCCGGTTGAAATCGAATTGATAAAAACGGCCTGCGGCATCACCGAAAAAGCCTTTCGGCGCCTGCTGGGATTTATCAAACCCGGGGTGTGGGAATATGAAATCGAAGCTGAAATTGTGCACGAATTCATGCGCAATCGGTCCCGGGGGCCGGCCTATGAAACCATTGTGGCATCCGGTATCGACGCCTGCACCCTGCATTATGTCAAAAATGACAAACAATGCCAGAAAGGAGATCTGGTGCTCATCGATTTTGGGGCTGAGTTTGCCAATTATGCCGCGGATGTGACCCGTACACTGCCGGTAAACGGGAAATTTACCAAAAGGCAAAAAGAAGTCTACAATGCGGTGCTCAAGATTCAAAAAGCAGCCATCAAAATGCTCAAACCCGGCAATACCCTTGAAAAATATCAGAAAGCGGTGGTCAAATTAATGGAAGCCGAGCTGATTCGTCTGGGGGTACTGAAAAAAGCCGACATTAAAAAGCAATCTGAGGAAGCACCACTCTACAAAAAGTATTTCCCCCACGGTACATCCCATCACCTGGGGCTGGATGTGCATGATTACGGTGATCGCCACCGTAAATTTGTATCCGGCATGGTCTTTACGTGCGAGCCCGGGATCTATATTCGGGACGAGGCCATCGGGGTCCGCATCGAGAATGATATCCTCATCACCGCAAAAGGCCCGGTTGATCTGACAAAATCCATCCCGCGCGAAGCCGAAGAAATCGAAGACTTGATGAATAAGTGATTTTTACCACGAAAGCACGAAAATGTGGAATCACGAAACTGTTTTCTTTTTTGTGTTTTCGTCCTTTCGTGTTTTCGTGATAAATTTTTTTAGTGGTTAATTTCTTTGCGCGACAGATGGTCTGCTTTGCGAAGGGGTTCGGGCAGGCGGTAGCCCCGGCAGGATTCTAAAACGATCCGAATGCAGGTCTCTAAATCCATACGGTGGCCGATGGACACGAATACCGGTTTGACACCGGAGCGGGTGCGCACTACCGCGCCGATGATTTCGCTCTTGTCGGTCAGGTCAGCGGTGCTGCCTCTGGTGCTTTGCGGTTCCTGGTATTCTCCGATCAATCGGGTCTTGGCGCAGCCGATGGCCGGGATGTCGGTGAGCAGCCCGATATGGCTGGCGAGGCCGAAGCGGCGGGGGTGGGCAATTCCCTGCCCGTCGAACATGAGTACATCCGGTGCTGTACGCAATCGACGCAACGCTTTTAAAATCACCGGGCCTTCTCGAAACGAAAGCAAACCTGGTACGTAAGGAAAACGGGCCGATTGCGCGGCCACCACTTCTTCCAAAACCTTTTGATCTTCGAGATCAAAGACCACCACCGCAGCACAGGCCCTATCCTGGCGATACGCAGTGTCGACACCGGCCACAGTGTTGAATTTCTGTCGCTGGCTGCGTGCTGTTCGAATCACCTGTGAGGCAAGTTGTGTTTGCAACGCCATGGCCTTTTGTGGTTCTATGTCCCAGGTGTGCAGTTTATTTGGATATTTTTCCACAAATGCCAGTATAAAGATGCTGATCAAATTTTCAACCATAGGTTTCATGGTTATTGCCATTCTGGTGGTGACGCCAATGAGTGACCTTCATGCCGACAAGGGGGAGGGCGTTATGATCGATCGCCAACAGATACGCCAACACCTGCAAGAGCATTTGCATGCCCTGACGGTGAGCATCGGTGAGCGCAGCGTTAGAAAACCCGAGAATCTCAAAAAAACAGCAGCCTATATCACATCATTTTACGAGGAACTGGGCCTTGCGATAGACACACAAGCGTATTCCTACGGCCAAATGCCGGTGGCTAATGTCATTGCCGACATATCGTTCCGTAAAGACCCTCAACTGCGTTTTGTGCTGGGCGCCCATTATGATTCGGTCAGCGGGACAGTGGGCGCCGATGACAACGCCAGCGCGACTGCCGTGCAACTGGAGGTTGCCCGATTGCTGGCCCAACTGCCGGATAAAAACACCCTGGATCTGGCGGTCAGGTTTGTTTCTTTTGCCCTGGAGGAGCCCCCCGTGTATGGTACGCGGCATATGGGCAGCCGGGTGTATGCCCGATCGGCACGTGCTCAAAATGAAAAGATTGACGGCATGATCTGTCTGGAGATGGTGGGCTATGCCTGCCATGAGCCGGGCTGCCAGCACTATCCGTTTCCGCTGATGTTCATGGATTACCCCAAGACCGGCAATTTTATCGGTATCGTCGGCAATTTCAAAAGCCGCGGTTTTGCCAAGGATCTGGTGGAGCAGTTTCAAAAAAATGAAGACCTTCCCGTTGTTAAATTAACGGTGCCCTTCAACGGATACATCATGCCGGCGGTTCGGCTCAGTGATCACGCCTCTTTCTGGGACAAGGGTTATAAGGCGGTAATGGTGACCGATTCGGCTTTTTTCCGGAACCCGTATTATCACACCGCGGCTGACACCATGGACAAGCTGGATTTGGATTTTATGACCGAAGTGGTCGAAAGCCTGCTGATTTTTTTCCTATCTCACAAGAAATGAAGGGATGATATTTTTTTAGACAGGATTTACAGGATTATTCAGGATTTTTTTATCTTTCTCACTTCCCGGATGGAAGTGAGAAAACTCAATCCGCTTGCAGCGGGAAATTAATTATTTTGGCAAGCGCTATTTACTCCGCCATTTTATTTATAGTGCCATTTAATGTTAAAAAAACCGATGAGTATGTTCACCTTCGCCGAAGGCGATGGTGTATTTTCAGTTTCATCCGGAAACTGAAAATATAATTTTAAAATCCTGTAAATCCTGTCTAAAAATAACTAAACCTTTGCGAGCTCTGCGTCTTTGCGGTGAGCTAAAAGGCATCCGGATCGACGTTTTCCATCAAATAAGCTTGATCCTCAGTCGAGCGAGCAAACACTCCCACATTGCCCAGGCGAACATTGGTCAATCCCGCCGCTTTGACCCGCTGATAGGCTTCCACCATTTGGGTAACATTCGGGCTTGAAAAATCTTTCATCTTATATTCCGGGAAGAAGGCCAGAATGGTGAAGGGGATGTTGCGGTCAACAGCAACCAAGACGCGTGCGATATTTTTCAGGTCATCGGCCTCGACCAGACCGGGAATGAACAGCGACAGCACCTCCAGCACGAAACCGCGTTGAATCATTTCCTGCGGCAGCTGCAATATGCGGTCGTTATCACAGCCGGTCAGCCAGCGATGGTTTTCAGCATCAAAGGCTTTGATGTCCAACCAGAAGGCGTCCACCCCGTTATCTTTGAGATAGTCCAGGTTCTGTGAAGTCAGGCTGTAACCATTGGTTTCGACGAGCACCCACAACCGGGTGCGGTCCTTGATCAACCGGGCGCTTTCGCCGTAAAACTCCGGGCAGCAGGTGACATCACCACCCGTAAAGGCCACAATATTGCGCGCCGGCCCGAATCCCTGGGGACTCAATACAATCTGCTCGGGCTCCAGCACACCCGGACAAAAGGCAGAGGGTTTTTGACGGGTCACGCAACTGCCGCAGCAGCGGCAGGCGTCGTGGGCATGCCAGGCGGTGGCCCGGGAGCGGGGCTCAAACTGGGTGACGGATTTTTCATATTCCAGCGCGGCGTCCAGAATATCCTGCGGTGCAAACCATTCGCCGTCTTTTATTTTGCTGAAGGTCCAGGAGTGGCACTTGCGGCAGGAAAAATTGCATCCGGACTGGTAAATGGACAGATAGTTTTCCGGGCGCGACAGGTGAACAGAAGTGATCAGGCGATAGACGTCGCTATTCTCATATTTTAGGGTGGCCTGGCAGGCCAGCCGGTGTTTGCCATCCGCCTCAACCGCACAGCTGCCGGCTGAAAATCCCTGCTCTTTTAACTGGCATTTGGAAGTTTCCATATAGCATAGGCTAAGGCTATAGATCCTTAATCATCACTACCTGCACTTCTTCAAACCTCTGCCAATCCTTGTCATTGGTTATGAAATAGTCGGCACCACAGGCGACTGCTGTTCCCAGCTGAATAGCATCTGGTGTTTTGAAATGATGCTTTGCACGTAATTCAACCGCATGGTCAGCAATATTCAAATCGAGAGGAAACAGGCTGATGTTTTCAGAATGGGTAAGGTAGTCGCGATATTTGCGAACCAATTGCCTTTTTCCCTGGCGGGCGGGATGCGTGGTCAGCTCAATATACGTAATGATAGAAGTGATCGCCTGGGCACCTGTCTCATATAAACGATTGAACATTATTTCCAGAGCTGGAAAATAGTCCGGGTGCTGTTCGAAAAAATATATAAACGGCGCCGTATCCAAAAAAAGGATGTCACTGGATTTAAGGTCTAAGCCCATTCTTCTCTTTCCTGTCGCAGATAAGCATCAACATCGATATCTTGCCAGATTTCTTTACCAAGCCCAGCGGCTTTACGAAAATCAAGCTTGCCTTGTGTGCGCCGCGTTTCATTTTCGACAGGTGACAAACGGGCAATTTTTTTGCCTGCGCGTTCGATAATGATTTCCTCCCTGCGAAGGGCCACCCTGTTCAAAATTTCGCCTAACTTTTGTCGGGCTTCCACAGCTGAAACCGATCGACCCATGAACCCACCTCCTCAATCATTATAATCATACTGATCATTATGATTATAATAATCAGCATGACACTGAAATGCAACAATTTTTTATTGACACGAAGTTCGTGTTGCACTATTTTCGTGTTATGAAGAATGTCACCATTACACTCGATGAAGAAGTGGCCCGCTGGGCTCGCATTCTAGCTGCCGAACATAATACGAGCGTATCTCGCCTTGTTGGTGAAATGCTGCGGGAAAAAATGCTTGCCGAAAAAAGCTATCAAATGGCTATGGAACAATACTTATCTCAGCCCCCCAGCCAGCTGAAAGATCCAGCAGCAAAATATCCGACTCGCGAGGAGCTCTATGGCCGCTAAGGTCTTTGTCGATACGAATGTTCTCGTCTACAGCAGGGATGCTTCTGAAACTTCGAAACAAGCGCATGCCATCACATGGATGAGCCATCTGTGGAGCACTCGAGCAGGGCGATTGAGCTACCAGGTTTTGCAGGAGTTTTATATAACGGTTACTGAAAAGCTGGATCCAGGGCTGGATCGGGAAAGTGCCCGTAAGGATATTCGCTCTTTACTGCCGTGGCAACCCATACCGTTGGACAACCGCGTTTTTGATGGTGCCTGGCACATTCAAGATCGTTTTGGGCTTTCCTGGTGGGATGCGCTCATTGTTTCTGCAGCTCAGATGGCGGATTGCCGTTATTTACTAACCGAGGACCTACAAGACGGTCAGGTTTTTGGAAATCTGAAAGTCGTCAATCCGTTTAACACGTCACCTGTGCGCCTGGAGAATTAGCCTGCTTCCAGTTCATCCGCTATTTTTAGAATCCCTTCAAATTCAAAATCCTCCGCCATTTGAATACAGCGATCAGCGATCGAGCCGAAAGCCTCGGATCTGGATAGGCAGTCTTCGACAACCGCTTTGATGCGGGTCACATCCCCCATTTCAGCCGCTTCGCGGAAACGCTCGGCAGCTTCTTTGGCCAGCTCGGGCGGAATGTCCGCTAACGTCTCGGCGGTCGGTTTGGCTTGGCTGTTTATTGGTGAGATGCCAAGACGCCGCTATATGCAAATGCACCAGCGGCGTTAAGGCATTGGTTGGTTATCAGATCAGTCCCTGATCCAGAGTGGCGTCGACCACCCGCACGAAGCCGGCAATGTTGGCGCCTGCCAGGTAGTTGCCGGGCAGGCCGTAACGATCGGCCACCTCCAGGCAGTTTTGGTGGATGTTTTTCATGATGGTCTTCAGGCGACGGTCGACCTCTTCGGCGGACCAGTTAAGCAGCATTCTGTTTTGGGCCATTTCCAGACCGGATACGGCGACGCCGCCGGCGTTGGCAGCCTTGCCTGGCGCAAACAGAATTTTTTTGTCCATAAAGATTCTGAGGGCCTCCGGTGAGGATGGCATGTCGGCCCCTTCACAGACGAGTTTGACGCCGTTGTTAATCAAATTGTAGGCATCGTTTTCGCTGATCTCGTTTTCCATGGCGCACGGAAAGGCACAGTCGGCTTTCATACTCCAGAACGGATTATGATCGAGGGATGTATCGCTTTCGGTGTAATTCGATTCGGAATATTTATCGACATATTCCTTGATGCGGCCGCGTTTCATATTCTTGAGGCGCTTGACAAAATCCAGCTTTTTTTGGTCGATGCCTTCCGGATCGTGGATAAAGCCGGATGAATCCGAGAGGGCGATGACTGTGCCGCCCAGCTCGATAATCTTTTCAGCCGTGTGTTGGGCCACGTTGCCGGATCCGGACACCAGGCAGGTCTTGCCCTCAAGGGTGTCATTGCGGTTGGCCAGCATCTCGGCCGCAAAATAGACCACGCCGTATCCGGTGGCCTGGGGCCGCATATAGCTGCCGCCCCACTGCAGCCCTTTGCCGGTTAAAACGCCGCTGAATTCATTGCGCTGTTTTTTGTACATGCCGAACATGTAGCCGATTTCTCTGGCCCCCACGCCCAGACCGCCGTCCGGGATATCGGTGTCCTGCCCGATGTGGTGTGACAGCTCGGCCATAAAACTCTGGCAAAACCGCATGACCTCGTCATCTGATTTTCCTTTGGGCTCAAAATCGGATCCGCCCTGAGCGCCGCCCATCGGCAGGGTGGTCAGCGCGTTTTTAAGGGTTTGCTCGAAAGCCAAAAATTTGAGAATGCCAAGATTAACCGAGGGATGAAATCGCAAGGCGCCTTTGAAAGGTCCCAGAGCACTGCTCATCTCCACCTGGTAGCCGCGGTTGACGCGCACCTTGCGCCCATCATCCATCCAGGGCACCCTGAACAGGATCACGCGTTCAGGTTCGGTGATGCGCTCTAAAACTCCCAGCTGGTCATATTCAGGGTGATGGTCCAGAACAGGCTTGATGGTCTCAACGACTTCCCGTACCGCCTGGTGAAATTCTTTTTCAGCCGGATCTCTTGCCAGAATCTGTTTCAATTCGCTGTCTGACATCTTCAACCTCCTTCAATCTGTTGATCGCATTAACGATAACCCGTTTGAGGTTTAGGCATCAATAATCTCCAATGCTTCATGCCGGTAGGCATCCATCACATACTGGGTGCCGGTGATTTTGGCACACTCCTCGGTCAACGAGAAGATATCGTCCCGGCTGATATAATTTACCTTCCAGTTGCGCGATCCGGCCATCAGTTGCTGCAGGCCGACTTTAATTTTATCGGCCACATTATAGAGGCCGATGGCGCCCAGGGGCAGTTTTTCGATTTCCGAGCCGTATTTGCCCTTGAGGACTTCATAGTTCATAAAAATTTCTTCTTTGGCATAGCCGAATTTCGAGACGGTCGACGGCAGGCCGCCGTTCTCATCACGCAGCCAGCGCTCGGTGTTTTTGCCGACCATCCCCGGAATCATCAGGGCCCGGCCCATGCAGACCGCTTTGCAATAGGGCGCTCCCAGGGCGATGGCTTTAAACACGTGGTCTTCAGACGAGAAGCCGCCTGCAAAAGCCAGATCCGGGGCGCGCTTGCCGTTTTTGACCAGCCGCTCGCAGAGCTCATAAGCCATGGCGTGCAGGTAAATGGCCGGAATGCCCCATTCGGTCATCATGCGCCAGGGGCTCATGCCGGTACCGCCGGGTGCCCCGTCGATGGTCAGCAGGTCGATGTCGGCATCACTGGACCAGCGAATGGCCATGGCCAGCTCACGCATAGGATAAGCGCCGGTCTTGAGGGTGATGCGCTTGGCGCCCAAATTGCGCAGGCGCTGCACTTCGTTCATAAATCCCTCCTGATCCACAAAACCCAGGCGCGAATGCCTTTCAAACTGCTTTAACGGACCGGCCTTAAATGCGGCCTGGTGCGCCGGATCCTCCGGGTCCGGGGTGACGATATAACCGCGCTTTTTCAATTCGATGGCGCGCTCCAGAGAGTTAACCTTGATTTCACCGCCGATGCATTTGGCCCCCTGGCCCCATTTGAGCTCGATGGTTTCAACCCCGTGCTTTTCGATCACATATTCAGCCACGCCGTTGCGGGTGTCCTCGACGTTCAGCTGAATCATAATATCACCGTAGCCCTCGTGGTAGCGGCGATACGCCTCGATGCGGCGATCCATCTCGGGTGAGTTTTTAATCAGACCGTTTTCGCCGATTTCCAATGCCGGATCGATCCCGCACACATTTTCGCCACACACGAGGCTGATACCGCTGATGGCCGCGCCGATGGCAAAGTGATCCCAGTTTTTTCGCGCAATATCGGTGCTGCCCAGAGCACCGGTAAATATGGGCACCTTTAATTTGACCTTGTTGCTGACACCATACTCGGTTTCGGTATCCACGTTGGGAAACGTGGCCTGGTCCGGATCGGATGCAATTCCCTTGGCGCCCAGCGCATATCCCATAATGTTCAAATGCGAGTAGTCCACCGGGTAATCCTTGTCTGCCCCGGCGGTCACGCTGCCAAACGGCTCGGGGTATAACAGTTCCCGGCCGCGGAAAGTGGCTTTGAACATGTCGCAGTTTCCTTTGCAGCCATCCAAACAGCGGCTGCAAATACCGGATTGGGGGGCAACATTGCGTGATCTGTTTTTCGTCTGTAGGGCATCGTTCGCATTGGGTTGGTTCAAATTCATTATTCATCTCCTTGTTGAAATATTTGCACATCGGCTGCATTGAGAGCGATTTTCGGTCTCATCGGCGAGTGCAGGGTATCGAATGTTTTAAGCGGTTTTGCTTTTGTAAATCAAGACTCATTTTTTTTATCTTGACCTGCATGTGGTTCAATCA
>JAAUXZ010059991.1_pt1 | contig 10091 bp, 9 predicted proteins | sample 7278131 | NCBI WGS metagenome assembly JAAUXZ01 (sample SAMN14350119, study PRJNA611818) | marine sediment metagenome | isolation source: surface marine sediment (3m) | place: French Polynesia: Moorea | collected 2018-08
ATCGATTTCATCGATGTGAAGTTCCTCCTGCTTAATCATCTCCCGCGCATACTCTTCGGCGTTGCACAATCAAGGGATGATTTTAATATGTACGAAAAAATTTTTCCTTATTTATCAATAGTTTCAGCTTATGCAAATTTGACTATCATCCCGCAATGATGCAACGCCTACTCTTCTAATGCGATCGCCTTTTCCTTATCGATCTTGTAAGTCACTGTCATCTCGTTCTCCTTCTTTTTTTGTCAAGCTACCTACTATGTGCCTTTTGCCTCAGCCCGCAGCATTATTTTCCATCTGGCGCAGCTGCAGTAAAGAGATGATCGGCAGGACTATCGAGAAAGGCACCGCAAATGTCGGGATTAAGCTGAGTGGAAGCTGTTGCATGATATCCGATGTGATCTCTCCGGTCAGGATGCCTGCGGGCATCCCACCGCCTAACACTCCACCTCTGATCGCGCTGATGTAATGGATCAAACCGACTGCATTCAGCAGGACAACCTGTTCTTGTCAAAGCAAAGCAGAGTATTGTTGGCGATCGCCCTTCAGGCATAATACTCAACTGCGATCACCCACTTCATTCCAACCGTATCAACAATCGCGATCGCATCTTAGCATCTCTCAACTTGCTTTTGCCTACAAATACAGCGATCGCTACATAAAACTAATCTTTTAACTGCTCCATTATCTGACTGGCAGAAATCACGGGAATATTAGCTGTTTGAAAGTCTTGGGGATTTCGGGTAATAATCGCCTCTAGATTCTGTGCTTCTGCACATGCGATTTGTACTGCATCCTCGAAATCAGCCAAACTAGATTTGAGAGCAGTTCCAAGTATGTCTCGATCGACGGGGCAAATGCTCAGTAGTGCCAGGGTTTTTGTCAGGATTTGCCTTGGTTCTTCGAGATTCTGAGTTTGGCGTCTGCAGATGTAGAAAATATCAGTAACGCTGGATGCTGTGATAAAACCTTCTATTCGTCTGTCGGCGATCGCATCAAAAAGCTTGGCTGCATCGTGAAAAAATGGCTTTCGCTCTAGAAAGAAGTCGAGAATGATATTCGTGTCCAGCAGCACTCTCACGTAAGATATTTCTCCACCAGCCGTTCTTCTCGCATCGATTCAATATCGGTATCTGTGGGTAGGGGTTGACCCGGTTTTTTGAGGCAGCCTCGCAATTGGCTGACTAGGACATGACGGTCAACTGATTCTTTTTGCTTGGCTTTCAGAGCTTGAACCAGGGTTTCTAAAAGTGTGAGTTGCTCTTCTGCCGACAATTGGTAAATCGCTTGCTGTAGTTCCTCTAGGGTCATGGAGGTTGCACTCTAAGAAGTGTCTATTGTAATTTTAGCGGCATTCTAAAGGCAAAATCCAAGAAGATTTCGACCGATCACTTTTTTGTTCTCGACGCGGTAAGGCGATCTCCCTTTTCAAACAAATTACATCAGTTATCGCGATCACAGTTGACTATTTTCAGTAGATCGACAAGTTTTTTAAAACCCTTACTAGCTCTGATTTTGAGCCGAATATTGCGATCGGATAGAATTGCCGTTAAATCTACTGTTTGAGCTATCTTGACGTAAAAAGAATCTTTAGCAGTCGATCTGACTGATAGCCTCAGCACTTAAGGAACCCAGTTTTCTAAGAATCATTGACTGATTCAAGGTGAAGATCGACTCACAGCGAATGACTGATTCAACTCGGATTCCCGCACTCACGACTTCAACTTCTGCGATAAGATATTGTGTTGCTGTCAAAGGACGGTTGGTGTTAGATGTGCAGGGAACAACCATAACATCGTCCAGAACTTGATTTAGTCGATCTGCCGAGACAATTACTGCTGGGCGGATCTTGAACTGCTTGAGCTGTGTTGAGGGCTAATTAACAGTTGCTCAAACACTAACTATCGCTGACCTTTTTTAACTTTCGCTTTAGTCCACGAATCCAGGTTCTAACTGCATCAGATTGAGTAATTTCTTTTTGCTTACAATATGCATCCAATACCGCTTTATCTTCATCCGAAATTCTTATGTCTAGCCTTTTCACTTACCGTAATATTGCTGTACAATATTACTATGCTACTAGGATTTAAAACTAAACTCAAGCTCAATAACAGACAACGCACACAACTAGCAAAACACGCTGGAGTAGCTCGCCATGCCTATAATTGGGGGCTGGGTTTAACCAAGCAAATCCTAGACCACAATAGAGATAATCCAGAGGACAAAATTAAATTCCCCTCTGCTATTGACCTACATAAATGGTTGGTAGCAATAGTTAAACCAGAATATCCTTGGTACTACGAATCGAGTAAATGCGCCCCTCAATTTGCTTTACGCCAGCTAAGGGAAGCATGGGGGCGAGCATTTAAAAAGGTATCTAAGCCGCCAAGATTTAAGAAAAAAGGGCGTAATGACAGTTTTACTATTGATGGAACAATTAAGGTAGTTGACCACTATAAAATCCAAGTTCCCAAGATTGGTATAGTCAAAACCTACGAACGCTTGCCTTATGGGTTTAAACCTAAATCAGTGACCATCTCGCGTCAAGCTGATAGTTGGTTTATTAGTTTTAAAGTAGAAATTGAACCACAAGAAACACTCCATACGGTTGATGTTGTAGGTGTTGACCTTGGAGTAAAGACTTTAGCTTACCTAAGCACGGGAATTAGTTTTGAAGGGGCTAAAGCTTACAAACGTTATGAAAAAAGATTGTCTCGCTTGCAGTGGTTAAACCGTAACAAAGTAATTGGCTCTAATAACTGGAAAAAGGCTCAATTGAGAATAGCAAAACTACACGCCAAAATAGCCAATATCCGCAAAGACACATTACATAAACTTACTACTTATCTGGCTAAGAACCACAGACAGATAGTAATTGAGGATTTGAATGTGTCGGGAATGTTGAAAAATGGCAAGTTAGCTAAAGCTATTGCTGATCTGGGATTTTATGAGTTTAGAAGACAGTTAGAGTACAAATGCAAGCTGTATGGTAGCGAGTTAATTGTTGCCGATAGATGGTTTCCGTCGAGCAAAACTTGCTCTAACTGTGGCTGGTATAATCCCGATTTAAAGCTATCAGACAGACGGTTTCTCTGTGTTAGCTGCAGCTCTTTTCTCGACAGAGATTGGAATGCAGCCATTAATTTAAGTAGGTGGAGTCACCGCCAAGCTCAAGCCTGTGGATAAGCAAGTGCCGACACTCTTAGACGAAGCAGGAAGATTTCATTTTGTTAGCAAATGTTAGTAAATTTTGAACGGCATGGGCACCCGACACAAAACTACATCATCGCGCTGCCAGATCATCAGCGAAAATCTCATCGTAGATATCGTTTTCAGTGCCTACCCAATCTTGATAAGCCTGAGAGGTTTCGCTGGAGAATACACTACCCCGATCGTCTCGCATAGACAGGATTAGAGGCAGCAATACAGCCAATTGCTCATCTGATAGTTGCCCAATAAGGCTCAATATTTCCTGGCGAATGTTGTTCATAAGGTCTGTTTCACTACTTATCAGCTATTATCTCACTTTTCTCGTTGAGATTGCTGACAAAGCGATCGCTCTTATAGCCAAAATCGTTAACTGCGATCGCGCCAGCAATCTGATTTGATAACTGATCGCTTGCTCCGCATCAACCACATTATCGCTCTCGATCGCCTGTTCACATTAAGAACTAAAGAAAGCGCTCGCTCTTACAGCCAAAGTAGCTAACTGCGATCGCGCTATCAATCTGATTTGATAAGCGATCGCCTGCTCCGTATCAACCACATTACCGCTCTCGATCGCATTTTTAATAAGGATAATCGACCACGAGTGCTAGATCTTTTTGCTTCCGTCTAAGCATGGATTTGGTTTGATTGACGTAATGTTTGCCTCATTAGCGATAAAACTCCTAGAGAGGGTTTTCTGGTGTGATTATCTTGACCGTCGTGCCCTTGGGTAGCTTAGTCCCCTTCTTGAAGTCGCCAATTCCTTTGTTTCCACGGCCTTTTCCACTAGAGACGATCTCTCCACCATACTTCTTGAGGCATGGGTAAACTATCGCTTGATTGGCGGTGAGACCTTTGTTTTTGAAGTCCGGAGGACCGGATAATTTAATTTCAAATAGCTGGAGGTTCTTGGTCCTTGAAAAGGATCCGATACAATCTACTTTGGCGTATGGATCACTTAAGACTAACTTATTAGGGTTTTGACCAGGCATACCTATAGCAGGTTTATATGCTTTTACCTTAACTTGCTTGGCATAAAAGGTGAAACGTGCAGCTACCTTTTCGCACTCTTGCGTTTCAAAGTCCTTACCCTCCTTAAAAGGATCTCGATCGGGCGGTGATTCTTCTTGGGGTTCAACCGGAACTGGAAGTTCGGAAGGTTCAACCGGAACTGGAAGTTCGGAAGTGACTGCCGGATCATTGATAAGGTCGGTAATGTCCTGAAGAATCTCTTCAAGATCCCTGATTTGATTGTAAAACCGATTTATGGCACGTACCTGGGCGAGATGGCTGGCTCCAACACTCACGAGCTGTCCTATGGAACCTATGTAAGTGCGGAAGACGAGGAATCCTAGGACTGGTGCAAGTACACCTAGAAGTACATCGGCTTCTTTTATAAGTGATTCTAGTTTTTGGATGATTCCTGGATCACCACCAGATCGCTTGAGTGCTTCCAGTATCTTTTTCGCCCGGTCGATAAGATCTTTCGGCAAAACATCAATAAAAGTCGGCTCTACGATGGGAAGATTGATCCGAGGGGGTCCAAATGGCTTCCATGGCTCCGGCTTCCATGGCTCCGGCTCAAACGTCTTGCGCTCGGGTTTAGGTGGTGGTAGTCCGACAATACCACTATCAGAGGTCGCGGTATCCTCCGTTGCACGATCTAGACCTTTGACAGGACTTTCTCGTGCCGGGCGGCGAGCAACTGCCCGTTCCTTTACCTTCGCACGAAGTTCCTCCCGAAGCCAGGTTACGAGTTCACAGTCAAAGAATTTGGCGAGCGGATCGTTCTCATTAATCAGGCGGGCATACAATTTTCTAGCCTGCTCGGGTCCCAGAGCAGCAAATAAACGGCGCAGTTTATCCACACGCCTAACAATCCTCAGGCGTTCATGGCTAGCAATAGGTAGTTTGAGCAATCGGATCAGTTCTGCCTGCACGTCATCCTCAGGCAGAGCTGCTTTACGTGCTCGTTTACAGTAGGTAGAGCGTGACATTAGTTTCTCCCTACTCGTCACCAGGGGGCACAATAATGTGGTCTGTGTTACCTTGGATAACGATCTTCTTCTCAATGTTCGGATCGCCGTATTCACTGGCCAAGAGCCGAGCAGCCAATCGCACGTTATTAAGTTCCTCTGAGCGTAGTTTGGCTTGCGTCGCTTTCACATCGATCGCCCGGTGCATTAGCTTGAAGTCTTCAAGAATTGGGTGTTCGCCAGGTAAAGCTTCAATAAAAAGAGAACCTGTAGGAACAACAATTTCTTCGGAATCGGGCCGAGGATTGTTCAAACGTGTTCGGTATATTTCTTCAATGCTTGGTTTCAAGGACTCAAAATCCTCTTCACTAAGATTCTTCTGCAGACTACAGATATATTTATCGAGATCGGCAAGGGTATAGTTCCCAAAGTCATCAGGATCCTGGATGCCACCATGAGCATCAATGTAGGGAGCCATCATGAAAGTTGTAAGATCGTTAGATTCTTCAAGGGGAAAAATCATGTAGTTCCCCAAGTACCCCAGCAGATTATTTAAATCAGCAACTTCAACAAGAGGAACCTCATCCTCTTCTAGTTCCAATGTTGTTTTTACTTCATACTTCAGAGGAGGAGGATTGAGAATCACAGTAGGTAGGAAAGTAGAATCTTCCACTAGTCTGTATTCACGATTGCCACGCAGGCTCGGTACTGGTGTGTTATAGAGACGGAGGTAACGCTGATCTGGATGTTCATAATCCCAAATAGCCTGCATATAGTAGATGATGTTCTTTCTCACATGTAGCCGCAGACGCATTACCTCAACCTGCTGCATCTGATACTGTCTGTATGCCTCTGTGTATTCTTCGGTTGCTTTATTCAACAGCGTTGCTTCATGTTCGAGTCTCTGCTCAAATTCTGCTTTTTCACGCTTTCTTCGGGCAAATATATCACCTGTAAAATCCCCATAGACAAAGCGTATAGCTTCTTCATTCTCTTGCCAATCTAGGCCATATTTATCCCTTGCTGCTTCTACAAGTAGCTCATGAGCAACACCTCTAAATCCTTCAGGCGTTGGCAGATCCAATGGTGAGCGAAAATCATTCAACTGCCGGTTAAGTGATTGAACCAATTCTCGTTGATCTTCCAAGTTCTGCAGAAGGGTGTCCAGGATTACCTGATCGCTCACCATCCTACCCGATGAAAGATACCCCAGGGCTGGTAAAAAGGAATCGTCTAAGATAACTCGTCGTAAGATCCAATCATGGGCGATTAGCCAGGAAGCATTAACTTCATGGGGCTTGGGGACTTCCTGGGCAATGAGTACCACTGGAGTAAGTTTGTGAATCTGCTCAGATACTCGGAAGCGTCTTTGTAACTCGTAGAATAGGCAGTTAACCACCAGTTCCTGGTTTTCATTCTTCAATTTACCAGATTCCTCAGCTTCAAATTCCTCAGTCTCCGAAGTTGATACTTCGGTAGTCGAACTGTTTTTATATTCCTCTGCCGATTTACGAACCTGCTCTCGGAAGGTTTCTTTTGTGCGACTAGAACTCTTCTTGCGGTCTTTTTTCCATGAGACTGTGCTGTCGCTTCCTAGATTAAATTTAGGAACACTAACTTTAATCTTATTGGAGTAGTTAAAAGATGTATTAAACTCCGCATTACGCACAATTTTGCTAATATCGCGCTCTGTTTCAGTTTCTTCCGACTTGATTAACGATTCTGCACTTTCAGAGGTTTTCTCAGCGTAGCTTTTCTTGCTCTTTCTCTTGATGACATACGTCTTCTCTTCATTGGGCGCTAAAGGAATCGTTTTGACAAGTTGACCAGCTTGATAGCCAAGAGAGTCCCACGTTTGACGATAAGTTACAAGCAAACCAAAATTGACGCTACGCTCGTTGCCGTCAGCGCCAAATACAGTGAACGCATAGTCTTCCTGCAACAATCTTTCGAGTTCTTCAATCAACTCGTTGACTCGGTGATATCTTACATCTCGAGGACCTTCACCACTTTGAGAGCCTGCTTGTTCGCCCCTGCGTGACGGTACGGTTTCCCAATCACGCCCATTATCACCTCTGCGGTGATCTCTGCGGTGATCTCTTCTGACGGGACCACCACCACGATCAGTGTTGCCATTACCAGCGATCAGTTCGAGGCCAGTCTCAATGACATTACCGACTATATCAGTGAAGGAGTTCATAACACCTGGCACTACCTGAGTCTCAGCTCCAAGAGAGACATTAGCAACATTCCTTGCCTCCAAACGAATCGCCTCGAAAAGGTCTCTTTCATCGTTAGCCAGCGACTCAGGATCCCCACCCATTAATTTCAGTTCCCTGATCGTTAATTCAAGCTTGTCCTCCAGCTCTCGATCGAAGAACTCCTGCCAAACAGGCTCAAACGCAATCTGTAAACTGTGGAAATCGAAGATAGCGGGAGTATCTGCAGCGCCCCCTTGCAGGTCGAGCCCAGTAACATATCTCTTAAGCTCGCCCATACTAGCCCGCGTCGCAGAGATGTTCGAGATACTGAATTCAGGTGAAGTTATGGGAGCCAGTAGCTTAGCAACGGATAGCTTGATATCCTCCTCAGTTGCTTCAGTCAAATCATCGTTAGAAACCGAGCCATCATCTGAGTCAAATTCGTTTTGACACTTTTCATAAGGCATTCGCTGATCCCGAGATGCGACCAACATAGGGTTTCGTCGCACTAAAGAACCATTTTCTGCTCGATCACTGGGATCACCGAACAAAAGTTCCTCAATCTCAGGACTGGAAATATCCTCCCGTAGCTGATCACTCTCATCAACAATACTTTCTAGCTCAGTTGCTGTCAGTCTCAGATAGCCTTCTAGTTTGGTTGTATTAACTTGCCTGTTGATTCCATCCTCCATTACTCTCCTCATCACTGACCTAACGCCTTCGCCAGGTGCAACATAATTGAGTAGGTGAGGTTTGTCTTTAAGTAGGTGACTTTCAATAGAGTTACCAGGGTGCGCACGGGATTTATTGGCTAAGAAATCTCTCACCAGTTGTTGAGTTTGGAGGGCTTGCTCCCGCTCAACCTTAACTTTTTTAGCAGCAAGACTGCGAACGCCCTCTTTAATTGTATCTAGACGCGCAATTTGCTTTTCGGCAAGTTCCATAACAAACTTAGGATCCTCCGAACTCCCGAGTGGTGCATCAATAATAGAGATCCCTCCCGCTTCTAGCTGCTGTCTATCGAGCTTAATCACATAATTCTCAACGCGACCCGCATTTTGGCGAATTCCGCAAGAGGCGTGAAGAATCGTAGGACAGGAGCCTGTATCTGTACCTTCCGGAGCCATCACGAACACCATCAAATCTGGCCGCCTTTTCCCACTATTCCGAATCTGGAAATCGCTCTCTTCATAGGGCAACTCAAATTTACCCTCTTTATCCGTATAACATGACCCAAGGCGAGAGGCTGAAAAGTTCTGCCAAAAATTAGGATTGACTGCTGCTCGCTTCGTTGAGCTTCCATCTGGCGAGTCCTGCTTAACAACAAAAACTTCTTCAGGCTGAGAATTCGGATCGACATCATAGACCTCAACCCCTAAATCGGAAATTCCAACACCTGTTTCCTTAAGCAAAACTTTTCCAGCAACTTTATACATAACTTCTTTCCTGAACTCATTTGAGAGATTCATTCAGGACTTACACAACTCTGGCAATTTTTGCCTACCAGGAGTGCTTTAGATCATGTTTATTGCGCTAAATATAACGCGGGTGCGTAAGTCCTTCCCTTTATAGAGGGTGTTAGAACAAACAATCAAAATTTTAGTCAGAACAAAACGACTTAACGCCGAATCATCCTGCGGCTCATTTCTGTCTGTTGTCCATTTGTTACAGGAACTCTCCCGTTTGCAGCTGAAGCCTGCCCATTGGCTCCATTACCTTGCATAGAATTGGCAGCCATTGTCTTGCCTGCATGCATCATTGAATAATGATAATTTTCAAGGAACTCTAATGCTGTCTTCCAGGCATGGAACTTGAAAATTAAATTAATAATTTCTTGATCGGAGCTACCGCTAGGATCGGTTTCTATCGCAGCAGCAATTGCACATGCCCCTCTTTTTGCAACTGTTTCGAGATAACTTTCAAGTTTCTGGGTGTAGTACATTCCATATTCGTCCTTGACCCCCAACTGGCGAGATGCTTCCTGAATAAAAACAGTAGCACGGGTATCTTCACCATAGGGCCAGAAGGGAGCTATTGCCGTATTAACGCTATAAACCGCTGTAACCTCACGAGACCGAAGAATGCCGTAGACATCTCCACCTCTGTCACCCCCTAGTTTAATCTCTGTGAGTCCTGGAAAAATTACGTTTCTGTAGAGTCTGACTGCTGCTCCTTGCACTGAAAGGATGTATTGGATAAAAGGAATAAGAACCAGCCGAAAGCTTGCGATCAGCGCAGGTGCACCAGTTTCTATTTCTGCGCGATTAACATATTCACTAGCTGCTTCCATTGCCTTGTGTGCTAGGTCAGGAAAGTTATGACCAGGACTTCCACCACCATACTCATATCCGTAATTCATTTGATCCATTTGATCCATTTGGTCCATTTGTACTATTTGACCCATATGGTTCATTTGATCGTTCTTCATATGACCAAACAGCGAATACCAAAGCATATCGCGATGCTCTTGCGAGAGAAAAAATTCATTTTTGCCATAGAGCGTGCACAGCTTCAGTAACTCCAAGGCATTTTCACCAGTGTTATTGGTAAACAGTTGAAATCTACGGGTGGAGAAGTCTTTGGCAATCGCGTGTGCAATCTTTATCAAAATGAGGGGGTTTGGGGGAGCTATAAAACCTCTTGCTCAAAACAAGTGTTTGTTCAGAACACGATGTTTTAGGGAGAGGATACATGGACTCCCCCAAGCTAA
>JAAUXZ010170707.1_pt1 | contig 10090 bp, 6 predicted proteins | sample 7278131 | NCBI WGS metagenome assembly JAAUXZ01 (sample SAMN14350119, study PRJNA611818) | marine sediment metagenome | isolation source: surface marine sediment (3m) | place: French Polynesia: Moorea | collected 2018-08
CCACTTCGACCTGGTCGACTTTCGGGTTGGTGTAAAGAAACTCCTCGATTTCCCGCGGGTAGATGTTCTCGCCGCCGCGAATCAGCATGTCCTTGCTGCGGCCGACGATGCGCACGTAGCCCTCTGCGTCCATCGTGGCGATGTCGCCCGTGTGCATCCAGCGACCAGGGCTACCGTCGCCCCAGTAGCCCAGCATGACGTTGTAGCCGCGAACGCAGAGTTCGCCCGGCTCGTCGAGCGCGACGATCTGGTCGTTCTCGTCGACGATCTTCACTTCCGTGTGCGGCAGCACCTTACCCACCGTGCCCACACGCAAGTCAATCGGGTCGTCCGGTGAGGTTTGCGTGGACAGCGGGCCGGTTTCGGTCATGCCGTAGCCGATCGTGATTTCGCTCATGTGCATCTTGTCGATGACCTCACGCATCAGCTCGATCGGGCACGGCGCGCCGGCCATGATTCCCGTCCGCAAGGCCCTGAGATCGTAGTCAGCGAAGTCCGGGTCATCGAGCATGGCGATGAACATCGTGGGCACGCCGTGCAATGCTGTGCAGCGCTCGTCCTGCACTGCCTGCAGCGTTTCGCGAGCGTCGAACGCGGCGCCCGGGAACACGATGGTCGCGCCGCGCGTCGCGCACAGCAGAGTACCGAGCACCATCGCGAAGCAGTGGTACATCGGCACCGGCACGCACAGCTTGTCGTCCTCGGTGAAGCGCAGTATCGCGGCCGACATTGACGCGTTGTTGATCATGTTGTGATGCGTCAGCGTCGCCGCCTTCGGCGCCCCGGTCGTCCCGCTGGTGAACTGGATGTTGATCGGCGCATCGAAGTCGGCGCGCTGAGCAATGGCGTCGAGCGTCCGCAGCGACTGATCGCTGCAGAGCTGCATGACTTCATCGAGGCTCTGCATGTTCGGAATGGCCTCGTCACCGAGGTGAATCAAGACCTTGAGCTCCGGCACCTTCTCCGGGTACAGGGATTGCACCATCTCGACATAGTTGCTGGACTTGAAACGAGTCTCGGTAATCAGACCGCGGCAGCCGACCTTGTTGAGCGCGTACTCGAGCTCGGACAGCCGGTAGGCCGGGTTGATATTGACGAGAATCAGGCCCGCATAGGCGCTGCCGAACTGCGCCAGCAACCACTCGGCGCGATTCGGCGCCAACATACCGATGCGATCGCCGGGTTCGAGACCCGATGCGAGCAGGCCGGCGGCGAGTTTGCGAGCACGCTCGCGCAGCTCTTTCCAGCTCCAACGTACCCCCTGGTCGACAACAACCAAGGCATCTTTTTCCGGCCAGTTAGTAGCGGCATTTTCGAGTACGCCGCTTATAGTCAGGCCCATCAGAGGTGGCCCGCCACCTCCATGTGCATAGCTCAATCCCATTGTATTTCGGCTCCAGTTCACCGCAATGGAATAATGGCGGTACCGGACGGATTGCGAAATCGGTACAACTACAGACTTGTAGTTCGCGGCGCGAAATTGACAAAAAAGGCCCGCCGAAGCGGGCCTTTTTGGACAGGATGTCCTTATGCCGCGGAGCACATGGACGTGCGAGAGCGGCGCGTCAAATCACGCTAGAAATCCGCCTGCAGCCTCACGTACCAGAAGCCGCCATTGGTGCCCCACGGCGAGGTGATGGCGCGGTCGACGCCGAGCACGCCGAGGATAACGTCTCCCTCGGCGTCTGGCTCTTCGTCAAGCAGATTTTCTGCACCGACACTCAGGTGGTAGTTGTCGGAAAACGTGAACGTCGCTTCGAGGTCGACGATCAGCGCGCCGCTGTAGCTCGAGAAGTCCGAGCAGTCGCCCGGGCTGAACAGGCCGCCGGTTGCATCCCAGCTGCCGTAGTTATTCAGCCTCAGGAACCCGCCGAACATGGCGCCAGTCTGGTAGTCCAGCGTCAACGATGTGCGATTGTCGGGCACCTGGTGCTCGAGGTCGCAAACGCGCGACGCGTTGATCGTGTTCGGCGTCACGTTGCTGATCTCCTGCTCGTTCCACGTGTGGCGCAGGTCCGCGACAAGCGTGCCGGGCCCGACGTCCCAGTCTCCGGTAACGGCGAGATCGATGCCGTTGACGTCGGAATCGAACGCATTGGCGAAATAACTCGCCAGGCTGCCAACGAGCAGCTGTGCGTTGGCGACGCCGCGCGCCTCCATTTCGTCCGCCTGGGCCTGGGTCACCGTGTTCGGGCCCAGCAGCGCAAGGCGGTCTTCGATGGAGATATCGTAGTAATCAACCGTGACGCTGATGTTGTCCGCTGCCTGCCAGACCACGCCAACCGTGAAGCTCTGCGACTCTTCCGGATCCAGCGGGCTCGAACCCAGTACCTGGGCCTCGATGCTGTTGACCGGATAGGTGCCGCTCGGGATCAGGTTGCCCGATGCGTCGGCGCTCGTGGTCGTGTTCAGCGTATTGATCTGCCCAGGAGTCGGAGCGCGGAAGCCGGTGCTCGCCGTGCCGCGCAGCGCAAACGTATCGGTGATGTCGACGCGACCCGAAATCTTCCAGTCAAACGTGCTGCCGAACTCGTCGTAGTCCTCGAAGCGGAACGCAACACCGCCCGTGAAGCGGTCGGTGAAATCCACTTCGAAATCGACATATGCAGCAAGGCTGTCACTGTCGAAGGAACCGGCCGACTCGGTCGGGAATCCCTGGAAGCCGTCAGATCCGACGCCGAAAATAAACGCGGGGCCGGCGCTGATCGATGCCGCATCACCTGCCTTGATCTTGTACGTTTCCTCACGCCATTCGGCACCGAACGCGAAGTTGACGGGCGATGCGAAGTTGCCGATTTCGAGCGGCAAGACGAAGTCCGCGTTCAGGCTCGACTCTTCCTGGGTGAGCTTGCCGGGCTTGAAGCTGGTCGGCGACAGCCGCCCAAGGCTCGGGTTGATCGACTCCGCCAGCGCGTAGTCGGCTTCTGCCGAGGCCGTGCGAACGCGGACATCCCAGGTACCGCTGCCGGCAAATTCACCGCGCACACCCGCGACGAGTGCGATGTCAGAGATATCGGCGCCGAAGTCCGGGTTATAGCCACCCGGGAACTGCGTGTAGATCGGGTTGAGCAGCACCCAGCCACTCGGGCTGTTGCCGTCCGCGGTGAGGTAATCGGCGGGATCACCGCCACCCGCGATGATATCGTCCACGAGCTGCTGTGGCGCATCGTCGGGCAGGAAATCGCCGTTCGTGTCGACGATCAGCGTCGAGCGGCCATCCACACCGGCGGACGGCGGCAGCACCGGCGTACGGTAGAAGAAGTCCGATATCGTCTCGTTGTCCGAATAGCCGACATTGGCGAAGAACTCGGTCGTGTCGTTGATATCGAAGCCGAGATTCAGGAACGCCTTGAGCGTCTCGACGTCCGGGTCACCCCAGCGCTGGCAGAGACCATCGAGCGGCACGGTCGACTCCCCCACCTCGGCAATGACCGGTGGGCACGCAATGTGGGGCACGCCGCGCGACGTAATGTCGGCGGTCGAATACTCCACCGTGGCGTTAACGAATCCGCTTCCACCGAGACTGAACCCGCCGTTGGCCGCAATTGTCGTGCGCTCGCCGTCACCTTCAAAATACTCGCCGTACTGCGCCGAGACCGTGAAGCCTTCGCTGGCATCCTTGAGGATGACGTTGACAACGCCTGCAATGGCGTCCGAGCCGTACTGGGCCGAGGCCCCGTCGCGCAGAACCTCGATGCGCTGGATAGCCAGCGCCGGGATCGCGGCGAAATCGACCGCCTGCGCTCCCTGGTTGACCGTGCCCAGCGGGGCAAACTGCAGGTTGACGAGCGGCGAGCGATGCCGGCGCGTGCCGTTGACGAGCACCAGCGTCTGGTCGGGTGACAGGTTGCGGAGCGTCACGGGCCGGATGAAAGCCGTACCGTCGGCAATCGGGAATCGCTGCGTATTAAAAGAAGGCGCAACCTTGGTTAGGCCGTCGGTCATATCGAACGTGCCCTGGTTGCTCAGCGTTGTGCCGGACAGCACGTCGATCGGCGACAGCGTCTCGGTCGGCGACTGGCCTTCCTTGCGCGTACCGGTCGTAACGACCTCCTCGATCAATTCGTCTTCAGACTGCTGTGCGACGGCAAGCGGGCTGCCGAACGACAGGGTGAGTGCCACAGCCGCGCAGATAGACGACGGCCTGAAACCGGATGTTCCTTTCATGAGTTCCCCCCTCGATGTCGAAAACGCCGGATGCGTTATGTTCAGTATAGTACGACCGCGGGGGGCTTAGAGCGGGTTCAAACAAAAAAGGCCCGCCAGGGGCGGGCCTTTTCTTGGTCAGTTGGACGACGCTTTACATCATGCCGCCCATGCCGCCCATGCCACCCATATCCGGCATCGGCGGAGCAGCCGCTTCGTCCTTCGGCGCATCGGCGACCATCGCTTCGGTCGTCAGCAGCAGGCCCGAGACCGAAGCCGCGTTCTGCAGCGCGAAGCGCGTGACCTTGGTCGGATCCAGGATGCCTTCCTTGATCATGTCGCCGTACTCGCCCGTCGCGGCGTTGTAGCCGAAGTCGCCCTTGCCTTCGGCAACTTCGTTCAGCACGACGCTGGCATCGCCACCGGCATTCGCGACGATCTGGCGAAGAGGCTCTTCGACGGCGCGCTTCAGGATGTTGATACCGACGTTCTGGTCATCGTTGTCGCCTTCGACCTTGATCGAGGCAACGGCGCGGATCAGGGCAACACCACCGCCCGCAACGACGCCTTCCTCAACGGCCGCACGAGTCGCGTGCAGCGCGTCTTCGACGCGCGCTTTCTTTTCCTTCATCTCGACTTCGGTGGCTGCGCCAACCTTGATCACGGCGACACCGCCGGACAGCTTGGCGACACGCTCCTGCAGCTTCTCGCGATCGTAATCGGACGACGATTCGTCGATTTCGCGATTGATCTGCTCGACCCGGCCCTGGATGTCTTCGGCGCGGCCGGCGCCGTCGATGACCGTCGTGTTTTCCTTCGAGATCTGGACTTTCTTGGCCTCGCCGAGATCATCGAGGGTCGCTTTCTCGAGCGACAGGCCGACCTCTTCCGAGATCACCTGGCCGCCGGTCAGGATAGCGATGTCCTGCAGCATGGCTTTGCGGCGATCGCCGAAGCCCGGGGCTTTGACAGCGGCAACTTTCACGATGCCGCGGATGTTATTGACCACGAGCGTCGCGAGCGCTTCGCCTTCGACGTCTTCCGCGATGATGATCAGCGGACGGCCCGACTTGGCGACAGCCTCGAGTACCGGCAGCAGGTCGCGGATGTTCGAAACCTTCTTGTCATGCAGCAGGATGAACGGGTTCTCGTGCTCGACCTGCTGGCTGTCTGCGTCGTTGATGAAATACGGCGACAGGTAGCCACGATCGAACTGCATGCCCTCGACGACGTCGAGTTCGTTCGCAAGGCCGGAGCCTTCTTCAACGGTGATCACGCCTTCCTTGCCAACCTTCTGCATCGCTTCGGAGATAATCTCGCCGATCTCGGTGTCCGAGTTGGCCGAGATCGAACCGACCTGGGCGATCGCCTTCTCGTCTTCGCAAGGCTGCGACAGGCTCTTGAGCTCCTCGACCATGGCGGCCGTCGCCTTGTCGACACCGCGCTTGAGGTCCATCGGGTTCATGCCAGCCGCAACCGACTTCAGGCCTTCGCGCAGTACTGCCTGCGCCAGGACCGTGGCGGTCGTCGTGCCGTCACCGGCAACATCAGATGTGTGGGAAGCGACTTCCTTGACCATCTGTGCGCCCATGTTTTCGAACTTGTCTTCGAGCTCGATTTCCTTCGCAACGGAGACACCGTCCTTGGTAACGGTCGGTGCGCCAAAGCTCTTGTCGAGCACGACGTTGCGGCCCTTCGGCCCCAGCGTCACCTTGACGGCGTTGGCCAGGACGTTCACACCAGCGAACATCTTTTGGCGCGCGTCGTCTGAAAAACGTACTTCTTTAGCAGCCATTGAATTAATTCCTTTACTTGAATTCGGTAGTGCAGTCTTAGCCTTCGATTACGGCCATGATGTCGTCTTCTTTCATCACCAGCAGTTCATCACCTTCGACCTTGACCTCGGTGCCGGCGTACTTGCCGAACAGCACCTTGTCGCCTTCTTTGACGTCGAGGGCGCGAACCTCACCGGAATCGAGGATCTTGCCGTTGCCGACAGCGAGAACCTCACCCTTGATGGGCTTCTCGGTCGCGGCATCCGGAATAACGATTCCGCCGGGGGATGTGCGCTCTTCTTCCATGCGCTTTACGATGACTCGATCATGAAGCGGACGAATCTTCATGGGGCATATCTCCTGTAAGTTTTTGATATCTAACCGATTTTTGGCGGTTTTCCGGCCGCATACTGTTAGCACTCGGCCACAAGGAGTGCTAATAATAGGCATCGAAGCCTAAATTTCAAGCCATTTTCGGCCGCGAGACGGCCGAAAATCGGACCTGCGTCGATGACATCCACGGGGACCCCCGGTATCCTGCGCCGCGATACCCTTGTTTGCCGTAATATTCACGGCTCGCGGCGGGTCTAAAGTGGTCGCAAGCGCCGGAAATCCAATGACAAAATCCATCTACACCCTGCTTTTCTTCCTGCTCCTGTCAGCGCCATTGCCGGCCCTGGCCCAGGATGAGGAGCCGCGCAAACCGGAAGAGGTCTACCGCTACGCGGTCTACGACACCGGCGATGCGCTCGAGGTCGACTGGGCCATTGACGAGGGCTACTACCTGTACCGCAACAAGCTCTCCTTCGAGAGCGCGACCGACGGTTTCGAGATTACCCAGGTGCGCCTGCCGCAGGGCTTGCCGCACGAAGACGAGTTCTTCGGCAAGCAGCAGGTATATCGCGAGAATTTTTACGTCAGCATTCCCTACCGGGTCACGGACGAGCGTCCGGAAACGATAGACCTCGTCATCAAGAGCCAGGGCTGCTGGGACGGCGGGCTGTGTTACCCCCCGCAGATCTGGACGGAAAAGGTCGAGCTCAAGCAACCTTCGCAGCAGAAGCTGGATCTCACGGCTATGGGCCAGTCCGGTTCGCTGGGCGGCCTGGGCAATAGCGAATTCGTCCCCGTTGACGAGGCTTTCAAGCCCATCCTGATACCGATCGATGGCAACACGGTAGAGGTGACCTTCGAGGTCCTCGACGGTTATTACCTGTACAAGGACAAAATCTCGGTCAACGCGGTTTCGGACAACGTCCAGCTCGGTAAGCTCGACCTGCCCGAAGGCAAGCTCAAGTACGACGAGTTTTTCGGCGAGTCCGAGGTGTATTTCGACAACGTATTCGCGACGCTGCCGCTCGCCCGCGCGACACCCGAGTCAACGGAACTCGAGCTCGAGGTCAATTTCCAGGGCTGCGCCGAAGGTGGTCTGTGCTATCCGCCGACGACGCGCATAGTTTCGACTACCCTGCCCGAGGCCACAACGGTCACGGACCTGGCCGCCCTCCCCGATCGGGACGCGCCGGTCTCGGAGCAGGCGAAGCTCGCGCAGGTCATTACGCAGTCGAGCATTTGGGTCACGATCGGTGTGTTCTTTGTTGCAGGGCTCGCGCTCGCATTGACGCCCTGCGTGCTGCCGATGATCCCCATCCTCTCAGGCATCATCGCGGGCGAGGGCGAAAACGTCAGTCCGTCGCGCGGTTTCTTCCTGGCCTTCATCTATGTCATGGGAATGGCGCTCGTCTACACGGCGGCGGGTGTCGCCGCGGCCGCCGCCGGGCTGCAGCTGCAGGCAACATTCAACCAGCCCTGGGTGCTGATCCTGTTCTCGGGACTCTTCGTCGTTCTCGCCATCGGCATGTTCGGCGCGTTCGACCTGCAGATGCCCAGCTCGATCCAGAGCAAGCTGGCCACCGTCAGCGGCAACCAGAAGAGCGGCACGGCGATTGGCGCATTCGTTATGGGCGCGCTGTCTGCGCTCGTCGTCACGGCCTGTGTCGCTCCGGCCCTGATTGCCGCACTGACGGTTATGGCCCAGAGCGGCGACATGCTGCGCGGCGGCACGGCGCTGTTCGCTATGAGCCTGGGCATGGGCGCGCCACTGCTCGCAGTGGGCGCGGCCCAGGGACAGCTGCTGCCGAAAGCCGGACCGTGGATGGTGGCCGTCAAGGGCGCGTTCGGTTTCATGTTCCTCGGCCTGGCGGTCTGGATGCTGTCTCGCATTCTGCCCGGCGGCGTCACCCTGGCGCTGTGGGCGGTCCTGGTGTTCATGTCGGGCGTCTTTATGGGCGGCCTGACGTCACTGGGCCCCGATTCGTCCATCGCCCAGAAACTCGGCAAGGGCTTCGGCCTGCTCGCCATCCTTTACGGGCTACTGTTGTTCCTGGGATCGCTGTCCGGCGGCACCAACCCGCTTAAGCCGCTCGCCTCGGTCAGCTTCGGTGGCGGCATGATGGCCGTCGAGGAAAAGCACCTCGAGTTCCAGCGCATCAAGACCGTCGCAGACCTGGACCGTGAGATTGAAGCGGCGGCCGCCGCGGGCAAGACCGCGATGCTCGATTTCTATGCCGACTGGTGCGTGTCCTGCATCGAGATGGAGGAGTACACCTTTACCGATGAGGGCGTACAGGCCGCGCTGGCCGACACCGTCGTGCTGCAGGCGGATGTCACGGCCAACGACGACCAGGACCAGGAACTTCTGCAGCGCTTCGGGGTCTTTGGACCACCGACAATTATTTTCTTTGGCACGGATGGCCAGCAGCGCCACGGCTACGAGGTCGTGGGCTTCATGAAGGCAAAGGACTTTGCGGATCACGTGAACCAGGCGTTTGGTTCCTAACCAGGACAATCCGTGAACAGATCTTTTCTCGTCTTCGCGACCGCGTTTGTCGCGCTCATGGCTGGCGCATTGCTGTATGCCGTCAGGGCACCCTTACAGGCGCCCGCGGAGCCAGCAACCGCGGAATTCGTTGAAACTGCCGAGGCAATGCCGGTCGTGCCGGTCCCCGTGGTGCCGTCATTCAGCCTCCCGGATATCGATGGGACACAGCGCAGCTTCAGTGAGTGGAATGGCCGCTACACGCTGCTCAATTTCTGGGCAACCTGGTGCGCGCCCTGCCGCCGCGAGATCCCTTTGCTAAAGACCTTCCAGGACGAACAGGGCGAAAACGGCATCCAGGTCATCGGCATCGCTGTCGACGATGCGTTGCCGGTATCGAAGTACGCCGAAGAGATGCAGTTCAATTACCCGGTCCTGGTCGGGCAGCAAGAGGCGATGGAGATCGCCGAATCTTCGGGTATCGAGTTCATCGGCATGCCGTTTACGATGATCGTCGCTGCAGACGGCGAGCTGCTGAACGCGCATTTCGGGGAAATCCATGAGCCCGACCTGGCGCACATCGCCGACGTGTTGCGCATGCTCGACGGCGGCGAGATCGACAAGGCCAGTGCGCGCGAGGCGCTGAATTTCTTATAAAACTTGCCTGAACATCCCCTAAAAGGGTTAAACTTGCCGCCATCTCCTAGAAAGTGGTCGAAAGTGGCGGGAAATGGCCGGCATTTTGCTTCTCAATGGTCCCAACCTGAACCTGCTCGGAACGCGCGAGCCCGAGGTTTACGGTGCGACACGCCTCGATGACATCGAGGCGAATTGCATTGAGCTCGCGGATGAGCTCGGCCATTCGCTCGACTGCTTCCAGAGCAATGCCGAACACAAGCTCGTCGATCGCGTGCAAAAAGCGGCGCGCAACGGCGTCGATTTCATCCTGATTAATCCCGGCGCGTTTACGCACACGAGCGTCGCCTTGCGCGACGCGCTACTCGCCGTGGATATCCCGTTTATCGAAATTCACTTGAGCAATACGTTTGCCCGGGAGGAGTTCCGGCACGCCAGTTATTTCAGTGATGTTGCTGAAGGATGTGTAATTGGTCTCGGGGCTATGGGCTACGAACTTGCACTACACGCGGCTGCGCAGTTGATGGCAGACGCCGAGGAAGACTGATGGATATAAGAAAAGTCAAAAAACTGATCGAGCTCCTGGACGAATCCGGCATCGCCGAGATCGAAATTACCGAGGGTGAAGAAGCTGTGCGCATCAGCCGCTACCCGCAGGGTGCTGCCGTTGCCACGGCGCCGGCGCCCGTCACTATCGCCGCACCAGCGCCGGCGG
>JAAUXZ010123827.1_pt1 | contig 10080 bp, 7 predicted proteins | sample 7278131 | NCBI WGS metagenome assembly JAAUXZ01 (sample SAMN14350119, study PRJNA611818) | marine sediment metagenome | isolation source: surface marine sediment (3m) | place: French Polynesia: Moorea | collected 2018-08
CAGGTTGGCACGACCACTGCTGGCACGCCGATCTACGACTACACCAACGGACGCGACAACTACATGTTGACGAACTCGTCGCGCACGGCTGACTCGAATGTCATCTCCTTCGTACTGAAGAAAGAGTTCGACATGGGTCTCGACCTGCTGTTTGGCTACGCCTACACGGATGCCGAAGACATTTCACCGATGACCTCCTCGGTCGCCGGCTCGAACTTCGACAACCTCGCGTTGCTTGACATCCAGGACCCGACGCCTGCGACGTCGAACTACGTCGTCCCGAATCGCTTCACGATGGTTGCGGACTACCGCACCACCTTGTTCGGCGATGCGGAGACGCGTATTACGATCCGTGGCTACATCAACGAAGGCCAGCCGCAGAGTTACGCTATGAACAGTAGCGACCTCGAAGGCGACGGCTTCTTCGGCCGCCACCTGCTGTACGTCCCGACTGGTCCGTCGGATCCGAACGTCGTGTTCGATCCCGGCTTCGACCAGGCTGCGTTCTTCCAGTGGGTATCCGACAACGGCCTCGGGCCGGGCTTCCAGGATCGCAACGCTCAGCACGCTGATTACAGCTCGCGCTTCGACCTTCGCATCAGCCAGGAAATCCCGCTTCCGGGTGATTTCCTCGGCCGTCTCTACTTCAAGGTCTTCAACTTCGGCAACATGCTGAATGACGACTGGGGCAAGATTACGGACGCTACGTTCTTCACCCCGCAGGTAGTTGACGCATCGGTCGACGGCCAGGGTCGCTTCGTGTTCGAAAGCTTCCGTGACCGTTCGATCGAAACGACGATCGTCAACCGCAGCCTCTGGGAGGCTCGCATGGGTATCGACATCAAGTTCGGTAACTAAACGAGTACTTCAAGGAAGCAACAAGGGGGCGGCCATTGGCCGCCCCTTTTTTTTCCTACTCGAAACAACGTTCCTTCGGTTCGAGCAACCGATGGAAGCGACGATTGTCTTTTGTCACCGCCTCGCCGACTTGCTCACCCAGGCCCTGGGCGCGAAGAATCGCATCGAGCACCAGGTACTTGAGCTCTGAACCCGGCCGCGACGCGAAGCGGTCTTTCGGAATCTCGTAACCGTCACCACCGCGATACAGGTAGTCGGGAACAACGACCGTGTACTCGCGGTCCGCGTCGATTTCCTGCCAGCCGTCGTGACCAGGCACCTGCAGGCTCACGATGCGATCAAATTCCGCACGGCTTGGGTCCACGCAGACGCGAAAACCGGAAACCTGCGGGAAATAACCCTGGCTCTCGGGACCACCCCGATAGCCGGCTTCCATGACGCGTTGAAACTCCGCACCGGTCAGTGTCGTGTGACGCAGGAAAGACGAGAAGCCGAAGGTACGTCCAATGTCTTCGAAAACGATGTCGTCTTCAATCACGTCGTCGATGCGCAGCGTTCCGCTATTGATGAAAGCGAGATCGGCATCGGGTTCGCCAAATGCACCACGCATCTGGTCGACAACGAAGTTGCCCCAGCTCGTCTCCGACGTGCGAATCGTCTCTTCACGCGCGTTCAGGGGAACTGCCGCCGTACCGATGCGTGCTTCGAGAAATGGAAAGCGTTCGAGCAAGCGGTTGCGCCACTTGGCCGCGAGCGCTTCGTACTCCGGATCGAGTTCGATGGACTCATCGATGGCGATCCGTTGCTCATTGATCGTGAAATCGCCGGCGGCATCGAAATCGACATCGATGCGCCAGATCAGGCGCGCATTCGAAGCGCCCTTCATGACGGCCGCGTTGCTTGCCGAGCCTGAGTAGTATTGCGGTTCGTGCTCGTGTCCGCCGACGATAAACGCGAATTTTGGATGCTCCGCCTTGAGCGTGGCGATCTCCATGTCGGTCCACATATGCACATGCGTCACGCCGATAATCATGTCGACCCCGCTCGCCTCGAGCTGCTCGATGGTCCGCTTCGCAACGTCCATGTACGCCGGGTCCGTCGGTACGAAGTCGCGCTCGGCACCACCGTCATTGGGGTGCAATAGCAGCGAGAAGACGCCTATTCGGTAGTCACCGTGCTCGAATATGAACGCTTTCTGCAGCGCATCGTCAGCAGCCGCATCGCCGGTTCGAAAGTCGTAGTTGTCGCCAACCCAGACGAACTCTGATGCATTCACCGCGGCGGCAAGTCCTGGCGCCTTGCCACCGTCGAACTCGTGATTCCCGGCCACGACATACAAAGGCGCAATGGCGTTTATAAAATTGAACGCGTCCACCATCTGCATGCCTTTCCATAGCTGGCTCTCCAGCGACGGGTACAGGAAGTCACCGCCGTGCAGGAAGCGCACGTCGCGGCCTGCGGCTTTTGCATCCCGCGCGAGTGTCACGACGCGGCTGAAGCCACCGGCCTTGCCGTCTTCAACAGCGCCGACACGATAGGTGTCGTTAAGGTGAAAAAAAGTCAGTCCCGATGAGGGTGCGACTGGTGTCGCAGTGCACGCCGTGAGTAGCAGGACGATGAAGGGTATTGCGATGCTCTTTTTCATGCGGGCATGCTAACCTGATTTGATGAAAAGACACTACGTATTGATTGCTGCGCTGGCTCTGTCGGCTTGCGCCGCGCCACCGCCGCCGGCACCCCCGGCTCCCGAAGCACCGATCGATATCGGCATCCTGTGGGTTGAGTATTCCGCCGAGTACCAGGCCATCACGGCGCAAGTCTATGCCGATGCGATTGAAGACCTTCCGCGGTTGCTCGCAGACAAAAGTTTTAGCGCGTTGCCCGGACAGACCGATGCGGAAGACAAGCCGCCCGCCATCGTCCTCGATGTCGACGAGACCGTGGTGAGCAACGCGGAGTACCAAGAGACGCTCCGCCATACACCCTACTCGCGCTTTGGTCATTTCGACTATATGCGCCAGAACCCGGCCGTGCCGGTGCGCGGTGCGAACGCCTTGATCGATGCGGCGAAGGCGGCCGGCGTCGAGGTTTTCTTCCTCACCAATCGCGCCTGTGAGCGGTTCGATGGTTTTGACGGCGATTGTCCGTACGAGCAGGTCACGATCGACGACCTGCGCGAGGTCGGCATCGAAACGGATGCTGAAAGACTGCTGATGGCCTGGGAGCAACCCACCTGGAGCAAGGAAAAGAGGCACCGTCGTGATTACATCGGTCAGACGCATCGTGTGATTGGCCTCTACGGCGACGACTACGGCGACTTCGTGCACTGCACGCGCGCCAAACCACTGGAGCCCTGCACTGAACCGGCCACGCGCGCGTCGCGACATGCTGCTCTCGATACCTACGCCGACTACTGGGGCAACGGCTGGTACATCCTGCCGAACCCGATGCATGGATCATGGACATCCGTTCGATAAATTGCCCTTTTTCGCTGGTATCATAGGGAGATAAAGGCACCTACAAGAAATAACATTAAGCAAGGGGGCGCTATGTCGAAGGTTAAGTGTGGCCTCATCCAGATGGCACTCAAGGGCGATGGCAGCATGCAGCCCGACGAGATCCGGGAACGCATGATCGAAGCCCATATCCCGTATATCGAGGACGCGGGCAAACAGGGGGTACAGGTCCTGTGTTTCCAGGAGGTCTTTACCCAGCCCTACTTCTGCCCTAGCCAGGACCGCAAATGGTACGCAGCGGCTGAGAAGATCCCTGACGGTCCGACGACCCAACTCATGACCGAGTACGCGAAGAAGTACAACATGGTCATCGTCGTGCCGATTTACGAAGAGCACATGACGGGCGTCTACTACAACACGGCCGCGGTGATCGATGCGGACGGCAAGTTCCTCGGCAAGTACCGCAAGACCCATATTCCGCAGGTCGATCCGGGGTTCTACGAGAAGTTCTTCTTCAAACCCGGAGACCTCGGTTACCCGGTCTTTGAAACGGCCTACCTGAAGCTCGGTGTTTACATCTGCTATGACCGCCACTTCCCCGAGGGCTGGCGCGCACTGGCGCTGAACGGCGCCGACTACATCGTCAATCCATCCGCGACGGTCGCAGGGTTGTCAAAATACCTGTGGGAACTCGAGCAACCGGCCTCGGCCGCGGCGAACGGCGTCTTCATCGGTGCGATCAACCGCGTCGGCAGTGAAGAGCCCTGGGCATCATCGCATTCGATGGGTGAGTTCTACGGCTCAAGCTATATCGTCAATCCGCGCGGTACGATCGAGGCGCAGGCCAGTTACGGCGACGATGAACTGCTCGTCCACGAGATCGATCTCGACATGATTCGCGAGGTTCGCGACACCTGGCAGTTCTTCCGCGACCGCCGACCGGAGACCTACGGACCGCTGACGGATGTCTGATCTGCAGACACTCAGCACGCTCCGGACCGTTGGCGAGCACATTGAGCTCGATGTCGGTACCGACCTGCTCGAAAGTCCGCGTTACAACGATGACATCGCGCCAACGCGCGCCTCACAGCGCACCTGGTCGCGTTGGAATGTCGCCTCACTGTGGGTGGGCATGGCGATTTGCGTGCCAACCTACACGCTGGGCGGGGTCCTGACCGCCTACTTTGGCCTGTCAGTGTCCGAGGCGCTCTGGACGATCCTGATCGCTAATATCGTCGTACTGATTCCGCTGACGTTGAACGCCTTTCCCGGAACGCGCTACGGCATCCCGTGCCCGGTCGTGCTGCGTGCGTCGTTCGGCATCATTGGCTCAAACGTGCCGTCGCTGATTCGAGCAATCGTCGCGTGCGGGTGGTTCGGAATCCAGACGTTATTCGGCGGCATTGCCATTCACCTGATGCTGTCCGCCATGTTCCCGGCGTGGGAAGCGCTCGGCGGCACGGGCGAAGTGCTCGGCTTCTTTATCTTCTGGGTCGCAAACCTGACCGTCGTGATCCGCGGTTCCGAGTCGATCAAACATCTCGAAGCGCTAGCGGCACCGCTGTTGCTCATCGTCGCGGTTGGCCTGCTTGTCTGGGCACTGCCGAAAATTTCACTCGGTGAAGTGCTCGCGACGCCCGCCACTCGACCCGAGGGTGAGCCCGTCACCAAGTACTTCTTATCCGGACTGACGGCGATGGTTGGTTTCTGGGCAACGCTGTCCCTGAACATTCCTGACTTCAGTCGCTATGCGCGCCACCAGCGCAGTCAGGTCATCGGCCAGATCATCGGCCTGCCGCTGACCATGTTGCTGTTCGCAGGACTCGGCGTCGTGCTCACGGCCGCGTCGGTCGAACTGACTGGCGAGACCATCTCCGACCCGATCAACCTGATTGGGCGCATCGACAGCAGCGTCGGCGTCGTCATCGCCATGATCATCATCATCCTCGCGACAATCTCGACGAATACGGCCGCCAATATCGTGTCGCCGACCAACGTGTTCCAGAACGTTGCGCCCAAGCTCATCAACGAGGATCGCGGCGTCATCATCACCGGCCTGATCGGTGTCGCACTGATGAGCTGGGAACTGCTCAAGAAACTCGGCTGGCTCGAAACCGACGTCAGCGTCGAAAGCCTCTACTCGAACTGGTTACTTGGCTACTCGAGCCTGCTCGGACCTATCGCCGGCATCATGGTCATCGACTACTTCCTGATCAAGAACCAGGAGTACGACCTGATCGCGCTCTACAAGGACGATGCCGGTTACCCGGCCTGGAATAAAGCCGGTTTCATCGCTTTCCTGATCCCTGTTGCACTGACCCTCATCGCGCTCACGACGGGCACGATGATGTGGTTCTACAACTACGGCTGGTTTACGGGCTCGATTCTTGGCGGGCTCATCTATTTCTTCGTCGCCAGAGGCGAACGCGGAGTTTCATCATGACAGTGCTAATCAAAGGCGGTGCAGTCGTTAACGCGGACCGCACCTTTAACGCAGACGTGTTGTGCAGTGACGGCAAGATTGTCGACGTCGGCGAGAACATTGACGCGCCATCCGGCGCTACGGTCGTCGATGCCGGCGGCCAGTACGTGATGCCCGGCGGTATCGATCCGCACACGCATATGGAGCTGCCGTTCATGGGAACGGTTGCGAGCGAGGATTTCGAATCGGGAACATCGGCTGCTCTCGCGGGTGGCACGACGATGATTATCGATTTCGCGATTCCAAACCCGCAGCAAAGCCTCCTCGAGACCTACCACACGTGGCGGGGCTGGGCGGAGAAGGCCGTAGCGGATTACTCGTTCCACGTCGCAGTTACCTGGTGGGACGATAGCGTTCACGAGGAAATGGGTACGCTGGTGCGCGAGCACGGCGTCAACAGTTTCAAGCACTTCATGGCATACAAGGGCGCGATCATGGCCGGCGATGAGGTGCTCGTGAACAGCTTCTCACGCGCCATCGAACTCGGGGCGATTGTCACCGTGCACGCCGAGAACGGCGAACTCGTCTACCGGTTGCAGAATGCGCTGTACGGGACCGGTCATGCCGGTCTCGTAGAGCGCCTTCTGCAGACGATAGACGAGCTCTCCGTTCTCGGCGTGCACGGTTACGATCGCCCCGAGTTCAATGGCGCGTGAAAAGCTGTTCACAAGCACTTCATCGTCGGCCATGATCGCGCCCTTGTACGCCATGAAGTGCTTGAAACTGTTGACGCCGTGGTCGCGTACCAGCGTACCCATTTCCTCGTGAACGCTGTCGTCCCACCAGGTCACGGCGACGTGGAAGGTGTAGTCCGCCACGGCCTTTTCGGCCCAGCCCCGCCACGTGTGGTATGTCTCCAGGAGGCTCTGTTGCGGATTCGGAATGGCAAAGTCGATGATCATCGTCGTACCGCCGGCGGCCGCAGCCGAGGTTCCCGACTCGAAGTCCTCGCTCGCCACGGTTCCCATAAACGGCAACTGCATGTGCGTATGAGGATCGATGCCGCCAGGCATCACGTATTGGCCACCTGCGTCGACAACCGTAGCCCCGGAGGGGGCATCGATGCTCTCGCCGATATCGACAATCTTGCCGTCACTGCACAAGACGTCAGCAACATAGGTCTGGTCGGCGTTGACGACCGTTCCGCCCTTGATGAGTACTGTCATGATGAAACTCCGCTTTCGCCTCTGGCGACGACGTAGTAGATGAGTCCACCGAGAATCGATCCCGTGAACCAACCGTAGTTATAGAACCACATCATCGTGCCCGTCATGAGCGCGATGATGGTGAGCGCAACCGGTATCAGGAATGCAATGAAGCCGGCCTTGTTCCAGGCCGGGTACCCCGCATTGTCCTTGTAGAGCGCTATCAGGTCGTATACCTGGTTCTTGACCAGGAAATAGTCGACCACCATGATGCCTGCAATCGGTCCGAGCAGGCTCGAGTAGCCCAGCAGCCAGTTCGAGTAAAGGCTCTCGACGCTGACGTCCGTCTCCAGCCAGCCCAGTTTCTTCAGTAATTCCCAGCTCATCAGCGCAACACCGATGAGGCCGGTGATGATCACGCCGCGATCCTCGTTGATGAGCTTGGGCGCGACGTTCTGAAAAACGTTTGTCGGTGACACGATGTTCGCAGCGGTATTCGTCGAGATCGTCGCGAGGATGATGATGATCATCGCGATGACGACGCCGACACTGCTGTCGATGCGGCCGATCAGGTTGATCGGATCGGAGATCGTCTCACCGGTCAGCTCAACCGACGCAGCCGTCAGCACGACGCCGAGACCGGCGAACAGCAGCATGGTCAGTGGCAGGCCGATAATCTGGCCAATGACCTGGCTGCGCTGGTGGCGCGCATAGCGACTGAAGTCGGGGATGTTCAGCGACAATGTCGCCCAGAAGCCGACCATTGCCGTGAGCCCGGACAAGAAATACTTCGTGATCGGTTCGCCTTCAGGGCGTGTCGCGGGCGTCGCGAGAACTTCACCGAGCGAGATCTTGGGCAACGCCCAGATGAGCAAGCCGATCGCAACGAGCAGCAACAGCGGCGCCGCCAGCGCTTCGAGGTGCTTGATCGATTCCGACCCGCGGATGACGACAGCGAGATTCGCGACCCAGAAGATGAAGAAGCCGAGCACCTCGCCGGTACCGCCCAGTGCCTCCCACGCAGGAAACATGGCTGACAGCATCAGGTGAATCGCGATGCCACCAAACAACGTCTGGATTCCGAACCAACCGCACGCCACGATTGCGCGAATCAGGGATGGCACGTTCGAGCCGATGATGCCGAACGAGGCGCGCAGAACGACCGGACAAGGTATGCCGTAGCGTGTTCCCGGGAATGCATTCAGCGTCAGCGGCACGAGCACAACGATATTGGCGATCAGTATCGTCCACAGGGCTTCAGATACCGATAGGCCGAAGTAGGCCGTCAGGACGCCACCGAGCGTGTAGGTTGGCACGCAGATCGCCATCCCCACCCACAGGGAGGCTACGTTCCAGCGCGACCAGGTGCGTTGCGCAGCACGCGTAGGCGCGATGTCGTCATTGTAGCGTGGGCTTTCGAGCAGGTCGGTTCCGACGTCGAGCTCGATGTGCTCACCAACAGTCCTCAGTGTGCTCAGTGTCTGAAGATCAGACATCGGTTAGCGGCCCGTAGGTCTCCGGTCGGCGATCACGGAAGAACTGCCAGGTGTCACGCACCTCCCGGATCATGTCGAGATCGATCTCGTGAACAAGCAGTTCGTCGTCACCGTAACTCGCCTGCGCCTCGATCGCGCCACGCGGGTTGACGATGTAGCTTGAACCGTAGAACTCACCCATGGCATGCGATGAAGCCCAGGGCTCTTCGCTGCCAACGCGATTAATTGCGCCTATGAAAACGCCGTTTGCTGCGGCTGAAGCCGGCTGTTCGAGTTCCCACAGGTACTTCGACAGTCCCGCGACCGTCGCGGATGGATTGACGATGTAGTCCGCGCCATTGAGTGCGAGTGCGCGCCAGCCTTCGGGGAAGTGGCGGTCATAGCAGATATAGACGCCGAGTTTGAGATACGCGGTTTCGAAGACCGGGTAACCCAGGTCGCCCGGCTTGAAGAAGAACTTCTCGTAGAATCCCGGATCAACCTGGGGGATATGCGTCTTGCGATACTTGCCGAGGAATTTTCCATCGGCGTCAATCACTGCGGCCGTGTTGTAGTACACGCCGGTCATATGCTCTTCGTAAATTGGCACCACGATGACCATGCTGTACTTCTTCGCGTATTCGGTCATGAGTTGCACGGTCGGCCCGTCCGGAATCTTCTCGGCCGCCGCGTACCACTTGCGGTCTTGGCTCGGACAGAAATAGGGCTGCGTGAAGACTTCCTGGAAGCACAGAACCTGTACTCCCTCGTTACCGGCGTCTTCGATGTACGGGATGTGCGCTTCGATCATGCGCTCCCGGATCTCGCCGGGCTGCATGCTGCCATCGCCCTTGAGGCCCATCTGGATCAGGCCACACTTAACCTTCGACATGCGGGCACCTTCCTTAAGGTAATTTCTTGTAGGTGTGGTTATCCCCTGATGATACCAGCGAAAAAGGCCTTTTTATCGGACCGTTGTCCACGACCCATGCATCGGGTTCGGCAGGATGTACCAGCCGTTGCCCCAGAAGTCGGCATAGGTATCGAGTGCGGCGTGTCGTGATGCGCGCGTGGCCGGCTCAGTGCACGGCGGCAGTGGTTCGGCCCGCGTGCAATCTACGAAGTCACCGTAATCATCGCCAAACAGCGCAATGACGCGATGCGTCTTCGCGATGTACTCGCGGCGTTTCAGCTTTTCCTTGCTCCAGCCGGGCTGTTCCCATGCCATCAGCACTTTTTCGGCGGTCGTCTCGATGCCGACGTCGCGCAGGTCTTCTATCGTGACCTGCTCGTACGGGCATTCTCCGTCGAAGCCGTCGAATCGCTCACAGGCCCTGTTCGTCAGGAAAAAGACCTCGATACCGGCCGCCTCTGCCGCCTCGATCAGGGCAACCGCGCCGCGTATCGGCACAGACGGGTTCTTGCGCATCCAGTCGAAGTGGCCAAAGCGTGAATAAGGCGTATGACGCAGCGTTTCCTGGTACTGCGCGTTGCTCACCACGGTTTCGTCAACGTCGAGAATGATGGCGGGCGGTTTGTCAGCCGCGTCGTGCTGGCCGGGCAATGCACTCCAGTCCGGATCTGCCAGCAGTCGGGGCAGGTCGGCACGCGCGTCCGCAAAAGTCTGGGCCGACACCGCCTGGTATTCAGCGGCGTATTCGACC
>JAAUXZ010139253.1_pt1 | contig 10080 bp, 6 predicted proteins | sample 7278131 | NCBI WGS metagenome assembly JAAUXZ01 (sample SAMN14350119, study PRJNA611818) | marine sediment metagenome | isolation source: surface marine sediment (3m) | place: French Polynesia: Moorea | collected 2018-08
CCGCAGCGGCCGCACCGTGACCTACCGGGAGCTCGACGAGGCGTCCAACCAGGGGGCGCACCTCTTCCGCTCCCTCGGGCTTCGGCCCGGCGACCACATCGCCCTGTGCATGGAGAACAACGAGCAATACTTCCAGATCTGCTGGGCGGCCCAGCGCTCGGGGCTCTACTTCACCTGCATCAGCTCGCGGCTCTCGCCGCCCGAGGTGGCCTACATCGTCGGCGACTGCGACGCCAAGGTCTTCATCGCCTCGAAGGCGAAGCGTGACGTCGCAGAGGGGCTCCACGAGGCCTGCCCGGATCTCGTGGCGCGATACCTGGTGGGCGACTCCGGCGAAGGCTGCGAGAGCTGGGAAGGGGCCATCGCGGGGCAGCCCACGACGCCCATCGACGACGAGTTCGAGGGCGCGCAGATGCTCTACAGCTCGGGCACCACGGGGCGCCCCAAGGGGGTGAAGCACCCCATCGAGATGAAGCCACTCGGCTCTCCGCCCCCCCTCACCCTCGGCATCATGGCCATGTACCAGGCGAACGAGAGCAGCGTCTATCTCTCGCCCGCTCCCCTCTACCACGCGGCGCCCCTCGGCTTCACCATGGCCTTCCTGCGCCTCGGCGCCACCATCATCGTGATGGAGCAGTTCGACGCGGCAGAGGCGCTGGCCCTGATCGAGAAGCACCGCGCAACGCACAGCCAATGGGTGCCGACGATGTTCGTGCGCATGCTGAAGCTCCCCGAGGAGGAGCGCGCCCGCCACGACGTCTCGAGCCTCGTCTATGCCATCCACGCCGCGGCGCCCTGCCCCGTTCCGGTGAAGGAGCAGATGATCGACTGGTGGGGGCCGGTGATCCACGAGTACTACGCCGGAACCGAGGGCAACGGCTTCTGCAAGATCGACAGCCAGGAGTGGCTCGAGCACAAGGGGAGCGTGGGCAGGCCCATGGGCGCCGTCGTCCACATCCTCGACGAGGAGACCGAGGAGGAGCTGCCGCCCGGCGAGATCGGCGGCGTCTACTTCGAGAGCAGCACCCGCTACGAGTACCACAAGGCGCCGGAGAAGACGGCGGAGGCCAGGAGCAAGCAGGGCTACACGACCCTGGGCGACGTGGGCTACGTGGACGAGGACGGCTGGCTCTACCTCACGGATCGCAAGGCCTTCATGATCATCTCGGGCGGGGTGAACATCTACCCCCAGGAGACCGAGAACTGCCTCATCACCCACCCGAAGGTGACCGACGTCGCCGTGATCGGCGTTCCCAACGAGGACTTCGGCGAGGAGGTGAAGGCGGTCGTCCAGCCCGCCGACATGGCCGAGGCCGGCCCCGAGCTCGCCCAGGAGCTGATCGAGTGGTGCAAGGAGCGCATCAGCCGCGTGAAGTGCCCGCGCTCGGTGGACTTCATGGAGGCGCTGCCGCGGCACCCCACGGGCAAGCTCTACAAGCGGCTCCTGAAGGATCGCTACTGGGGCAAGGCGGACTCGACGATCGTCTAGGCCGATGAAGCGGTCGGTGGCCACTCGCCAGGCGTCGCTGCGCGGGCTCGCGGCGCTCCTCCTCTTCTGCTGCGCGACGGCGCCCTCGGCGGACGGCGAGCCCCGGGTCTACGATCTGGTGGTGAAGGGAGGCCGCGTCATCGATCCCGAGTCGGGGCTCGACGCCGTGCGCGACGTCGGAATCCGAGACGGCACGATCGCCGCGATCAGCGAGACCCCGCTGCGCGGCGAGCTCGAGGTCGACGCCTCCTCCCGGGTCGTCGCGCCGGGCTTCATCGACCTGCACACCCATTCGCCGACCCCGCTCGGCCAGAAGTACCAGCTCCTCGACGGCGTCACGACGGCACTCGAGCTCGAGGCCGGGGCCCATCCGGTCGAGGGCTACGGCCGGCAGATCGAGGATCGCGCCCTCTCGCACTACGGCGCATCCGTCGGCTACGGATCCGTGCGCCTCGCGGTGATGATGGGCCTGCGGTCGCCCCACCCTCTCACCGACCCCCCCACGCCCGTGGGCTGGCTCGGCGCCTGGACGATTCTGCGTTCGCTCTTCGGAACAGCGGACGACGTGGTCACGAAGCGCGCCGGCGCGAGCCAGCGCGCCGAGGCGCGCTCGCTCCTGGAGCAGGGCCTGGCCGCCGGCGGCATCGGCTTCGGCCTGCCGCTCGACTACATGTGCGAGGCCGTCGACGCGGCCGAGCTGCGCATGATCTTCGACGTCGCCGCCGAGTGGCGCGCGCCGGTGTTCGTGCACCTGCGTCGCGGCGTCAACGGCGACCCGGCCGGGCTCGACGAGGCGCTCGAGCTCGCAGCGGAGACGGGCGCGCCTCTGCACGTGTGTCACGTCTCGCACAACGCGATGCGCGCCATCGACGACTTCCTGGCCCGGATCCGTGCCGCGAGCGCGGCCGGCGTGGACGTGACGGCCGAGGTGTTGCCCTACAACGCGGGTTCCGCCCCGATCTCGTCCGCCGTCTTCGGGCGCGACTGGCAGACGGTCTTCGACATCACCTACGAGGACGTCGAATGGGCCGCGACCGGCGAGCGTTTCACCGAGGCCATGTGGAACGACTACCGGAAGAACCACCCCGACGGCCAGGTGATCCACCACTATCTGAAGGACGAGTGGACGCGCCGCGCGCTGGTGGAGCCGGGCGTGATCGTCGTGAGCGATCTGCTTCCGATGAAGAGCGAGGACGAGCTGGTGGCGCCCCACAACGGCGCGTTCTCCCGGGTGCTCGGACGCTACACGCGCGACGAGGGCGTGCTCGAGCTCGGAACCGCACTCGCGAAGATGACGCTCCTGCCGGCCCGACGCCTCGAGACCGTGGCACCCGCCTTCGAGAAGAAGGGCCGGGTCCAGGTGGGCGCCGACGCCGACCTCGTCGTCTTCGATCCCGCGACCGTGCGCGACCGCGCGACGTACCAGGACCCGTTTCAGCCGCCCGAGGGCATTCCCCACGTGATCGTCGCGGGCCGCTGGATCGTGAGAGACGGCGCCATCCAGGAGGGCCTGCATCCCGGCACGCGGATCACCGGCGCGGGCCACCGTGGAGTTCTCTCCCCCGGATCCTGACGAAGGAGCAACACGAGATGTCCCTCCGCACCCGCCACCTGGAGAACGTCGGCGTCGAGGTCTCGGGCTTCGACATCAACCGCCCGATCACGGCCGGGATGAAGGCAGAGCTCGCGTCGCTCTGGAACGAGCACGCGATCCTGGTCTTCCGAGGCCAGGACATCGACGCAGCGAAGCAGATCGAGTTCAGCCGCATCTTCGGCACGCTGGAGAAGCACCCCCTCGAGACGAAGCGATCGAGCGAGTACCCCGAGCTCTTCGTCCTCGAAAACGGCGGTGACGGCGACAGGTTCCAGACCGCCTTCTACGACGGCGAGGAGATCGTGGGCCGGCTCGACTGGCACATGGACCTCCACTACACGGCGCGCCCCAATCGCGGGGCCCTGCTACGCGCCGTGCACATCGCGGAGGAGGACGGCGAGACGGGCTTCGGCGATCTCGCAAAGGCGTACGACGCGCTCGATCCCGAGACCCAGCGTCGACTGGAGGGGCTCGAGGTCGCCTATCGCTTCACCGTGCAGCGCCGCGAGATGCGTTTCGTCGACCTCGCCGGCTACGAGCCCGGGCCCCACAGCCCGAAGAAGCCCGCCGACATGGGCTTCCCCGACTTCCCGGACGCGATCTACCCCGCCGTCGTGACCCATCGCGTGAGCGGGCGGAAGGTGCTCGAGGTCGTCGAGCAGTTCCTCCACCGCGTGGTCGATCCCGAGAAGGCCGGGATGAGCGACGACGAGGCCGACGATCTCCTGCGCCGGCTGGTGGCCCACACCCGGAAGCCCGACTTCCACTACTTCCACGACTGGCGGCCCGGCGACATGGTCCTCTGGGACAACTGGCGTGCCATGCACTGCACGATGGGAACCCGGCCGGGCGTGCGGCGCCTGATCAACCGGACGACCATCGAGGGGGACGTGACCCTCGGCCGGCAGCTCGCCGCGGCTGGGGGCCGCTGAGCAGATCCGCACGTGTTGCCGGGGCGTGGTCAGCGGACGCGATCGACCGTCGCCTTCTGCAGGTCCGCGAGTGAGGTCTGCAGCAGCTCCACGATGTGCCAGGGATCGGGGACCATCCGTGGGTCGGTCAGCACCGACACGTTGAAGCGATCGCAATAGCTGTATGCCGTGAAGTTGATGCCGATCCCCTCGATGAGCGGTCCGACGGAGAAGAATGCGCTGATCTCGCCGCTTCCCGCGTAGAGCGGCTCTCGCGGTCCTGCGACGTTGGAGGCGACCACGTTCGACGCGGAGGCCCGCCCCAGGCGCTTCTGCAGCATCGGAACGCCGCTGATGAAGATGCGAAGGGGCGGCGGCAGGAGATCGAGCAGGTCGAGGAGCTGGGCTCCTCGAGTGGCCTCGAAGTGGGCCTTGCCGAGCTTCGCATCGGCGTGGATGGCCTCGAGACGCTCCAGGGGATCCGCCAGGTCGGTCGCCAGCTTCACGAAGAAGTTGGAGACGCTGTTCAGCACGGGCGGCGCGTCGGGCACGCGCGTGTTCACCGGGCACGTCGCCGTGAGCGGCGACGTCGGGAGCTCTCCCCGCTCCCCGAGATAGCTGCGGAGCGCACCCGACACGATGGCCAGGAAGACGTCGTTGAAGGTCACTCCGGCTCCGGTCTTCACCTGCTTGAGCGCTTCCAGCGGCAGCGCCGTGAAGGCGTAGCGACGACTGCCGCTGATGAGCCGGTTGAACGGAGTGGGCGGGCAGTCGTAGAGGCGCGTCGGCTGCTCTACGGGATCCTGCGCGGCCAGCCGCCGGCGGGTCGCTCGCGCGGCGCGCAGGAAGTCGGACCAGATCCTCGCCAGGTGCGGCGGCAGGTCGGCCAGCGCCAGCCGGACTCGCGGGCCCCAGCCGGGAATGCGCTCGGGCTGCCACGGCGTGGCTTCCGCGGGGAGCGGATCACCCGGCCTGACCGTCGCGGCCTGGCCCAGGAGGCGCGCCGTCGTCGCCCCATCTGCGAGCGCGTGGTGCATCTTCAAGACCGTCGCGGTCTGCCCCCGCTCGAGTCCTTCGACGAGCCACAGCTCCCACAGGGGTCGCGATCGGTCGAGCGGCCGCCCCACGACCTCGGAGACGAAGCTCGCGAGCTCTCGCTGGCCACCCGGGCTGGGTAGCGCTGCGCGATGCACGTGGTCGTCGAGGTCGAAGTCCGGGTCCTCGATCGCCAGTGGGTGGTGCAGGCCGAAGGGCGTCGGCACCACGCGCCAACGCAGCATCGGCAGCACGTGGAGCGCCGCTTCGAGGTACCCCTTCCGCTCTTCGAAAGAGCTCTCGTCGTACGGCTCCGTGACGATCAGCTTCAGCGTGTGCGCGTACTGGGTCCGCGTCTCCCCGTAGAGATAGCCTGCGTCCTGGCCCGTCAGCCTGCGCATCGAGGCGAGCCCATCCCCGCCCCATTGCGCCACGAGTGACGTCGCGCGTCAAGTGCCGCGGCGCCCACCCGCCCCTGAGCCCACTCCGTCACCCGGCGCGCTTGACGAAGTGGGCGATCGAGCCCGGAGGCGAGCGCCAGTGGGACGCGATCTGGTAGGGCGACCGGATGACCTCGACATCGTGTTGGGCGGTGAAGTCCACCACCGAGTCGAGCACCTCCGAGCCGAAGTAGCAGTCGTGGAGGAGCACGTGCCCGCCCGGCACCAGCTTCGGGTACCAGTTCTCGAGGTCGCGCGTGCAGCCCTCGTAGGAGTGGTCGCCGTCGATGAAGAGCAGGTCGACGTCATGGATCTCGGGGTACGCGTCGCGCTGCGAGTCCCCGACGATCAGCTCCAGATTGGAGCCGACCCCGGCATTCGCGAGGCAGCGCCGCAGCCGGTCGTCGTCCTGCGGGGCGATGTCGACCGAGTGGATCGGAGCCTTCGGATTGGCGCAGGCCAGCAGGAACGAGCTTCCGCCGTTGAAGCGGCCCACCTCGACGATCCGCTTCCGGGCCAGTGAGCCCATCATGAAGAGGTACTCGCCCTCCCACGGGTCGAGCCGGATGAACTTGAGCGGCAGCTCCGACTCGGGAGGGAGCACGAAGGGGATCTTGCCGAGGGTCCGGTCGAAGTCGCGCTGGAAGAGCGCCCGCAGCACCCACAGCCAGCGCGCCCCGAGACGGGCCGGAATCCTCATCAGGTGCCTGCGTCGGTACGAGCCCCCGAAGCGGCGGTAGAACTCGGCGTACTCCATGTCGGATCCTTTGCGTGCTCGAGGACGGCCAGCGCTTCCGCTTCGCAGAGCAGGTCGGGCCGGCAGATCGGCGCCACGACCAGCGCGTTGGGAAAGCCCTCGAAGCCGGCTTCGTGGAGCTTCTCCCGGAGACGCCCGGCGTCCGAGGGGTGCTTCAGGTAGGTCACCGCGGAGACCACGTCGCCGAAGGTCGCCCCCTGACCCTCGAGCAGGGCCGCGACGTTCACGAGCATGCGGTCCACCTGGGCCTCGAAGTCCCCGGGGTGCGCCGTCCTTCCGGCCTCGTCGACGCTCGCGGTCCCGGACACGTGGAGCGCGATCTTGTTCGCCTCCACGATCTTCATCCCGCGGGCGAAGTCGGAGCCGTAGAGCATCGCCTCGTTCAGCGTGGGCGCGGTCATCACGGTCCGCGCGGGCGCGTGCGCCCCCTGATTCCGCAGGGCGTACACGCCCAGGCAGAGATCGTGCCCGTCTGGAACGGGGCCGCCACCGATGCCGGTGCTGGCCGGGGCCGGATCGATCCCTCGCGCCTCGAAGAACGCCCGCCGCGCCCGGTTCAGATCCGCGTAGTCGCGATCCATCTCGCGTAGATGGATCCAGGTGCGCACGACGTCGCGGAACTCCATCCCCGCCTGCTGAAGCAGACCCTCGGCGACGCCGAACATGGCGAGCGCCTGCTCGTACGCGTCCTCACCCGGCCCGCAGAGGCCCCCCGCGTAGAGCCGGGCCTCCTCGCCGACGCGGATCCGCAGGCCGTGCGAACGGGCGCACTCGGCACAGCCGCAGGCAGACCGGGCCCCGAAGGTGTCGACCGGCAGCCGCGACGCCTTCGGCAGGACCGCCTGCACCGAGACCTCCAGGCAGGCCCGCTCGTCCAGCGGGGGCTGCTCGATCTCGGAGATGGCGGGTCGGTGAGAGGGCGCCTCGCACGCTGCCAGCACCCGACGGCGCGCCGCGCGAACGGGCTCGAGGTCGGCCCGCAGGCTCCGCAGGAAGAGCGTCTCGCACACGACCGACGCGAAGCTCCCCCCCTCGGCTTCGAGGACGCCCAGGATCGCGCGATAGGCCGCCTCGGCCTGCCGGCCCGCATCCGCCCCCTGGGCAGCAGGCTGGCAGAGGAAGAAGAGCTCCCGGGCCTCGGGGCCCTCGACCCGGCGGAGGACGATCGAGGAGCCCAGCGTCTCGATCGTCTCGGCAGCGGGTCGGGGAAGCACTTCGATCCTCTGACCGGGGACCGGGCTCGGGGCTCCCATGCGCGCAGGCCCCCGGACCGGCCAGCCCATGCGGAACCGATAGCGCACGGGCGTCGACGGGGCCGGATCGCCCAGGCCCGAAGCAGGGACCGGGTGGGCCGGGCTCAGCGGCGATGGCTGGCTAATCGCGACGCGGATTAGTCGTCGTCGTCGTCGCCCTTCTTCCTCTTGCCGCCGTCGTCGTCGTCATCATCGTCATCGTCATCATCGTCGTCGTCGTCATCATCGTCGTCATCGTCGTCGTCGTCGCACCCGTCGGTGGGCAGCTGCCCGTCGTCCTCGGACGAGAAGAACGTGGCCGAATCGGGCTCGTTGTCCTCGAAGCAGTTGCCAGACCTGCCAGACGCCACTTCTTCCTGAAAGTAGAGCTGGTCCACCCCTGGGAGGGGAAGGAAGGGCGGCGGGTCTCCCCCGTTGTCGGTCAGCAGGTTCTCGGAGACCAGATTGTTTCTCGAGGCAGGATCCGTGATCGGCGGGTCGTTCTCGCAGTTTCGCCTCGGGTCACCCAGGGCGGTGGCCGTACACCAGCCCAGGATCGCGACGCCGGCGGAATCGTTGTTCGCGACGTTGTTCTTGCGGACCACGTGGTCACTGACGCCCAGGAGCAGGAACCCATAGCCGGGGATCAGGCCGGCCTGGAAGGTCCCCGGAGGCGCGGGGTTCTCCAGGTTGTTGTCCGTGACGTCGTTGTACTCGAAGATCCAGTCGGCCATCTCGGGCAACGGCGGGTTCCCGGCCCCGTTGGGATGATAGAGGCCGACGCCCACGGTGTTGCCGTACACCTTGTTGTGCGCGGCATAGACCTTGTTGGAGACCGTGATCTCGAAGCCCGTCGGGGCCGCGGTGAGCTCGTTGCCGATGACCCGAACCTCCTCGCACCCCGCCACCCACAGCGCGGTATCCAGCGAGCCGTAGGAGAAGTTGTGCGCGACGAAGCCCTTCGCAGAGAGGGTCGGGTAGATCCCGTTGTTGAGGTTGTCGATGGACTCGTTGCCGATGAACTTGAAGCCGATCACCCAGCGGGTCTGGATGCCGTTGCGCGGGAAGCCCTGCACGCTCATCCCGCGAATGTAGACGCCGTGGAGCTCGTCGGGGCATTCGGAATCCGTGTAGTCGCAACCCGGAGGCGCCGCATAGATCCCCGTCTCCTGGGCCTCGTTCTGCAGGATGCGAACCTTGCCCGCGTCACCCAGGGCGGGCCTCACCTTGCCGATCAGGCGGAGGTTGTCGATGCCGATGCGGAGGCCGTAGAGGCCGTTGTTGGTTTCCTGATAGGTCCCGGGCTCCACGAGGACCGTGTCGCCGGGGGACGCGGAGTCGATGGCGTCCTGGATCGACTCGCCCGGGAAGACGCGAATGACCTCCGCGCCGGCGGTGGTGGCGGTCGCGAATACGGCGACTCCGAGCAGGATGCAGAAAGGGCGCAGGTTCATCGTGGTTCTCCGGGCTCGACTCTTGGGTTCAGTACGTGCGTCGGATGGGCAAGCGGGTAGCAGCTTTCCCCCGTTGTGGCCCTTTTCTACGCGGATGGCCTCGCTGTGTCAATTCGGATCACGAGGAACCGCGACGGCCCGGGGCCCGCTATGGTGGCGTGCACCCATGCCGATGGACCTCGCTTGACTTCGCTGCGCGCGATCTCGCGCCGCCGGCACCCCCCGGGGCAACGCACCGGCAGGGCCGGCCTCCTCCTTGCCGCGGCCCTGATGCTGTGCGGCTGCGGAAAGGATTCCGGGCCGGCACCCCTCGCGTTCCCGAGCGAGCCGTCCGGCCGCCTCGAGATCGCCTATCCCCTCGACGAGACGCTCTTCCCGCCCGAGATCGTGGCCCCCACCTTCGCCTGGAGCGACGAGACCGAGGGCGTCGCCCGGTGGGAGGTCCTGGTCCGGTTCGATCCCGCGGACGGGATCCTCCGGTTCCCGACGGCCGAGCCGCGCTGGCGCCCCTCGGAGGAAGACTGGGCCGCGATCAAGCGGCGGAGCGTGGAGCGCGACGCCGAGGTGGCGATCGTCGGCGTGGGCCCGCAAGCAGAGCCCGCCTCCGCCGCGAGCGTCCGCATCCGGACCTCCACCGACCCGGTGGGCGACTCGATCTTCTACCGCGACGTTCCCCTGCCCTTCCTCGACGCCGTCCAGGACCCGTCGCAGATCCGCTGGCGCTTCGGGTCCGTCGACTCCGAGGTCCAGCCTTCCGTGGTCCTCGAGGACCTCCCCGTCTGCGGAAACTGCCACTCCTTCTCGAACGACGGCAGCCTGCTGGGCCTCGACGTCGACTACGCCAACGACAAGGGCGGCTACGCCATCCTCCCCGTCTCCGAGCAGATGGTGCTCGACGACGAGAAGATCATGACCTGGAGCGACTACGAGCGAGACGACGGCGAGCTCACCTTCGGGCTCCTCTCCCAGGTCTCGCCCGACGGCCGCTACGTGGTCAGCACGGTCAAGGACCGGTCGGTGTTCGTAGCGACGCCCGAGATCGCCTTCTCCCAGCTCTTCTTCCCCATCAAGGGCATCCTCGTCGTCTACGACATCGAGACGGGCACCTACACGCCGCTCCCCGGCGCCGACGATCCGGCGTACGTCCAGAGCAACCCCACCTGGAGCC
>JAAUXZ010115700.1_pt1 | contig 10079 bp, 15 predicted proteins | sample 7278131 | NCBI WGS metagenome assembly JAAUXZ01 (sample SAMN14350119, study PRJNA611818) | marine sediment metagenome | isolation source: surface marine sediment (3m) | place: French Polynesia: Moorea | collected 2018-08
CCGCCGGTGTTTTACGATTTCAAAATCATCATTAAAAATAATCAGCGTCAGTTGGTGAAAAATCCGTTGCAATTCAGCAACGGTGTTTATCAGATGGACTTCGATCATCTTGAGCATCTGGCCGCCGATGCAAAAAATAGCCTGTTGATCCTTTGCAATCCGCATAACCCAATCGGCCGTGTCTGGTCGCGAGAGGATTTGCTCAAAATAGCTGAAATCTGTGCACGCCATGATGTGTTTGTCATCAGCGATGAAATCCATGGAGACATCACCTACAAAACTGCGTACACCCCCTTTGCATCGGTATCGGAGCTTGCCGCTGATAACTCGGCAACTTGCCTGTCTCCGATAAAGTCCTTTAACCTCGCAGGTGTCGCCAACTCGATGATTGTTATTAAAAACGAGGAACGTCGGCTAGCCTGCAAACAATGGCTCAATGCGATGGACGTCAATAAAAACAATGTATTTGCCAGCGCGGCAATGTTGGCGGCCTATGATCATTCTGAAGAGTGGCTGGATCAGGTGTTGGATTATCTGAGGGCCAATGTCGAGCTACTGAATTCGTACTTGCGAGATCACATTCCCGACGTCCGTTTGATAGAACCAGAAGGCACTTATCTGGCATGGCTTGACTGTCGATCATTAAATCTTACTGTCGAAGAACTGCAGGTTTTTCTGGTGGAAAAAGCGAAGTTTGCGGCGAATCCCGGGCACTGGTTTGGCCGCGAGGGAGCCGGCTTTGTTAGAATTAATTTTGCCTGTCCTCGATCGCGGCTGGAAGGTGCTTTACAACAATTGCGGTCAGCTGTCGGCCAGCTGCCGGCGTAGGGATTCATTTTGAGGGAGTTATCATGCCAATCGCCAATTGCTTCATTCATGATCAATTAACCGCCGCTGACTCTGATCCCATAACTCAATGGGCGGAAATGGCCGGAGTCGAGGCCAGTCTGTTAACCATAAATTTCATGCGCATCGAGAAACAGTTGGGCATGCGTTATGACGTCATGGTTACGCTGCTGTTACCCACCGCCTGGTCAAAGGAGCAGGCGGTGCTCATACAATCAAGCCTGGCGTTTGCGTTGGCCGAGTACTTTGCCATTGAGATAACCCTGGTGCATGTAGTAACCCAGTGGGTTGAATCCGGTGACGCGGTGGAAAATGGAGAACAGGTCAGTTGGTGAGTAGTTTTCAACGACTTGCCCATGTCGAAATACATGTCGCTGTCTTATTGTTTGGTCTGGCCGGGTTATTTGCCAAGCTAGTGCCCGCCGGGCCAATTACCATTGTGGTTGGTCGAACGGTATTTGCAGCCCTGGTTTTATTGATTGGCCTGAAATTGTTCTCGGTTTCCCTGTCGATCCATTCAAAACGAAGCGGATTTTTACTCGCGATATCCGGAGCCGTATTGGCAATACACTGGTTAAGCTTTTTCCATGCCATACAATTATCAACCGTGGCTATTGGATTGGTAGGATTTGCTACCTTCCCGATTTTTGTCACCTTTCTCGAACCTGTGATAGGCGGATCGCCAGTAAGAATAATTGATGTGACCTGCGCCTTTGCGGTATTACTGGGTTTGTTGCTGGTAGTGCCAGACTTCAGCCTGGATGATGCAGGTACACAGGGATTGTTATGGGCCATTTTGTCGGCAGCCCTGTTTGCCGTTTTAGCGCTAATGAATCGACAGCTGTTGCAGCAGCAAACATTTTCAGTCGTGGCCTTTTACCAGCAGGCAGTTGCTGCACTATGTTTGATACCATTTCTTTGGATTGAGGGTGTACCTAGCGAGGCGAAAACCATTGGCTTGCTTGTACTGTTGGGTGCCGTTTGCACCGCATTGCCACATACCTTATTCATCAAGGCTCTCGGTGTATTGAAAGCCCAGCTGGTCAGTATCGTCACCGGTCTTGAACCTGTTTACGGCATTATTTTTGCGGCCTGGTTATTACATGAAATTCCGGGGCTCTCGGTCGTTTTTGGCGCCATGATTGTGTTTGGTGCGGTTGTGGTAGCAACGCTTAGTCACAGGCAGGCAGATATAAACCATGAGAGTTGAGCACCTCGTCGCTTTTAACATTGCCTTTATTGCCGCCTGGTTAAGTCCCGGGCCTGCCTTGCTGGTTGCCATGCGGACCAGTTTGACTGCCGGAGTCCGCTCGGGTTTTGCAGTCGGTTGCGGGCTGGGACTGATGGCGTCGATCTGGACCCTGATGGCCTTGTTGGGTCTGCAGTCCGTGTTTCAATTGTTTCCACCTGCTTATATGACCATCAAGATTCTCGGCGCTTTTTATCTGATGTTCATTGCCTGGAAAACCTGGCAGGGTTCCCGTCAGCCACTTGAAGATAAAGTTCAAGCGGCGAGGCATGCTTTTCGAGAAGGTTTTATTATTAATTTATTAAATCCGAAGGCCATGTTGTTCGCGGCTGCCGTGCTTATCGTGGTTTTTCCGCCGGGGTTGAGTATTGTGGAGAAAGTTATAATTGTGACCAATCATCTCGTACTCGAAGTTGTTTTTTACCTGCTGTTAGCCCTGTTTATGAATACCCCGGCGGTGAGCCAATGGTATCTAAAGGCAAAACTGTATTTCGATCGGGTTGCTGCGGTAGTGCTTGGCGCTCTGGGCACGCGAATCCTCTTTGAGCAGCCCTGAAACCAGGAGTGTACCAATGAACCAGGACCTCGATGCCAACAAACAAAATGCGATTGAATTTTACCGAACGGCCTATCTCGGCGATCCCGAGGGCGCTGTTAAGCAATATGTAGGGTCAGACTATATTCAGCATAACCCGCTGGTGGGCAATGGAACTCAACCGTTTATCGAATATTTCACGAAAATGGCGGAGTTATACCCCGATAAATCGATCCGTTTCGTCAGGGTAGTCGCCGAAGGCGATCTGGTCGCCTTGCATACTCACCAGACCTGGCCGAGCAATGAACAGTATGTAACCATGGACTTCTTCCGTTTTGACGATAATGGCAAGATCGTCGAGCATTGGGATGCGATTCAGGATATACCGGCGGAAAGCAAAAACGGCAATACGATGTATTAGGTTTAAAGGTCCTTTCATTCATGGCTGAGCCCTTAAAAAACCTCTACACCCCGGAGCTTGTAACATCAGTTGCGCAGCAGATTCACGGGGTCTGGCCGAACTTCGATAGTGACAGTTTCATCAAAGCTGTGTTTGATGAAGACTGGCAGCAGCGTGAGCTCAAACAGCGGATGGCGCACATCACCGAATGCCTTTATCAGTTCCTGCCGCTGCCCTATCCTGAAGCAACCAGTGTACTGGTAGCCGCGGCTAGTCATTTTGAAGGTTTCGAATACATGTTCTTTCCTGGATTCGTCGAAAAATATGGTCTGCAAGATTACGATACCTCGGTTGATGCTCTGGGCAGATTGACGGCTTACGCCAGCTCGGAATTTGCAGTACGGCCCTTCATCAAACAGTATCCGCGAAGCATGATGGAACAAATGCTGCAATGGGCGCTCTCCGATAATGAACATCAACGACGGCTGGCATCCGAGGGTTGTCGCCCTCGATTACCCTGGGCCATGGCACTTCCCGATTTTCAGAAAGATCCGGGCCCTGTGTTGCCGATTCTTGAAACACTCAAGCACGACTCCAGCGAATACGTGCGCCGCAGTGTCGCCAACAACCTGAACGATATTGCCAAGGACCATCCGCAGCTGGTGCTCGATATTGCCAGGCGTTGGCAGGGGATTAGCGAGGATACCGATCGACTGGTTCGACATGCCTGTCGCAGTTTGTTGAAGCAGGGATATGCCGAGGTGATGGAGTTATTTGGATATTCACCACCTGACCAGATTAATCTCAGGGACTTTCGGGTCGACAAAACGGTAGCAGCCGGCGGCACGGTAAATTTTTCCTTTGTTTTGGATTCGTCCACCGGGGTTTTGGGACAGGTCAGGGTGGACTACGCGATTGGTTTTTTACGACAGAACGGCAGTTTGTCAGACAAGGTTTTCAAATTATCGGAATCAAATACCGAAGCTTCGTCACGGCTCTATGAAAAGTCCTTCTCCTTTAAACCAATCACCACGCGCCGTTATTACCCGGGTAAACATGAACTGGCGATTATGGTTAACGGAGTTGAACAGGCGCGTGCCGAGTTTGAACTATTGGAGTGACCGGGTTTCTCTTTAAAAAGGTAATTGGCGGATGAAGATTTATGCGGTTCGAATATTTGTGACTCAATGGCAAGAAGCCTGTAACTTTTACGGTGAATTGCTGGGCTTGCCGGAGCGATACCGAAACGATGAGTTTGGTTGGGCTGAATATGATCTGGAAGGCCCCTGTCTTGGTTTGGAGCGTTGTGCGGCGGATGATCAGGAGTCGCTGTCATACGTCGGCCGTTTTGTCGGTGTATCGCTGATGGTCGATGACATACAATCGACTTATCGAAGTTTGCAGGACAAGGGTGTGCCTTTCGATGGACCACCCGAAAAACAGACATGGGGTGGAACGCTTGCATTTTGTCGTGACCCTGACGGCAATGTGTTGACACTAATCGATGCCGGATAAGAACAAGATATGACTGAAGTTGCCGGTGTTGCTCTGGCTACCTTTTTTGCCACCATCGGACCGCTGGATGTGGCCGCAATGTTTGCCGTGTTAACCGCCAATCAGACTGCTGAGCAGAAAAGGGCTACCGCAATTCGTGGTGTTTTGATTGCCGCAGGCATACTGCTGACCTTCGCCTTAATCGGTGAATTGTTAATGAGCCGGCTGGGCATTTCACTTGCAGCACTGCGAGCAGCGGGCGGCATTCTTTTGTTACTGATTGGCATCGATATGGTTTTTGCGCGCTCGTCCGGCGGCACTTCAACCACCGATGATGAGGAAAAGGAAGCAGCGGTTAAACCCGATATTTCGGTTTTTCCACTGGCGACACCGCTGGTTGCCGGTCCCGGGGCCATGGGGGCTGCCATTCTCTTGATGGCAGAGCAAAAAGGTAATCTCACGGGTCAACTGATTGTGGTTGGCAGTCTGCTCGCCATTTTATTGCTGTCACTGACTTCAATGCTGCTGGCCAGTAACATCAATCGTTTGCTGGGTGTCACCGGCATGCACGTGGTTTCCCGCGTCATGGGCGTTTTACTGACCGCGCTGGCCGTGCAGTTCCTGTTCGACGGCATACGTGACAGTGGTCTGCTCTCCTGAGGTAAACAACTGTGACAATCAATCGAACAAAGCTGTACCAATACCAAACGATAGTGCTCGGTTGTTTTCTGCTAGCCGGCTGCCTTGGGCTACCTGACGGTGTGCGCCCGGTCAGTCAATTTGAGCTGCAGAGATATCTCGGCACCTGGTATGAAATAGCACGGCTCGATCATTCATTTGAGCGTGGCCTCGACAATGTAACCGCGACTTATACGGCGCGTGACGATGGCGGAGTGACGGTAGTCAACCGTGGTTATTCCAGAGAGGATCAGGAATGGAGTCAGGCTGATGGAAAGGCTTATTTTGTTGAGGATGAAAAAACGGGTTATCTGAAGGTTTCCTTTTTTGGCCCATTTTACGGCGCTTATATTGTGTTTGAGCTCGATACCGACAATTATCAATATGCTTTTGTTTCTGGTCCTTCTACCGACTATCTGTGGTTACTGGCAAGACAACCTGAAGTCGATCCAGCACTGATCCAACGCTTTAAAAGTCGGGCCGAATCACTGGGGTTTGACCTTGCTGACCTGATACTGGTCAATCATGATCAGACAAATTAAGCCGGGCTGTTTTTAATCCTGGCAAGACAACTGATGTTATCCCTGTGGAGTTTCAGACCATGAGTTCACCGAAAGTCATTTCACTAACCGATGCTTTTCAACAATTGACCTTTGTCGGCAATCGACGTCCTGATTCCAGTGATGCCGAACTGGCTGGGGCCTTTGCCGAGTTATCTGGCTACCACAATGGTGCATTGTTTATCGGTCACTATGCCGGGAATAGTCAATGGGAACGGCACGGCCAGGGCGACGAACTGGTTTATGTCGTGGAGGGGGAAACCATACTCGTTTTATTGCAAGAGGGAGAGGAAATTCGAAATCGGCTGCGGGCTGGCGAACTGCTGATCGTACCCCAGGGTGCCTGGCATCGATTCGAAACGCCCGATGCGGTAAAAATTTTTACCGCAACCCCGCAACCCACGGATCACAGCCTGGAGTTTCCCGGGGATTGAGAATTGATCCGCATTCGGCTTGCAACAGAAAAAGACAGGGCAGCTATTGCCACTCTGCAGGCTGCCAGCTGGTCTGACGCCTATCGCGACGACTTGCCGGAAAGTTATCTGGATCAACAGCTTGTCGATGATCTTGCCGGTTTTTGGTCCCGGCAAGAGATATGGCCCGACGATGTGGTGATGGTTGCTGAATCGGCTTCCCAGGCTATTGGCTTCATTGCCGTGTGGTGTCGGCCTGACGCATTCATTGACAATTTCCATGTTTTGCCAGATTTTCGCTCCGCTGGCATTGGTTCGAATCTGTTTGGCGTGGCAGCAACCAGTTTAATGGTACGTGGACACCAACAGGCCTCGTTGTGGGTGTTTGAATCCAATGAGGTTGCCATCGGCTTTTACCGTCGGTGCGGTGCCGAGATTGTCGATCGGCAGCAAAAGATGTTTTTTGGTCAATCGGTAAACAGCCTGCAGCTTCACTGGCAGGATATTGGCACTATACCGAAGGCACTGGCAATGGAGAGGAAGGTTCAGCATGGATGAACAGGCTTATATTGATGGATTAATACAGTTGCATCAGGGCCTGGCCCGTCAGGGACCGGGTGACACTCAATTTTCACTGGACTTGATACAACGCCTGCCGTCGCTGCCAGACCGACCACGCATTGCCGATATGGGCTGTGGTGCCGGTATTGCCAGCCTCATGCTGGCTGAACAGTTTGCCGCACCGGTAACAGCGCTGGATTTTAGTGAGCCTTTTCTTCAGCAATTGCAGGTCAGTGCTGCTGACAAAGGGTTGGCGCATCTGATAAAGCCCGTGCACGGCGATATGGCGAACCCAGGCTGGTCCCCGGCAAGTTTTGATCTGTTGTGGTCTGAGGGCGCTGCCTACGCGATCGGTTTCCAAAATGCGCTGCAGTGTTGGCGTCCGCTACTGGCCGCTGGCGGTGTCGCAGTGATTTCCGAACTGAGTGTCTTTGGTGACGTGATATCCGATGCACTTTTTGATCAGATGAAGACGATTTATCCGGCGATACAAACCGAAGCTGCCAACCAGTTATTGATTCAGGAAGCCGGTTTTATCTTACTGGAGACTACTCGACTGCCGGCGCAGGCCTGGTGGGATAATTACTATGATCCATTGATTGGCAATATCGAAAAATTACGTGACACAGCAGATCCGGTGTTGCAGCAGGTGATTGTCGATACCGATGCGGAAATGGACTTTTTCCGGCAACATGGCGAAGAATGCGGTTATAGTTTTTACGTTATGCAGGTTGAATGATACGGTAGCAAGACCAAAGGGACGACTCATTCTCAATGGAAATACATCAATGCAAAACGGCGGCTGATTTCAGACTCGCCGAACAGCTAACGCGTGATTATGTGGAGTGGCTCGATATGGATTTGTCATTTCAGGATATCGATCTCGAGATGAAAACCTTCTCCACCATGTACGCGCCACCGCGCGGAATTTTTCTGCTTTCGAAAGTGGATGGTCAGCTGGCCGGTGGTGTCGGTTACCGTTCACTTGGCGGTGGGGTCTGCGAAATGAAACGGCTTTTTGTGTATGAGACCTATCAGGGCCAGGGCATCGGCAGAGCGCTCTGTCATGAGCTGATCGATTTGGCCGTTACCAGTGGTTACCGCCTCATGCGACTCGATACGCTGGGTCATATGCTGGAAGCAATTGCGCTCTACCGCAGCTTTGGTTTTTACGATATTCCGGCGTATCGATATAACCCCGATCCCAATGCACATTATTATGAGCTTGACCTTCGGGCGCTGCACGAGCCGGGTCGGTCTGGTCCAGGATGAAATTATGGATATAAGGTCTTTTCAGGTATCAGATCGACAGGCAGTCATCGAGCTGTGGAAACGGGTTTTTCCCGATGATCCACCTCACAATGAACCGGCTGAGGTGCTGGACGCCAAGCTCAAGGTAGACGAGCTGATTTTTGTCGCCGACGCGGGTGAGCAAATAGTGGGCGCCTGTATGGCGGGATACGATGGCCACCGGGGTTGGCTTTACTCGGTCGCGGTTGATGAGTCTTGCCGTCGACACGGAATCGGACGCGATCTGGTACTGTTTGCGATTGACAGCATGAAGCAGTTGGGCTGTATCAAGGTGAACTTACAGATACGTGCCGACAACCACGCGGTAGCCGACTTTTATCGTGATTTAGGGTTTGAAACCGAGCAACGCTTAAGTATGGGATTACTGCTTAATTCCAGTTCGCAAAAACTGCGCTAACACCGGCAGACTGCCGGCGCCACACAGGCCGGACCTTCCAGCTAAAGTTAAATGGCCGTACTGGCAACCGAGAGCGTCAGACCGGCATCGATCGCAAAAGAGACCAGTAACAAAAAGAAAATAAGGGTTAACTGCGCCTGCTGATAGGCCGCTGTTGCCATGACCGAATCGAGCCTGTTACCCAGGCCTTTCAAATGGTTACCGAGTTCTGCTTTTTGCAGATCCAGTTTCTGATTGAGTGAATCCGCGAGTTTCTTCACGTCTTCTGATAATGACGAAAGATGGACCATTGCTGGTGCGACACCGGCAGCCGCAAAACCCGCTGTTTTACCGCCGATGTTTTTGAAAAATTCTCTGCGTTGATTATCCATGGATTGATTGAATCTCCTGATTTATTGATTCAAGCCTACCGAATCTTTTCAGTACCTACAACATGGTGGCATCGGCGAGTATTTCCAGCTTGTCTCATTGGGTCCATCATTCGGCGCCACAGATAAGATATACTCTGCCAACTTTTAAGACCTCATGGCGGGACAATTTATGGATCAAAAGAAACGAGTCGGTTTAATCGGTGTAGGCCTGATGGGGCATGGTATTGGCAAGAACATCCTCAAACATGGTTACCCTTTGACCGTACTGGCTAATCGTAATCGTAAGCCGGTGGAGAGCCTGCTCGAGAAAGGCGCAACCGAGGCGGTCAGCGCGGCTGAGTTAGCCCGCGATTCTGACGTCGTGATTCTGGTAGTTACCGGCAGCCCACAAGTTGAGGATGTCATGTATCGCGAGGGCGGGCTGCTCGAGGGTATGCATGATGGTTTGATTATCGCGGATTGCTCTACCGCCGAACCCGACTCAACCATACAGGTGGCTGAACGAGTCCATGCCGCCGGTGGCAGATTTGTTGATATTCCCATGGTTAGAACCCCGAAAGAGGCTGAAGAGGGCAAGCTGGCCCTGATGACGGGTGGTGATCAACAGGTGCTGGCCGAGATTCAGCCGATTATGGATTGTTTCGCTGATACCTTTGTTTATGCCGGTGACGTTGGTGCCGCGCATAAATTGAAGCTGGTCAATAATTTCATTGCGCTTGGCACCGCGGCGGTAGTCGCTGAGGGCATCGCGGTGGCGCAGAAGGGCGGCATCGACATGGTCGCAATGCGAGACCTGGTTTCTGCTGGGGGTGGCAATTCGGTCATGTTCGAACGTTTCATGACAACCGTACTCGAAGACGACGATTCCGTATTCAGGTTTGCGATCAGCAATGCGAAAAAGGACATGGGGTACTACACGACGATGACCGGGCAGCAACCCATGGCCTCTTTCATTGCGCAAAGCGTTTATCAGACTTATATCATGGCGGCCAACCAGGGTTATGCAGACAAGTTTGTACCCAGGTTGCCGGAGCTGCTTAGAAAGATTAACGGTATGGACTAGCCACTATCCGTGGTTTGATAACTACTCGAGTTAATCCTGCATCACTGAGGAAACATCACAAATAGTTCCTTCCGGGGCGCGCAGCAACATTCGCTTTTGACCGTAGAAGGTTGGTTCGGGTCTTTGCAAAACCGTGTAAGCGGAGGCTGTAGCCCGTTCGAAAACCTTATCAACGTCATCGACGACAAAAGTCAGGTAAAA
>JAAUXZ010046820.1_pt1 | contig 10075 bp, 5 predicted proteins | sample 7278131 | NCBI WGS metagenome assembly JAAUXZ01 (sample SAMN14350119, study PRJNA611818) | marine sediment metagenome | isolation source: surface marine sediment (3m) | place: French Polynesia: Moorea | collected 2018-08
AAAGCTTTGGAAGGTGTCTGTAACAAGATTGAAGTATTTCCTCCCGGACACTATTTGTATTCCAGGGAAGGAGAACTAAAACGCTGGTACACCAGAGACTGGATGGAATACGACGCTGTTAAGGAGAATGAGACGAGTATAGAAGAGGTCCGTGAAGCACTCGATGCTGCGGTGCACCGGCAATTGATGTCTGATGTACCTTACGGTGTATTGTTGTCAGGTGGCCTGGATTCATCGGTCACTTCAGCCATAGCAAAGAAATACTCACAAATGCGAATTGAAACGGATGATACAAAAGAGGCATGGTGGCCTCAGTTGCATTCTTTTTCAGTAGGACTGGAAGGTTCACCAGACCTGGAAGCTGCACAAAAAGTGGCCGATCATATCGGAACGATACATCACGAGATAAAATTCACTATTCAGGAAGGTCTGGATGCCATCAAAGATGTCATTTACAATCTTGAGACTTATGATATTACCACGGTACGCGCTTCCACTCCAATGTATTTAATGGCAAGGGTTATAAAATCAATGGGTATTAAAATGGTTCTTTCCGGTGAAGGTGCTGACGAGCTTTTCGGAGGATATCTTTATTTCCACAAGGCTCCGAGTCCAAAGGAATTTCACGAAGAAACGGTAAGAAAATTAATAAAGCTACATCAATACGATTGCTTGAGGGCAAACAAGTCTTTGGCTGCATGGGGAATCGAAGGAAGGGTGCCATTCCTGGATAAGGAATTCATCGATGTAGCAATGCGGATCAATCCCAGGGACAAAATGATAAACGGTGAGAGGATGGAGAAATGGGTGGTTCGCAAGGCATTCGAGTCATATTTACCTGAAAGTGTGGCCTGGCGTCAGAAAGAACAGTTTTCAGATGGGGTGGGTTATAATTGGATTGATACATTGAAGGAATTGGTCGAGGATGAAATATCAGACGAACAATTGGCCAATGCCCGATTTAGATTCCCAATCCAGACACCTACCACAAAGGAGGAATATTATTATAGAAGTATTTTCGAAGGTCACTTTCCTTCAGATGCGGCAGCTTTAAGTGTGCCACAAGAACCTTCTGTAGCCTGCAGTACTAAAATTGCTCTGGAATGGGATGAAGCTTTTAAGAATATGAACGACCCTTCCGGAAGAGCAGTTGCAAAAGTTCACGAAGATGCCTATGTGAAATAAATGAATGAAATCGATTTAAGTTTTGTTTGACCCGACGTCCAGGGTCGGGTTTGGTTTTTTAGTTTAATTAGTCGAATTGAAGCGCCCAATGGGCGCTTCTTTATTTCTTCATGTTCTGGTGAAAATTATCCGGGATCACATCATCGTCCTGTAAATGGCAGCTATTCCGAACACACAGAGCGTAATGATCACAGGTCCGCTCAGACCCATAAGCAATCCCCCGAAACGAAAGTCCCTCTGTTCCAACTTGCCGGTGCTGAAGGCAATAGCGTTGGGAGGAGTGGATATAGGGAGCAAAATAGCAGTAGATGCACAAAGTCCGATGACCAAAGGTAAAATTACCGGATATTCAAAAGTAAGGATAAGACTAATTGGTATTAGTATGGTTGCAGTAGCCGTATTACTCATTATATTGGACATAATAACCGTTAGAAAGCCAAAACAAACTACAATCAAATAAAAATTAAGATTCGCCTCTTGAATTTTCTCCACATAGAAACTGGCCAATCCGGTATTCTTAATAGCGAGCCCTAAAGTTAGGCCACCGGCTACCAACATTAAGGTATCCCAGGGTAACTTTCTTACATCTTCACCTGTAATGATACCCGTCATGGTCAAAAGGATAATGGGTAAGAGAGATACCATCGCTGCAGGAAGCCCATGTGCTTTTTCCGTAAGCCATAGCAATAGTGTTACACCTAATACGGCCACTACTATCCTCTTTTTTATTTTATCGAATCGATAATTTGGGTCGTCCGGGTCTAATCGCTCCCGCTTGAGTTCTATCACCATCTTTTCCTGTTTGGGGATATATTTTTTGGTGAGTGCCAACCAGAATAAAAAGGTCAGGATAATGGCTATTGGAAAACCTACCATCATCCACTCAAGGAAACCTACTGCATAACCATGACTGATCAGGGCTTCTACTGCAATCGCATTGGGTGGGGATCCGATCAGCGTACCCATACCACCTATGGAAGCGGCACCCGAAACACCTATAAGTATTGACTTGGCGAAAGGTGAATCTTTATCGAGAGTTTTTATAAATGGCAGCACTGAAGCGATCATCATAGCTGTGGTTGCTGTATTCGACATGATCATGGAAAACAGAGCCGTGGTCAGCATCAAACCGAGCAAAATGTTCTTTGGAAGGCTGCCAAATTTTGAAATGGACATATGGAACACCGCTTGGTCCAGTTTAGTCTTCCGCATAGCTTCAGCAATAAAAAACCCTCCTAACATCAACCAAATTACACTGCTCGACCAGGCATTGACATATTCCGAGGCATAGGTTTGTACGTTTTCCGGATCAACCTCGAGGTAATAACTACTCATAGCGAATATCAGAAATCCAAATACCAGCAGGCCTACCGCAAATGGGGGTATAGCCTCGGACACCCAAAGACCAATAGCCAGAAAAAGAACAAACATCACATAGAGTTGTGATAGATCCAGGGCCGGATCCCAAAGCAAATAGGTAAACGCACTGGCAGCAATTATACTCAATAAGAAATATATGATCTTGCTTTGAACGTCAACTACCTTTTGAATCTCAGATAGTATTTTGATCGAAGCGGTTCTGGAATCTGCCATGAGGATGTGGTTGATTGAATATTGCGAAAAAATATGCTCTTGAGTTGCTAAGATAGCTAACAAAAGTCATGTTCTAACAAATTTTGAACACTTCCTTAAAGGAAGCATAAATTGTTGTTAAATTGTTGATAACTTAGGTCTGGCTAAGGGGTATAAACACCTTATTCTATAGGGTATTCCGTATATTTGTGAGATTGCAAAATTTTATTACACGGACGTAAAAATCTCTATGAGCGAAGCTGTTAAGAATAAAAAATATTCCGCCGATAGTATCCAGGCGCTGGAGGGTATCGAACACGTAAGAAAGCGCCCATCGATGTATATTGGTGATGTAGGTACCAGAGGGTTGCACCACCTGGTATACGAGGTGGTAGATAACTCTATCGATGAAGCAATGGGTGGTCATTGTGATACTATACATGTGACCATCAATGAAGATAATTCGATCGCAGTACAAGATAATGGAAGAGGAATTCCCGTCGATATCCACAAAAAAGAAGGAGTTTCCGCACTGGAGGTGGTGATGACCAAAATTGGTGCTGGGGGAAAATTTGATAAAGACTCCTATAAGGTATCCGGTGGTTTGCACGGTGTTGGCGTATCTGTGGTTAATGCACTCTCTGATCATCTTAAAGCCACGGTTCATCGCGATGGCAAGATCTGGGAACAGGAATATCAGAGAGGAAAGACACTTTACCCCGTTAAGAGTGTGGGAAATTCCAAGGATACTGGTACTATTGTGACCTTCCATCCCGATGAGGAGATCTTTACGCAGACCATCGAATACAACTACGAGACTTTATCCAATAGAATGCGTGAACTGGCCTATCTCAACAAAGGGGTGACTATATCAATCACCGATCGAAGGCAAAAGGAGAAAGATGGCGAATTTTTTACAGAAACGTTCTATTCAGAAGAAGGGCTCAAAGAGTTTATAAGATTCCTGGATAGTAGCAGGGAACCGCTTATTCAGAGTGTAATCTCTATGGAGGGCGAAAAGAACACGATTCCTGTTGAGGTTGCGATGATCTACAATAATAGCTACACCGAAAATCTGCACTCTTACGTAAACAATATAAATACTCATGAGGGAGGTACTCATTTATCAGGTTTCAGAAGAGGGCTGACATCTACCTTGAAAAAGTATGCCGATAGCTCCGGTATGCTCGACAAACTGAAATTTGAAGTTTCAGGTGATGATTTCCGTGAAGGGCTCACGGCTATCGTATCTGTAAAAGTAGCAGAGCCGCAGTTTGAAGGTCAGACAAAGACGAAACTCGGTAACCGCGAGGTTTCTTCTGCTGTAAGCCAGGCTGTCTCTGAAATGCTGACCAATTATCTGGAGGAACACCCTGATGACGCCAAAATGATCGTTCAGAAGGTGATTTTGGCTGCCCAGGCACGGCATGCTGCCACCAAGGCCAGAGAAATGGTTCAGCGAAAAAGTGTGATGACAGGAGGAGGCCTTCCTGGTAAACTTTCCGATTGTTCAGAGCAGGATCCGGCACAATGTGAGGTCTTTCTGGTTGAGGGAGATTCTGCAGGTGGTACTGCCAAACAGGGAAGAGACAGAAATTTTCAGGCCATTCTTCCCCTGCGTGGTAAGATCCTCAACGTAGAAAAGGCCATGCAACACAAGGTCTTTGAAAATGAGGAAATAAAGAACATATATACGGCCCTGGGCGTAACGATAGGCACGGAGGAAGACAGTAAGGCACTTAACCTTGAGAAACTGCGCTACCACAAAGTAATTATTATGTGCGATGCTGATGTGGATGGGAGCCATATCGAAACCTTGATACTTACATTTTTCTTCCGGTACATGCGTGAACTGATTGAGCAGGGGCATGTTTATATCGCTACTCCACCACTTTATCTCGTAAAGAAAGGTAATAAAAAGAAATACGCCTGGGATGATAAGGAAAGAGACGGAATCGCAGATGATTTTGGAGGTGGCGTTTCTATTCAACGCTACAAAGGTTTGGGTGAGATGAATGCTGAACAGTTGTGGGAAACTACTATGAATCCTGAGAACCGTACTTTGAGACAGGTTACCATAGAAAATGCAACGGAATCAGACAGGATTTTCTCCATGCTTATGGGTGATGAAGTGCCTCCGAGGCGTGAATTCATAGAGAAAAATGCCGTTTATGCGAACATTGATGCATAAGAATCACCGTTTCACAACAAAATCCTGACTTTCAAGTCAGGGTTTTTTAGTTTTAGGCAAATTAGTTGCCATGAAACGTATTGTATTTACCTTATCTCTTTTGTGTGCCTGTAGTCTAACGGCACAGATTAACCTCAACGATCTGCTGGCTGCAGGTATTGAAGACGCACAGCGATATACCACTGATTATCTGGACCCTGCTGCAGAAGCAGTTGTATATGGAGTTACAGGAAATTGGGCCAACACAGCTGAAGTGAAACCCTTAGGTGGCATTGAGATCTCCATTATTGGAAATCTTACATTCTATGGAAATTTGGATGACAAGCAGCAGTTTATTCTGGATACTGCAGATTACCAAAACATCCAGTTTGTTGATGGTAGTACTTCAAAACCAGTAGCTTCTGCATTAGGTGATATTGAAGATGTATTTGTAGTCGTAGAAGATGAAAACGGTCTTTTTAGTCAGGCTTTCGAACTACCTACAGGACTTGCATCAGAGGATATTGATTTCCTGCCGTCCGGTTATGTTCAGGTTGGTGTAGGTCTTATTAAAGGTACAGAGGTAAAGGCCAGGTTCTTGCCTAAAATAAGTATAGAAGAAGGTGACATATCATTTTTTGGTTTTGCTTTACAGCATGAGTTTACAAAACACCTTCCTGCCGATAAAGTAATTCCGGTGGCCATATCAGCACTTATTGGCTATACGCATTTTGACGGCACCTATGATTTCTCCAATACCACTATTATCGATGGAAGCAACCAGCGATTTGAGACAAGTGTCAATACCTGGGTCTTTCAGGCTTTGGTGTCCACTAAATTGCCGGTTATTAACTTTTATGGCGGACTTGGTTATGTTACCGGTAAAGGAGATACAGATCTACTGGGAAACTATACAGTTGAAGAGGGACCATTTCAAACCACCTATACCGATCCATACAGCGTTGAAAATGATGCCAGTGGAATAATCGGCAATATAGGGGCGAAACTAAAGTTAGGATTCTTTAGATTGCATACAGACTATACTTTAGGTCAGTTTAATACACTTTCTATCGGACTTAATTTCGGTATCAGATAGAATTCTATAATAAAGCATATAATTGAGCCTGTTGTTCTACCAGCAGGCTTTTTTAATGAAAAAAAGCAGCCTTCATTACAAAGACTGCTTTTAACTATATATGGAAAAATTAAGGGGTCACTCTCGCTGAGCAATTATTTTGCCTTGCCGGTCTTCTAATTGCTCTACATTTTCAGCTACTTTCATACTAACCACATCATCCAATTTGTCAATTCCAGGATATGAAATAGTGTACATTTCACCTTCAATAGACCAACTGAAATCTGTCTTTACTTCAAGATTACCGTTGCTATACAGGTGATAGCGACCTAGGTAAACATCGTTGAAGATCCATTCTTGTTCTATGGAATTGCTTTCGGAATTCACCTCGACATTAGTCCAGATCCCAATGATGGGATCGTTATTTTCTGGAATCCTCGAACAATTACTGGCGGAAACTATTCCAACTATGGCCAATAAACATAAGAGCTTTTTCAATCTTTAGGGGTTTTTGATTTGGGGTACTTTTCTTAACGCATTCCAAGCTGGCTCTATTGCTAATTTTCGATGTACTGCACAAGAATTTTTAATTCTTCGGTGAAGTGCATTTTTTTTTAACATTTAAGCACGTTTCAACAGCCTCAGAATTAATGAAGATATAATGTTGATTGCACCATAAAATCGTCTAAAATTCAGTAATTTTGGGGGCTTATCCATTATTAAAAAATTAACACGATATGAAAATTACAGTAGTTGGGGCGGGTGCTGTTGGTGCTAGTTGTGCCGAGTACATCGCAATCAAAGATTTTGCCTCTGAGGTCGTACTATTAGATATTAAAGAAGGGCTAGCCGAAGGTAAGGCCATGGATCTCATGCAAACGGCTTCTCTCAATGGTTTCGATACCAAAATCACTGGTACCACCGGCGATTATTCCAAAACGGCGGACAGTGATATAGCAGTTATTACATCCGGGATACCGAGAAAACCTGGTATGACCCGAGAAGAACTCATCGATATCAATGCTGGGATAGTTAAGAGCGTAACTCAGAGCCTGTTGGAACACTCCCCGAATACAATTTTGATCGTGGTCAGCAATCCCATGGACACGATGACTTATTTGGTCCATAAGATTACTGATCTGCCCAAAAACAAAATTATTGGTATGGGTGGTGCCTTGGATAGTGCCAGATTCAGATACAGACTTGCAGAGGCCCTGGAAGCTCCAATTTCAGATGTGGATGGGCTGGTTATTGGTGCTCATAGCGATACAGGTATGATACCACTCGCAAGACACGCCACGAGAAACAGTGTAAAAGTCTCGGAATTTCTCTCTGAAGAAAGACTGAAGCAAGTGGTAGAAGATACCAAGGTAGGTGGTGCTACTTTAACCAAATTGCTCGGAACAAGTGCCTGGTATGCACCTGGGGCAGCTGTTTCAGCACTGGTACAAGCCATAGCTTGCGACCTTAAAAAACTTTTCCCTTGTTCTACTTTGCTTGAAGGAGAATATGGTCTGGAAGACATCTGTGTTGGCGTACCCGTAATTTTGGGTAAAAATGGAATTGAGAACATTGTGAGCATGGAATTAAATGAGAGTGAGAATGCCAATATGCAGGAGAGCGCAGCAGCTGTAAGAAATGTAAATGACCTTCTGTAGCTTTTAAGCAAAAGACTCTCAACAGTACTTTAGACGAAACAAATTACTCTGTAATGCCTGGCTGGAGCACCACTCTGCCAGGCATTTTTCTTTGTTTGCTTAGAGGACAAAAGATGTAAATAAATTGTCTGTTCCTGAGGGAAATGATATATTTGCACGCTGTTTGAGAATACCTTCTAAAAATTTATTAACCTATGCAAAACAAAGGACTTGTAAAGCTTTTTGCATTATTGTTTGGTCTGGTCAGTATCTATCAACTTTCCTACACTTTCATTACCAGCAAAATTGAAAAAGACGCAGAAACATATGCGACTGCGGCCATAGATGCTTCTCAGGAAGATTATGTGGCAAAAAGAGAGGCCTATGAAGCCAAGTACCTCGATTCTATATCAAAGAATCCTATTCTGGGCTATACCTCATATGAAGACGCGAAGAAAAAGGAATTAAACAAGGGATTGGACCTTAAAGGAGGTATCAATGTTACTTTACAGATTTCGGTTAAGGATATTTTAAAAGGCCTTGCTAACAATACGAAGAACCCTGTATTTAACAAAGCGCTGGCCGATGCTGATCTGGCTTCACAGAACAGTGATGATACTTACATCAATTTGTTCTTTGAGGCTTTCGACAATATAAAGGGAGATACCAAACTCGCTTCACCTGATATTTTCGCGAATAAAGGTCTCAGCGATGAGATCAATTTCCAGATGACCGATGATGAGGTAAAACCAATCATTCGAAGGAAGATCGATGAATCTGTGGTCTCTGCTTTTGAAGTATTGCGTGAACGTATCGACGGTTTCGGGGTTACTCAGCCCAATATTCAGAGAGAGGGAAATTCGGGTCGAATCCTTGTTGAGTTGCCAGGTGCCAGAGACATTGCACGAGCTCAAGACCTGCTGTCTAGCACGGCACAACTCGAATTCTGGGAAACCTATGAACCGGGAAATCAAAGCCTCATTACTTTTTTTATCGCTGCTAACAACGAATTGAAGAACATTGTTGGAGAGCAAGAAGTAGAGGAGAAAGAAGAATCCGAGATAGATTCGCTCCTTTCAGATGTTACACAGGATTCACTGGACCTGGCGCAGGAAAGTAATCCACTTTTTGATAAGTTACAGTTGAGCGGCCCTGGATTTGCTGTCGGTCTTGCGGCCATAAAGGACACAGCCGAGGTAGGTGCCTGGTTGCGACTTCCTGAGATCAGACGTCTGTTGCCTAACGAAATACAGTTTACAAAATTCCTTTGGGAAAGGCCTACCAAAGGCTCTGAGGTAGCCTCTCTCTACGCACTTAAATCGAACCGTGATAACAGACCCCGAATCAGCGGTGATGTAGTCAGCGACGCCCGGGACCAGTTCGACCAGTTCAACCGACCTGCTGTTGGAATGGACATGAATGTGAAAGGGGCAAAGGAATGGGAGAAGTTGACCAATGAAGCCAATCTCAACAATACCGGAATTGCCATTGTTCTTGATAATAAGGTCTATACGGCGCCAGGAGTATCCCAGCCTGGTGGAATTAGTGGTGGAAGCTCTGAGATCACGGGAACATTTACGGTAAACGAGACCAAAGACATTGCTAACGTGCTTAGGGCCGGTAAGCTTCCTGCCTCAGCCGAAATTATCGATTCATTCGTGGTTGGGCCATCACTGGGCCAGGAAGCAATTGATAGCGGATTCATATCCTTTATTATAGCTATGATATTCGTCCTGATTTGGATGATATTCTATTATGGCCGTGCAGGTATCTTTGCTGATATTGCTCTTGTATTCAATATCGTTCTGATCTTCGGAGTACTGGCCAGCCTGGGAGCTGTGCTTACTTTACCAGGTATCGCAGGTATAGTACTTACCATCGGTATGTCTGTGGATGCCAATGTTCTGATCTTTGAACGTATCAAGGAAGAAATTGTGAAGGGTAAAGGTAAAGGACAGGCCATTTCTGATGGATTTGCAAATGCGTTATCCTCCATTTTAGATGCTAATATTACGACAGGTTTGACAGCCTTGATACTACTCGTCTTCGGTACGGGACCGATCAAAGGATTTGCAACAACCCTGATTATCGGTATCCTAACTTCGCTCTTTACGGCAATATTTATCACAAGATTGCTTGTTGACTGGTATATTTCAAAGAGAGGAAGAACGCTCCAATTCTCTACCAATATCACCAAAAACCTGTTCAGGAATCTGGATATACGTTTTCTGGGTAAGCGTAAGATAGCCTACGTGCTGTCCGCGATTTTAGTCGGCGTTGGCCTGTTCTCACTTTTTACGCAAGGTCTTGATCAGGGAGTTGATTTTGTCGGAGGACGTAACTATCAAATCCGATTTGTCAATCCGGTTAATCCTACTGAGATCACCAACGAACTCACGGATGCACTGGGTAGTGCAAGCGCGAAGACATTTGGAG
>JAAUXZ010083697.1_pt1 | contig 10074 bp, 8 predicted proteins | sample 7278131 | NCBI WGS metagenome assembly JAAUXZ01 (sample SAMN14350119, study PRJNA611818) | marine sediment metagenome | isolation source: surface marine sediment (3m) | place: French Polynesia: Moorea | collected 2018-08
ACTGGAGCTAAATGTCCCGGAAATCCCAGTGAGCCATCGACCTTTCCTGAAAGGTGTGGGTAAGGAATCGGAAGGTGCTTGAGCCATTACGCCGCTTCCTATCAGCACACAAAATATGAGGCAGTAAAATTTTCTGGCAATCCCAATACTCATAGGAAGGTAATCAGGTAGGTTCTTTATATAGATCAAGATAGCAAGAAATCAGGGAATAATATTCAAGTAAATTAGAGTGGCCCTAAATAACAATCAGCTATTCTTAACTTCCAAGATGGCTCAACTAAAAAGATGCATCTGTCAGGTTATCTACATCAATGCTTATAAGCAAGGTCAACCGGTATTTCTGTTGGCCCCGGCAATCGCATTTATGGTCAGGAGCAGGTCGAGTTGAGTTTCCTGTAGATCCTTACCTTCATCCTTTTCGCTTCGCCATCGTTTCAACAGCTCAACTTGTTTCTGGTGCAGGGTGTTCATAAGGCTTGCCCGAAGTTGATTGGAATAGTGGTGATTTTTTCTTCGCTGCTCGAATGGCCTTCCCAGCAGTTCTTTCACGTGCGTGCGCACCAAATCGAGTTCTTCGAGGAATTTTGTCAGGAAATGCTGTCTCAGCTCCTGATCTTCAACAAGCCCGGCGTAATATTCCATAATAGACGAGTCGGCCGCAGCAAGACTGGTATCCACATTGGTGAAAACATATCGCACAAAGTCGTCGTATTTCAAAGATTCTTTGAGGGTCTTGAAATACTCGGGTTTCTCATTCTTCATTTTTTTCAGGGCCGATCCCAGTCCGTACCAACTGGTCATGTGATAGCGTGCCTGGCTCCAGGAAAAGACCCAGGGGATAGCCCGGAGATCTTCTAAAGTGCTGGCACCCGTCCTTTTAGCGGGCCTTGAACCTATTTTACTGATCTCTATTGCATCTATAGGTGTCGCTTGTCTGAAAAAGGGGACAAATCCTTCGGATCTTATCAGGGATTCATAACTGGCCTGGCTTTCATTGGCCAGCCATTCCAATATTTCGGCATGCGCGTGGAATACTCTCTTTTCTTTTCTATCAGTAAGTGATTTTGAAAGTGTATTTGCTGCCAAAAGCTCCAGATTATATGCCGCATTTACTTTATTGGCATATTTCTGGGCAATGGTTTCTCCTTGTTCAGTTAACCTTATATTTCCATTTGGGGAACCAAATGGCAACGCCTGAATAAAGTAATGAGTGGGTCCTGATCCCCGGCTTATGGAACCACCTTTCCCGTGAAAGAAGCGGATATCAATGCCATGACGCTCGCCCAGTTCGGCAAGTTTAAACTGTGCTTTGTATAAATGCCATTGACTGGCAATAATACCACCATCTTTATTACTGTCGCTATAACCAACCATTACTTGTTGTACTGGTCGTTTCAGGCCGTGCTGCTGCTGATGATATTTTAGTGAACGTTGTACTATTGGAGTACTGAAGTATTCCTCCAAAATAGTGGGACCATTTTCCAGGTCTCCAATGGTTTCCAGAAGGGGTACGACCTCAATTTTGGAGATAAGGCCTTCTTCACTCATAAAAGTCAGACCTGCCTCCCTCGCCAAAAGGTAAACAGTCATCAGATCAGAAAAAGATCTTGTCATACTCACAATAAATGATCCGATGCAGTTATAACCGTATTTAGAGGTATGGCTCTCTACAGTTCTGTAACACTCCATAACCGTTTTAGCTTCATCTTCCAGAGTGGAAAGCGGATGAACAAATGGGCGGGAATGCTCCAATTCCTCAATGAGAAATGATCTTCGTTTATCCTCATCCCAATTGATAAAGTCAGTATCACTAAGATGGGCAGCTCTCAGAAGTTGGGTTACTGCCTTATCGTGAAATGTACTGTTCTGACGAATATCCAGTGCAGCCAGGTGAAAGCCGAATACCTGAACAATCCTGATCGCTTCCTTAACATCATTATAAGCAACAGCCTTTGCTCCATACGCCAGGAGTTCATTTTGCAGTAACCTCAGGTCTTCAATCAACTGGGCCGAATGCCTGTAAGACCAGGGCTGTTCTGCCAATTTTGTCGCATGGCCACGTTCCGTATCAACCGGTAACTTTAGGATCATTAGGTGCAGGATCTGCCTGAACGCCTCACCCTTGTTCCGCAAAAGTTCGTTTCTACCATTATTGCTAAGCTCCTCACTCATTGCTATGACACGTTCCCCATACTCTTCTGAACAAAGGCTGATGTCGTGGCTAAAGCTTAATCGTTTAACCAGAACAACGAGTTTTCTCCTGATCACCACAAAGGCATTAAGCCTGAGCTTTAAGAGCGTATCTTGGGTTACTTGAGCTGTTACCAGGGGATGACCGTCACGGTCGCCACCAACCCAGTTCCCGAATGTAATTTTGGGGTAGTTGTGCTCTTTTTGTATGATTTCACCCTCACCGGTCAGTATTTCGGCAGCTTGCTCCAACCGTCTGTCAACTATGGGTATCACCTCTGGAAAGACGTTTACCAAATAGTGCAAGATATTGCGAAGTTCTGATGACACACCCGGTTTTTCGAGGTAGATCTCCCCGGTCTTCCATAGACGGTAGAGGGTAAGTTTAATATTATTTCTAGTATTTTGCTGCTCCTGGCTGGAATACATGGAGTTTTCCAATAACACGAGCAAGAGATAGAGTTCCCTGTGATGTTCCAATACGGTAGCCCGCTTGGCTTCAGTAGGGTGGGCCGTTAATACAGGTTCTATACTTGTCAGATTCAGCTGGTCCCATATATCTTTAGGATCAATGCCTTTTTCTTTTAAAGTTTTGATATTTCGAGCCCATAGACCATTGATACCAGCTATATCTTCGTCTTCCACGGAACGCCTGTGCTGTACAGCCGAATTGATCTCCACCATATTGATGAGCTGGAAGATCATAGAATAGAGTTGGACTAATTTTGATACAGATGGTTTTTCATTTGAATCATTACCATTGATCCATGGTATGGCGTCGGCTATTTCGTCTTCGCCATTCTCGTATAGTACTTCCGCAAATGTCTCGAGAAGTAATCTCAAATCCCGATACGGCTTACCGATTTCCTTTTCCAGTTTTCCAAGGGTGATTTTCTCTTCCATGCTGCCCATTTAGGTAGGTGATTGAATTTTCAATCCTCAGGCCCGAAAAATAAGACATATTCATCTCTCGAGGAAGCCAACGGCCAAGATTTACGGATTTAATAACAAAACCAACAATAAGTGTTAATAAAGCAAAAGACTGAAGGGTATTGCGTCAGTGTTTACAAGTTCCAATATTCGAAACCCAATTATATAATGAATTATTTGGTATGATTATTTAATAAATTTGATAGGAATGCGTGGAGTCTGGAAACCACATGCTAAACAGGGCGTATCCGAAAAGCCTTATGAGTAGGACAAACTAATCAAGGATCTCTTATGGAAAACAAATTTTTTACATTCATTAAGCCGTATTTATCATTTATCGATGATGGCCACTTTTATCGAAAACCATTTCGCTGGTTATATATGTTATTAGCAATACTGAACTTGATTTTCCCTCTGGATGTTTTGTATCGGGCCTTTGATAGTAGAGTATTTGACTCGCCAGCGAATTTTGTTGTTGCTTTTTTGATTGTCTGGCTTGTTATTGCATTTGCTTCATGGCTCAGCTTTCAGTTATGGTGGAACCGGAAAGAAGATGTCAAAAAAATATCGGCAGAAGGAGACGAATATATCGCGACGCCCGGAGTTTCTCATTTTATCCAAACTTTTGGTGAATGGCTGGGAACCTGGATCGGTCTTGTTGGAGGTTCTGTAGCACTTATTACAACCTTGATACTGGGTGATGAAGGACGATACTTAACCAGGCAGTTGGACTACGATTTCCTTGAAAGTGGCTTACTGTTCGTAGTAATAATGCCTATTTACGGATTTTTAATAATCATTGGTACCAGGTATTTAGCAGAGCAGGGCAGGGCACTAGTAGCTATAGCAGATAACACCAGGAAAACGTGATTATAAACAAGCCTGCTTATCCTTCTAAGGTCTATTTGAATGGAGATATCCTCGATGCAGAAAAGGCCCTGATTTCGGTATTCGACAGGGGCTTTATCTTCGGTGACGGCATCTATGAGGTTATGGCGAGAATAAACGGGCGCTTTTTTTATAAGGAAGCTCACCTTGAACGATTGAGGTGGTGTATAGAACAGATCAGGATCCCGGCTGATGTATTGGCCATGGAAAGGGCAATCCCATCTTTACTTGAAGCCTCAGATCTAACAGAAAAGGATTGTCTGCTGTATATGCAGGTATCGCGCGGCACAGCCCCTCGCCAGCATTCCTACCCAAAAGGAATAGATCCTACAGTTATGATGTACGCCTGGCCCAAAACATTGCCTGAAATCAATAAAGATCCTGCTTCTGTAATAACCAAAGAAGATTATCGCTGGTCGCGCTGTGATATTAAAATGACTTCCCTGTTGGCTAATGTGATGGCCAACGAAGCTGCAATGGAAAACCAGTGCTATGAGACTATCTTTGTGAGAGATGGTATTATCACCGAAGCATCGCACTGCAATGTGTTTTTCGTAAAGGACGGTACTTTATACACGCATCCCACTGGTCCTTATATTTTGGATGGAATTACCAGGCAAGTGGTACTGGAGTTATGCGAAAATTTAAAGCTGAAGGTCTGCCACGAAGGTATCCCAGCTAAAGAGATCCCAAACATGGATGAAGCATTTCTCACGGGAACAAGCACACAAATAATGGCCATTAAGAAAATAGATGGGCATTTACTTTTTGATGAGGAGTGCGGTCCAATTACCCATAAATTACAACAGGCATTTTTGAACATAAAAAATAATGTTTAGAGATATATATACCTTTAAATCAATTATTTAGAAGTTTATACCCTCAAGTTTAACAGCCATGACCCCAATTGATAGTGAAGGATGATGTTATTTGTCATAGTTTTAAAGTAAATAGACCGATTCTCAATTTCTCTGTTAATTAAATTTCTTAATTTAATGTCAGGTTACGCCTAATAATATTTAATTATGAACCGGAATCTTAGATTTGGATCATAGATAATCCAATATTGACTATCAGACTAAATCAATTTAACTAGTTTGCTATGGACGATCTTATGAACGAAAAAAAAGCGGAAAAGAAGAAGCAAAAGAAAATGGATAAGCTGCTCATTGAGGAGTTAGAAATCGATAAGGCTAAGCTTAACAAACTCAAGAAAAAACTCGCCAAAGTTGCACCCAGGGCAGAAAGGGGGGCAGAAACTTTGTTCCGTCTTGTATCCAGAAATCACAATACCTTAAATGTTATGATCGACAGAAAGTCGAGTATACTCATTTCCATTAATGCCGTTATCCTCTCCATTATCATTGGTACACTACTCGATCAATTGGATATTGACCCTTATCTTATATTTCCCGTGGCGGCAATGTTGTTGACCAATATGATATCGATGACCTTTGCAGTAATGGCTGCCAGGCCTGAAATGTTTCGAAGTGGCGACGATGGCCAAAATGTAATGTTTTATGGTAATTTCACCAATTTAGGTGAGGAGGAATACGTGAATGAAATTACCGGACTGATCTATAAAGGGGATGAATTATACCGGGCAATTGCAAAAGACACCTATTATCTGGGTAAGTCAATAAATAAAAGATTCAGAATGTTAAGGAACTCGTTTAACGTCTTTTTGTTTGGCATCATCCTTTCTGTAATTGGTTTTATTATTGGAAACACATTTTTCGGCTAATCATCATTTTTTATCTCAAGAACTCATAATATAAGGTATTGACCAGTTCAGATCAGACTTACTACTGATAGAATAAATATACTTTACATGTAAACATTCAACTTTGATGATTACCAACTTCAGTTTTGGAAAACATCTTAGAAATACGGAACTTATAGGAAGCTAATATCACCCGCTTCGATGGATTCCCAGCTTGTTTCACTTATACGCGCCATTGCCATTTTACAGGGCCTTATCCTGGGGATCGTACTGATTGTATACAGCAGAAAGAATAAATCGAGCCTATTCCTAGGTTTATTTCTTCTCGGTTTTGCGATTGAGTTCCTGCCTGGGCTGATCAGCGACATGAAATTTCTGAATTATAATGCCAGACAATTGCTATTCCTTTTAAACCTTTCCTGGATCCTGTTTCCACTTATTTTGATCTATGTACGAAAGGTTTCCATCGTACAACGCGAACGTGTGCGATACAGGGTTATCTACCCCGGTATTTTAGCTGTATTGTTCCAGGTTATACTTGGTCTCAACAGGAATTTGAGCAATTTTCTTCTGGAACAGACCTATACCTACGAAGCCCTCTATGCCGCCGGCCTGGTTTATTCTGTTTACATCCTTTATCGGATACATCGCCATCTTCAACAGCACAAGCAGGAAGTGCACAACCAATATGCCCAAATTGATAACAGGCTATTGCTTTGGATCAGGTACTTTGCATTCTTTTGTTTTGCCCTTGTGACCACTCGTATCACTGCGCTTTTCATGGAGCGATCACCGGTTTTGCATCTGGTCCTGGCGGCCTTGAACATCGTTATTATCACTGTGATTGCCATAAGTGGTTTCTATCAGTACAACGTGATCAATGTACTGTCTAAAAGCCCTCAGGGCAGAAATGGGAATAACAATAATAGTTCAAATACATCCATACCCGAAAACCGCGCCTTCGATCTATTGAAGCGAATGGATGAACTACTGGGGGAGAAAGAACTCTACCAACAACAAGACCTAACCATTGCCAATGTAGCTGAGCAGCTAAAAGAACACCCTCGATCAATTTCAGTTGCTTTGAATACGTATTATAAAAGGAATTTCAATTCCTATATTAACCAGTACCGAATTCGCAAAGCAGAAGCTTTGTTAAAAGCAGGTTATACCAAGTCTAAAAGTATTGAAGGTCTGAGTCAGGAAGTGGGTTTCCGAAGTAAGGCTTCCTTTTACCGCGCCTTCAAAGAAAATACAGATATCACCCCCGTGGACTACATAAAAAAGTTAGATTCCTGATATCTGAATAAAGAGTCTGGTAGTCTCAAATTTGTCCAGATAGATTCAGCTTAATTACTCTCCGTTCACATTTCTGAAATCAGGACGACAATGCAACCAAATTAACTGGTAATCACCAGGATATGACTGATCTTTGCCCGGCGATTTCATGATTGATAGTACAACCAAACTAACGGATACTGCCTGATGTTATGTGTATTCAATTGACGTGTGCTTTGTTGATGAGGCAGTTCCCCCGGGGGGCCATTTATGGCCCCTCTTTTTATGAGAAAAGAAATGATTCACCTCTTGAAAAGTATAAAGATGAACTGTATTGAATTATGCCCGGAAGGGCACTTTGAGGCCTGGGAGCCCATGCGAAGGTCAGAATTAAAATCTGGAGAGTACAGAGAAGAAATGGGTCAAAAGATTATTTATGAGGATGGCAAGATCAGGTTGTGGCTCATACAGTTGGAACCTAAGGAGCGATTAGGATTTACATGGCTGAGAAGTGACTTTAAGGTGATGAGTCATGTACAAGGATTTGCCGTTAGCCATAGGAATAGTGGTGAGATCACTTTGATCCAGTATAAAAAAGGAGATGTTTACCGGTACAATACACTGGAGATGGGAGAGCAGGTTTGGGATCTGGAGAATATAGGAGCCGATCCTTTGGAATTTGTTCTTATTGAGGAATTGTATTTTGAGGATTAATCACCTTGTAAGATCCGCTTGGATTGTTGCCAGTCATACTAGAGTGATGGATTTAATGTGTTTAATAATCCCCGATCGAATTCATCAAAATGCCTTATGACAGGAAGGTTAAATTCCTGGAAACTATCTTCGGTTGAATTTACGATTATCACTTTAGAGACATTGCAATTAAGCGCTGCTTGTATTCCGGAGAAGGAATCTTCAAAGATGATTGACCTCTTTCTATTGACGCCCAGTTGTTCGATTGCTTTCTGGAACAGGTCCGGATGAGGTTTACCTCTCATTGTACCATCGTCATAGACGATATGTTCTTTATCGAAATAGTGAAGTAGGTTAAATTTCTCAATAAAAAAATCAACATTTGTTTTTCCCGAAGCTGTTGCTATCGCCATGGGTATGTCTTTACCTTTTAAGTATTCCAGCAGTGATTTTGCTCCCGGTGCAAATTCCATCTTATGTTTCAGGCATTCTTTTCTATAGAGAATCTCTTTTTCTTCCGTGTAATATTCTACTTCTCGATCGGTTAATTCTCTGTTGAACAGGATCTCAAATGTATCTTTTCCATTCCGACCGTGGATATATTCCCTTTTCTGGACCTTGGACAGATAGATATTGTGATTTGCCAGATACTGGTCCCATGAAGTTTCCTGATATTCAGAATCCCAAAATAAAGTGCCATTAAAATCAAAGATTATCCCGCCTTTTTCCATAATGAATGAGTACTGTGATAATCATATTCTGATCTGGTAATATTTCTTTGGTGGTATTCCAACCTCTTCTGAACAATTTTTTTGGAAAGTTATTGGTTCTCTTATTCTATTAAAGTTCTATCTGATTCATAAAGCCTGAATAACTCTTTCCATTGATCTGCATTTTCCTTGTTAGGTACAAATCCGTTTTCTAAATAGATCTGATAAATTCTGAGTGAATCATTTTCTTTGGCCCATTCCACTATAGGTTTAATTACCTCATGCATACTCTTATTATCGTCAGACCAATCGTAGAGTGTTTCTTTTACTTTTAATTCTTCATCAAACCAGTAGGTCACTACAGCTGAAAATCCTTCAGGCATCCCTATAAACTTCAAAAAGTCTGTTGTTTCATCAAATTCGATGATAACTTTTAAGCTGTCTGTATTTACTTCGATAAATTCGTACTGATAAGTACCATTCCAGGCAACGTCCCACTGTTTCCAGCCAGAATTGGGATCGAAAATGCTCCGAATCCCCTCTCCCTCTTTCGTATCGTGCCAGGTATAGGAAGTATCTCTCTTAAAGTTTCTAAAAGCAGGATGAACAAAGTCGTGATTGTTCCAGGCGGCAAAGTATTTTTTTGTTCTCTCACGAAGTATTTCTTCTTTGTTATCTGCACAGTTCAGCAACCCAATAACCATAAAAAGTAAAATGAAAAGTTTTTTGGATCCCATATCTATATTTTCCGCCAAAAGCCCTATGCGTTTACTAAAATAGCTTTTTATCTTTAGCTGGTGTCAATAAGTCCAAGTCCAAGAGCGAAAAGGAATATTACCCGAATCATTCCTTTTGGGGTTATATGGCTACTGGTAGGCTGGTTCGATCTTTTTATCGATGCAGCGGCAACCGGCAACCGAAATCTAAATCCCGACACTGATATTACGGTAACTACTGATATCATGAAATAAAAATATCCGGATTAAACTCTAAAAGATCTGCCCTATATTGATGCCATTGAATATAAATTTACCGAATTTAGCGTAGCCATGGTTAATCAGCCTAAGTGTGCACTGCAACTAAAAACTGCCTATATAATTAAGCTTACTGGCATGGGCCTAATTTCAAATACTTAAATTACAATAGCAAAGTTGTTGAGATGATCAAAAGACTACATCTTAATTTGGTTGTACTAATCATTACAAGCAGTCTTGGACTTAATGCACAGTCAAAAGATTTCCAGGCCTATGAACAAAAGATCACGGGTACCGATTTGTCTGTTGAAATGGTTGCTATCCCAGGTGGAGTTTTTAGTATGGGAAGCCCTGTATCGGAAAAGGGAAGAAGCGAAACCGAAGGTCCTGCCCACAAGGTGGAAGTTGACTCATTTTGGATGGCCAAAATGGAAATCACCTGGGAATTATACCAGTTGTTCATGGAGAGAGAGGTGGATGAATTGAGAACTAACCCAACTGACGGGCAAGAAGTTAATCTTGATGTTGATGGAGTAGCAGGTGCAACCACGCCTTATATTGATATGACATTTGGTATGGGTACAGAGGGTTATCCGGCTGTTTGTATGACCCAGTTTGCCGCTTCGAAATTCTGCGAATGGCTTTCTGCGATGACTGGTAATTTTTACAGGCTGCCCACTGAAGCCGA